>JABAOD010003876.1_pt4 | contig 29938 bp, 23 predicted proteins | sample 7062151 | NCBI WGS metagenome assembly JABAOD01 (sample SAMN14538626, study PRJNA623070) | marine sediment metagenome | biome: marine biome [ENVO:00000428]; feature: marine pelagic biome [ENVO:01000023]; material: deep marine sediment [ENVO:00002113] | place: India: Gulf of Khambhat ... | reverse complement strand
CATAGCCCAGCCCGCGCAGGCGCTCGGCCACCAGGGCCGCCGTTCGCGTTTCGCGGAACGACAGCTCGGGGTGAGCGTGGAGATCGCGGCGTGTCTCGACGATCTCGCGCGTGTGCCGTGCGGCTCTGGCGAGCAGCTCCATCATCCTCCCTTAGCCTTTTTGCTCAGACCCGCGAACGTTAGGTTTCCGGGCACACTTCGGCAACAGCAATGTTGGCGCGCAACGCCCTTCGGCGCTGGCCGAATCCGATATGCTATGACCGACGACCTCTTCGATCCCAGACTAACCGAGCACCGCAATCCCCGGACGGCGGAGATCGATCGCGCCGACCCGCTGGAGATCGTCGACCTCATCAACGCCGAGGACCGGCGCGTGCCCGAGGCCGTCCACGCCGAGCGCGAGCACATCGCCAGGGCGGTAGAGATCGCCGTCGAATGCTTCAAAGCGGGCGGCCGGCTGATCTACGTCGGTGCCGGGACCAGCGGGCGGCTGGGCGTGCTCGATGCCACGGAATGTCCCCCCACCTTCGGCTCCGATCCTGAGATGGTTCAAGGCATCATCGCCGGCGGCTACCCGGCACTGGTGCGCAGCCAGGAGGGGGCGGAGGATCGACCCGAGGACGGTGCCGCGGCCCTGGACGAGGCGAACGTCGGCGCCAACGACTTCGTTTTCGGTATCGCCACCTCATCGACGACGCCTTACGTCCGTGGGGCGCTGCGACGCGCCGTCGAGCTGGGCGCGCGCACCGGCTTCCTCTGCTGCACCGAGCCGGGACAGGAGATGCGCGAGCTGGTGGAGGTCTGCGTGGTGCCGCTGGTGGGGCCGGAGGTCATCGCCGGTTCGACCCGCATGAAGGCGGGAACGGCGACCAAGCTCGTGCTCAACACGATCACCACCGGCGCGATGATCCGTCTCGGCAAGGTCTACGGCAACCTGATGGTCGACCTGAAGACGATGAGCCGCAAGCTGGTCGATCGCAGCCAGCGGATCGTCATGGCCGCCACCGGCTGTTCGCGCGACGAGGCGCTGCGCGCTCTCGATGCGGCAGGCGGCTCGGCCAAGCTGGCCATCGTGATGAGGCGTTCGGGGCTGAGCCGCGAGCTGGGTGAGCTGACGGTGGCCGAGGCGGACGGGTTCGTGCACGAGGCGCTAGCGCGGGCCGAAGCGGCGCACCGGGACCGCGGCGCCGACAACCCGTTCCGTCATTATCCTGGGTCGCCGTCCGGCGAGGAAAGCCTCCGGCTGGCCGGCACGGCCCTGCGGACGTTTCCAGAGCGGCTGGACGAACTCGTCAGCCCGGCGGCGGATGCACGGCTGAGCAAGCGTCCCGCCGACGACCGGTGGTGTGTCAAAGAGCAGATCGAGCACCTGATCGATGTGGATGGGCTGATGTCGGGCCGCATCACCGCCATTCTGACCGAGGATAGCCCGCGCTTGGCCAACCGCGACGACGAAGTGGAGAACCGCAAAGTCTTCGACAGCGGCGCCCGGTCCGAGCCCATCGGGACCCTGCTGCAGCGCCTGGCGGACGGTCGCGCCGAGATCGTCGCGCGGTTCGAGTCGGCCTCGGCCGCTGAACTTGGGCGCAACGGCCGGCACGAACTGTTCGGGGCGATCACCGTGTACCAGATCGTCCGTCACCTGATCTGGCACGACCATCGACACCTCGAGGCGATCCGTCGCCTCCTCTCCGACTAGCGCCTTGGCTCTCCGCTACCTCGGCCTCATGTCCGGCACGTCCCTCGATGGGATCGACGCGGCGCTGGTGGAGGTCGACGACGCGGACGGTCGGATGGGAGCGCGCCTCGAGGCGTTCCTCACCCAGCCGTACACCGCCCAGCGGCGCCGGGCGATTAAGGAGGCGTTGGCCGGCGGGCCGCGGGAGCTTTGCCTGCTCAACGTTGAGCTGGGCGGCTGGCTGGCCGAAGCGGCGGAACGGCTGCTCGCCGAGGCCGGCGTCGCGGCCGGTGCCCTGGAAGCGGTCGGCAGCCACGGACAGACCGTGTGGCACGAGCCGCCGGCGCCAGGACGTCGAGGTGCCACGTTGCAACTCGGCGAGCCGGCGGTGATCGCCGAACGGCTGGGTGTGGCAGTGGTCTCCGATTTTCGCACGCGCGACATGGCGGCCGGTGGCCAGGGCGCGCCGCTGGTGCCGATTGTGGACCAGCTTCTGTTCTCCCTCCCGGACGCTTTCCGGGCGCTCCAGAACATCGGCGGCATCGCCAACCTGACGCTGCTGCCGCCCGAGGGTTCGGCGCAGCCGGTGCTGGCCTTCGACAGCGGTCCCGGGATTTCGGTGATCGATGCGGTGACCGAGATCGTGAGCGACGGAGCGGAGCATTATGATGCAGACGGCGCGCGGGCGGCGGCCGGCGTGCCCGACGAAAGGTTGTTGGGCGAGTTGCTGGCCGATCCGTACTTCGAGCAGCCGCCGCCCAAGTCGACTGGGCGCGAGCGCTACGGAGACGATTACGCTCGGGAATTGGTGCGGCGCGGTCGCGACTTGGGTCTGGGCGACAACGACATCGTGGCCACGGCGACCGCGCTCTCGGCGCGCACCATCGCGGGCGGCTACCGGTTGCTCGGGGGGGTTGCGAAACCGGTGGACTGCATCGTGTCGGGTGGGGGCGCACGCAATCCGACCCTGATGCAGATGCTCGCGGAGCAGCTACACCCTATCGCGGTGACGGATCTCTCGGCGTTGGGCTGGGATCCTGACGCCAAAGAAGCGGTCGCCTTCGCCATCCTCGCCCACCTGTTCCGAACCGGAAGACCCGGCAACGTGCCCTCCGTCACGGGCGCGTCCGGCCTTCGCCTCCTGGGCAAGTTGACACCGCCATGACGCCGGCTCGGCTCATCTTTCCCGTGCTGCGCTGGGGTGAGCGGGACGTCGACGCGGTCTGGCCCGAGGTGCGGGGTGCGCTCGACCTGGGCGTGGGCGGCTTCGTCGTCTTTGGCGGAAGCGTCGCTCGGATGAGAGAGTTGACCCGCCGGGCCCGGGAGCATGCGGAACGACCGCTGCTCTTTGCCGCCGACCTCGAGCGCGGAGCGGGACAGCAGCTGGATGGGGCGACGCCGTTGCCGCCGGCCGCAGCGCTGGCCGGCCTCGACGAGGCGCAGCTGAAGATGGCGGCGCGACTCACGGCGCAGGAAGCGGCCGCGTCCGGCGTCGGCTGGGTGCTGGCCCCCGTCGCCGACCTGGATGTCGAGCCCGAGAACCCGATCGTCGGGACCCGCAGCTTCGGGTCGCAGGCCGAGGCCGTGGCCGATCGGGTCCATGCCTGGGTGACGGCGGCACAAGCGGAGGGCGTTCACGCCTGCGCCAAACATTTCCCCGGACACGGTCGCACCGTCACCGATTCACACGCCGAACTGCCCGAGGTGTCGGCGGCACGCGAGGTATTGGAAGACGACCTGGCGCCGTTCCGGGCCGCGGTCGACGCCGGGGTTCGATCGGTGATGTTGGCGCACGTGTCGTATCCCGCGCTCGATCCCAGCGGCGCACCGGCCTGCGTCTCACCGGCCATCCTCCGGCTGCTCCGCGAGGATTTGGGCTTCGCCGGGATCGTGGCCACCGATGCCCTGATCATGGAAGCGGTGTCGGCCTCGGGCCGCACGGAGGAGGAGGCGGCGGTCGAGGCGGTGAAAGTCGGTTGTGACGTTCTGCTTTATCCGGCCTCGCCTGAGGCGGTCCTCAGCGCGCTGGTGTCGGCCGTCGAGTCGGGCGCCCTGGAGAGGGAGAGGGTCGCCGAAGCCGTGGATCGAGTAGAGTCGGCGGCGCGTGATGCGGCGCGAGCGGCCGGCCCGCGCGAACTGGCACCGAGCTACGCCCGAGCGCTGGAATTGGCCACCGACTCCGTCGCCGTGCTGAAGGGCTCGCTCCCGCGTTGGCGGTTGGGCGAACACATCCGCCTGCACGTGGTGGATGACGATGTGGACACCAAGGTGCCGGCCGCGGTCGCGGCGCCGGGTTTGCTGGTGCGGGACCGCGGCGTGCTGGCCGAGGCGCTCGAGGCACGAGGCGCCCGGCTGGTGGTGGCCAACTCCGAGAGCGATGCCGCCGATCTGGTCGCGATCTTTTGCGAGGTTCGCGGCTGGAAGGGCCGGTCCGGCCTGGCGACGGAGACGGTGAGCGCGGTACAGCGGATCACCGCCCGAGCGCCGAACGCGTTGCTGGTCATCTTCGGGCACCCACGCCTGGTCAGTCAACTGCCCGCCGCGTCGACGGTCATCTGCGCCTGGGGCGGCGACCCGCTCATGCAGGAAGCGGTTGCCGAACGTCTGCTGTCGAGTCGGGGCCGATGAGCCTTCTCGATTGGCTGGTCATCACCGCCTACCTCGTCGGCACCCTCGGCATCGGTATCTGGTTCTCCCGGCGTGGCGCCCGCAGCTTCGCGGACTTCTTCGTCGGCGGCCGCGCTCTGCCCTGGTGGCTGGCCGGGACCTCGATGGCGGCGACCACGTTCAGCGTCGACACGCCGCTCTACGTCACCGGGCTGGTGGCGCGCCGGGGAATCGCCGGCAACTGGGAGTGGTGGGCGTTCGGCATCTCCCACGTGGCGATGATCTATCTGTTCGCCCGCCTCTGGCGGCGCAGCAATATCGTCACCGACGTCGAGCTTACTGAAATCCGGTACGGCGGCGCGCCGGCGGCGCTCCTGCGCACGCTCCGCGCTTTCATCTTTGCCGTGCCCATCAACTGCGTCGGGATGGGCTACGCCATGCTGGCGATGCGCAAGGTCATCGAGGCGCTGGGGTTGTGGCAGGCGCTGCCCTTCGAGATTCCCGGCGAGCCGCGGCTCTGGATTGTGGTGCTGATCTCGCTGTTGGTCCTCGTCTACGCGGGGCTGGCCGGGCTGTGGGGCGTCGTGGCCACCGACTTCATCCAGTTCGTCCTGGCGCTGGCCGGCGCCTTGCTCGTCGCCGCGTATGCGCTTCCCGACGTCGGAGGGATTGCCGGCGTGAAGACGACCTTGGTCGAGCGCGGCCTGAGCGATCGCCTCGATTTCATGCCCTGGTCGGAGGTGGCTCAGCTGTCGCTGACCACGTTCTTCGCCTACCTGGGCATCCAGTGGTGGGCGTACCGCAACAGCGATGGCGGCGGCATGTTCATCCAGCGGTTCATCGCTTCGAAGAGCGAGAGCGATGCCGCCAAGGCGGCCTGGCTGTTCAACCTGCTGCATTACGTGGTCCGCACCTGGCCGTGGCTCGTGGTCGCCCTGGTCGCTCTGATCCTTTATCCGACGCTGGCCGACCCCGAGATCGGTTACATCCAGCTGATGCTAGACTACCTGCCGGCCGGACTGCTGGGGCTGGTGGTGGCGTCGTTCCTGGCGGCGTTCATGTCCACGGTATCGACCCAGATCAACTGGGGCGCCAGCTACGTGGTGAACGACCTTTACCTGCGTTGGGCGCGGCCCCAGGCGACGGACCGCGAGCGGGTCTGGGTCGGGCGTCTGGCTTCGGTGGTCATCGTNNCACCGGGCCGGGCGCGGTGCTGATCCTCCGCTGGTTCTGGTGGCGGGTCAACGCCTGGGCCGAGCTGGCATCCATGCTGTCCGGGATGCTCATCGCGCTCCTGTCGTACTTGCCCGCCTTCGGCGATATCGACTTCGGGCTCAGGCTGGCGGTCACGGCCTTCGGCTCGGCGGCCGTTTGGATCCCGGCCATGCTGCTCACGCCGCCGGAGCGACCAGAGACGCTGGAGCGCTTCTACCGGCTCACGCGTCCCGGCGGGCCCGGTTGGCGGCGTCAGCGAGAGGCGTGCGGGCTGGCCGCCGAGCAGGATCTGGGTGCCGATCTGCGATCCGCCGTGGTGGGCGTCGTGCTGCTCTTCGCGCTCATGCTGGGGATCGGCTGGCTGGTGCTGGGCGTTCTGAGCCGCGCCGCCATGGCGTTGGGTGTGGCAGGGCTCGCCGCGTTTCTGCTATTGCGCTGGCATCGTGTCGCCCGTCGTCCGGCTGCCGCGACGGGCTGACCCCTTGACGTGTATCGAGACGAGAACAATCGTCGAACGCTTCAACAGATGATTCGCGGCTTCCGGTGCGGCTCAGATCGACGCCGACCGGTTGTCCGTTCGAGCGGTGGCGTGATTTCGAGCCGCGGGAATAGATGCGTCTCGAGGGAGTGTGTGTCGTGGTTCCGGTCATAGACGGCGTCGACGCAAACTGGTGCCGGGGTGTGAGCGAGGCGCGCGTGAAGCGTCGTCACCGCCCCCCGGCGCTCTGGGCGGCTGTGGGCCTCGCCGCCTGCGTCGCCTGCGGAGGACCGGTGCGCACCAAAGTCGGGCCGCCGGTCATCCCAGCGCGGTTCGGGGCCCTGGCGATCGATGTCGTCTACCCGCCCGCCAACAGCCTGATCTCGGCCCGCGACTCCAACTTCATCTTCGGGTCCGTCGGCAACGGCCGCGCCAGCCTGCGGATCAACGGGCAGAAGGTGACCGTCGAGGCCAACGGGTCCTTCCTCGCCTGGCTGCCCGTCCCGATTCGAGACGACACGCTGGCTCGCTACGAGCTAGTCGCCGATCTGGACGGCTCGAGCGTTCGCACCGTCCACACGGTTCGCCTCCCCGCAACACGGGACCGGCCACGCGCCGACGTCGTCGCCCTCGAAACAAGAAGCCTCGCTCCCCGCGGCGCGTACTGGGTACGGCCGGGAGAGAGCATCACCGTGAGGGCTCGAGCGACCCCGGGCGCCCGGGTGCGGTTGCGTCTTCCCGACGGCGCGTCCGTCGAGCTGAGCGAGGTGGGAGGTGGGGAAGATGAATCGGCGGCCAACTGGATCTTCGGCGCGATTCCGGTTGGCGGTCGACGGGTGAGCGCCGGAGGCACCGGCGTCTACGAAGCTGAGACGTTTGCGCGCGTGCCACTCGGTCGCGGGGTCCGGACTCCGAATCTGCCACCTGTGACGCCGCTCGTGGGAACCGAGCCGCTCTGCGCGCCGCCCGACACGTCAGCGGTGACGTGGCCGGGGGTGGAAGCAGTGGAAGAGGATGTCGACCCCGCTCCGCCGGATAGTGTGGCGGGCGTCGCCGCTGGGATCGATCGGTTTCCGGCAGGGTGCGCGGTCGTCGAAGCCGTCTTGGGCAGCGACACCGCGCGAAGCACTTTGCCGCTCGACCTTTGGATCTTGGAGGAGCCGCACCCTGCCGTCGAGCTGCGCGAGGAACCGGCCGTGTTCGGCCAGGACGGGTTCGTGCAGGGGCGGTCGGCGCCCGGTTCCACCACCCGCTGGCTCTGGGTCGATGGGGTGCGCGCCCGGGTCAACGGACGCCGTAACGGGTCGGTCCGTCTGGCCCTGGACCAGCTTACCGAGGCGTGGGTCGCCCTCGACGAGGTCGTGTGGCTACGACGTACAGCTCTCACGCCCCGGGCCCGCGTGTCCACTGTGCGGGTCGAACCGGAGCCTGGCCACCTGACCGTCCGGCTTTCCATGAGCCAAGTCGTCCCCTACGACGTGGAGGTCGATGAAGCACGCATCACCCTCGTCCTTTACGGAGCCTACTCGGACACGGATTGGCTGCGCTACGGCCGCGAAGATCTCTATCTGCGGTCGGTCCGCTGGGAGCAGCCGACGGCGGACCGCTATCTGCTTCACGTCGATCTCGCCGGACCGGCGTGGGGATACCGGGTCCGTGCCCGGCCCGGCGCGCTGGAGCTGGATGTACGAAAGCCGCCAGCCGACATCGATCCGCGCCGGCCGCTGGCCGGGCGGTTGATCGCCGTCGATCCGGGGCACCCTCCGGCGGGTGCGACGGGACCGACACGGTTGACGGAGAGCGACGCGAACCTGGCTGTGGGACTGCGCTTGAAGCGGCTGCTTGAGGAGGAGGGTGCCCGGGTCTTGATGACCAGGACCGACCGGAGCCCCGTTCGCCTGTACGACCGTACCGCGCTCGCCGAGCTAGCGGATGCCGAAGTCCTGGTCTCCATCCACAACAACGCGCTTCCCGACGGAGTGAACCCCTTTCGCAACCACGGGACCAGCGTCTACTACTTCCACCCCAACTCGCTCGAACTGGCGCGTGCGCTGCAGCGGCAGCTGCTGCAGACCCTGTCGTTGCCCGATCTCGGGATCGGGCGGGCCAGCCTCGCCCTGGCGCGGCCGACCTGGATGCCCGCCGCGCTCACCGAAGGGGCGTTCATGATGATCCCGGAGCAGGAGGCGGGGCTGCGCGACCCGGGTTTTCTCGAAGCGTACGCACGAGGCGTGTTGCAAGGCCTTGGCGAGTTCCTCGCGAGGTACAGCCGCTAGATCGAGGCCCACAGGGTCGCCAGTGCCACCCCGCGCTTCAGGAAGCAAGCGTCCGCTTCTGGGTGAGAACTGTCGATACCCAAAAAAGCGCGAGGTCGACATCAGAGCGCAGCTTGCGCCGTAAGGAGATGAGATGAGCGATCACCCGAAGCCTTTGACCCCGGATGTGCACGACGAGGCGTTCATCGCGCCGACCGCCACCGTTCTGGGTGACGTGAAGATCGGCCGCGAGGCGAGCGTGTGGTATGGGTGCGTGTTGAGGGGGGACCTCGAACCGATCGTCATCGGCGAACGATCGAACATTCAAGACCACACGGTGATCCACATCGACCGGGGGTATCCGACGCGGATCGGAGCGCGCGTCGGAGTCGGCCACCGCTGCCTGCTGCACGGCTGCGTGATCGAAGATGAGTGTCTCGTGGGGATGGGGGCGATCGTGTTGAGCGGGGCGGTGGTCGAATCGGGCTCGGTCATCGCCGCCGGCGCGTTGATCACCGAAGGGATGCGTGTTCCAGCCGGGTCGTTGGTGATGGGAGCGCCCGCGAAGGTGGTGCGGAGGGTGGATGATGCGTTGCGAGAGCGGATCGACCGCACCTGGCGAGACTACGTCGAGATGGCGCGGGAGCACCGGGCGGGGCTATACCGAGCGGCTGGGATCGGGTGAGCGGGGGCCTCGGGCCGGAGGGCAGCTGGAAGCTTGACAATGGGGGGACACACCCATATTTTGGGCTTCGCGGTTACAAAGGGCACAACATATTGTATTTCGTGAGTTAGCTGGCACGAGCCGGGTGTTCGTGGCCTCCTCCCCCGCCACCAGTCCGGAGGCCAACGCGGGAGCCTGAATCAGCACATAGAGGGAAAGGGAAGCGGCCGTGCCGAAGAGGCGCGCTTTAGGATATTCATCACCTGACACTGACCGAAAGTGCTGACCGACAAAGAGCGGAACACGGAGAACCAGCCGGCCAGGGCCGCGATCGCGTTGCGGGGTGGGGCGGTGGAGTTGCCGGTGGAGCCACCCGCCTTCCTTCCCGATCCTGATCTGAGCGAGAACGCGATCTCGGTGCTGGAGCGTCGTTACCTGGTGAAGGACGACGAACTGAGGCCGGTGGAGACCCCGCGTGAGCTTTTTTGGAGAGTGGCGCGGGCAATCGCGGCGGTCGATCTGGTGTATGGTGCCACGACGAAGGAAGCGCTGAAGACAGCGGAGCGATTCTATCACCTGCTGGCCACGGGTCTGTTCGAGCCGAATTCGCCCACGTTGATGAACGCGGGCCGGCCGTTGGGCCAGCTGTCGGCGTGCTTCGTCCTGCCGGTGGAAGATTCGCTGGCGGGTATTTACACCACTCTTCGCAACATGGCGCTCATACATCAGTCCGGAGGCGGCACCGGGTTCGGATTTTCGCGGCTCCGACCCAGCGGTGATGTGGTGCGGTCGACGATGGGTGTCGCCTCCGGCCCGGTCTCGTTCATGGAGGTCTACGACGCCTCGACCGAGGCGGTGAAGCAGGGCGGGACGCGGCGCGGCGCCAACATGGGCATCCTGCGGGTGGATCACCCGGACATCCGGGAGTTCATCCNNCAACTTCAACATCTCGGTGGCGGTGACCGATGCGTTCATGCGGGCGGTCGCGGCCGATGAGGAGTACGAGTTGATCAGTCCGCGGAGCGGCGTGGTGGTGGACCGGCTGCGCGCCCGCGAGGTTTTTGCCGAGATCGTGGACGGGGCGTGGCGCAACGGCGAGCCGGGCGTGTTCTTCGTCGATCGAGCCAACCACTACAACCCGGTCCCGCGGCTCGGCTCCTACGAGGCGACCAATCCGTGCGGCGAGCAGCCGCTGCTCCCGTTCGACGTCTGCAACCTGGGGTCGGTCAACCTGGGCGCGTTCGTCGAAGAGGGGACGATCAACTGGGATCGGCTGCGCGAGACCGTGCATCAGTCCACGCATTTCCTCGACAACGTGATCGACGCCAACCGCTACCCACTGCCCGAGATCACGGAGCTGGCGCAGCGTATCCGGCGGATCGGTCTGGGCGTCATGGGCTGGGCCGACATGCTGGTGCGGCTCGGGATCGCCTACGGTGGCGAAGAGTCGTTCGAGCTGGCGGAGCGGGTCATGCGCTTCGTCGACGAGGAGTCGAAGATCAAGTCGGAGCAGCTGGCGGCCGACCGGGGCGTGTTCCCCGAGTGGGAGCACTCGATCTGGGGTCCGGACGAGACGTGCGCCCGCGACCGCACCGGCGAGCGGATCCGGCCCGAGCGGCCGTTGCGCAACTGCAATCTGACGACGGTGGCGCCGACCGGGACGATCTCGATCATCGCCGGATGCTCGGGCGGTATCGAGCCGCTGTTCGCGGTCGCCTTTATGCGCAATCAGGCGGGCATGCTGATGCCCGATGTCAACGAGGACTTTGTGGCCCTCGCACGTCAGCAGGGGTGGTACTCGGATCAATTGATGGAGCGGATCGCGTGCGAGGGCCACATTCATTTCGATGAGGTGCCGGAGGCGGTGCAGCGAACGTTTGTTACGGCGCACGACGTGACGCCGGAACAGCACGTGAGGATGCAGGCGGCCTTCCAGAAGTATGTGGACAGCGCCATCTCGAAGACCTGCAACTTCCCGGCGGACGCCAGCCCGGAGGACGTGCGCGCGATCTACGAGCTCGCCTTCAAGCTCGGATGCAAAGGCGTGACGGTCTACCGCGACGGCTCCCGTGAAAATCAGGTGCTGTCGACCGGCAAGACCGCAAGCGCGGTCAAGGCGACCGCGAGTTACGATGTGAGCTCGGTCTCGGAGGTTGGGCGGAAGGGCGAAGATGTGGCAGGGGATGCTGGAGTCGCCTCCGAGGCCGAGCTCACCCGGGAGCTCGAAGAGCTCCGGCTCGAACTAGACAAGCTAGCGAAGGATAACGAACGCCTCAAGCGGGAGCTTTCGGCCAAGCAGGGCGAGCTGATGGGGCGGCCTTTCGTACGGGAGCGGCCCGATACCCTCCGCGGCATCACCCGCAAGATGTTGTCGCCGCTCGGTACCCTCTACGTCACGATCAACGAGGATGAAAAGGGCCGGCCCTTCGAGGTGTTCACCACCCTGGGCAAGGCCGGCGGCGCCGCCATGGCCGACGCCGAGGCGATCAGCCGGCTGATCTCGCTCAGCCTCAGAAGCGGCATCCCGCTGAGGACCATCTGCCGGCAGCTCCGTGGGATCTCATGTGACCGCGCGGTCGGCTTCGGCAGCAAGAAGATCCTCTCGATGCCCGACGCGGTCGCCCTCGCCATCGAGGAATACCTGGACGAGAAGGAAGGCCAGCAGCAGGTGCTGCCGCTGCCGGATCCGCAGACCGGCTCGAAGGGCAACGGCGGGCACCAGACGGCGGAACGCCCGGAGATCAGGCCTGTGCCCGGGGAAGAGTCGAACCAGCACTTCGGCCGTGACATCAAGGCGTTCATCGAAACCTGCCCCGACTGCGGCACGTCCCTGCAGTTCGCTGAGGGTTGTCTGAAATGCCTGGCCTGTGGTTACTCGGAATGCGGTTGATCCCCCCACCGTAGTCCGGCCGAGAAGGGCGCCTTCGGGCGCCCTTCGCATTTCTGAGAACCTCTGAAATTCCAATTCTCAATTCCCAATATCCAAGAGCAGAAAGGCCGCCATTTCGGGCATGGGCGCCTCGGAAATTGGGAGTTGAGTGTTGGACATTCGCCATCCGCCCCGGCCATGGGACATACTCAGCGCCGCCGCTCCGCTCGCCCCCCCATAACGCAGAGGCCGCCAGCAGAAACCTTTTTCCGGTTTGGTTGTTCTCTATTTGGACCCGCTCGAGGTTGGAGGGCCCTCGGGCCCCGCTGGGGGCTCGGCGAGCTGAGGTGGCTTTGATGGCGCAGACATTCGAAGAGCTGATCGGTCTACACCTGGACGACCTGTACGGGGCCGCCGTCTGCTTCACCCTGGACGAGCACGACGCCGAGGCCCTGCTCCAGGATGCCGCGATTCGGGCCTTCCATCAGTTGTCGGGTCGCGATGCCGATTTCCAACGGGAGATGCTGGAGATCCTGGTCTCGACGTACCTGCAACGTCAGCGACGGATGGGGCGTGACCCCTTCGCCTCCCGGGTGCAACCGGTCGCGGAGATGCTGCGCGAGGAGCCGCAGGGTCAGTTCCAGCCGTTTCCTGAGGTCGGCACGGCGGGTTACCGTCTGCTGAAAGACTGGATGAAGAACGTGTGGCCCGACCTCGATCCCGGCGAACGTTTGATCGTTTGGCTCGTCGATGTGGAACGCCTCAGTCAAGCGCGGGTGGCCACCATCGTCGGGCGCGACGAGGACGATGTGCGCAGCCGCCACTATCGGGCCCGCCTGACCCTGAGCCGGGGGGCGGCCCAAGTGTTAGCCAGATTCGCCGCCGGGAGTGCGGAGGCCTGATCATGGATTGTCGTGAAGCTCGCGAGACGCTTTGGCCCGCCGATGCGCTGAGGATCAGTACCGACCGGTTGGAGCAGGCGTTGGAGCATGCGACCGTCTGCGCGGCCTGCGGCCATTTTCTCGAGGAAGACCGTCGCGTGGCCGCGCTCGTCCGCGAGTCGGTGCCCCACGTCCGAGCCCCGCGCGAGCTGCGGGAGCGACTCTACACGGCTCTGGCGCGCGAACGGGCCGGTCGCGCGCCACGCCGGCGGTGGCCTGGCCGCCGGGTTGTGATCGCGGCCGCGTCGATCGTGCTCGCGTCAAGCGTCGCCTCGCTCGGATACTGGCAAATGTCTCGCGTCAACTCGAGCAGGTCAGCGGCCACGGCGTTTGCCGAGGACTATTTGCGGCGCGTCGTCGAGCAGGACGAGCTGCGCGGCGGGGATCGGCAAGCGATCGCATCGTTCTTTGCCCGGGAGCTGGGTGTGTCGGTCGCACCGCCCGAGGTGCCCGAGTTCGTCCTGCGGCGCGCGACGATCTGTCTCATGAATGGCCACCGCGGCGGTGTCGTCGAATACGAGAGCCGCGGCCGACATTTCTCTTACTACCTCATCCCGTTGGGCCCCGAGGATGCGGCGCGGGCGCGAGGGGATGTGCCCGACACGCCGGCGTTTGCCGAGGAGCGTGGCCTGAGCGTCGCCACCTGGCGTGACGGTCGGCACCAGCACGCGCTGGTCGGCAACCTGTCGGCGCAGGAGCTGGGCCGAATCACGCCGCTCTTCGCGGTCAGGACCTCGAGTCTCTAGTCTACCCGCCAGCACCCCGCTAGTTTAGCGCCCCGACTGTTCCGCTCAGTTCACGAACGTCTGAGAGTACGGAGGCGGCTCTGTCTAATCGCTCCAGTCGGTCAGGGGTCATCAGCTCGCTGCAGATCTGTCCAGGCCATCGGCAGCCGATGCAACCGGTGGATCCGGCCGTGCTGCAAGCTGACTACGGTCTCGAAGGTTGTCGCCACGCCAGGCCGAAAAGCCGGCGCCAGGTGTTGTTGATCGAGCAGGAAACGCTGGAGTCGCTGAAGTTGGCGCCGGGTGCCGTAAAGGAGAACATCACCACACGCGGCATCGATCTGACTTCCTTGCCCGTCGACACCCGCGTCTTCCTGGGCGACGAGGTCGAACTGCGCATCACGGGACCGTGCCACCCCTGCGGCTACATGGATGAGATTCGCAACGGTCTACAGGAGGAGCTGCGCGGGCGGCGCGGCGTCCTCGCTTGGGTCAAGCAGGGCGGCCGTGTGCGCGTCGGGGATGCGATCCGGGCCGAGCTCTCCGTCGCCGAGGAGACGGTTTGATGAAGCGACTCATGGGAGCTGGCCTGATGGTGGCCGCGGCCGGGCTGGCGGTCGCGGACGGCGCCAGCGCCCAGTCGGATCTGATCCGCGAGGTGCGCGCCTATCGAAGCGCGCACGAGGTGGAGATCGTCGGCGAGCTGGTCGAGTTTCTGAAGTTGCCCAACGTGGCGGCGGACATGCCGGCCATGCGGCGCAACGCGCGCGCGCTGATCGAGATGATGGGCCGTCGCGGCATTGACGCGCGTCTGCTGGAAACGCCCGGCGTCCCTTACGTGTACGGCGAGCTGCGAGTGCCCGGCTCCGAGCGGACGATCCTGTTCTACTGCCACTACGACGGCCAACCGGTGGACCCCGAGCGCTGGATCGGGCACGATCCCTTCCAACCGGTGCTGCGCGACCGCGCCATCGAGGCGGGGGGCCGAACCATCGCGTTTCCATCCAGCGGTCCGTTCGATCCGGAGTGGCGGATCTATGCGCGCTCCGCCGCTGATGACAAATCACCGATCATCGCGCTCCTGACCGCCCTCGACGCCCTGGCGGCGGCCGGCGAACGGCCGGGCGCGCACCTCAAGTTCCTGTTCGAGGGGGACGAGGAGGCGGGATCGTCGCACCTCGGCCGGGTGGTCCGCGAGCATGCGCAGTTGCTGGCAGCCGATCTGGTGGTGGCGGCGGACGGGCCACGCGACCCCTCGGGCCTTCCCACGCTGTACTTCGGCGCCCGCGGCATCGTGACGGCCGAGATCACAGTCTTTGGGCCGGTTCGCCCGCTGCACAGCGGGCACTATGGTAACTGGGCGGTGAACCCGGCGATGCGACTCGCCCAGCTGCTGGCGTCGATGAAGGATCCGAGGACGGGCCGGGTCCTGGTGAAAGGCTTCTACGATGATGTGCGGCCGCTCAGCGACTTCGAACGGCAGGCGATCGCCGAGGCCCCGGATGATGACGACGTGCAGATGCACGAGTTTGGACTTGCTGCGCCCGAGACGGAGGGCCGTCGCCTGGAGCTGATCAACCAGCCATCGCTCAACGTGCGAGGGATGCGTAGCGCCTGGGTCGGCGACCAGGCACGCACGATCGTACCAGACGTCGCCGTGGCCAGCCTCGATCTGCGCCTGGTCAAGGACGTGAGGCCCGAGGCACAGATCGAACGACTGATCGCCCACATCGAACAGCAGGGCTACCACGTGGTCACGGACGAGCCCGACTTGGAGACGCGGCGAATGCATCCGAGGTTGGCTCGCGTCGTAGCGTCGCCCGGGTATCCAGCCTTTCGTACTTCGATGGACCTGCAAATCTCCCGGGCGCTGATCGCAGCCGTCGAGCGCCACACCGGTCAGGCTTCGGTGAAGCTCCCGACCCTCGGCGGGAGCGTTCCGCTCTACCAGTTTACGGATGTGCTCGGTGTGCCGACGGTGGGTGCGCCGATCGTCAACCACGACAACAACCAGCACAGCCCTAACGAGAACCTGCGGCTCGGCAGCTTCTGGTCGGGAATCGAGATCCTGGCCGCGGCGATGCTGCTGCGCTGACGGGTCCAGCCAAAACTGCTGACGATGGAACTGGAAGTCATTCGCGGGCTGCTGACGCCCGCCGAAACGAAGATCCTGCTGCTCGTCCTGGATGGGCTCGGGGGTCTCCCCATGGAGCCGGGCGGTCCCACCGAGCTCGAGGCCGCCAAGACTCCCAACCTCGATCGGCTCGCCGCCGAAGGGATCGTGGGTCTGCATCAACCCGTGAGCCCTGGAATAACGCCGGGCAGCGGACCCGGCCACATCGGCCTCTTCGGTTACGACGCCCTCCGCTACCAGATCGGGCGGGGTGTGCTCGAGGCCCTCGGCGTCGGTTTCGATCTGGAGGGGAACGACCTGGCCGCCCGCGGCAACTTCTGCACGGTGGATGCCGCGGGAAAGATCACGGACCGGCGGGCCGGACGCATCTCCACGGAAACGGCGGCTAAGCTCTGTCGTGAGCTGCAGGGGATCGAGCTGCCCGGGGTCGAGATGTTCGTCCAGCCGGTGAAAGAGCACCGCTTTCTGTTCGTCCTGCGCGGTGAAGGCTTGACTGAGGGCGTCGCCGACACGGACCCGGGACACGTCGGTGATCCGCCGTTGCCGGTCAAGGCTGAAACGGCGGCCGCGGAAGCGACGGCGTCTCTGGTGCGGCGCTTTGTCGAGGCGGCGCGGGGTCGGCTGGCGGACCACACGCCGGCCAACATGGTCCTGCTGCGCGGGTTCGCGCGCCGGCCCGATTGGCCGGAGTTCCCGGACGTATTCGGGCTGCGCTCGGTGGCGGTGGCCCAGTATCCGATGTACCGGGGCGTGGCGAAGCTCCTTGGCATGGAGGCGGTCGAGGGGAGCGCCTCGCTGGAGGAACTGTTCGATACGGTGGCCGGCGTCTGGCCCGGGCACGACTTCGCCTTCGTACATGTAAAGGAGCCGGACAAGGCCGGTGAGGATGGAGACTTCACCCGGAAGGTGGCCGTGATCGAGGAGGTGGACCGGTTGATTCCGCGTCTGGTCGACCTGCGGCCCGACGTCATCCTCGTCACCGGTGACCACTCCACGCCGGCGGCGCTGCGCAGCCACAGCTGGCACCCGGTACCCTTTTTGCTTTGGGCGAAGACCGTGCGCCGCGACGAGGTCGATCGTTTCGGGGAGCGCTGGTGCCTCAGGGGCGGTGCGGGGCTCTGCCGCTCGGAGGCGCTGATGCCGCTAGCTCTGGCCCACGCCGGCCGCCTGGCGAAGTTCGGGGCGTGACGGATGACGGTGAGCTGGGACACGATCAGCTTCGATTGCTACGGGACGCTGGTCGACTGGGAGGCGGGCATTGCGGCGGCGTTCCAGGAGGCGGCACGGCGCGATGGCGTCGATCTCGACCCGGCCGCCGTGGTGACCGCCTACCATGATGTGGAGCCCGGGCTACAGGTCGGTGCCCATCGACCTTACCGAAGCGTGCTGGGCGAGGCGGCGGTCCGGGTGGCGTCGCGGCTCGGTTGGACCCTCGCTCCTGAGCGGGCCGGGTTTCTCGCGGAGTCGCTGCCCGATTGGCCGGTCTTTGCGGATACGCGGCCGGCGCTCGAGCGGCTGAAAGCACGCTTCGCTTTGGCGATCCTCTCGAACATAGACGATGATCTGCTGCGAGGAACGCTGGAGCGCATCGGGGTCGAATTCGATTGGGTCGTGACGGCGCAGCAGGTGAGCAGCTATAAGCCGGCCCCGGCACATTTCGAGGAGGCGCTCCGGCGTGTCGGGGATGATCGCGGCCGGCTGCTGCACGCGGCTCAGAGCTGGTTCCACGACGTACAGCCGGCGAGCGCGATGAAGATCGCGAGCGTCTGGGTGAATCGAAAAGACGAAGCGGTGCCGGGTGCGCCGGAGCCCGTTCGGATCGTGTCGAACCTGCTCGAGGTTGCGGATTGGCTGGACGTTTGATCCGGGATCGCAGGGACGCGAGTGCGAGTCTCCGCGTAACGTTTTTCCGTGGAAAGAGGAGTTATGGCTGGGAGCAAGCAACAGCGTGTGTTGATACTCGGCGCGGCCGGGCGCGATTTTCATGACTTCAACACCTACTTTCGAAATAATTCCGAGTCCCGTGTCGTCGGCTTCACGGCCACCCAAATCCCCAACATCAGCGGACGCGTCTATCCGGCGGAGATCGCGGGACCGCAGTATCCCGAGGGCATTCCGATCCTGCCCGAGGCCGAACTCGAGTCGATCATCGCTCGCGAGTCCATCGACCTCTGCGTGTTCTCGTACTCCGATGTCTCGCACCACCACGTGATGCACCTGGCCAGCCGCGCGCTGGCGGCCGGCTCCGGTTTCGCCATGCTGGGCCCCCGTCGCACCATGCTCGATTCCCGACTGCCGGTTATCGCCGTCTGCGCGGTTCGGACCGGATCGGGCAAGAGTCAAACGACGCGCTACGTGGTCGAGCGTCTGCGCTCGTTCGGCCGCAAGCCCGTCGTCGTGCGCCACCCGATGCCCTACGGCGACCTGCTGAGCCAGCGCGTTCAGCGATTCGAGAACTACGACGATCTCGAGCGCCACAAGGTGACGATCGAAGAGCGGGAGGAGTACGAGCCCCACTTGCGTAGGGGCACGATCGTCTATGCCGGGGTCGACTACGAGGCGATCCTTCGCCGGGCGGAGGAGGATGGAGACGTCGTCCTTTGGGACGGCGGAAACAACGATCTGCCGTTCTACCGGCCCGATCTGCATATCGTCGTGGCCGATCCGCACCGGCCCGGCCACGAGCTCGCCTACCACCCGGGCGAGGCGAACCTGCGTATGGCTCACGCGGTCGTCATTAACAAGACGAGTACCGCGGAGCCGGAGGATGTGCGCACCGTTCGCAGCAACATCGCCAGCGCGAACCCGAAAGCACTTGTCCTGATCGGCCAGTCACCACTCACCGTCGACCATCCCGAGCTGCTCAGGGGCCGTCGGGTCCTGGCGGTGGAGGACGGACCGAGCCTGACACACGGCGAACTCAAGTACGGCGCCGCCAGCGTGGCGGCCCGCGAGCAAGGCGCCGCGGAATTGGTGGATCCGCGCCCGTTCGCCGTGGGGTCGATCGTCGAGACCTTCGAGAAGTACTCCAACACGGGGCCGGTGCTGCCGGCCATGGGCTACGGAGCGCAGCAGATTCGTGAGTTGGCGGAGACGATCCGTCGCTCCGACGCCGAGGTCGTCGCGGTCGGCACGCCGGTCGACCTGGCGCGACTGATCAAGATCGACCGGCCCATCGTACGAGTGACCTACGAGCTTGCGCTCGAGGAGCCCGAGGCGTTGGACACCCTGCTGCGGACGGCGCTGGAGCGCCGGCCGGTCGGCTGACCGATGGCGCCCGGCGACCAGGCGGCGGAGGTGCACGGGCGAGCCATCGTCATCGATGGCCACAATGATCTGCCGTGGCGCCTGCGGATCGAGTTCGATTCGAGCTTCGATCGCTTCGATCTGGCCGCGCGGCACTCCGACGGCCACACCGATATCCCGAGGCTCAGGGAAGGGGGAGTGACCGGCCAGGTCTTCGCCGCATTCGTTCCTTCCTCCTACGCGGGGCGCGGCGCGGCGCGGGTCGCCCTCGAGCAGATCGACCTGATCAAGCGGCTCGTGGCCCGCTATGCCGACTTCGAGCTTGCCCGCTCGGCGGCGGACGTGCGGCGCATCGCCGAGAGTGGCAAGATCGCCGTGCTGATCGCCGTGGAAGGGGGCCACACGATCGAGAACTCACTTGCCGTGTTACGCACCTTTGCCGAGCTGGGCGTTCGGTACCTGACCCTGACTCACCTCGCCAACAACGATTGGGCGGATTCCGCTACGGACGAGCCGCGCCACGGCGGCCTCACCGAGTTCGGAAGAAATGTCGTGCGTGAGATGAACCGTACCGGGTTGCTCGTGGACATCTCGCACGTTTCGGCCGCGACGATGGCCGACGCTCTGGAGATCAGCGAGGCGCCGGTCATCGCCTCTCACAGTGGAGCGCTGGCGGTCAACGACCATCCTCGGAACGTGCCCGACGAGATCCTGAGCCGCGTGGCCGAGAACGGCGGCGTGGTGATGGTGGACTTCTTTTCGGGGTTCATCGTGCCGGAAGCCGCCGAAACCGTGCGCGACCTGTTGAGCGTCGAGCGCGAACTGCGGGCGAAACACGGGGATGACGAGGCCGTCTTGGAAGAGGCGGCGCGCGAATGGTGGGCCGAGCACCCGATCCCGAGGGGCAACGTGGGCCACGTCGTCGATCACATCGATCACATCGTCCGGGTAGCGGGCGTCGATCACGTGGGTCTCGGCTCGGACTTCGACGGCATGCCCGAGGTGCCGGTGGGACTGGAGGACGTGTCGAAGTTTCCCGCGATCACCGAAGAGCTGGTGGAGCGTGGCTACTCTGAGGCGGAGATCAGCAAGATCCTGGGTGGCAATTTCCTGCGCGTCCTGGCTCAGGCCGAGGACGTGGCACGGCATATCGGGTCATAGAGCCGGAGTCGGGCTGAGGGAATTGAACATCGAACATCCGACATCGAACATCGACGTCTGAAGTCTGCGGCGCTGCCGCGCCTTGAACGATGAACACCGAACTTCGAAGTCGGGTTGGACGTTCGACGTTCGAAGTTCGGTAGTGTCTTCAAAGTTCGATGTTCGATGTCGGATGTTCGATGTTCGGAATGATCACCACGGCCTCCAGTGCTACGACCTCGGCGCGCCCCCTCGTTCCAGAATGATCAGGAATTCGTCCATCGTGTGACGGCCTCGATCCTCGCGGTACCACTTCAGCAACGGCCGGTAGATCTCGGCGCCCTTGTCCGTCAGCCGCCCAGCTTTGTACTTGCGGATCCTCTCCCGAAACATCGCCTGAGCCGGTGCCGGCCGTGGGCCCCACCAACCGAGCTTCTGCATGCGATCGTCGTACACGATCGCGATCGGTATGGAACGGCCTCCGTGACTGAGGTGTGCGTCCATGATGTCGAGATGCTCGTCGCGCTTGAAAACCCGCAAGTCGACCGTCTCGGGCGCCGCGGCCGCCAGCCTTGCCAGAATCGGAACGAGCGAGGCGGCATCACCGCACCAGTCCTCCGCCAGCACCAGCACGTGGCGCCGACCGGGGAGGTTTTCGAGGCGTCTCTGAACGTCGTCAGGCAGCGTGAGATGCTCGTAGACTCCGTTCCACAGCCCCTGGTGTTTCTGAGCCTCCTGGCGAAACTGCTCGTAGTCGAGTCCGCTCTCGAATCGTTCGCGTGCGATCGTCTGCATATTGATCATGGTTAGACGGTTGGTCTTTGCCTCATCGGCGCGGAGGAACAAAGCCCGGGCCGGCGGGAGTGTCAACGGGGGTTGGCGGGGGGGTCGTGGCCGGCGCTGGGAGGGGCTGGGACCGCCGGGAATGGGCCGGTCCGGGGCTCGCGGATAGCGCGATCGGGCGTGATCGCTTATACTTAGGGGTCCTCCGACCCCCAAGGACCCCCTCCGGCCGACATGATCCCCCGAACGACACGCTGGCGTGGCGATGGGCAACCTCAAGAATAAAGCGTCCGAAGCACCCGGCGGGGCTGACCGCGCCCGCGCGGGGACGAGCAACCAGGCCGAGCTCTACACCCTGGGGAACGTCCGTCTCCTGCACCGGGGTGAGGACCTCACCGCCAAGCTGGGACCGAAGCACCTGGCTCTGCTGGTCTACCTCTTTCATGAGCTTCGGCCCATGCACCCGTCGGAGGTCACGGATCTGCTGGGGCGGGGCCAGGAGGCGGAGCGCGAGATCGAGGCCCTGCGGCGCGCGGTGACCTGGCTGCGTAACAACGTGCCGGGGGTCAATATCCGCATGAGCGCGGACACGGTTGAAGCCATCGGCGGGGTGTGGGTAGACACGAAGGACGTCGACTCGGCCATCGATGGCGACGATCCGGGTCACGTCGCGGAGCTGTATCTCGGCGAGTTTCTCGAAGGCTTTGAATCCGGTTCCCGCGCCTATGACGAGTGGGCGCGCCGCGAGCGGGGCCGGCTCAAGCGGGCTTGGAGCCACGCGATGATCTCGGCGGCGCGCCGCTCCGAAAAGCGGGGTCGCTGGGATGGCGCCGCCCAGTGGTGGCAGGTCCTCGTCGATCGCGCGCCGATGCGGCCGGAGCCGGTGGCCGGACTGCTGCGCGCTTACGCCAGCTCGGATCGAGAGCAAGAAGCCGCGGGCGCTTACGCCGACTACCTGTCCCGCCTGCAGCAGAGCGGTGTCTCCAAGCCGGCGGCCCAGGTGGCGCAGGTTGTGGAGAGTTACAAGTTCCTGAGCCGCGTCGAGACCGGCGAGGGTGTCGCAGAGGACACCGCGGAGCCAGCAAAGGCGGCTCGGCCCGAGCCAAAGAAGCCGGCCGAGGCGGAGGACGCGCCGAAACCCGTCCGGGCCGCCGACGAGGGTCTGCCGGGCATCCCCGGCTTCCAGCCCGGCGCGGCGATCGTCGCCGATTCGCCCGGAGATCCGAAGCGCCGGGGTCAAGAGCCCGCCGCGTCCGCTCCCAGCGCGCGGTCGGCAGAGGGTGTGGCCGCCGGCACCGAGGCGTCTCCCGACGATCAGTGGGAGAAGCTCGTCGACCTTTCCACCGCCAACGACCTCGATATACAGGTGCCCGAGCCGCCGGCCGTGGCACCGCAAAAGCCCGACGCCAAGGCGCCGGCCGTCAAACCGCCGGCCGCCTCAAAGCCGTCGGCCGCCAAGCCGCCCGCCGCCTCAAAGCCGCCTGCGGCCGCCAAGCCGGCCAAGCCACCCGCCGAAGCAGTGAAGCCAGCCGCCGCTAGCAAGCCCGCACCGGCCGCCAAGGCGTCCGCCCCGTCCAAGCCCCCGCCCAAGAAGGTCGATCTCGACCTTCCAGGGAGCGCTGCCGAGAAGAAGAAGCGGCCGGTTTCCGGGACCAAGGGATCCCGGGACGGCGGCGCGAGCACCACCGAGCAGATCCCCTTCGGGCCGCTGGGGCCCGACCTCGGACGCTCCGACGACGACGACGCTCTGAGCGAGGAGCGTCCCCGCCGGAAGCCGCCTGCCGAGCGACAGTATCGGCCGGTCTTGCACGAGGTCACCTCCGTACGCAAGCCGTGGGGGCCGTTCTTAAGGCAGACGTGGGACGAGCTAGGGCCTTGGCGGGCGGAAGCATCGCGTGTCACGGTCGCCGCCGGGAAGGCGTCCGCGGCCGGAATCGCCAAAGTACCCGGAATCACCCTGCGAATCCTCACGGTGATCGGCCGGTTCGTTCGAGCGGCGGCGCGCGTGGTCTGGCGGCTGATCGCAGGAGCGGGACGGGCAATCGGTCGTTTCTTCCGCGCGATTGGTCGAGGGGTGCGGGCGCTGGTGGGTGGCGTTTGGGCGGGGATCACCGGCACGTTCCGTTTGCTGGGGCGCGGAGTTTGGGCGGTGCTCCGTTCGGTGACCGTGGTGGGCCGGCTGTTCGGAGCGGGCAGTCGACGGGTCGCCGGCGCGGCCTCGCGGGCCGCCAGCGGGGGGCGCAGAGCGGGCAAGGCGCGCCTCGAAGCCGCCCGGGCACGCCGGGATCAGCGGCGGGCCGCGAAGGCCAAGAAGGCGGCTGTCGTTGAGCCCATCCGACGCCCCGCGCCGCCGCGCCGCAAGAAGCGCAAAGCGCCAAGCCCCGCCGCCGGCGGGAAAGTAGAGCCGGCCGCGCCACCGGTCCGCGAGAAGGCCAAGGCTCCCAGCCGGCCAGCCGCCGAACCGACAGCCCCCGCGACGGCGGGTCTGGCCGGGCCGACGCCGGCGAGCCCTGCCCTCCAGGGGAGGGTGAAAGCCCGGCACTGGTTCCGTGCCGCCGGCCGGACGAGGGCGCGTCAGGCTCAGCCTGCGCGCCGGCCACGTCTGGGACGGGCTCTGCTCTTCGCTCCCGCGGCGCTGGCGCTGGCGGTCGTCGGCTTCTTCTTTGGCCCCGATCTGTACCGCGCGGTACGCGGTGCCGGTGAATTGCTCCCAGCGGCGGTTCCGGACGTCGAGGCACCGTCGCTTCCGAAAGTCACCCTGCCGAAAGTCACGGTTCCCAAAGTCGCGGTTCCCAACGTCGCGGTGAAGACGCCGGCGTTCGTGGAGACGTCGGTGTCGAAGATCGCCGAGGTGCTGGCCGGACCCTTGCTCCCGAGCCCCGGCCAGTGGGTGCTCGTATCTGACGTCGGCGTCTCTGAGCGTGTCGCGCCAGCCTCCGAATCCGGCGCGACGCCGTCGGCCGAAGGGTCCGCGGGCGAAGAGTCGCCGGCCGCGGCCGGGCCGCCGGGCGTGCAAGCCTCCCGCGTTTCCGGCGGCGCCGCGGAGTATTCTCTGGCGGCCCTGACGGTTGCGCTGCAGGCAGACCTCGTTCAAGCGAGCTATTTCCGCGTGGTGCCGCGCGAACGCGCGCTGCTGTCGGCGGGGCGTTTGGGTGGCGGCGGTTCCGAGGAGCTGCCCGTGGCACAGGCGCTTGCGGTGGCGCGCGCCGATGGATACGCCGCCGTGGTCGACGCCCGGCTGCTCGTCGGTCAGGCCGTCGACAGCATCGCGCTTCAGGTGCTGAGTCCGGCAGGAGACACGCTCTATGGCGTTGTGGCCGCGGTGTCCGACTCCATCGATGCGCTGGCCACCCTGACGGGGTTGGCGCACACCGTTCGCCGGCGGCTGGGTGAGTCTCGCGACGGTGTCGAGCGCAGCCTCGCCCCGGCCCGCAGCCTCACCAACTCGCCGAGCGCCCTCAACGCCTACGCGGAAGCGAAGCGCCACTTCTTCGCGGGTCGCCACTACTACGCGGTCCAGGCGGCCCGGGAGGCTGTGGAGCGCGACTCGACCTTCGCCATGGCGTATCGGCTGATGGCGGAGGCGTATGCTCTCCGGGGACAGCGCTCTCAATCGCGCGCGGCTCTCGAGGCGGCCTACCTGCTGAGCGAGCGTCTCACCGAGCGCGAGCGCCTTCGGATCGCGGCTGACCGGCTGGCCTGGGATGGTCGGTTGAGTGACGCGGTTCTGGCGTACGACGACCTGTTCAAGCGCTACCGCGATGATGTGGGCGCGCTCAGAAGTCAGGCCGTCGTGCAACGGATGGTGGGCGCCCGCGGGCGAGGAGAGGGGAACCTGCGCGTGGCCTACATGATCGACCCACTCGATTGGCCGCCGCTCTCAGGGGTCGCCCGCTATCTCGGTTACTACGGACGGCTGCCGGACGTCGACTCGCTCGTCGCGGCCCTCGAAGAGGAACCGGCTTTACCGTAAGACATCGAGGCGGCCTGACACCGCTTCAAGGGTTGACTCACGCCCGCGCCCACCTACACTCCTGACGCCCAGCACCTACACCGCCGTTTTCGCTGGTCCGCCCGGGGTCGGGCCCGGCGGTGCCGCGCGGCCCGTCGGGCCGACGACTCCAGACACGTACTTGGTGATTCTTCTTGATGAATAGGGTAATCGTTGCCGTTTTGTTTGTGGGGGTGGTCATCCTTCTCGCCGGGCCGGCGCTCGCGCAGGATGAGGAGGCGCGCCCGTGGAAGAACGTGGCCGACCTCTCGTTTGTGCTCACGGGGGGCAACTCGAGCGTCACCACACTCTCGGTCTCCGACAAGTTCACCTACAAGTGGGCACGCTCGGAAGTCTCTTTCGAGGGCTCGGCGCTCAGAACGCGAACCCGCGATCGCCAGCTCAGCAACGCCGGCGGCTCGATCGTGGTGACCGAGACGAGCCGCACCACGGCCGAAGAGTATGCTGCCGGCGGACGCTACCGCTACCGGATCCGTCGCGGGCTGTTCGCCTTCACCTCGGCCGGTTGGGATCGCAACGAGCTGGCGGGGATAGAGAGTCGTTACACCGGTGCCCTGGGGCTCGGTTACCGCATCATCGACCGAGAGGAGATGTCACTTTCCGGCAATGTGGGCGGCGACTTCACACGGGAGAACCCGGTGAGTGGTGACGAGCGCAGCTTCGTGGGTGCGCAGGCCGAGATCGAGTTCAGTCGAAAGCTCACGAGCAACGCCGTCTTCGACAGCCACGTCCAGCTGCTCGAAAACCTCGAGGACACTGAGGACCTGCGCGTCAACCTCTCGACCGCGGTCACGACGAGCGTCAGCCGAACCTTCGCGATCAAGCTGAGCTACCTACTGCGGTTCGATAATCAGCCCGTGCGTCAGCTCGTGACCACGCCGGGCGTGCCGGACGCCTTCTTCGTGTTCGACCAGTTCGATACCCGCTTCGCCGCGTCGCTCGTCGTCAACTTCTGACGTTCACCATGGATCTCGATTTCGCCGTCATCGCCGACGCCGCCAACGTCAGCCAGGAAGGCAAGCTCAACCTCCTCGGCGTGTTCGATACCATCTGGGCCCGGGAGTTCCCTTTTCGCCACGCCTCCATGGTCTTCGTGCTCAGGGTGAAGGCCGATTTCACCGAGGAGGGGAGCCACCGCCTCGAGGTTCGCCTCATCGATGCCGACGGCGGCCAGCTCTTTCGCGCCGAAGGCCCCCTCCAGGTGCCCGCCGGCTCCCCAGGCCGCCCCATCCGCCCACACGTCGTGCTCGGCTTGAGCGGCGTCTCCTTCTCCCGCCCCGGCGACTTCTCCTTCGAGGTCATGCTGGATGGAAGCCACCTCGCCAGCGTGCCCCTCTACGTGATGGAGGCGCCGCCCCGGCCCGCCGCGCACCCCTGAGCCGGTCGCCGGCGCGCGAAGGAGCAAGGCAGGGCGGGGTTTTTCCTTGCCAGCCGCGGGTCAGCGGGCTAATATCTAGCAGTTACACGCTACAGAAAAAGTAAGCCAGACCGCTTTCCCCAGCCAGTGAAGCGAGTCACTTCGACACACCACCCGAGGATGACGCATGGCAAAAGCGAGCAAAGTGGATTCAGACGGATCGTTCTTCATCGGCCGCCGCCGACACCAGATACCGGAATCGTTCTCTGACCGACAAATCCACAGTTTTCAGACCCTGCTGGAGCCGATCCCTGAGTCGCCCAGCGGTCCGAGCATCCCCTCCGACCTGCGGCGGAAGCAGCGCGATTACCTGATGCGGCGTTCCCTCGCCGCCGTGATCCCGGGCTTGCCAATGCAGACCGTACAGAAACTGTCGATGACGCAGGTGCGATCGCTGCACGACTGGATTGCCCGGCACCGCCCGGAGCTGGTCGAGGGTCTCGACGCGTCGCCGGACTGACGGCGGCGACAGGAGCGGGGAGCGGGTTGGCGGCCGCTGAGGCCGGACGGGCGTCGAGTGTGGGCTCTCCCGATTCTCTCCACGTGAAAAAAGATGTCGTCTGAGCGGGTGCTGGCGATCCGCGCCGACGTGATCCGGACGATGGATCACGAGCGCCCGGAGGTGGAGAGTCTCGCCTGGCGTGGCGATCGGATCGAAGCGGTGGGTTCGTTTGCGGAGGTGAAAGCTTGCGTCGGTAGCTCGGCGGAGTGGCTAGATCTTCGCGGAGCGACCATCGTGCCTGGTCTGAGCGACTCACATATCCATCTGGTCGAGTGGGCCTTGGGGCGTGGGGTGGAGGATCTTTCCGGTGCGAGGTCGATGGCCGAGGTGCTGGAGCGGGTGCGGGTGGCGGTTCGGTCGGCTCCGGCCGGGGGCTGGTTCGAGTTCAAGGGCTGGGACCCGGCGCTGCGTCCTCAGGCCGAACTGGCGGACCTCGACGAGGCGGCCGGGGGCCGCGCCGTGAGCCTGATCGCTCACGACCTGCATTCAGGCTGGCTCAGCTCGGAGGCTCTGGGGCGTCTGGGTATCACGAGCGATCGTGCCGAGCCGCCGGGCGGTTCCGTGGAGCGGGACGAAGGCGGCCGATTGACCGGCGTCCTGAGGGAGCGGGCGCTCGATTGGTGGTACGAGGGACGGCCGCGGCCCGGCTATGCCGAGCGGCGGTCGGCGCTACTTGAGGGTCAGGCGGCGCTTCACCGACTGGGCGTCACGGCGGTGCACTCGGTAGAGGGCCCGGAATCGCTCAGGCTGCTGCAGGATCTCGAGGCGGCGGGCTTGCTGCGGTTGAGGGTGCTGCACCATCTGCCGCAACGCTTTCTCGATGCCCTGATCGACAGCGGCGTCGCCAGCGGGTTCGGGAACGACTGGCTGCGCATCGGCGGAATCAAGTATTTCACCGACGGGGCATTGGGTTCGTCGACGGCCTGGATGCTGGAGCCGTATGTGGGGTCGGATGGGCGCGGGGTGTGTCGTCTGGAGCCGGCGGAGTTCCGCGCCGACGTCAAGCGCGCCGCGCAGGCCGGGCTGGCGGCCACGGTCCACGCCATCGGAGATGCGGCGGTGCGGATGACCGTGGACGCGCTGGAGCGGGCGGGCGCGCCGGCGCTGCGAATACCCCACCGGATCGAGCACCTGCAGTGCGTGCACCCTGACGATCTGGGCCGGCCCGCCCGAGCGGGCATCGTGGCTTCGATGCAACCGTCTCACCTGCTCACGGATATCCCGATCGCTGAAGCGCGCTGGGGGCCGGAGCGATGCCGGGGGACGATGGCGCTGCGCCGATTGCGAGAGGCAGGGACGACGTTTGCGTTCGGCTCTGACGCGCCGGTCGAGGCGCCGGATCCCAGGGAGGGATTCTTCGCCGCCATGGCGCGTCGCGACCGCCGCGGCTATCCCGAGGGCGGCTGGTACCCGGAGGAACGGCTGACCGGCGCCGAGGTGTTGTGGGGCTACACGGTCGGCCCCGCACGTGCGGCTGCAGACGCGGATCGCCGGGGCCGGCTCGCTCCGGGATTTCTGGCCGACTTCGCGGCCTGGGATACGGATCCGGTCTCGGCGGAGCCGGATCGCATCCGCTCGGCCCGGGTGGTGGCTACGGTTATTGGCGGCGAGATGGTCTTCGGAGATCGAGCGACGGTTTGAGCGGTGCGGGTGAGCTGGAGCGTGCGGTCGAGGCCATCCTCGAGGCCGATCTCCTGGTGGTGGCGACCGGGGCGGGGATGTCGAAGGAGAGCGGCGTGCCCACGTTTCGGGAGGCCCAGCACGGGCTCTGGGCCCAATACCGGCCGGAAGAGCTGGCTTCACCCGAGGGGTTTCGCCGTGACCCCGCGCGGGTCTGGGGTTGGTACAACTACCGCCGGCACTTGGTGCACAAAAGCACGCCGCACGCGGGCCACCGGGCGCTGGCGCAGCTGGAGGCCCTGGTGCCGCGGCTCGCGGTCGTGACCCAAAACGTCGATGGGATGCACCAGCGCGCCGGGTCGCGGACCGTGATCGAGTTGCATGGGAACCTGCGCCGCTTCAAGTGTTTCGATCATGGACACCCGGTCGAGCTGGAACCGCCTCTCGCCGAGGTGGTGGGTTCCGTGGAGCCCCCACGTTGCGAACGCTGCGGTTCTTACGTGCGGCCGGACGTGGTCTGGTTCGGCGAGACGCTGTCGCCTCGCAACGTGGACGCGGCGCAGCGTTTGGCCCAGAGCTGCGATGTGATGCTGGTGGTCGGTACGTCGGGCATCGTGTATCCGGCGGCCGGGCTTCCCCTGTTGGCGCGTGCGGGGGGCGCGGCATTGATCGAGGTTAACGTCGTGCCTTCGGAGTTGACGCCGGTGATGGACATTTTTCTTGAGGGGTCGGCCAGCGAGGTTCTCCCGGAGCTGGTTTCACGAATCGAGGTGATGCGTGGGTAGTCAGCGGTCGGTTCTCGCGGTGGCCGCGGTCCTCTTCGCTTGCCTGACCGCCTGCGTCGACGGTCGCGACCGGCCAACCGTGCCGGTCTTCGGGAACCTGATGGTCGTGTCGGATCCGGAGGGGGCCGAGATCTTCCTGGACCGCCGTTCGCTCCAGACGACCACACCGACCACGCTCAACTCCATCGCCGCCGGCTCGCACCTTCTGGGTTTGCGGCTCGCCACCGCGAACAACGAAGTCTTCATCTGGGAGGATTCGGTCACCGTCCCCGAGGAGAGCCTGGACACGGTCGAGGCGGCACTACAAGGGGGGTGCCGGCTCGACTGTCCCTTCCTGCTGGACAAGGGGCGCGTAAGCTGCCGCTCCAACAGCAACGGCGACACCTGTGCCGGCTTCGTCTCTGGGGTGCCGGCGCTCGAGTGGCCGAAGGGCTCGGGGACGAGCTACTCGGCCGGCGGTCGCCTCCTGGCAGCTACGATTCTGGGTGCCGACGCCGGGGCCCGGGCCGGGGACACGCTCGCCAGCCAGGTGTTCGAGATCGCCTGGGTGGGCCGCCGACCCCAGACCGAAGCGTCGACCGCCAGGCGGCAGGTCATGGAGCTGGAGTACTGGGGAACCGGTAATTTCCCCGGCGAATCGGTGCAGGGGCTCTCGGTCAAAGAGACGCTGGTCGGGGTGGACAGCGCCGTCGCGCAGGATATGGTGTTCCTCCGGTTCGTGGTCGAGAACGTGAGCGCCGATGAGCGTTACCGGCGCCTCTACCCCTGGGTGCCGGAGGGTGGCTACACGTTCACCGAGCTTTACGTCGGCTTCGGCTTCGACGCCGACATCGGCGACTCCGAGGACGACGTGGGCAGCTTCGACCC
>JABAOD010000562.1_pt1 | contig 29971 bp, 34 predicted proteins | sample 7062151 | NCBI WGS metagenome assembly JABAOD01 (sample SAMN14538626, study PRJNA623070) | marine sediment metagenome | biome: marine biome [ENVO:00000428]; feature: marine pelagic biome [ENVO:01000023]; material: deep marine sediment [ENVO:00002113] | place: India: Gulf of Khambhat ... | reverse complement strand
TGACGTTGACTGGACTATCGTAAGGCCCGGTTTCCTTACCAACGGTCCATTAACAACAAAATATAGAATGCTAACCAATATGGCAGGAGTAACAGCAGGCAAGATTTCGCGTGCAGATGTTGCCCACTTTATCCTGAGAGAGCTTGAGTCGAAGCAACATCTAAGGCAAACACCCTTATTGACGTCCTAAAATTACGGCCTAACCTGTCATTGCAGCGGACGCGCTAAAGCGCACCGCTGAATTCATACGTTAGGCTCGCCGGAGCCAAAGCTGCCGTTCAGATCGTGACCTACGACCGGCTGCTCCTGGCCGTTCTCGGTCAGTCATGACGCGAATTTTCTCGTCGGTTGACTGACCGATTCACGCGCAAAAGCAGCCTTTCAGATTCTTGAGCCCGGAAAATCTGGTCGAGTGTCGGCTATACGCTAAAGACCAGCCGGTCAGCTGGTGAGATAGCGACAGGCGGAGGACGACCCAAAGGAGACGTTCGCGCAACGGTACCGTTTCGATCTGCTGTTGGGTTTACAGCTGGAGTGCCTTGATGAATGAAGGCGAGACATGGTCGTTCTTTCTTCCGCCGAGCGCAAAATAGTACAGGGGCTTCCCTTCCAACGATAATCGGTGGCGGTACCGCTGAAGGTGGTACAGGTCTAGGTACTCGGAAGAAATGAGTTCCCGAATGAGTCTTGAGAACCCAGAATTGTCGCTCCTATCAAGGAACGTCTCCTTGATGTTGAAAGCGACCCAGCCCTTTTTTGAGATCAGATTAAATGCCTCCAAGAAGGCTGGCGGTGGGATATCGCCGAATCCCAGCGCGGCGACCGAGATCAGACACTCCGGAGACCACGAAGCGATTTCGTCACGCTCCTCAACACTCAGCGAGCAGAGGTCCATCACATAATACGCATCGTACACACCGGGCCTGTCCCTCTCGGTTGCCTCGCGGGCCTCNNGGCCTCAGGGATGATGTCGATGCCAATCAGTCGCGACACGCCGTGCTTCTTTAATTCTTCCCCGACAATCCCGTTGCCAGCGCCAAGGTCGAGAACCCTTAGCTCGTTCAAGCGTTGCTCGGACTGAGAAAGCGAATACTTCAGGACCTCTGTGACGGTTGACGGCGACTGGCACTTGAGTCGTTCGTAGACCACTTGCTCATATAGACCCGGTGTGCGATAGAGCCGGTCATACTCGTGCAGTCGGATCTTCGTTTTCTGCCCCTCTTTGTCGAGAAGATAGAAATAGACCTCGTCTTGAGAGAGCTCGCGCACATTTGTCGATGGAAACTGGATGCGATGTCGCTTTATCACTATGTTTTGTCTCCTTTACTTAAACGTTACAGTATACCTTGGCCTAGTCGCCTGATGCGATTTCGGCGAGGTGTTATTTACCCTTCTGCCGCTTGCGAAGGTCCACCGGTGAGCAGCCAAACTGGTCGTGAAAGGTGTGGGGAAAAAGTTCGACGGCAGGCATATTCCACCTCGCTGACGATGCCATCGACGGATAGCCCCACGACGTGAGGCAGCTGGACCGCGCGCAGCAGCTGCGTCACTTTCTTCTGGACCGCGAGTGCTGTTTCCCGGCGTAAGGGAATGATCTGGCCCGACGCCCTGAGCGCCGGGCGGTGAAATCTGCTATAGTGATCTTCCAATCGACCCATCCATCCAAACTGGCTGTATCTCTCACTTCCCCAGCTCGAGTCTCTTGCTTGTTTCTTTCTCTGGTCTGGCTGGTGTGAACAATGCAGCCGCCCAACGACCATGGAGGTCCTAATGAGTCAGGCAAAAGCAGGCGACACCGTGCGGGTCCATTACACAGGGAAGCTAGACGACGATACCGAGTTCGACAGTTCAGCTGGACGCGATCCACTGGAATTTGCCCTCGGTAGCGGGCGGGTGCTCCCGGGGCTTGATAAGGCCGTGCAGGACATGGCGGTCGGTGAGACCAAGTCAGTGAGGATCGAGGCCGAAGAAGCTTACGGCCCCCGCCGAGAAGAGCTGATTCAAGAAGTACCAAAGACGGCGCTGCCAGAAGACATTAGCCCGGCTGTCGGTATGCGGCTACAGGCCCAAGGGCCGGACGGCCAAGCCATAAAGTTGGTGGTAACCGCCGTCGCCGAAGAATCCATCACCGTGGATGCTAATCACCCTCTTGCTGGTGAGGCGCTGAATTTTGACATCGAACTGGTCGAAATCATCTGATCGCGTCGAACGTCGGTACTCCGTATAAGAACAGACGGTCGGCTCTTTATCGATGGTCAGGCAATGGCCGTTTTCCTGTCATGACATTGTTTTTGCGGTCGATTGACTGACCGGTCCGGGTAAAAGCGATCGATCGAAACTGACCGGCCAGCGTCGGCCCACAAGCTGCCGGGTCACGGCATAGGTTTCTGGCAGGCGGCTTCCGACCCTAAGCAGTCATCCCCGTACCTCTGTTCGAAGTCAGTTGCAATCCGTTCCATCGGGGCGCGTAGACGCGTGACTGAGTGATCCTGGTACTGCTCAGCTTGGGCAAATGGAGGAAAACGTCCATAGAACCATCCGTAAGGGGCGTTGGCAGTCAATCAACGACCATGTGAGTCGAATTCAAAAGCTTTTTCATACAACTTATTTGCTTCGCTATCCTTGCCTTTACTCTTTAACCAACTTCTCAATTCGCTGTCTTCGCCTTCGCTTTCCAACCATCTCCCCAACCGGTAAGCCGCAAGCTGACTGCCACTATTAACTCCCCTAGTAAGCTCTGCCCTTTCGAAATTTTCCGTGCGCTTGATAGCTTTTTCTATAGGACCGGCCGCTGAACTAATTATCAGTCTTTCCGTTATCTGCGTGTTTAAGAAATGATCAGACACCACTACCATTGTCATAACGCCGCCCACTATCACGAAGGCATAGAAATAATCTTGGCCCAGCCATTCGGTCACCATAAACATAACCGGCAAGACCACAATACACGAGAAAGACACCAAGAAAACGAGAAATGGCATTTCAATCAGTCGAAAGTCATTCCGAGCTATCAACCTGCTAACATCTGCTTTCTCCCACCAGACCCAAACCAAATACAACGTGTAGTAGGCAAAAACAAGTGCAACAATGACTGACAAAACGTTCACGGTGGTTTCGTTGGTGCCACCGAGTAGAGTTCCTACCAATGGAATCTCATTGACGGATTCTCGAACAACCTTCGCCAAAGAGGTAATGAAAGGTGGAGGTTTGCGTTCCCATCCTAGGACGATGAAAACACCAAGGGCCGCCAGTGTACGTCTTGCAACAGTTAGCCACAGTACGCGTCCCCGCCGGCGACGCTTTGCCAAATCCAACCGGTCTTGATCAGTTGGATCTTGAGCAAGCTGCGTATCTGCCGCCTTTTTTACCAACTCCTCCGTTACGGTGGCTACAAACTCCTCTCGATTTTTCCAATAACTAAGGTGGTCTGAGANNCTGAGAGAAGTGAACCCCGGTTATACACCTCGACAGATACTAACCCTTGGCTGGGTCTAAGTAGATCGAGTAGCGGTCCGTTTGGCACCGGATCTGCAGACGCATACATATCTACCCATCGGGTCGTAGTTCGGGGCAATTTGAAGACGTCGCCAAATACTTCATCGTCGCGCATCATCTGCTCATCATGCTGCGAGGTCCGCCAGGCCTGTTGCTGCCACTTATTGAGAGCTATTTTTGCTCCTACAAGGAATAGACCAAAAAGGGTGCCCGTACTCGACAGTAGCAAGGCGGGTGTTATTTGCACCCAACCGAATAGTATCAGCCTCCCACCTTCTAGGAGTTCCAACCGTGGTGAGAACAAGCCCGGTATCCACCAACTGCCGGCCAGGAATGCCAGTACGCATCCCGCGGTTACGAAGGTGCTCACCGTACGGGCAACCGCGGTGTTTGTCCTCCGCCTGCGTATGTGTTGGCTCAGCTGCCACCAGGCGCCATAAAGTATCCCGCCGCCCATAACGATCATGGCAGCAATTACGAAAGCTTTACTCGCGCTGTGCAGCAGCGTCACGTGCAAAACCCACAGCGTTCCCGCAGCGAGTAGCATAAATATTGTCGCGGCCCACAATACCCTGGAGCCTCCCCGTTTCATGGCGCGGTCCACTTCCGTTAGTTTTTTCAATCCCGAGCCAAACGTGATCAATAGTTCGCACGGCGTATTACCATCCGCACGGATTACCCTGTGCGCGATTGCCGCTCCCTGTGAGTGTGCGACGACTGCGACAGTGTCGCAGCGCCGAGCCAACCACTCTAGATCACGGCGTACCTTGCTCACTATCGCACCGCCGGCGAATTGGCTGCCAAGCAGCACGAAGCTATCGCCTACAGTTGTTGCCAGCCCGCGCTGCATTTTGGCTACGAAAGACCGTATGGCCGGTATCGGAAATAGACCGAGCATTAAGAGCACGAGCACAAACAGCACGACTACCGGGACTATAAATAGCGCAACGAGTAGCCAGAACACATTTAGCAACCAGTGAAAACCTTGAATAACCCAATGCCACCACGAATATGCGTTGCGAACATGAAAGCCAGCGCGACGCAGTCGCCTATCAAAATGAGATATGACGGTCCACGGAAGAACTTGCAGTGCCCAGCTTGCAATATCTGCGTACTTTGGGGTGGGAAATGTCTCGGCCCACCATGATTCCGCGAGCAACCATCTGCTTGGGCCCCGCTTGTGTGTTCGGGACTTTGAAGGGTTACCAATGTTAATCTGAACATGGGCAGGCGCAGTTGGATCGTCCGGTTGACCGCGAAGGTGAACTTCACCCAGGCTGACAGTCGCGGAGGCTGTTGAAGGTAAAGAACTGGTAGACTGCGTCCCTTTTGCAGTCCACTCATCCAGCCACCTTGCAATCGCTTCCCCAAACCGGACAAGTGTATCGCCTTGTTTGCTACGGCCGATGCCGTGGATTAATAGCACACCGAGTGTATGAGTTTTCTTCCCTGGTCGCTTTGCCATGAAAAGTCCTCCGTGTCTCGACAGTACGAGCTAGTGGTAAACGGATCAAATGCGGAAAGCGTAAAATCTTCGCTGAAGACGTTTTTCAGCGTGACGGTAACGGTATCTCCAGTCCCTGGAGATCGTTGGTTTCCGGCGAGGCCGAACGCGAGATAGCTCGCGCTGAACAAGGCTGGAATCACCAAGGATGTCCATGCTGTTGCTGCGAGCACGATCGCGGGCCGTCTCAGATAAATCTTAAACGCTGCGGCGTCCACGCGAAGGAAGGCAATGCACAGCAGCACAAAGACCGCTTCGGTGACAAACGGCTTGAGCAGGGCGCCGATCGGTGGGATGGCGATACCAATGACGATGAGCGCTGCGACTGCGCGCGTGCCTTGGCGGCCGAGCCACGACAGCGTCGCCGCTGGTGCGTCAAGAAGAAGTCTGTTGAGGAGCTCCCTCGACATCTCACAGATAACTCGCCAGGACGAGGTCCAACAGATAATCCGTGGACACTTTTGCCAGTATATCCAGGATAGCCATGCGGGGTAGCACTACCCGTTAGCCGAACTCTGGCTTGATGCCCAGGACAAGCGCAAGACTCAGCACGACGCCAGCGCCCACTAAGCACCCCGACATCTTGCCAAGTGCCGTCGTGACTGCTTCTCTTGACTCCTCTATTCCCCGCTCTCGGAGCCATTCCGCTATGCTCCCCTCGAAAAATCCCCCCACGGCGTCGGTGAGCGCATCACCGATGACGCCGCCCGCAATCGCGCCCGCGACGCCAAACGCGATGCCCCCCCAAGCGCCGGGATGACCAGTAAACCCGTATCAAGCGCACCAAACACCATATCGGGAACCGCGCCCGTGAGTCGGCGCCGCGCAAGCAGAAGCCCCGCTATAGGAATGAGCCCCAAAGCCAGCACGATCGGACCGATTGGAAAGCGCTGTTGAAGCGCAATTACAGCAACCAACGCCACAGAAACACAAATGACCGTGACGTAGACGGCTTTCTTAATCATGAGACAGCCCCTCCATGTCGGCCCTGCAACTTAGCAGATCTTCACCTTGCGGGCTTTTGCCTCACCCTCTAGCAGGGACGATTATCAACCCCCTAGCCCCTTATTAGCTTATTATGAGTGACTGCTTTTGGCCGATTGCAGCCAGTGGCGGGGGCAATNNATGGCTGCTTCGGGTAAAAGCAGTCAATCGAACTCGATCTGATCGGATGCTGTATGTGGTATCACGTGCCGACTATCACAACTTACCGCCCTCTCGGCAGGGCGGTCTTCACTTGTAAATTGCCTCTGGGTACGTCCTTACGCGCTTCTAAAGCCTTGTTACTTGCTACTTGATACTTGTTCCTCGCCTTTGACCCACCATATCGAACGATTATTGGCCGGCATCGGTCGGTCGCCGGCAAGCCGCAACCCGTTACCGGCAGCAAGCGCATCGACGGCCTCAAAATCACGTATGCCGCTCGCAGGGTCACGAATCTTGAGCCATCGATCAAATTCCTCGTTGCTCGGTTCCAGTGGCCGATCACGATAGCGATAGGGTCCATAGACAAACAGCGTGTCGCCGGTGCCAAGGACGCGCGCGACGCCGCTAAATAGTCGTTCCACAGCCGGCCACGCGACAATATGGATCGTGTTAATGCACACGACAGCTTGCGCGCGTTCGATGGGCCAGGCATCCGACCACAGATCGAGCACCCGTGGAGGAAGCAGATTCGGCGTCTGCGCCTCGGTAATCCAGGCACTGATGCTCGCGAGATTCTCCTCCGCCACATCGGTAGGCTGCCAGCGCAGATACGGCAGATGGCTGGCAAAGTAAGCGGCGTGTTGACCGGTACCACTGCCGATTTCCAGCACCAGCCCCTCGCTCGGCAGGACTTCTCTGAGCACATCCAGGATCGGTGCCTTATTGCGTTCACAGGATTCCGCATACTGCTTCATGGTGGGGGCGAAAAGGCCGGGGCAACCTAGCGCTGGCTGGCGGCTATTTTTTCTCTCACCAGCTCCGCAACCCGTATCGCCTCCAACCCCACGCGGCCATCGACCAGCGGCGGGCGCTGATCGCGCACTGATCGCACGAAATGCTCAAGCTCAACATCCAAGGGGGGGCGTGGCTGAATCTCGAGCTGCTCGCTAACGATCTGAGCGCGTTCGCCTTTACTGGCCGGCTTCGCCTGTACGATCTCAAGCTGCTGATCGATATAGTTCAGACCATAATAGCTGTTTTGGCCGAACACGCGGATACGGCGGAACTTCTTATTCGACACACGACTTGCGGTCACGTTCGCAACGGCCCCGTTGTCGAACACGAGCCGTGCGTTAGCAATATCCACATGCGTCGTCAACACCGGTATCCCTACTGCAGCGACATCGGCGATTTTTGACTTCACCAGCGACATGGCGATATCAATATCATGGATCATTAGATCGGTGACCACATCCACGTCCGTGGCACGATCGACAAAGGTTCCCAAGCGGTGCACCTCGATGAACCTTGCGTCCTGCACCCGTTCCGCCAGCGCCATGACACCGGCATTGAAACGCTCGAGATGTCCGATCTGCAAAATAACGCCGTCGCGTTCGGCTAACTCTACGACCTTCAGCGCTTCTGCATACGTAGGCGCGATAGGCTTCTCGAGCAGCGTGTGAATGCCCCGCTCCAGAAACGGCCGCGCGACAGTAAGGTGGGCTACCGTCGGCACGACGATACTCACGGCATCGACTTTGTCGACAAGCTCATTTGCATTCGTATAGGCCGTGCAACCATGAGCTTCGGCAACCGTCCGCGCGGCCTGCGCATCGATATCGGCTACGCCAACAAGCTCTACATCCGCCATGTCCGCATATATACGCGCGTGGAAACGGCCAAGATAACCGACGCCGATGACCCCGACGCGTAACCGGTGCGCTTGCGCTGGCGATTGTGTAGCCGAATGCCGGGATGAACTCATTGGGTCCAGCTATCAACGCGTCATCGTGTCGCCTCCATGCCAGTTCTGTGGCGGCGAACGTGCAACATTATACAACAGGGAACAAGCCCGAACTAAGTGCGCGGTCAGCGCATCTGCCGATACGCTTGTGACTCGATGAAAATATTCAACAGCCTTACATCGACCTTGCCTGCTTGTGCCTCCGAATGCAGAATGTCCAATGCCTTCTCTGCCGGCAGACTTATCTTGTAAGGTCGATCGGGGGCTGTGAGTGCTTCATAGATATCGGCGATCGTAATAATCTTAGACTGCACAGGGATCTCATTCGCGGTGAGGCCCCTTGGATAACCGCTGCCGTCCAGCTTCTCATGATGCGCATAAGCGATGTCCGGCAGCTGCTTCAGGTTCTTTGTCCACGGGATATGTTTCAAAAAGTCATAGGTATGACTGACGTGTGATTGGATCTCCCTGTACTCCTCGTCATCGAGATTGCCTTTGGCCAGCGTAAGCTGGGCAAACTCGAATGACTGCAACAGCGCCACCTCCTCGCCTTTTTCATCGGGAAAGGTGTACTCGGCCACGGCGTTGAGCTCCACCGCAACTGCCTGCCGAGAAATATTGGGTTCATTCAGACGCAGCACCGTCTGCAGAAATTCTTCGAGCCGTTTGCCTTCACTCGCCAACATCTGCTCGATCTCCAGCAGACGCTGCGCGAACTCCTCGGCAGTCAGTGGTCGTTTGAGCTGCAGATCGAGCAACTTACGATAGGCATCGCGCGCAATCGCCGCGCCTGCGTACTTGAAGCGTTGCCTAACGATGTCCAGTTGTGGCGAGTACAGCTTCTTCGCCTTGACCAGCACGTCCTCACGCACGCCGACCTTGCCGAAATCGTGCAATAGCGCTGCATAGCGCAGCTCGACTATCTGGTCGCGATTAAAAACGACATCGCGTAGGTCGTACTGGTCGGCACGATCCACCGCTTGCGCCAGTCGCTCGGTGAAATCAGCAACACGTTCAGAATGCCCAGCGGTCGTCGGATCACGCGCCTCGATCGCCTGCACCGATGCCCTGATAAATCCCTCGAACAAGTGTTCGATGTCGCGGTAGAGAATGCTGTTCTCCAAAGCAACGCCGGCCTGGCCCGCGAGCGCCAAGGCGACGGCACGGCTCTGCTCGTCGAAGGGCAACACGTGGTGTGCCACATCTTTCGGCGTCTTCAGCTTGAAGTCCGCACGATCCTTGCGATTGATCAGTTGCAGGACGCCGACGACCTCATCGCCCTTGTTCTTTAACGGCACCGTAAGCATGGAACGCGTACGGTACCCGATACTGCTGTCCATCGCCGGTGAAAAGTGGTAGGGCACGGAATCTGGAATGGCATAGGCATCATCGACGATGACGACCTCGCCAGTACGTGCGACGTAGCCGGCAATACTATAGTCACCCACCAGGGTCTTCTGCGCATCCGATCGTGCAGTGGTGGAAAAGTTTTGCCACAAGCGAAAATAGAGCTTGCCGCCTTCGTCGCGCGTGTAGATCGATGCGCCGTCGGCATTGGTCAGCTCGCGCGCGTGGGTTAGGACGAGATCGAGCAGGGTATCGAGATTTTTCTCCGAGGCCAGTGCGCGCCCGATTTCGAGCACACGCTCGAGCATCTGTGCAGCCCTGGAGTCTTCGCTGCGTTCAAGCAGCGCCAGCCCTGACCTCAGTGTTGCGTAAACGGTGTCCGAAGGGATCGATGGATCGAGAATGCCCACGACGGCGGGATCATCCAGTAGCCCATTCGCAAGCACCGTGTGCGGATCCTCGCGCCACAGGATCACGGCCAGCTTCGCGGCATCACCGCTTGCACGCGCCTGTGCCAACATCGGCTCGGTTTCCTGCGGCGTGGCCACCAGCAACGTGCGCGCCGGCTCCTCGCCAACGCCATCGCTCCCTTCAAACGATCCAGGTCGGATCAGGTCCGAAAGTCGCTGCAAAACCTCGGGAGCCAGCGCCACCCGAGGACTGACCAGCAGGCGCCTTTGGATATCAAACATGAAACCCCGCCTTGAGGGCCGCCGCAGTCCAATCGCCTGGCGCCCCCAGGCCAACTGACACTACAGCACCAGTTCCTTCTTCGCAATAGCTTTAGGATAGACCAGAGGGAAACGCTTGTTGCAGCCATTAGGGACATCGTCGTGCCTGACCACAATCGCCACAAGCTGGTCTTGATCAGGGCATCGGTCGTTGTCTCGCCCTACTGCACGTGCGTCACCGTGCGCACATCGGCCCTAATCGAGCACATGCGAGACCAGCCCGTCGGCTAATTTGGGTTCGAACCAGGTCGACTTCGGCGGCATCACCCCACCCGCATCGGCTACCGTCATGAGATCGTTTACCGACGCCGGATGCAGCGCGAACGCGACCGCCATCTCGCCGCTGTCAACGCGTCGCTCGAGCTCGTCGAGTCCACGCCCCCCGCCTACAAAATCGAGTCGCTTGTCCACCGTGGGATCAGTGATGCCCAGTATCGGCGCGAACACGGTTTGCGCCAATAAGTTCGCATCCAACGATGTGGCCGTCGCTAGCATGCGTGACTGCGCTTTAACGCGTATGCGATACCACTGACCTGGCAAATAGATTCCAAACTCGCCCCTGTGCGCGGGCTTTGATCCGCGCGGCACGCGCTCGACGACAAAATCGCGGCGAAGCGCTTCGATAAACTGCGCCGTTGTCAGACCGTTCAGTTCAGTCACGACCCGATTGTATTCGAGTAGTTGCATTTCATCGTGCGGGAAAACCACGCCGAGAAAATATTCGTAACCACGCTCGCCATGGCTTCCGCGGTCACTCGCACGGCGCTCGGCGGCCACCAGTGCGGCAGCAGCGGTGCGGTGATGACCATCAGCGATGTAGAATGCATCGACCTGCTCGACTGTCGTGGTCAGCGTGTTCACCAACGAGCGCTCGCTGACTACCCACAGGCTGTGATGGACATCCGCATCCATGGCAACCTCTATGTCAGGTTTAGCAGCGACAGTCCGCTCAATCAGCACATCGATGGCGCTGCGGCGGCGGTAGAACATGAGAACGGGACCTGTATGCGCATTGAGGGCGGATATCTGGCGCGCACGGTCGTTAACCTTGTGCGCCTGAGTCAGTTCGTGCTTACGAATACGGTTACATTCATAGNNACCACCAGTCCGGTTTGCTGATGCGCCCCCATTCGCAGACGATAAACGTAGTACCCGGGCACTGAGTCATAGCGCAACACACCCGCAGCGATCATTCGCTCGAGGTTCTGCTTGCCTTTGGCGTAAACAGCGGGCAGGTATGGGTCCATACCTGCGGGAAAATCGATCTCGGGTCGCGAGACGTGCAGGAAACTCCAGGGATGATCGGCCGCCCGCGCCCGCGCCTCCTCCGTATCGAGCACGTCATAGGGCGGTGCCACTACCGCATCTGCATACTCAGGCGGTGGTCGCAGTGCCGTAAACGGTTGGACAAGTGGCATAGAAAAGGCGCTACAAGCTAGCTCGATGGCCGCCGGGTTGCCGGCGCAAGCGCGAATTGAAATATACTTGCACACAGTCGTCAAACCCCATGACCCGATGGAACAGCCCAAGCACGTCGGCTCAGTCGATCCTATCGCCAAGCTGCTCGAATACGCCCGCGAGCTCGAGCGCGCCTGCGCACGCCTGCAGAGCGAAGCTGTGAAAGGCTGGTCAGAAGCCATCGCGTTTATCGATGCCAGGACCCCCCTCTACCTGCAGGATCTCGAGCAAGCGGTGTTGCCACTGCTCAAGAAACGTTTGCGCGTTGACAGCGAGGACGACGCCACACTCGCGCAGAGGCTCATACGCCTGACGGGCGAGCTCGCCGAGATCGACGCACGTTGGCACGCCCTCAGGCCAGCGCTTGCTAGGGCCGATGCGACGCGCTCGCACCCTAAGCTTTCCAAAGCCATCGCCGAGTACGTCGGATTGTGGGAAGCGCACGTAGCGATGATGGAAAACCATGTCATTCCCGCGCTGCACGCACGCTTGCGCTCCACCGAGATGGATAGCCTGGCACGAGCTTTGGCAGTGCATCGCGGGGTTGGCTGGAACTCGAAAGACGAGGACACGGAAAGCCCTTGAGCAAAGCGACTTTGCCCAGCGATGGTGGCGTTGACACGCTGTCACGAACGCGGGTGCCAGCGGAGTGGGAGCCACAGAGCGGCGCCATGCTCACATGGCCACATGAACACAGCGACTGGGCCCCTTTGCTGCCCGAGGTCGAGGCAGTTTATCTCGCGTTGGCGCGCGAGATTAGCGCGCGCCAAAAGTTATTAATCGTTTGCTTCGACGATGAACATCTTGGCGCCGTCCAACGGCGCCTGCTGGCGGCCGGCGTCAATGAACGCAACGTCCATCTTTACATCGCGCCCTCGAACGACACCTGGGCACGTGATCATGGACCGATCACGATCGCTCTCGACGGTGAGCTGCGTCTGCTCGATTTTCATTTCAACGGCTGGGGTGGTAAGTACCCGCACGAGTTGGACGATGCCATCACACGTTGCCTCCATAGCGCCGGCGCCTTTAGTCAGATACGGTGTGATCCGATCGACCTTGTCGTCGAAGGCGGCGGCGTTGAGTTCGATGGTACGGGCACAATGCTAGCGACCGCGCGCTCGCTGCTGACGGTCAGTCGCAATCCTGGGATTACGCAACGCGCACTAGAGCGTCGCCTGAAGCAATGTCTGGGCGTCGAGCGCTTCTTGTGGCTGCAACACGGCGGCATTGCCGGCGACGACACCGATGGTCATATCGATACCCTGGCGCGCTTCTGTGATTCCGGCACGATCGCTCACGTCGACTGCGAACGCAAGGCCGATCCGCACCATGCCGATCTCGAAGCGATGGCAAACGAGCTCAGCGATTTTCGCACCGTCGCCGCCGAGCCCTACCGGCTGGTACCGCTGCCCTCCCCGGCACCGATCCACGACCGCGATGGGCGTCAGCTCCCCGCCACCTACGCCAACTTTGCGCTCATCAATGGCGCCGTGTTGGTCCCAGTGTACGGCGATGATGCCGCCGATGAACTGGCCTGTGCACGGTTGGCCGCTTGCTTTCCACAACGCCAGTTGATCCCCATCGACGCGCGCCCGCTCATTCGGCAGTTAGGCAGCCTCCACTGCGCGATCATGCATTTTCCCGCCGGGGTGATTGCTTAGACGACACCACGCGGCTACGGCGCGAGATGCTACCATAGCAATCATGCAAAAACTCCGACTCGCACTGGTGCAACAGACGTGCTCCGCCGATCAGGCGCAAAATCTTGAGGCGAGTATCCAAGGGGTGCGCGACGCCGCTGCCCAGGGCGCACAGCTCGTGTTGTTGCAGGAGCTGCACGGTTCACTGTACTTTTGTCAGACCGAGCAGTCGCGACACTTCGACCTCGCCGAACCCGTGCCCGGGCCGACGACTACGCGCTTTGCGGCGCTGGCCAAGGAGCTGGCAGTGGTCATCGTGGCGTCGCTGTTCGAGCGGCGCGCCGCCGGGATCTACCACAACACGGCGGTCGTTCTCGATCGCGATGGCAGCCTGGCCGGATGCTACCGCAAGATGCATATCCCGGATGATCCTGGTTACCACGAGAAGTTTTACTTCACACCGGGAGACCAAGGCTTCGTGCCGATCCACACATCACTCGCCACCCTCGGCGTGCTGGTCTGCTGGGACCAGTGGTATCCGGAAGCGGCTCGTCTGATGGCGCTGCGCGGTGCGCAAGTGTTGCTCTATCCGACTGCCATCGGCTGGGATCCGTCGGACGACACCGATGAGAAACGCCGCCAGCATGACAGCTGGTTAACCATTCAGCGCGCCCATGCCATCGCCAACGGCTTGCCAGTCGCAGTCTGCAACCGCACCGGCTTCGAACCGCACCCCAGCGGCACCGGGGGGATCGAGTTTTGGGGTTCGAGCTTCGTCGCCGGGCCTCAGGGGGAAATCCTCACGCAGGCGGCGAGCGACACGCCGCAGGTTCTGGTGAGCGAGCTCGATCAAGGGCGCATCGAGGCCGTACGGCGCGTGTGGCCGTTCTTTCGCGATCGACGCATCGATGCCTACTCTGAGCTTACCCGCCGTTACGGCCATTGAAGGCCTTCGCCCCTCAAAACAGATACTTATGGCGACACAGTTGCTAGAATAACTCCCTGCTTGTGGATGGGTTTGAACAGGTATCGCACGATGATCGTAATACTAAGATCCGACGTCAACGAAAGCAGTCCTGAATACCAGGACATCATGGCGTTTCTCAAGACACGGCCGGGCATTACGCCGCGCGTACACAAGGAGGTCGGTGCCTTGCAGACGCTGATCGAGATTTACCTGATCGGCAACACCTCGGCATTAGACAAGACAGAGATCGAAAGCCTTGCTGGGGTGGAGCGCGTCGTACGCGTGTCGGAGGAATACCGGATTATTGGCCGCCACAAGGACGACAGTCGACCAACCGGCTTTGAATATAACGGCGTGCGTTTCGACCAGGACAACCTCAACGTCTTTGCCGGCTTGTGTGCCGTCGACGCGGCGGAGCATGTGGAGGTCGTGATGCGTGCCCTCAAGGAATGTGGGCAGACTTGTACGCGCATGGGTGCCTACAAGCCGCGCACGAACCCCTACGCCTTCCAGGGTCATGGGGCAAAGTGCCTGCCGTGGGTATTCGAGCTCGCGGGAAAGTACGGCATCAAGGTGATCGCCATGGAAATCACCCACGACTCGCACCTCGATGAGATCCGTCAGGCACTGGCAGATACGGGTCAACCGACGGGGGTGATGTTGCAGATCGGTACCCGCAACACGCAGAACTTCGAGCTGCTTAAAATCGTCGGCCGCCAGCAGGAATTTCCGGTGCTGTTCAAGCGCGGTTTCGGCATCACCCTGGAAGAGTCGCTCAACGCCGCCGAGTATCTCGCCACTGAGGGCAATCGCAAGATCGTGTTCGCGCTACGCGGCATGAAGACGAACCTGGGAGATCCCCATCGCAACTTTGTCGACTTCGCGCACGTGCCCGTGATCAAGCGACTCACGCGCATGCCGGTTTGCGTCGATCCTTCTCACTCCGTCGGCTCGCGTGAGCGCGATCCCAACGGGATACTCGATCTAATGCACGTAACCGCCCAGGGCATCATTGCTGGCGCCAATATGGTTCTGGTCGATTTTCATCCGGCGCCGGAGAAGGCCTTGGTCGACGGGCCGCAGGCGCTGTTGCTGAAGGAGCTTCCATACTTCCTGGAAGACGTGGCCATCGCCCGCGAGGCGTATGAGAAACGCCGGACACTCGTGAAGACGTTCATGTCGCAGGAGCCGGTGACCCGGACAGCCGTCGGCTCGTGAACGCGGCCCGGTCACGGGCGCGGTTAGCGCAGCGACGCTATTTTTTCTTCTTCGGATAGTGCCGTAACACCGGGCCTACGTAGAGCTGGCGCGGGCGGTCCAGACCGTGACTCTCTTCGGTCAGCTCGAGCCAGTGACTGACCCAGCCGACGGTGCGGCCGAGCGCAAAGATGGCCGTGAACATCGTCGTCGGGAAACCCATGGCACGTAACAGAATACCCGAATAGAAGTCTACGTTCGGATAGAGTTTGCGCTCGACGAAATAACTGTCTTCTAAGGCGATCTCCTCCAGCCTAACAGCGACCTCCAGCAGCGGATCGTTTATACCGAGATGATCGAGGACCTGGCGCGCGGTCTTCTGTATCACCCTTGAGCGCGGATCGAAATTGCGGTAAACGCGGTGCCCGAAGCCCATCAAACGGAAGGGATCGTCCTTGTCTTTTGCGCGCGCGATCGCCTTAGGGATGCTTTCGACCGTGCCGATCTCGGTCAACATGCGCAGCACGGCCTCATTGGCGCCACCGTGGGCTGGCCCCCAAAGACTGGCGATACCGCACGCGATGCAGGCAAAGGGGTTCGCCCCCGAGGAAGCCGCCAGGCGTACCGTGGACGTAGATGCGTTTTGCTCATGATCGGCATGCAGTAACAGGATCAGATCCATAGCCTTGCTCAGCACCGGGTCGACTTGGTATTCCTCGCTCGGCACGCCGAAGAGCATATGCAGAAAATTGGAGGCGTAGTCCAGGTCATTGCGTGGATAGCGAATCGGGCGGCCGATACTATAGGTGTAACTGGCCGCCGCAATAGTCGGCATCTTTGCCACCAAGCGAATGGCTGCGTAGATGCGGTCGTCGCGATCCTTTATATCCATGTGATCGTGATAGAAAGCCGACAGCGCGCCGACGACGGCCACCATGATCGCCATCGGATGCGCATCGCGACGAAACCCGTCATAGAAGCGCAGCATCTGCTCGTGCAGCAGGCTGTGGTAACGGATGCGGTCCCAGAAGTCAGCCAGCTCGGTTGCCTTCGGCAACTCACCGAACATGAGCAAATGAGCGCATTCGATGAAACTGCTGTGTTCCGCCAACTCCTCGATCGGATAGCCCCGGTACAGCAGCACGCCGGCATCGCCGTCGATGAAGGTAATGGCGCTCTGACAGGCCGCGGTCGAATGAAACCCCGGGTCGAAGGTCAGCAGTCCATGGTGAGCATAGAGTCCCTGGATGTCGAGCGCCGACGGACCGAGCGTGCCGTCAAGCAGAGCCAGACTGGTCTCGCCCTGCTCGTCGGATATCACCACGTTGTAGCGTTTTTTCCCCATAGACATCCTCCGGCTAGCTGGAATTGGGGTTGGCTCGGTCGCGCCGCAGCGCGGCCGCCCGGGGCTTTGAGCGCCCGGTAGGATAGCACAGTGGCGAATCGGTTAAAGTCGCCGCGGTCAATCTTGATGGCGCAATGGCGCCCGGTACGCCACGCGCACAGACGCATGTCTGCGCTTCGAAGAGCCACGCCTGGCGAAGCGAGGCCTCCTAGATTAAGCTTTTAATCAAAGAGATGGGCACGGCGCCGCGAGGTCCTAGCGTCCGCCGTCTGGCCTCTGGTGCGATAGCCGGTATAATTAGCGATCTACGCACGCATGCTCGCTTTGGGGAAGGGGGGCAACACATGGATGCGAATGCGCCAGCGCATAACGTAAGCAACCTACGCGTCACGTCCCGCGACTTTCCTGCGCTTTACAACGCGCTTTTGGGTCTGCGCTTTCCGCTCCAAGTCTCGCAGGTGCTGGAGCTGCGCTTTCTCATCAACCACGCGGTCGACGGTTACAAGCCACCCCAACCTAACGCTGAGAACCGCTCCCTCGAGCAAGCGTTGCGCACCGCGATCGCTTCGTTTGGGGTTGAAAACAAGCGCCACCGTGAGCGGCTGCTGAAGATTCTCAGCATGATTCGAGACCTCCACAGCACGCATCTGGTCGACTCACGAGTGGCTGAGCTGAGCTTGCGCGCGGCGCTGGACGAAATCCGCCGGGCGCGTTCGCAGGTAATACGCCACGGCCTCTACTCATTGATCGCCACGATCTTTGCCGGACTCACATGGCTCGGGAGCGTGGATCCAGGTTGGACGATCAAGCTCCTGACGCTGGGATCGGCCTACATGACCTGGGACAGTTTTCATGCGTTGCCCCGTCTCGACGATGAGCCGAAGTTCCTTACGCCCGCTCTGAACGAAGTATTACGGCTGCGGGTCGAATCGGTCAACTGGAAACGACTCATTCACAAGCTCACGCTCATACTCGGTTACAAGCAGATACCCGGCATCGTGGTGTTCCGCATGGACGCTAACGACGCCAGTCTCGACCGCCCCCCATACCCTGCATTGATCTAGAACCCACCTTAAGAAGCCGCCTTATTCTTTGCGCTCTGGGATGAATGCAGAGGTCACAGAGACGAGTACGCAAAGTAACCACTAATACTTTCTTTTAGCCATGCTCTGCGTTCTCTGCGCCGAGGCGTTCACTGCGTGACTTCCCGGGCCTGATGGCTTGCGGTTCTCAACCGCGTGGGTGGTGCTCGGCATGCAGCTGCTGCAGGCGCGCACGCGCAACCTGCGTGTAGATCTGCGTGGTCGAAAGATCGGCGTGACCGAGCAGCATTTGCACGACGCGCAGGTCGGCACCGTGATTGAGCAGATGCGTGGCGAACGCGTGCCTAAGCGTGTGCGGGGACAGCTGTTGGCCGTCGATGCCGGCGACGCGGGCGTAGCGTTTGATGTTGTGCCAAAAGGCTTGGCGCGTCATGGCCGAGCCGCGCGCGGTCGGGAACAGGGCGTCGGTCTGCCGACGGCGCACCAGCGTTGGGCGCGAATCGACGAGGTAGCGCGAGAGCCAGCTGGCGGCCTCCTCGCCCATCGGCACCAATCGCTCTTTGCTGCCCTTACCCATGACCCGCACAAAACCGGCGTCGCGGTTGAGCTGCGCCATCGTTAAGTTGGTGAGCTCAGACACCCGCAGACCGGTGGCATACAAAGTCTCGAGCATCGCCCGATCCCGCAGGCCACGCGCCGTACCGACATCAGGTGCAGCGAGTAGCTTCTCCACCTGTTGCTCGGTGAGAGACTTGGGTAACGGTCGTCCCAGTCTCGGCGATTCCAGGTCGGCGCTCGGGTCCGCACTCACGATGCCCTCGCGCACCAGATAGCGATAAAAGCGACGCAGTGTCGACACCAGCCGCGCGGTAGTACGTGGACGTGCGCCCTGAGCCACACAATGCGAGATATACGCCAACAGATCGGCCCGTTGCGCCTTGATGACGCCCTTACGCCTACGTGCGAGCCAGCGCCCGTAACCGCTCAGGTCTTGACGATAAGCACTCAGCGTGTTGGCACTCAGTCCGTGCTCCATCCACAGCGCGTCAATGAAGCACTCGACGATGCGTTCATCGGCCTCATTCATTTGCCACCCACCGCGCCGCGCCGCGCTCCGTCATCAGGCCCGCCCTGCCCGCCACTGGCGACTGAGCTAACGGCGAGGTGGGCCGCAGTGTCGTCGCATGGCCCAACGCCCGCCGACCTGACTTGCGCTCGTATCATTGGGTGGTGTGCTGTTGCTCGCGTAACCATAGCTGCTGCAACTGACGCTCAATCACCGCGCGGCGACGCTGATCGGCGGTTTCATCCAGGAGTTGACGGTAAACCCCGCGGGCATCGGTAATCAGGCCCGCCTTGGCCAGGGCCTCAGCCGCTTGATAGCGGGCACTGTGGCCCCAAGGATCTTTGCCGGGTGCACCCCGGTAGTGTGCTGAACGCAGATACAGCTCCGCAGCGCCCTGGTATTCGCCAAGGGCGTTTCTCGAGTCGGCCATCCAGTAGAGTATCTCGCGTTGCTGCCGCGGTTCCTCGACGAGCGCATATACCGAATCCAGCAGTACATACGCCTCGGCGTGCCTGTTGACCGCCTGCAGATCGAACAGCACCTGCAGATAGCGATCAGCGAATTCGGGGTTGAGCGCACGTTTGTTATCGAGAATCTGACTGAGAAAAACGGCCCCACGCTTGAAATCACCCGCATAAATCGATATCCGTGCCCGGCGCAATGCCCACTGATCGGGATCTTCGCCCTCGGGCGCTCGTTCGAGCCCCTGGAGCAAACGTGCGGCAAAATGCACGTCGCGACGTTTCAAGGCCATGTCGGCAAGCTGATAGCGCACCGAGGCCGGGATGGCATCAAGACTGCCAAAGCGTTTCGAGCGCGTGTACAACCATTGCACCACCGGCGCGGCGCCATTCGCCATTAACGATGCCGTCAGCCCCTTGTGTCCTTCCTCTCGCGTCGCGGCCAAGGCGCCGCGACGCGAGAGGAAGGCATAGAGCGATCGCGCGTAAGCCTTTTCCTCGCTCTCAAAGTAGTGCGCCTGTTCCAACCACGGCTGATCGTTGCCGACCAGCAAATGCAAGCGGTTGCCCAAAGATTCGGCCAGCCACTCGTAGGCCTGCCACAATTCGTCCGCACTCACCTTATAGATTCGCTCACTTGGCTTGCCGTCACCGAGCAACGTGATCGCCTGCTCCAACCCGATAACGCGGTACACGTCGTCGTTCGCCCGTGCGGCGGCCTCGGCGACGAGTGCCCACGCCTTTTGCTGCAACTCAGGTTTGCCTTGCGTCGCTTCGGTGAGCTTCAGCCCCTGCGCCTTTGCTGCCGGTGCCTTATAGATGCCCGAGCGCATGCCCGCTAGTGTGCGCAGCGTTTTGCCTTCGAGTGACTGGGTGTCTTGCAGCACGTCGAATGCGGCCTTGTTATGTCCGGCGCGAAGCAACACCTTGGCATGCAGTAGCTTCCAGGCTTCGTTATCCGCGCGGTAATCTTGTTTGTAGCGCAGCAACGCCGCATGCGCGTCGGCAACATTATTGTCGAGGAGGTAGCTGCGAATGACCAAACGGCGCCATTGCGCCAGCTGCTCGGGCTCGGGCGTCGCTTTCCAAATTAAGCGTCGCAGATATCGGCGTGCCGCCGCACCATCTTCCGCAGCCAGCTGTGCTTCAGCGGCCTGCACTAGCGCCCAATGTACAAACGGCGATGGTAGGTAGTAGGGTAGCGCCTCCACACGTGCAGCGATTTCTTTCCACTGCTGTGTCTGCGCCAGAATCGTAAGCCGCTCGGTTTCCCAGCGTATCCACTCTTGCGAGTGGGTCGGCGGCGGCTGATGTTTGGCAAGCAACGTGAGGGCGAGATCCGTCGCGCCGCCTTTTGCCACGGCTACGATGCGCTCGAGCTCATCGGCACAGACCGGCGTCACGAACGCCGTCAGCGCGATAAACAACATCGCTCGCAGCAGACGGGGTTTCCTTAGGCGATCGAGCACCATCTCAGCAAGTGTCGGCCTCGCTGGGTAATCAAGATTAACCGATGGAAAAGCGTCGTGGCTACGGTGCGCCAACATGTTCGGCGCACGCGCTATGGCCTTTGTGCCAGGCTGCGCAGCCGTACCTTCGAGTCGCACTTATGGGTTGCGGAAGTCTCAGACCTTTTCACGGATGCGCGCTGCCTTGCCGGCGCGGTCCCGTAAGTAGTACAGCTTGGCGCGACGCACGTCGCCGCGGCGCTTCACCTGGATTTTGGCAATGGCCGGGCTGTACAGCGGAAACACACGTTCAACGCCCTCACCGTAAGACATCTTGCGTACGGTGAACGACGAGTTTAGCCCGCGGTTCCGGCGTGCGATCACCATGCCCTCAAACGCCTGTAGGCGCTTGCGCCCACCTTCCACCACGGTCACATGTACAGAAACGGTGTCCCCGGGCGCAAAGCTAGGGATCTCCTTGTTGAGTCTCTTAAGCTCCTGAGCCTCGATGTCTTGAATGATGTTGCTCATTGTTTTGTCGCTCCCGATTCCTGCGCATATTCCTCTATAAACTCTTCCAGCAGGCGCCGTGACTCGCTGTTCAAGTCCAGCTTTTCGAGCAAATCGGGTCGGCGCAACCACGTACGGCCCAGCGATCTCTTCAAGCGCCAGCGACGAATCTCTTCGTGGTTGCCGGACAGCAACACCTCGGGTACCCGCCGTCCTCTGTACACCTCAGGTCTAGTGTAGTGCTCGCAGTCGAGCAGACCCGCTGCGTACGAATCCTCGCACGCCGAGTCGGGGTCACCCAGGACTCCCGGCAACCGACGCGCTATCGCATCGATCATCACCATCGCCGCCAGCTCACCGCCCGTCAGCACGTAATCGCCGATTGACCATTCCTCGTCAACCTCCGTTAGCAACAGGCGCTCGTCGATCCCCTCATAGCGACCCGCCAGCATGATCAAGCCCGGGCGCGCTGCCAGCTCGCGCACACCGGCATCGTCCAGTCGGCGGCCCTGCGGCGAAAGGTAAATGACCTTGGCCTGCGCTGTTTGCCCTGCGCGGGCTGCCTGCAAGGCGCCTGCCAAGGGTTCGGCCAACATGACCATACCCGGTCCGCCCCCATACGGGCGATCGTCGACACTGCGATGACGGTCATGCGTGTACACACGCGGGTCCCAGACACGGAGCTCAAGCAACCCCTTAGCTATTGCCCGGCCTGTGACGCCATAGCCGCTAATGGCGTCGAACATCTCTGGAAAGATGCTGACGACATCAACTCTCATCACATCCCACTACCGCACCGTTTGCCGGTGGGCGCCGATCAATAATCCAGACCCCAGTCCACGCGCACGATCCCGCGCTCAAGATCGACCTCTTTCACCACCTCAGCCACGTACGGGATGAGGCGGGGGTTAGCCTGGGCCCGTTCCCCAGCCGGTAAGGTCTGCGGCACCACCGCCATGACGTCGTGGGCGCCGGTCTCGAATAAGTGGCTCACCACGCCAAGCGTTGCGTTCTCCAAATTCACGACCCGCAAACCTTCCAACTGTACCCAGTAGTACTCCCCTTTCGGCAAAGCGGGGAGTCGATCAAGCGGCACCGCGATGTCCGCGCCAATCAGTCGATTTGCCTCTTCCCGGGTCGGACACTGTTCAAGATGCGCCACCAAGCCTTTACCTTGCCGGCGACCGCCTTGCAGTCGATGGTTTCGCCACTCGCCCCCAGACCGTATGAGCCACGGGTCGTATTGCAGAATCGACTCGGGGGGTCGAGTATAGGAGTAAACCTTGACCCAACCCTGCGTCCCAAAAAGGCCAACGATGCGCCCCAACGTCACCAGAACATCGGGGGCTCGCTCATCGATCATCAAGGGACGCTATTGTTGCTGCGCGCCCGCCTGCTTTAGCAGACTCGACACCCGGTCCGATGGCTTAGCGCCCTGGCTCAGCCAGTACTGCGCACGCGCCATATCCACCCGCAGCCTTTGTCCCTGCTCCGCTGCGCGCGGATTAAAAAACCCTATGTGCTCGATAAACTTGCCTTTTGCAGCCCGGCGATTATCAGCGACGACAATCCGGAAGAAGGGCTGCTTGTTGGCGCCGCCTCGAGCAAGGCGTATGGTCACCATAGATCTCGTTCCTCACAGGAATAACGGTGACTGCACCGTCTTGGGTGCAGTCCGAACAAGGGGCCGGATTTTAACCTCTGTCAGCCCCTAAATGAAAGGGAGGTCGTTGAGATGCCGCCGGAAATCGGCTACGTCGACGCCTGCTATTTGCCGGATTCGGCCCGTAACGCCTGCAAAACCTTTTCCGGATGCGCAGCGGCGTTAGCGACCTTTGCCCAGTGCTTCTTGATCTTGCCCTCAGGACCGATCCATACGGTTGAGCGGATCACGCCTGTGGTTTTCTTGCCGTACAGGGTCTTTTCGCCGAATGCGCCATATCGGGTCATGACACGCTTGTCAGGATCGCAAAGCAGTGTGAACGGCAACTTGTACTTATCGCGGAATCGCTTGTGCGAGTCGGCACCATCAGGTGACACACCGAGGACGACGGCACCCTGTTTCCGGATCTCCGTCCACAGCGCACGGAAACCCTGCGCCTCCTTCGTACAACCGGGCGTGTCGTCGCGCGGATAAAAGTAAAGGATCACGTGCTGTCCGCGCAGGCCTTTAAGCGAAACCTTGTTGCCGTTGTGGTCCGCGAGCGTAAAAGGCGGTGCTGCCTTGCCCTCTGTGATCGCCATCGATACCCTCCGTCTTTCGTGATCGTGTTGCTAGAACCGGTCTCAAAATCAAGAATTATTGAACAAGCCGTANNCAACGCCAAGAACGCTAAGGCGCAGAGGACGTAGAAGATGCTTGAAAATGAAGCATTTTTGGCTTTCTCCGCGTCCTGGGCGCCTTTCCTTCCTTCGGTCCGCCAACGGTGCATCCCTGCACCGCTCCTGCGACCTCTGCGTTTGTTCCAGAGCCCAGGGGACTGTCGGCATTTTGAGATAGGTTCTAATCGACCGCAGATGAATGGCCCGCTCAGGCACGCATGCGGCCGCACAGCTGCCGATGCCTATAACAGTCCACGGTGTGATCGTTGACCATCCCGACAGCCTGCATGAACGCATAGCAGATCGTGGATCCGACGAACTTGAATCCACGTCGCTTAAGGTCCTTACTCATCGCGTCGGACTCCCGGGTTGTGGCCGGTATGGCCCGCGCGCTCTTCCACCGGTTCTGCTTCGGTCTGCCGTCGACGAAGCGCCAAATGTAGCTGTCGAAGCTGCCAAACTCGCCTTGCACGATCTGGAAGGCCTGCGCATTCTGAACCGAGGCCAGTATCTTCAAGCGGTTTCTGACAATCCCCGGGTTCGTCAGCAGCTCGCGCACCTTGGTCTTGCCGTAACGCGCCACTTTGGCCACATCGAAGCGGTCATAGGCCTTCCTATAGGCCTCCCGCTTGTTGAGGATCGTCATCCAGCTCAGACCAGCTTGCGCGCCCTCAAGGATCAGGAACTCGAACAAGTCCCTGTCGTCATGCAGCGGCACACCCCACTCGCGGTCGTGATACTCGATCATGAACGGACCGCTCGTCGCCCAAGCGCAACGCTGTCTCATGGTCTAGTTGCGGACGTCTCGCGTCGTCACCAGATACTCGGTCGCGCCGCCAGAGGTCTTCACCCTGACGAAACTGACCACGTACTGGCCGCCGTCGCCGGTTTTGATCGGCACACGCTTAACCAATGCTAAAGGCGTGAATGTCTGTACGCGCGTGCTGCACTCGTACGCCCGGTCTAATGCGGCGTAGCCGGCGCGGGGTCCCTGCTGCTCGAAGACGAGGGCAAGCTCAAGCACGGACTGCTCGGTGCTACAGAGGTTTACCTGCTGTTTGACCTTTTCCTTGCCGAGCGTGTAATACCATGGCTCCTGCGCGTGAAGGTCTGCACATAGGCTCACTGGGCCCAGTACAATCGCAGCGCACAGGCACCCGCGGGCGGTGCTGCCCCCGGGCAATGTCATCTGTCGCTCTCGCTGCATAAAGGGTCAATGGTACAGAAAAGGCTTTCAGCCTCTCAAGCCGACAGCCCTCGACGTTAACCGTGGACAGGTCTACGTATCCCAGCCCTTTCACCACGCTGACAGGCGTTTGATAATAGGTCATGCACGACCCAGCGCCGGATAGCGGCGTTCACACGGAATTGCCACGACTATGCGACAGCACCTAGGCGAGTCGCGCTTGATCGAGGAATTCATCATGGCCAAGAGATATCGAATTGAAACCGACAGCCTGGGCGAGGTGCGCGTACCGGACGCTGCGCTTTACGGTGCCCAGACCCAACGTGCAGTGAATAACTTTCCGATCAGTGGGCTGCGTATGCCGCGCCCGTTTATTCGCGCTTTGGGCATGATCAAGGGCGCAGCCGCCCGCTCAAACAGGGAACTCGGGCTCTTGAACGAGGTGATTGCGAGCGCCATCGAGCATGCCGCCGGCGAGGTCGAGCAGGGCAAACACGATACGCAGTTCCCGGTCGACGTGTTCCAGACGGGCTCTGGAACGAGCACAAACATGAACGCCAATGAAGTGATCGCGCGTCTGGCGAGCGAGCACTCAGGTCAGCATGTACACCCCAACGATCATGTCAACATGTGCCAGAGCAGTAATGACGTGATACCGAGCGCAATTCACGTCAGCACTTGCCTGCAGATCCACGAAACTTTGCTGCCGGCCCTGGAGTATCTTGCCATGATCCTCCTGCGGCGGGCGAAGGAGCTGGACGGCATCGTCAAGACCGGCCGCACACACCTGATGGATGCGATGCCAGTGCGTCTGGGGCAAGAGCTGCACGGCTGGGCGAGCCAGATTCGTCACGGTGCGGAACGTATTGAGTCAAGCTTGCCGCGCCTGTACGCCCTGGCAATTGGCGGCACGGCGGTGGGCACGGGTGTCAATGCTCATCCCGAGTTCGGAGCGCGCGTGGCTGCACGCCTGCGCGAAGTGAGTGCGGTCCCTTTCCGGTGTGGCAGCGATCACTTTCAGGATCTGAGCGGCCAGGATGCGGCGGTGGAAATGAGCGGACAGTTGAAGACGCTCGCGGTCAGCCTGATGAAGATTGCCAATGATTTACGGCTGATGAACAGCGGGCCCCTTGCCGGGCTCGCGGAGATCCAGCTGCCGGCGTTGCAACCGGGCAGCAGCATCATGCCCGGTAAGGTGAATCCGGTAATCCCAGAGGCGGTAACCATGGTGGCAGCACAGGTGATCGGCAACGATGCCACCATCACTCTTGCCGGTCAGTCCGGAAGTTTTCAGCTTAACGTCATGTTGCCCGTGATCGCCTACAACCTGCTGCAAAGCGTGGAAATCCTGTCAACCAGTGTGCGCTTGCTGGCGGATAAGGCCATCGCCGGCTTCAGCGTGAACCGCGAGCAGTTGAATGCCACGCTCACGCGCAACCCCATTCTGGTGACCGCCCTCAATAGCGTTATTGGTTACGACAAGGCTGCGGCGATCGCCAAAGCGGCCTACGCCCAGCATCGTCCGATCCTGGAAGTTGCCCTCGAGATGAGCGACCTCGATGAAAGTGAGCTTGCCAAGCTTCTCGACCCAGCGGCGCTCACCGGTAGCGACAGCCGGTAAGACGAGGGAGGTTAAAGCCCGTGTGCGCTAGAACGTAAAAAAGACGCTGGTGAAACGAAGGTGATACAAGAGGATAACGTAGTAGACAAGAAAAATGAGAACGATCCCGATGACGGCAAGCGGGTGTGTACGATGCGTCCAGAGCAAAAACGATCCCAACGAAACCAGGCAAATCTTGGTGGCCACGAAGGCGATGGGATGCTCGCGCACGAGAGCGTGCAAAAGCACGTTAGCCTCCTCGGCGTGACCGCTGCCCACCCACACCAAGGTGAACAATAGGTCCAGCAGGTTGAGGATAATGACCGCCTTGACCAGGCCGTCTAGCCAAATCGAATGCTGGGGGGAGACATAAGAAAAGCGGCGGCGAATGGTCTGTACTCTTCATCAAGGTGCGTGCGCGGCATACTACCCGATTGCTGATCCCCTGCCTAGGGCGGAGCTTGCTGCGCCGACGGGCAGTTCAGTGCGAGGCCACAGATCTCACAGCACGGCCGCTTGCGACAGGTATCTTTTCCGTGCCGCACAATCAACGCATGATACTCGTTGTACAAGGCCACATCTTCGCCAAGCGACTCCTCGAAGGTCGCGCGTAAGCTCTCATAGGGCTCTTGACCGGTGATCATGCCCAGGCGCGCAAACACGCGGCGCGTGTAGGCATCGATAACAAAGACCGGGCGCTCAAAGGCATACAATAGGATATCGTCGGCCGTTTCCGGACCGATCCCATGGACGGCCAGTAGTTCAGCACGCAACTCGTCGGTGGTCAGGGCTGCGAGTCGGCGCACGCCGCCTCGCGCCACGATCCAACGGCACAGCGCACGTAATCGCTTGGCCTTAACGTTGTAGTAGCCGGATGGCCGGATCAGGCTTGCGAGTCGACGGGGATGACTCTCGATGATGGCTCGGGGCGACCAGGCCCGCGCGCGCTTGAGATTCGCGATCGCCTTCTCGACATTCGTCCAAGCCGTGTTCTGTGTGAGCACCGCCCCGACCATGATCTCGAACGCCGAATCTCCGGGCCACCAGTGGCGCGGTCCGTAATCGGCCAACAACCTATCGTAGATGACGCGAAAGCTCACCGACACTGGCACCCGCAATCCTTGGCCGGCAGCATCAGCGTCGTTGCGATTTGCGTTTCCGCTCCACACCTTCCCCGAGTCCGGCTGCCGTCAGTAGCTCCGCGGTCGCCCGGTGCCCAAGCTCCTTCCACTGTCCCGGGGACAAGCGGCGCGGTAGCTGCACGGGTCCATAGCGAATGCGTATCAAGCGGCTGACGCGGGCACCGACGGCCTGCCACATCCTACGCACCTCGCGCTTGCGCCCTTCACGCAGCGTGACGTGGTACCAACGATTTGCACCGCTGCCGCCAGCAGGGCACACACTCTCAAAACGCGCCGAGCCGTCGCGCAGTCTCACCCCCGACGTGAGCCGCGCCAGCGCTTCGTCATCGACGCTTCCCAATACGCGGACAGCATACTCGCGCTCAATCTCACGCGAGGGATGCATTAGCCGATTCGCCAGCTCGCCGTCGGTCGTCAACAACAGCAGTCCCGCACTATTGATATCGAGCCGGCCTACGGCCACCCAGCGCCCGCGGCGCAAGCGCGGCAAACGATCAAACACTGTCGGTCGCCCGCTGCTGTCGCGCCGCGTGCAAATCTCGCCTTCCGGTTTGTGGTACACCAGCACACGACACTCCCGGCTGGTGCGATCGATGGGAACGATACGGCCGTTGAAGCGGACCCTTTGAGACAGTTCTACGCGCGCGCCCAGCGTAGCGCGCTTGCCGTCTATCGAGATGCGGCCCTGCTCGATCCAGCGTTCCACTTGTCGGCGCGAACCGACACCGGCGCGGGCCAGGACCTTTTGCAGCTTTTCACTCATGCCCCCTCGCGCCGGGGATAGCAACCTGGACATCGTCCGCCTGGTCCGTGCGCAGCAGGGTGTGCTCATCGGTAGTGGAATCGGCTGCCGTACTGGCTGATGGCTCGCCCGCGTCGCGCAAAGCGTCCACAGGCTGGTCCTCTTCAGGTTCTGCCTGGGCCCCATTACCCTCGTCGCTGCCAGCATGCCCGCCATCGGCAAGCCGCTTGTCGAGTTCCCTGCCGATCTCCTCAAGGTCGCGCACCTCGGCAAGGGGTGGCAACTCAGTGAGGCTCGAGAGATTAAAGTGCTCGACGAACTGCCGGGTCGTGCCGTAGAGCGCAGGCTTGCCGGGGGCATCCCGATGTCCCACTTGCCGGACCCATTCGCGCTCCACCAGGGTGCGGATGATGTCGGTGCTGACCGAGACGCCGCGTACAGATTCGATGTCGCCGCGGGTGACGGGCTGCTTGTAGGCGATAATCGCCAGCGTCTCCAGCAACGCACGCGAGTAGCGCGGCGGTCGCTCCTGCTGCAAACGTCTGATCCACTCGGCGTACTTTTCGCGCGTCTGGAAGCGATAGCTGCGATCGATGCGTTTGAGCTCTATACCGCGTCCTTCGTACTCCTGCTGAAGGGCGTTCAGCACCTCACCGATGGCTTGGCGCGACGGCTGTGAGTCAGCCGGAAACATCGATAGCATCTTATCCACCGTCAATGGCTCGTTAGCTGCCAGGAGCGCTGCCTCGATGATGTTTTTCAGCTCGAAAATTTCTGTTGACATCAAGCCGCCGCCTTCACGTGAATCGGAGCAAATGGTTCCTGCTGTACGAGCTCCAAGAGTGACTCCTTCAAGAGCTCGAGCACAGCGATGAAGGTGACCACGACACCGAGCCTGCCTTCGGTGAGATTAAAAAGCTCTTCGAACCTGACGAACTTTTCGCTGTCAATGCGCGCCAGAATCTGTGTCATGCGTTCGCGAACCGACAGACGCTCGCGCAATACGTGGTGGTGGCGGTACAGCTCCGCACGCTCGAGTACTCGTCGGAAGGCATCCAGCAGCTCGGTCAATGTGACCTTCGGCTGCGGTCGCGCAGCCCGCTTGCCTGTGAAGGCTACAACGGCGAGGTGGATCTCCCGACCCACGCGCGGGCGCTGATCCAGCTCTTCGGCAGCCTTGCGGTAGCGCTCGTACTCCTGCAGGCGGCGTACCAGCTCGGCGCGCGGATCTTCCTCGTTCTCCTCCTCTTCCGGACGCGGCAGCAGCATCCGCGATTTTATCTCGGCCAGTACCGCCGCCATCACCAGGTACTCGGCGGCGAGCTCGAGCTTCGCCATTTGCATCAGCTCGATGTAAGCCATGTATTGCCGGGTTATCTGGGCGATCGGAATATCGAGAATATCGAGATTCTGCTTGCGGATGAGATAGAGCAACAGATCCAGCGGCCCCTCGAAGGTCTCGAGAAAGACCTCCAAGGCATCCGGGGGTATGTACAGATCCTGCGGCAGCTCGATCACGGGCTGCCCCTGAACGACGGCCAAAGGCGCCTGCGTCTGCTGCGGTGTATCCATTAGCTGTACCCCAACCCCATCGCCTGGCGCACATCGTCCAGCGTCTCCTCTGCGACATCGCGTGCGCGCTCATTTCCCTCGGCGATAATGTTCTTAACCAGTGTACGATCGCGCGCGTATTCCTCCGCACGCATGCGTATGGGCTCAAGCTCGGCGATCACAGCATCGATGACCTTCTGCTTGCATTCCAGGCAACCAAACGCGGCCGTACGGCAACCTTCCTGTACCCACTTCTGGGTGCTGTCGTCGGAGTAGACCTGGTGAAACGGCCATACGGGGCATTTTTCCGGATCGCCAGGGTC
>JABAOD010002311.1_pt2 | contig 29993 bp, 28 predicted proteins | sample 7062151 | NCBI WGS metagenome assembly JABAOD01 (sample SAMN14538626, study PRJNA623070) | marine sediment metagenome | biome: marine biome [ENVO:00000428]; feature: marine pelagic biome [ENVO:01000023]; material: deep marine sediment [ENVO:00002113] | place: India: Gulf of Khambhat ... | reverse complement strand
GGGGACGGTGACGGTGACGGGTGGTGGTGGAGAGCCGCCGCCTGAGCCGCCTCCGCCTGAGCCTCCTCCGGAGCCGCCGCCTCCTCCTCCGCCTGGTGACGTGGAGATCTTCGACAACGGGTATGCGCCCGGGTCGGTGTCGGTTGGGGTGGGGACGACGTTGACGTGGTCGAACACGGGTGCGTTGCCGCATACGGTGACGGCTCGGTCCGGGTCGTTCGATTCGGGGTTCGTGATGGCGGGGGAGACGTATTCGCGGACGTTCAATGCGGCCGGCACGTTCGAGTACTTCTGCACGATTCATCCTGAGATGGTGGGGACGGTGACGGTGACGGGTGGTGGTGGTGAACCTCCGCCCGAGGATCCGCCCACCGGCGACCCTGTCGATCCGATCGTGGCGGGGCCCTCCGATCTCGTCATCTTCGACAACGGCTACGACCCGTCTGCGCTCACGGTGGCCGTCGGTTCGTCGCTCACGTGGGTGAACACCGGCGAGTTGCCGCACACCGTCACCGCCCGTGACGGCGCGTTCGACTCGGGGTTCCTGATGAGCGGAGACACATGGACGAGGCGATTCGATGCGGTCGGGACGTTCGAGTACTTCTGCACGCTCCATCCCGAGATGGTGGCAACGGTCGAGGTCGTGTCCGGATCCGGAACCACGCCGGGTGACGAGTCGGTGCCGGGTGCAGGCGGGACGAGTGACGAAGGGTCGGCGTCACCGCCGGCACCCGGTTCCGGGGACGACGGGACCACGGTCGGCGACGGCGCGGCATCGGGCATCGTCTTCACGGTGGACGTGATCGACTCCGACTACTCGCCCCGGACGGTCACCGTTCCCGTGGGAGCGACCGTCGCATGGGTGAACGTCGGCGAGATCCCTCACACGGTGACGGCAGCCGACGATGCGTTCGACTCGGGGATCATGATGACGGGTGACCGGTTCACGTGGGTGTTCGACGAGCCGGGGACGTTCGGCTACGTCTGCACCATCCATCCGGGAATGACCGGAACCGTGGTGGTCGCCGCACCGGTCGTGTCCGACGCCGCACCGCCGCCGCTCGGCTCGTCGTCGCCCAGCATCTGGGTTGCCGTGATCTTCACGGCAGCGATCGCCGTCGCCGCGGCCGGCCTCGCCGGGGGGATGGCGTCGTTCGGGCGTGTGGCCGCAGAAGACCGCAGATCGCAGAAACCGGTGTGACGAAGCTCCCCGAGCGAACCGCTCGCCCGGCCCATCCGTATGAAGAGGACCATGGACCAACACGACTTCGCCGCCGAGACCGCAGGCCTCTACCGGTTCGCGCTGTCGATCACGCGCGATCCGCACCTCGCCGCCGACCTGGTGCAGGACACGTTCGTGCGTGCTGTCGAGCGGGCCGACCAATACCGGGGGGACGCCTCGGCCGGCACGTGGATGCGACGAATCCTGCACAACCTCGCAATCGATCGGGCGCGCCGTGCCGTGCGCGAGGTGGTCGTCGACGAGGTCGAGGAGAGCTGGGGTGACGATGCCTACACCGTCGATCCCGTGGCCGTGGTCGAGCGTGCGGATACGCGGGAGGAGCTCGAGGATGCGCTCGCCAGGGTGCCGTTCATCTACCGCACCGCCGTCATCCTCCACGATGTCGAAGGGCTCACCGTGCGTGAGATCGCCGAATTCCACGAGATCTCGCTACCGGCGGCGAAGCAACGGCTGCGGCGGGGCAGGATGGCGCTCGTGAGCGCCCTCGCCGAAGGTCATGAGCGGCGGGTTCATCTCGAGGGTGTTCCGCTGCGGTGTTGGGATGCCCGCCGCCACGTGTCCGACTATCTCGACGACGCCCTCGAGCCGGACACGGCCCGCGCCGTCGAAGCGCACCTCGAGCGGTGTCCCACGTGTCCTCCGCTGTACGCCGCGCTCGTCGGTGTCCACGATCGTCTGACGGCGATGCGGGATCCGGATGCGGTCATCCCTCCGACGCTGGAGAAGAAGATCGAGGGCGTGCTCGCCGGGTGACGGGCCTGTCTTCGGCCTTCAGCGATTCCGGCCGAACTCGTTGATGTCGAGCCGAAACGCGCCGCCGTCGGTCACGACGAGGCGACCGGTCGAGTCGTCATACTCCACTGTGTCGGTGTTGGTCTCGGGTGGTGCGACGTTGATGATGATCCCATCGGACGCCAGCGGGATGATCCGGGTCCGCTGCGTGTCGAGCCGCACGTACCTCGAGGATCCGGGGTCGTACACGAAGACGTAGCCCACGGCCCGAAACGCAACGTCCGAGGCCGCTTCGACGACACCGAAGAAGTGCCGGCGGAGATCGGTGTCGAATCGGCGCCGCTCGATGACGTGGACCTTCTCACCGATCATGAGGGGCATGGGTGTCGTTCTCCCGTCGCGGTTGCGGAATTGTGCCATGCGCACCTTGATCCGCATGGGCATTCCGGTCACCCGCGGTGGGCATTCCCTCTGCCGGGGAGGCGATCACGTGAGCGAGAACGAGAACGTCGACTCCTCGACGCCGTCGTCGCCGACGAACCACGAGCCCGGTGTGAAGCGAAGTGCGAGATCTCCGGTCGTGCCCTCGTCGACGAGGAAGCGGATGAACAAGCCCTCGGTCGTGGTGCCGGCGCTCGAACCGGCGATGTTCGGCAGATCCGATCCGTCCGGTGCCAGCACTCGTCCATCCGGCAGCACCAGTCCGAAGTTGTTCTCGAAGATGCTCCAGTTCCCGTCCTTGCGGGAGAGCACGTCGAAGCGCAACGTGAGCGCCTGCTTGCCGGCCTCTACCTGGCGGTGACGGTCGACCCGGTCGTACCTGAGGTCGCCGCCGTCGAACTCGAGGTCGATCAGCTCCATCGACAGCTCACCTGCAATGTCGATCTCGCGCGGCTCCAGCCTCACGGCCGCATCACCGCCGGGACCGAGCGGGACGACGGCGCGATTCTCGTCGGCGTCCCCGAAGATGAGCGTGGCCGTCGCGGGGTCGAACCCCTCGTCGACGAGAAGGAGGATCTCGGCGTTGCTGGTCAGCCCTCCCGGAATGTCGCCGGCCAGGCTGAAGCCCGAGTCCCACACGTACGCGCCGGTGTTGGCCGTCACGGTCGCCTCGGGCCCGAAGAACGCGGCATCGCTGCCCAGGTTCTCCACCTCGAGTCGCAGGGCGAGCGTGTAGCGGATCTCGGTCGCGAATGCCCCCCGCTCCTCCGGGATCACGGCTCCGTCGACGACCTCGATCCGGAAGCCCGAATGCCAGACCTCCTCGCCGACGGTGAACTCGACGGTCTCCGGCTCACCGTCGCCGCCGTTCCCGCCGCCCGGGGTGGCTCCGCCAGGTGCCGCCGTCGGGTCCGGCGCCTGGGTGGACACCGAGCCGGACGTGGTGTCGTCGTCGCCCGGGCTCGTCACCTCATCGGCGCCGCTGCACGCGGTGGCCACGACCGCGAGCACCACCGCGATGAGGAACACTCTCGAAGATCTGCGTTGGCGTCCACGACGTACTGGCTGCGTCATCCGGTCCTCCCATGCTCGGTCTCAAAGCTAGTTCGACGAAACCGATGCGGTCGTGACGTCCGGGTCAGCCGGCCGGTGACGCTTCTTCACGAAGCGCAGCGATCTTGGCGTTCGACACCACCGTCGCCATGAGCAGGACGGACACCGCGTAGACGGCAGCGGCCACGTAGAACGGGGCGCGCAGGCTGATCACCTCGGCGAGCACCCCGCCGACAACCGCCCCGATCGGGATCGCTCCGAAGGCGATGGTCCTGGCATCGGATGCCACACGCCCCCGCAGCTCATCGGGTGTGAGCTCCTGGCGCAGCGATACGACCGTGACGTTCCAGATGCCGATGAGGAAACCGTCGACTGCAAATGCGACACCGACCACCACGGGCGAGCTGGTCGTGGCGATGGCCAACGCCACGAATGCGATGCCGACCATTGAGCTGAGCAGGGAAACACCGGGTCCGAACCGGGACTCGAACCGGTGGGCCACCGACGCCCCGGTGATGCCGCCGATCCCGGCTGCGGACAGGATGAGCCCGTAGCCCAGGTCGTCGACAGCGAGGATCTCCTGGGCGAAGAGCACGAACACGGCGAACATCGCGGTGCCCATGAGGTTCGCGACGCCCGCTGCCAACGACAGCGACCGCAACACCGGATGACGCCACAGCCATCGGATCCCCTCGCCGATCTCCTTGCGAATCGCAGCGAAGCCGTGCCCGACCTGGCGATCGGTCGAGAACCGACCCGGGATGAGGGCGATGAGGAGCGCGGCGAGCACGAAGACCCCGCCGTTGACGATGAACGGTGCAGCAGCGGCGATCGCGAAGAGCGCGGCGCCGAGCGGCGGGCCGATGAGCTCGTCCGCGGTCCACTCGGCCGCCTGGGTGCGACCGTTGGCCAATGCCAGGTTCTCGGGATCGACCAGCTTCGGAACGATCGCCTCCCATGACGTGTCGACGAGTGTCTCGGCGACGCCCAACCCGAACGCGATCGCACCGAGCGACCACAACTCGATGGTGTCCGTGGCGACGAGCATCCCGATGAACGAGATCCCCACCGCCCGGCCGATGTTCCCGTACAGCATCAGCTTGCGGCGGTCCGACCGGTCGACGATCTCTCCGGCGGCGAGCTCGAACACGATCCAGGGCAGGCTGTGCAACGCCGTCACCAGTGCCACGGCGAAAGGGTCACGGGTGAGCACTGCGGCGAGCAGGGGCAGCGCCGCAAACGTCATTCCGTCGGCGAGGTTGGAGGCGACCCCCGCTCCCCACAGCTTGGCGAAGGACGGCCCGAGTCTCGTCGATCGGTGACGTCGAGCGTGTGTCACCGAGTGCCTGAAATGGCCGGTGTGGCGGCGATGTCGACGATGCACGTGCATGGTGCCCTCCTCTCGCTGTCCGATTATGCCGCGCGCCCGCTTGCGGCGCGCAGACGGGATTGATCGCTGGCGTTACCCCTTGGCTGGGGGGCTTCCCCCATGGTCAGGCTCGATCTCCTCACGCACGATGGCGGTGTGAGTCGTATCCCGAAGGAGGACATGATGGAACGCACACTCACCACACCAGTCGAGTACGAGGCACCGAACCTCCACCCGGTTGGCGACACGCCACAGGGTGCTCCTGTTCGGCAACCCGACGAAGCCAGGGGCGACCCCGCCCCCGGGCCCGGATCCGAGCGCCCGTCGCGAAGATCCCGGTTCGTCGGCTACGGCGTGGTCGTTCTCGTCCTGGTCGTGCTCGGTGCGATGTTGTACACGACACGATCCGGCCTGAGCGACGCGCGTGACGAGATCACCTCGCTCGAGTCCGACATCGCCGCCACCGAAGCCGCGGCTGCGGATGCAGCGCGATCGGCTGCCGACGATGCTGCAGCGCTCCAGGACCGGATCGCCGATCTGGTCGGGACGCTGGACACGACAGAGGACGAGCTGGCCACGACGCGGACCTCGCTGGCGGACGCGTTTGACGACACGGCGCGGCTCGAACAAGACGTGGCCGATCTCGAGGTGCAGATCGCAGACGCCGGGGCGGCTGCCGCATCCACGCGCGACGATGTCGCAAAGCTCGATGCGCTCACCGCCTTCGAACTCGCATGGTGGACCTGGGGCACCTCGCCCGACGACTTCGAGTGGTTCGAGGCACAGGGGATCGACATCGACCAGATGGACGAAGCGATCCGGAGCCTGGGCCTCGCGGCGAACTGGGAGACCTGGGCCGGCACGAACTTCTTCGTTGCGGTTCGGGTGATGGGGAACTACGTCGACGCCATCGACGATCCCGCGGTGACCGCCGCATGGGATGCGTGGCTCGACTGCAACACGATGGACGGCTGTGGCAAAGCGGTCGTCGAACTCGAGGGTGCGCTGGCGAGCGCCACTGCAAGCACGATGACGTCGTTGCGAGCAGTCGCCGGAGCGAGCCGCGCCGAGATGTAGAACGCACACCGACCGCAGCGAGGGCCCCGGGGTAGGTTCCGGGGCCCTCGCTGTTCGTCAGCGGCTACCTTCCTGACCTCAGAGGACGAGGGGGAGATCGTGCAACGGCTGACGACCGACGGTGCCATCGCGGGCATCGGGGCGAAGGCTGCGCACGTACGCTGGCTGATCGCCAACGGTGAGCGCGTGCCGGACACCTGGGTCGTGCCTGCCGGGAACTCCCTCGATGACGTGGCCGCGCCGGTCGAGGGTCCGGGTCGCTACGCCGTCCGGTCTTCGGCAAACGTGGAGGACGGAACCGCGTCGTCCTACGCCGGCCAATTCGCCACGGAGCTCGACGTGGCGGCCGGCGACGTGCGTGACGCCGTGGCGCGGGTGCGGGCGTCTGCCGGCGCGGAGCGCGCCCGCGTCTACCGGGAACATCTGGGTGCGCGCACCCAGGTCCGCATGGGCGTGATCGTCCAGGCCATGGTGCCGTCCGTCATGTCCGGGGTGGCCTTCTCGAGAAACCCGATGACGGGTCTCGCCGAGACCGTGATCGAAGCCGTCGAGGGTCGGGGCGATCGATTGGTCGACGACGGCGTGACCCCCGAACGCTGGGTGCGGCGATGGGGGAGTTGGACGGTGCAGCCGACCGACGCTCTCCTGCCGGTCGAAGTTGCGCTCGCGATCGCAGAGGACACGCAGCGTATCGCCGATGATCGAGACGAGCCCGTCGACCTCGAATGGGTCTGGGACGGGTCGGATGTGTGGTGGGTACAGATGCGACCGATCACGGGTCTCGGCGACGTCGGGATCTACTCGAACCGGATCTCGCGCGAGGTGATGCCGGGCATCATCAAGCCGCTCGTGTGGTCGGTGAACGTTCCCATGGTCAACAGGGCCTGGGTGAACCTCTTCACCGAAGCGATCGGGCCGAACGATCTCGAACCGGAACGTCTGGCCCGGTCCTTCGCCTACCGGTCGTACTTCGACATGGGTGCCATCGGCGACATCTTCGAGCTCCTGGGCATGCCACGCGATGCGCTCGAAGTGCTCCTCGGGCTCCCGGGCGACGAGAAGCCCGCGTTCAGGCCGTCGGCGGCGACGATGCGGAAGCTGCCGCGCATGATGGCACTGGCCGTGCGCATGAGTCGGTACCGGAGGAGGGTGACAGACGAGGTCGGCGCACTTCGCGATGCCTACTCCGTTCATGCCGGACGCGATCTCGCTCCCCGCTCGGACGAGCAGCTTCTCGGCGACATCGACGAACTGATCGAACTGGGTGTCGAGGCGGCGTACGCCAACATCGTGACCCCGCTGCTCGCCAACCTCTACAACACCCTGCTGCGCAAGCGGCTCGAGAAGGCGGATCTCGATCCGGAGTCGATCGAGATCGCCGACACCGCCGACCTCGTCGAGGTGAATCCGAACCCGCACCTGGAGTCCCTCGCTGCGGAGATTGCCGACTTGGCGCCCGAGACCGTCGACGACGTGCGCAGCCGGGGCCGCACCGCGCTGCCTGCCGAGCTGCGCGAACGCTTCGACGTGTTCCTCGAGAGATTCGGACATCTGTCGGCAAGCGGCAACGACTTCTCGGTGCCGCCTTGGAGAGAAACACCCGACGACGTGGTCCGGATGGCGGTGGATCATGCGGCCACCAGGGGTCGTACGGTCCATGTGGCCTGGAGCGAGGCCGAGGCGGCGCTGTCACCCCCCGGCCGTCTGCTTGCCGGTCACCTGCGACGCCGCACCGCCGAGTACGTCGCCCATCGTGAGTCGGTGAGCTTCACCTACACGTACGGATACGGCCAATTCCGCAGGGTGTTTCTCGAGATCGCCCGGCGGCTCGTCGATCGCAGCGTGCTGGGCGAGGTCGACGACATCTGGTATCTCGAGCTCTCCGAGGTGCGTGAGGCTCTCCGTGGGGTCGACGCTGCGAGTCACGCGACGACGATCTCCGATCGCAGGGCCGAGATCGACCGGGTGCGCGACGTGGTGATGCCCGAGGTGATCTACGGAGACGGGTTCCAGCCGGTCACGGTGGAGCCGGGCGCCTCCGTCCTGTCCGGCATCCCGACCTCACGGGGTCACCATCGCGGCACGCTTCGAGTCGTTCGCACCACGACCGACTTCGCCAGGGTGGAGGCAGGCGACGTCATCGCCATCCCCTACAGCGACGTCGGGTGGACGCCGCTGTTCGCCCGCGCCGGTGCGGTCGTCGCCGCGGCGGGTGGGATGCTGTCACACAGCTCCATCGTCGCCCGCGAGTACCGCATCCCGTGCGTCGTGTCCGTGGACGGCGCGTTGCAGCTTCCCGATGGTGCCACCGTCGTCGTCGACGGCTATGCGGGTACCGTCGTGGTCGACGACGGGGAGGACTCGTGATGTCGGCAGTCGCAACACGTGTGACCGGAGGGCGACGATGAGTGTGATGGGCATCACCGTCGCAGGTCTCGTGGGCTACCTATTGGGATCCATCTCGTTCGCCCGGATCGTGGGGCGGCGCGTCGTCCCCGGTGACGATCTGTCCTCGACACCCCTGGAGCTGCCGGGTGGCGCCACCATCGAGTACGGCGGCATCAGCGCCACGGCCATCGGGGCTCGGACCGGTCCGAAGTGGGGAATGGTCGTCGGCATCGCCGACATGCTCAAGGCATTCGTGNNTCGTGCCGGTCCTCGTGGTCAGGCTGATATGGCCAGATGCCTCCTATCACCTGGTCCTCGCAGTGGCGGTCGTCGCCGGGCACAACTATCCCGTGTTTCACCGGTTTCATGGCGGCCGTGGTCAGAGCCCTCTCTTCGGCGGAGCACTCGCCGTCGATCCGCTCGCCATCCCGATCACCCTCTTGCTGGGTCTCGGCGTCGGTCTGTTCGTCCTGCGGGACATGTTCGCCGCCTATGTCCTCGGTCAATGGCTGCTCGTGCCGTGGTTTGCCATCTGGGGGACGACGGCCGAGGTGGTCTATGCAGTCGCCGTCAACCTGCTCTTCGCGGTGGCGACGATCCCCGAATCGCGGCGGTATCTCGCCGCCAGACGTCGTGGCGACCTGAAGCAGATCTCGTCGTGGCGCGAGTTCGTCTCGTCTCATCCGGCCATGGGCACGGGGAGGCTGACCGAAGAGGCAGACGGAGGGGGGGCTGGCGAAGCGGGGGATCAGACGAGATAGCCGAGCTGTTCCAACTCGGCCGTCACGTTCTCGAGCGGCCTGTCGAGCGGCAGCGTCTGCAACATCCCGGCGAAGATCCTCGGACGGGCGAAGTCGTCGAGGATGCCGTCCGTGAAATGCCCCCCGTAGCGATCTTCCAGAAAACGCATGGCTTCCTTGTCGTTCGAGATCGTCCGCAACAGATGCCACGAGCCGTCGGGATCGGTGTCCGTCTTCGATGGGAACTCGACTGCGCCGTGGTTCCACGGTCCTCCTGAGAACCACCAGTAGCAGAACGTGATGTTCTCGACACCGTCGACGACGTCGAGCGGAGGGCAGTCGGCGAGCGATGGCGGGAAGCTGTCGACGACTCCTGGCCACACACCTCGCGGTTCCTGGGCGTCGGGTGCCATGTCGCTGTGGTGGTCGTATCCCCTGATGGCCGAGCCGGCAACCGCGGTCCACACCAGCGCCTTGCCTCCCGAGTCGTCCCTGACGAGGAGTGAGCGGTATCCGCTTCCGGTCCGGTAGGTGTGATGTCGAGCCGCAGGGTCGCCATTGAGGGCGACCTCGACGATGGCCAGCGATCGACCCCGGGTGATGAGCTCGTCCGGGCCGGCGAGGTCGTGCAAACGGTCGGTGAAGGTGCTCAGCACCTGGCGCTCGATGATGCGATTCGGCACGGCATGCGCGGCCACGTTGGAGATGCGGTCGAAGACCTTCGGGTCGTGCGTGGCCCGGCGGAATCGATCAGAGAACCGTCTCACCTTCCGTCCCTCCCTACCCTGGAGTATGCGGTAGCGCTGGCCGCGCTGTCCACCCGGAGGCGCTCTGGATCCGCCGTGATCCGCCCCCGATGCGCTCAATGTAACGGTGGACGCCCGCGACACCATCCCAGAACGGGTCAGCCGGATGCCCGCCACGCCCTGGACCGACGCACGAATCCTGGGCGGTTCAGCACCTGGGTCTGAGTCGTGGATCAGCCGGCAGGGGGTGGTCGTCGCCGTCGGTCGTCACGACGGATGGACGGCGGAGGTCTTCGCGACCGCCGTCGCCTTCCAGGAGCGGTACTTCGACTCCAGGGTGATCGTGGCGTGAGGGTCAGTCGGTCCGGCGCTTCGTGGGGCGGGGGCGAGGCTCCTCGCACAGTTCGTAGAAGTTCCCGTCAGGGGCCTTGAAGTAGAACCAGCGATGGCCATCAGGGGCGTGGTCGAAGTCGGTCACATGCTCGGCTCCCGCCGCGATGAGCTCGTCACGAGCGGCGTCCAGGTCATCCACCCAGAATCCGGCGACGGGACCGGTGTCCAGCATGTCGTGCTCGACCGATGCCGCTCCGAACAATTCGATGCGATCCCCGTTCTCCATCGTGAGCTGCGTGAATCCGGGCACGTCGACCGTCTTGCGCAGTCCGAGGACGTCGGTGAAGAAGCGGCTCGTCGCCCCACTGTCGTCGACGACGGACCCGACCCAGATGACCCCTTTGATTCGCATGACCTCTCCCGGCTATAACGGGCGAGTCTACGAGGGCCGTGGCTCCCCGCCACCGAACCAGGAACAGCAGGTGATTCCATGCCCATCGACACCGTGCAGGACCTCAGGGAGCACGTCGAACTGGCCATCCAGGTCGAGCTCTCGACGATCCCGCCCTACCTCTACGCACTGCACTCGATCGAGGATCAGAAATCGGAAGCCGCGCTGCTCATCCGCAGCATCGTGGTCGAAGAGATGTTGCACGCCGCGCTGGCCACGAACGTCTTGCTCGCAATCGGCGGTGAGCCCAGGTATCGCACGACCGACTGGATCCCCACGTATCCGGAGCTGCTGCCGCACCACACCCCGCCTCTGATGATCGGGCTGGAGCCCGCATCGACCGCAGTGATCCGCGACGTGTTCATGAGGATCGAGCAGCCAGAGGTCCATGGAGCGCCGCCGGAGCCCGACGTGTTCGAGACCCTGGGGCAGTTCTATCACGCCATCGAGGAGGCGTTGAGCGAGCTCGACGACCACAACGGCCTGTTCGACGATCCCCAGTTGTCCAGGCAGTTGGGGGACCCGGGGTACTACAGCCCGGTCGCATTCGACGCGGAGGACAGCGGTGGTCTGGTGGCCGTGAGCGATCTCGGCTCGGCCTTCGAAGCCATCGAGATCATCGTGCATCAGGGAGAGGGGTTGAGCACCGAGCGATGGGCCGATCCGCTCCACCAGGAACTCACGCACTATTACAAGCTGCTCGACATCGCCGAAGGGACGTCGCCGCTCGGACCGGTACGGCCGGTACCGTCGAATCCCAGGGTCGTCGACTACCCGGGCTCGGTCAGGGACGTCGCCGACTGCTTCAACGCCGTGTATCGCTTCACCTTCATCGTGATGCACCGGATCTTCCAGGGCGGAGAGCAACAGGAGGCGCTCGTCGGAACGCTCTATCGGTGCATGTCCGACGTGCTCGCACCCCTCGCCGAGCATCTCGTCGGACAGCCGATACCGACCGGGGTGGCCGCACCGACGTTCGAGATCTGGGAGTTCGGGGTGGATCCGGACGTGGAGCTGGCTGCGCTCGCCGCCGGGTTGCGCGGCCAACACCCCGAACTCGAGGAACCCATCGCCGCGATCCAAGACATCTGCCGCGCCTCGTGACGTCCGGATCGGACGGCACCGTCGTCGCAGCTGCCATCGAGCGGGAGCTGGGGGAGCGACCCCGTGGGCTGGTTCAGCTCGGAGGGGGCGACGTCGCCTCGTCGTACCGGGTCGAGCTCACGGCGGGGTTCGTGTTCGCCAAGACGAAGCGCGACGCTCCGGCCGGCTTCTTCACCACCGAAGCCCTCGGTCTCCGTTGGCTGCGAGATGCCGGTGCCGTCGCCGTGCCCGACGTGGTGGCCGTGGGCGACGACCCACCGTTTCTGGTTCTGGAATGGATCGAACCCGGCGTTTCCGAACCGTGGAGCGAAGAGCGCTTCGGTGCGGAGTTGGCCGGCCTGCACGCAGCAGGAGCCCCGGCCCACGGTCGCCTCGACCGGAGGTCGACGGGAAGCAGGGGCCTGCCCAACGACCCGTGCCAGACCTGGGCCGAGTTCTATGCGACACGACGACTCCTGCCGCTCGCCTCGATGGCGGAGCGAGGCAGGGTGCTTCCGGCCGACGCCGTGCGCCGGCTCCGACGCGTGGCCGACGAGATCGAGGCGTGGTCGCCCCCGGAGGAGCCGCCCTCCCGGCTGCATGGAGACCTGTGGGGCGGTAATCGCATCCTGGGGCGAGGCGGGACGAGCTGGCTCATCGATCCCGCGGCCATCGGCGGCCATCGCGAGTTCGATCTCGCCATGATGCGGCTCTTCGGCGGGTTCGGCGGTGTGGTGTACGAGGCGTACTCCCGGGCTGCGCCGCTCGAGCAGGACTGGGAGCGGCGGATTCCGCTCCATCAGCTCGCACCACTCGTCGTCCACGCCATCAAGTTCGGTGGTTGGTACGTGGGAGCTGTGCACCAGGCGCTCGACGCCATGCCTTGAACATCTGCCAGATTCTTAGCATTGATGCTAGATTTCTGGCATGTCTCGTCTGCGATCACTCCGGGAGAGCGCAGGGCTCACGCAGCTGGAACTCGCCGCACGTGCCGGTGTGAGCCGGCAGCTCGTCGGTGCCGTCGAGACGGGTCGACATCAGCCACGAGTGGATGCTGCGCTGGCTCTGGCCTCCGTCCTCGACACCGATGTGGCCACGCTCTTCGCACCCGACCGGGGGGCGGTGGACGTCGTGACGGGCGCACCCTCCCGGCGTGGTGCCGTGGTGAGGGTGGCGCGGGTCGGCGAACGGCTGGTCACGACACCGGCCCGCGTTGCTCCGTCGGGCTTCGAGTCGGCAGATGCCGTGGTGGGGGAGGAAGGCGAGATCGACCGTCGCGTCGAAGGGGGCTTCGTGATGGCCGGATGCGAGCCCGCTCTGCTGGCCCTCGAGCAGCTCCTCCGGGAACGGGGCACGGCCGCCGCCGCAGTCGCCGTCTCGAGCGCCGTCGCACGAGAGACGTTTGTCGCCGGACGCACGCATGCCGCCGTCGTCCACGGAGCGCCGTCGTGGGAGAGGGACGACCCTGGTCCTGGTGTCGTCGCTCATCGGCTCGCGACGTGGCGCGTCGGCATCTGTGCGCCGCCCGATGCGCCGTCGGGATGGTGGAAGGCGGCTCTCGAAGGCGACGGACCGGTCATCCAGCGCGAGCCCGGCGCCGGCGTCCAACGGAGCTTCACCTCGGCACGAGTCGCAGGGCAGCCGCCCGGACCGGTGGTCGGTTCCCACATCGAGGCGGCGTCACGAAGTCTCGCCACCGGTCTGCCGGCGGTGACGATCGAGCCGGCCGCTCTCGCAGTCGGCGCCGTCTTCCATCCGCTCGACGTGCACACCTCGGAGCTCTGGCTGCGCCGCGCATGGGTCGATGCCCCGGCTTCCACGCTCGCCCTCGATCTCCTGGCGAGCCCACGGATGATGAACCAGCTCCGTGCGGTCGGCGGCTACGACCTCGCGCAGTGGGGGGAGCGAGTGGCGTGATACGCACGCTCGTGGCGCTCGTCGTTCTCGCTGCGGCATCGGCGTCATGCAGCGCGTCGAGCGATGAGCTCGTCGTCTCGGCCGCCGCAAGCCTCACGGATGCCTTCATTGCGATCGAGGAGGCGTTCGAAGAGATCCACGACGACGTGGACGTCGTTCTCAATCTCGGCGGCTCGTCGGCGCTCCGCGAGCAGATCCGGGCAGGTGCGCCTGCCGACGTCTTCGCCTCGGCGAGCGCAGCGATCGTCGACGAGCTCGTGGGAGAAGGTCTCGTCTCGACGCCGCATCCATTCGCCACCAATCGACTGGTGCTGGGCGTCCCGACCGGCAACCCGGCCGGAGTGAGGTCGCTCGAAGACATGACGAAACCGGACCTCCTGGTCGGGGTGTGTGCCGTCCCGGTGCCGTGCGGAGCGCTGGCACAGGAGGCGCTGCAGGCGGCGGGTGTCGAGCTTCGACCCGACACGGAGGAACCCGATGCCAGAGCGCTGGCGACGAAGCTCGGGTTGGGCGAGCTCGATGCGGCACTCATCTACGCCACCGATGCGAGGACGGCGACGATCGATGCGATCGACATCGATGGTCCGACGACGGACTACGTCATCGCCGTCGTGACCAACGCCGACTCCCCGGCAGGCGCCATGGCGTTCGTCGACTTCGTTCGCTCGGAGGCGGGTCGGACGCTGCTCGAGCGGGAAGGGTTCTCGGTCCCGTGACTCGACGCCGGCCCGACGCGGGGATGCCTCGACTCGTCGTGCTGCTGGCAGCACTCGGGGCTCTGTTCTTCGTTCTCCCCGTCGTGGCTCTCCTCGTGCGAGCCCCGTGGTCCCGCATCGGCACACTGCTCGGATCGGAGGTGGCGCTCGATGCCCTGAGGATCTCGCTGGTGACGTCGGTCGCAGCGACCGGCCTGGCGGCCGTCTTCGGGCTGCCGCTGGCCTTCGCCCTGGCGCGATCCGACTTCCCCGGTCGTGCCGTCGTTCGGGGAGTTGTTCTCCTGCCACTCGTTCTGCCACCGGTGGTCGGGGGTGCGGCGCTGCTCTTTGCACTCGGCAGACGCGGTGTCATGGGCGAGGCGCTCGCCGACGCCACGGGCATCGTGCTGCCCTTTTCCACAGGAGGTGTGGTGGTGGCGGCGACCTTCGTGGCGATGCCGTTCCTCGTCGTGACGGTCGAGGGAGCGCTTCGGAATCTCGACGACCGCTACGAGAAGGCGGCGGCGTCGCTCGGTGCAGGCCCCTGGCTCGTACTGCGTCGCGTGACGGTCCCGCTGCTGGCGCCCTCCATCGGTGCCGGGCTGCTGCTGACGTGGGCGCGGGCGCTCGGCGAGTTCGGTGCCACCATCACGTTCGCCGGGAACCTCCAGGGCCGCACGCAGACGCTGCCGCTCGCCGTGTTCGTGGCGCTCGAGCGAGATCGGGACACGGCGCTTGCGCTCAGCGTGCTGCTGATGGCGGTGTCGCTGGCGATCATCGTCGGGCTGCGACGACGGTGGACCGGGGTGGTGCGATGAGCGGGCTCCAGGTCGACTTCACGGCCGAGAGGAGCGATCTCGACGTGCAGGTCGCGTTCGCCGTCGCTCCCGGCCAGGTGAGTGCGATCATCGGTCCCAACGGGGCCGGGAAGTCGACCGTCGTCGATGTGATCGCCGGTCTTCTCCGGGTGGACCGAGGCCATGTCCGGCTCGCCGGCCAGACTCTGGATGATCCGGCGGCCGGCGTCTTCGTGCCCGCCCGGTCGCGTCGCGTCGGTGTCGTGTTCCAGGACCGGGTCTTGTTTCCACATCTCACGGCGCTCGAGAACGTCGCCTTCGGTATGACGGCGCGAGGTGTCGCCAAGGACGTGGCCAGAGCTCGTGCAGCGGAGCAGCTCCGTGCCGCGGGTCTCGGGGATCTCGCCGACCGATCCGCAGGCGAGCTGTCAGGAGGTGAGGCACAGCGAGTCGCCATCGCCCGCGCCCTTGCGATGGAGCCCGAGGCGTTGCTGCTCGACGAGCCTTTCTCTGCTGTCGACGCGGCAGCTCGGGCCGACATCCGACATCAGCTGCGAGTGCACGTCGACGCGTTCCCCGGACCCGTCGTGCTCGTCACACACGATCCGGCGGAGGCCTTCATGCTCGCCGGCGAGGTGCACGTGCTCGAAGCAGGCGTGTTGACGCAGACAGGACGTCCCGACGACATCAGGCTGCGCCCGGCAACGGCCTACGCCGCCGAATTCGCCCGCGTGAACCTCTTGCAGGGTGTCGCGGCCGACGGTGTCGTGGACGTCGGGGGGCACGAGTTGCGGGTCGCCGACACGTCGGTCCGTGGCCAGGTGGTCGTGACCATCCAGCCGAGCGCGATCGCCGTGTATCGCCGACGGCCGGAGGGCAGTCCCAGGAATGCTTGGGACACCACCATCGATGCGGTGGAGCTCCTCGGCGATCGCGTCCGTCTGCACGTCGGTGCACCGCTTCCTCTCACGGTCGAGGTCACCCCCGGAGCGGTGGATGCGCTCGATCTGGCGGCGGGAGCCGCTGTCTGGCTGTCGGTCAAAGCGACGGAGATCGGGCTACGGATGGACTGACGCGGTCCGGTTCGTGTTTCCACAACGCATCCGCTTCAATCGTGGCCGTGAAAGTAGCCGTCTTCAGTTCCAAGCCGTACGACCGTGTGTTCCTGACGGATGCGTTGGCGGACGATCACGAGGTGAGCTTCTTCGAGCCGCGCCTCGACCTCACGACGGTGGCGCTCGCAGCGGGCTTCGACGCTGCGTGTCTCTTCGTCAACGACAACGCGACCCGGCCCGTTCTCGAGGCCCTCGCCGAGAACGGGGTGCGGTTCCTCGCACTGCGCTCCACCGGTTTCAATCATGTCGACATCGAGGCCGCTCGTGAGCTCGGGATGCGCGTCGCCAGGGTGCCGGGTTACTCGCCGCAAGCCGTGGCCGAGCACGCCGTCGCGCTGATGCTCGCGCTCGACCGCAAGATCCACCGGGCGTACGCCAGGGTGCGCGAGGGCAACTTCTCGCTCGACGGTCTGCTCGGCTTCGACCTCCATCTCCGGACGGTCGGGATCGTGGGGACCGGCCAGATCGGCGCCGCCATCGTCAACATCCTGCGTGGCTTCGGCTGCAGGCTGGTCGCCTACGACGTGGTGCAGAACCCGGTATGCATCGCTGCCGGGGTGCAATACGTCGAGCTCGACGAACTGCTCGCCATGTCCGACGTCATCACGCTCCACTGTCCGCTCACACCGGAGACGCACCACCTCATCGACGACGCTGCGCTGGAGAAGGTCCAGGACGGTGTCATGATCATCAACACGAGCCGGGGTGGCCTCGTCGACACGCAGGCCGTCATCGATGGGCTGAAGAGCGGCAAGATCGGTTACCTCGGACTCGACGTCTACGAGGAGGAGGGCGACCTGTTCTTCGAGGATCTCTCGGACCGTGTCATCCAGGACGACGTCTTCTCGAGGCTCCTGACCTTCCCCAACGTGCTCGTGACGGGTCATCAGGCGTTCTTCACCCGAAATGCGTTGGAGCAGATCGCGTCCGTGACGGCGAAGAACATCGCCGCGTTCGATCGAGGCGAAGCAACGCCGAACGACGTGCTCTCGTCGTGACGGCTCCGGTCCCGCGGGATCGGGATACGGCCGATGCGGTCCGGCGGGAATCGACGGGTGGTGTCTCGGGGATCCACCACGTCCAGCTCGCCATGCCTGCCGGTGGCGAAGACGCCGCAGCCCGCTTCTACGAGGGACTGCTCGGGGTGCCCCGGGTCGAGAAGCCGGAGCATCTCGAGAGACGGGGCGGGGCGTGGTTCGAATCCGGGCCGGTCCGCATCCATCTGGGTGTGGAGGACGGCTTCCGGCCGGCTCGAAAGGCACATCCTGCGCTGCTCGTCCATGATCTCGACGCAGTGCGGCGTCGTCTGGATGGCGCAGGTCATCCCACCGTGGAAGACGAGCCGCTCCCCGGATACGACCGGTGCTACGTGAACGACCCGTTCGGGAACCGCATCGAGCTGTTGGAGCCGCATGCTCCCTGAGACGACACGACGTCGCGCTCAGGTGGTGGCGTCGTCGAATCTGGCCACGATGTCGGCGACGACCTCTTCCGGGGTACGGCCATCGGTGGGCACCTGGTCGAACGCCGCGTAGCCGACAGCGCGCTCATCGAGCAGCGCCGTGATCCGATCCATCGCATCTCCATCCGCGAGCAACGGACGGACGATCCCATCACCGCTCGTGCGGGTGACGATCGTGTCGACGTCGGCGGTGAGGCAGAACACGGCCGCATGATCCAACAACGTGACGTTCACCGGATCGAGCATCAGCTTGCCCCCTGTCGAGATCACCCGACCCGTACGCTCGGCCAGCTCGGCGATCACATTTCGCTCGTGGCGTCGGAACGCAGCTTCTCCCTGGGTCCGAAAGATCTCTGCGATCGGGCCGTGACGGCGCTCGATGACATCGTCCGTATCGACCCATTCGTAGCCGAGGCGTTCGGCCAGCAGGCGCCCCACGGTCGACTTGCCCGTGCCCATGAAGCCGGTGAGGACGATGATGGCCGGTGCGTTCACGGGTGGGAGCGTACCCGCGAGCCGTGCGGCGGCGATCGGGACGCCGTGTGTCAGCTGCCGGCATCCTCCGATCGGTGGGTCGGATCGTGGTCGTTCTCGTCACCGCCGGCGAGCAGGCGGATCACCGTATCGTCCGGTGTCTGCGTGAAGTCGGAGTACCACTCGCCGACGGCCCGCATGACCCGGGGTCGGGTTACGGCGACGAAGTCGTCGGCGACCCTGCCGGGGTGCCAGTCGGCGGGAGCAACGGGCACGGCGAGGACGACGAGGCTCGCACCCAGCGCTCGCGCCACCTCGCAGCCGGCAAGCGCCGTAGCTCCGGTGGCCACGCCGTCGTCGATGACGATCGCCGTGTGACCGGTGATGTCGACTCGATCTCGACCCACGCGGTAGAGGCCGGCCCGACGCTCCACCTCGCTTCGTTCGCGTCGCTCGATCTCGTCGACGACGGATCGGTCGATGCCGAGACGTCGAATCAGGTCGTCGTTGGTCACTCTCACGTCGCCCTCGCCGATGGCACCGAGGGCCAACTCGGGCCGTCCCGGAGTGCCAAGCTTGCGAACGATGAGCACGTCGAGCGGGCAGCGGAGCGCTCGCGCCACCTCGGAGGCGACCGGCACGCCACCCCTGGGCAGGCCGAGCGCTATCGGACGTTCCAGGTCCATCTCCCAAACGAGGGCGGCGAGCCGCCGGCCCGCGTCCATCCGGTCGGCGAACACGTCGAATGCGGCGCCACCGAATCGCCAGGTCATGGTGGGGTCGTTACGGCCAGATCACCGTGGTGCCGGCTCCCTGACTCATGGTGTCTCTCGCAGTCCACGTTGTCGTCTCGCGGGTGGCTCACGTCACGATGTGATGTAGCGCTCGAGGTCGCCGATCAGGGACCTCTGGAGTTCGATGACCGTCTTGACGACGTCGCCGATCGAGATCACGCCGATCACCTCTTCGTTGTCGACGACCGGGAGGTGGCGGAATCGGCCTTCCGTCATCATCTCCATGCAGTCGTCGACAGAAGCATCGGGCGACACCGTCGAGACCTCGCTCGTCATGATCTCGGAAACGGCCGTGTCGGCAGACGTTCGACCTTTGAGCGCGATCTTCCTCGCGTAGTCCCGCTCGCTCAGGATGCCCACCAGCTCGCCTTCGTCCGACTGGACGATGACGGCACCGACGTTCTTGTCGGCCATCAGCTGGAGCGCCTCGATGATCGTGGCATCGGGACCGATGCCGAACACATCTCGTCCCTTCGTGGCGAGCAGGCTCCGAATGGTCCCCGCCATAGAACCTCTGTCCTTCCCTTCGGCTGGTGTTGTCAAAGCTAGTCGACGCTCCGGTCTGCCGTCGGTCCGGGTCGCCCGGGCAATCGGCGGACGGCCCCGATACCATGGCGCCGTCCCGGGGCACGAGGGAGGTCGCGGGGCGGGAGGAGCACCATGACCGACACCGTCAGGAAGTCGGATGCGTCGAGCGCGCTCGACACCTACTTCAAGCTGACCGAGCGGGGGACCTCGGTAGGACAGGAGATTCGCGCAGGCGTCGCGACATTCCTCGTCATGTCGTACATCTTGTTCGTCAACGCCGACATCCTCGGCGCGGCCGGCCTCAATCCGGCGGCGGTGGCGGCAGGCACGGCTCTCATCGCGGGGCTCATGACCATCGCGATGGGCGTGTTCTCGAACTACCCGCTGGCGATGGCGGCCGGTCTCGGCCTCAATGCCGCCGTGGCTTTCCAGCTGACCGGACAGGGCCTGACCATCGAGGGAGCGATGGGCGTCATCGTCTGGGAGGGCATCATCGTGACCGTCCTGGTCGTGGTGGGCCTACGCGAGAAGGTGATGGCCGCGATACCGAACAGCCTCAAGTTCTCGATCGGAGTGGGGATCGGGCTGTTCATCCTGTTCATCGGCTTCGTCAATGCCGGGCTCATCGTCCCGGGCGCCGGAACGCCGGTCGAGTTCCGGTTCCCGACGGAGGGCGGGCCCACGGTGGCGCTCGTCGGACTCGCCATCACGGCGGTCCTGTACGTGCGCAAGGTGAAGGGTGCGCTGATCATCTCGATCCTGGTGACGACCGCACTCGCCTTGGCCTTCCAGGACAACGTGGTGTGGCCGGACTCCCTGAGCGCCGGCGACATCACGTTCGACACACTCGGGGCATTCGACCTCGGGAACGTCTGGAGCGAGCTGAGCATCCTCGTGGCGATCCTCACGATCTTCACGCTGATGTTGACGGACTTCTTCGACACGATGGGCACGGCGACGGCCGTTCTCGAGCAGGCGGAACTCGTCGACGAGGACGGGAACATCGAGGACGTCGGCAAGTTGCTGCTCGTGGACTCCGTCGGCGCCGCCGTCGGCGGTCTCGCAGGTGTCAGCTCCAACACGACCTACATCGAGAGCTCTGCAGGCGTGGCCGAAGGAGGCAAGACGGGTCTGGCATCCGTGGTGACGGGGGTCCTGTTCCTCATCGCCATCGTGTTGTCTCCGCTGGCCCTCGTCGTGCCCGGCACCGCGACCGCGCCGGCTCTGATCCTCATCGGCTTCCTGATGGCGGGGCTGCTGAAGGAGATCGACTTCACGGACTTCGAGGAAGGCTTCCCGGCGCTGCTGGCCATCATCCTCATGCCGCTGACGTACTCGATCACGGTCGGCATCGGTGCCGGCTTCGTGATGCACACCCTCATCAAGGTCGTCAAGGGCAAGGTGTCCGAGGTCAGCGCTCTGATGTGGGTCGTCTCCGGGGCGTGTGTCGTCTACTTCGCCCAGGCAGCGCTCAACAGCTGGTTCGCCTGATCACGAGTCGATCGCAATCCGGGGGCGCCGTACGGCGCCCCCGGCTGTGCGGTCCGGTCATCATGTCTCGTACACTCGCCCGATGAGAGAGTTCATCCGCGGCCTGCCCAAGGCGGAACTCCATCTGCACATCGAAGGCACGCTCGAGCCGGAGATGATGTTCGCCATGGCGGAGCGGAACCGGATCGAGGTGCCGTACTTCACGGTGGAAGAGGTGCGTGCCGCCTACGAGTTCGACGATCTGCAGTCGTTTCTGGACATCTACTACGCCGGAGCAGCCGTGCTCGTCGAGCAACGTGACTTCACCGAGCTCATGGCAGCCTATCTCGACAAGGCGGTCGCAGACGGCGTGCGGCGTGCAGAGATCTTCTTCGACCCGCAGACCCACACCGAGCGAGGCATCGACATCGGCACCGTCATCGAGGGGCTCGCGGCCGCTCAGGACGCGTATGCCGATCGGATCTCGACGTCCCTCATTCTGTGCTTCCTCCGGCACCTCTCGGGAGACGAGGCGACCGCCACCCTCGAGGAGGCGCTCCCTTACCTTGACCTCATCGACGCCGTGGGACTCGACTCGTCCGAGGTGGGCAACCCGCCGGACGAGTTCGCAGAGGCGTACGCGCTCGCACGCGAGAACGGGCTGCGGCGTGTGGCGCACGCCGGTGAAGAGGGGCCACCTGCGTACGTGTGGGGGGCGCTGGACGTGCTCGGTGTCGAGCGGATCGATCACGGCGTGAGGGCCGAGGAAGACGACGACCTGCTCGCCAGGATCGTCGCCGACAAGGTGCCACTCACGATGTGCCCGCTCTCCAACCAGAAGCTGCAGGTGTTCCCCGACCTGTCCGAACACAACCTCAAGCGCTTGCTGGACCACGGCGTGCGGGTATCGGTCAACTCCGACGATCCGGCCTACTTCGGCGGGTACATCCTCGACAACTACGTCGCCATCGTCACCGCACTCGGTCTGGATCGCACCGATGTGATCCGGATCGCCAAGCACTCGATCGAGTCGACGTTCCTGGACTATTCGCAGAAGGCCGCGCTGCTGGCCGAGATCGACGACTACGTGGCGGCGTCGACCTCAGAGGTCTAGTCAGTTCGGCATCTTCCGTTTTGATCCTGTGCTGGAAGCGCTCCGATTCCGATTCTCCTTGTGTATCGGACCCTTCCCCCGAGGAGACGAAGTGGATCACCCCCAGGGCCACACGTTGTCGGCCTCCCGCCGCAACGCGATGCTGGCGCTCGTGGCGCTGCTGGTGGCAGTGGGGCTCGCCGCACCGCCTGTCGGCTCCATCTCGGTTCCATCTGGAGACCTCACCTCCGTGATCATCCGTGAGGCGCCGGGCGCCGCGGACGAGCCCGAAGCCCTCGTTCGCTCGTTCGGTGGCGAGATCGGGCGCCGACTCGACCTGATCGGTGGTTTCGAGGCTCAGGTGCCTTCGGATTCGTTCGCAACGCTCGAGGCGTCGCGGCATATCACGACGGTCACCCCCAACGCGCGACTCCAACTCTCCGAGGCCGGCTGGGGCGATGCCGTCGACTACTCGGCGACGCGATCGCCAGGTGACCTCTTCGAGGTGGCACGGCGCACCAGTGCCACCTCGATGTGGGCCGCCGGCTACACCGGCGCCGGCGTCGACATCGCCCTGATCGACAGCGGCGTGCTGCCGGTGAGCGGACTCGACGACGAGGACAAGGTGGTCAACGGACCCGATCTCTCGTTCGAGTCGCAGTTCGACTCGCTGCGCTATCTCGACACAGCGGGCCACGGCACCCACTTGGCGAGCATCATGGCGGGCTTCATCGGTCACACGGGAGACCTCGACGACGGCGAATACGGTGACGGCGGCTTCAGCGGCATCGCCCCGGGTGCGCGGGTCGTCTCGCTGAAAGTCGCCGATGCGCACGGCGCGACAGACGTCTCGCAGGTGATCGCAGCAGTCGACTGGGTGGTTCAACACAAGAACTCGAACGGGCTCAACATCCGTGTCCTGAATCTGTCGTTCGGAACCGACTCGGCGCAGTCCTATGTCCTCGATCCGCTGGCACACGCGGTCGAGCAGGCCTGGCACAACGGCATCGTCGTCGTGGTGTCCGCCGGCAACGACGGCAACGCCTTCGATCTGCGCAACCCGGCCCGTGATCCGTTCGTGATCGCTGTCGGTGCTGCCGAGCAGGGGGGCACTGTCGGTTTTGCCGACGACACCGTCGCGGACTTCTCCAACTGCGGAACGGCGCAGCGGCACGTCGACGTGCTGGCTCCCGGCCGCTCGATCATGGGCCTTCGTGCCCCCGGCACCTATGCCGATGCCGAGCATCCCGAGGCTCGTGTCGGCGATCGTCTGTTCCTCGGTTCCGGGACGTCGCAGGCGGCAGCCGTCGTGTCCGGCACCGTGGCGCTCATGCTGGACGCCAACCCGACCCTGACGCCCGATCAGGTCAAGGCGTCGCTGGTGTTGACCGCCAGGGATGTGGCGGCGAAGCCGCTGTGTCAGGGCGGCGGCGTGGTCAACGTGTTCATGGCGGCGAAGACGCTGATCAAGGCAGAGCAGACGCACCGGCGTTCCACCGGCACCGGTCTGCTGGAGGCAGCCCGAGGCACCGATCACCTCAGCGCCGACGGAGTCGTGCTCGAGGGCGAGATCGACATCTTTGGAAACGCGTTCGAATCGGCCAAATGGGCCAAGCACGCCAGGGACCTGAAGTCATGGAAGGACGGTGTCTGGAACGGTGCTACCTGGTCAGGGTCCACATGGTCCGGCAACGACTGGTCTGGTGCCACCTGGTCTGCCGCGACCTGGTCCGGTCTGTCCTGGTCTGGTGCGACGTGGTCTGGGGCGACGTGGTCTGGTGCCACCTGGTCTGGTGCCACCTGGTCTGGGGCGACGTGGTCTGGTGCCACCTGGTCTGGGGCAACGTGGTCTGGTGCCACCTGGTCTGGGGCGACCTGGTCCGGGGGGGCCTGGCTCGGATTCACCTGGACATGATTTCTCACTCGCAAGCGGGCGGGCGACGAGAGGGGTGCGCACTTCGCACCCCTCTCCGTCGGAACGCACCGTTCCGCGAGGCAGCAAACGACTCACCGGTTGCGTATCTCATGGCTAAACCCGGAGTCCCTACAAACCGACGAACAATTGGGGGTGAAGGGACACGCTGTGGCGCCGTCGTCGGACCGGTGGCGGCCGCAGGTCGAGACGAGGAACAATGAAGAAGGTCTGGGCCTACATAGCGCTCATCACGTTCGGGGCTGCAGTGGCCTGGGTGATCGCACTCAGCACTCCTCCTCCCATCGTTCGGCCCATCGAGATCCCGTGGTGGCTCCTCATCGCAGCCGTGGCCATCGGAGAGAGCGCGGTCATCCACCTCAGGTTCCGCCAGGACGCCCACTCCTTCTCCTTGAGCGAGATCGTGCTGGTGGGCGGTCTCTTCCTGGCGCCCCCCTCGACGATCCTTCTCGCCTACGTGATCGGCAACGGCATCTCGCTCGCGGCGGGTCGGCGCCAGGTTCTGGTGCGCTTCGCATTCAACATGGCTCAGCTGCTCTTCATCGCAGGTCTCTCCGTGGTGGCGTTCGGTCTCATCATCGACGCGGCCGACCCGCTCGGGCCGTCTGGTTGGCTGGCGGCCCTGGCGATACCGGTCTTCGGGATCCTGCTGCAAGAGCTCGCCATCAACGTCGTGATCCATCTCACCGGCTCCAAGATGGCATTGTCCGAGATGCTCGAAGCCATGTCGATTGGCGTGGTGGGTGCGGCGCTCAACGGCACCTTGGGCCTGATCGCGGCATTCCTCGTCTGGAACGACCTGCGGGCATCATGGCTGGCGCTGGTCCCACCGATGCTCATGTACATCGCCTATCGAACTCACGCCGCACAGCGCGAGCACTCCGAGCGGCTCGAGTCGATCCAGGCGGTGACGGAAGCCATCCACACGGCACCGGACATGCCACGAGCGCTTCTCGCCGCCGCCGAGAGCGCAAGGACCCTCGTGAGCGCGACGTGGCTGGAGATCGTCGTGTTCCCCGAAGGCCGCGACGAGCCGATGCGGACGCTCGCAGGAGTCGATGGAACCCGGGAGTCGATGGCGGTGGTCGAGCTGTCCGACGAGTTGCCGAGCTGGTGGATGACCGTCGCCGGTCTGGGCGACTCGGTGGTGGTGAGCGGGCCCAGCAGTTCGGCGCTGGGCGGCAGTCCTCCGATCCAGAAGGACGTCATCGTCGTGCCGATCATCGGCGCCAAGCGTCATCACGGCTACGTGCTGGCGGCGGATCGTCTCGGTGACGTCAGCACCTTCGAGGCGGGTGACACCCAGCTGCTCGCCACCGTGGCCAACCAGGTCAGCGTCTCGCTCGACAACGGTCGTCTCGAGCTCTCCCTCGCCGCGGTGACGGACCTCAAGGAGAAACTCGAGGTCATGGTCGATTCGAAGGACCAGTTCATCGCCTCCGTCAGTCACGAGCTGCGCACGCCACTGACGTCCGTCGTCGGGCTCGCCGAGGAGATCGAGAACAACCTCGGGCTGCTCGAACCGGCGGATCTCAAGGAGTTCATCGGGATCATCGTCGACCAGTCGACGGAGCTCTCCTTCATCATCGAGGACCTCCTCGTGGCGGCACGTGCCGACATCGGGACGCTCGCCGTGGTGCCGGAGGTCGTCGACATCGACGCCGAGGTCCGGACGCTCATCGCGACCACGCTCAGCTTGTCTCGCGACACCGATCTCCTCAGCGGGCGGTGTCCTCCCGCGTGGGTCGATCCGATCCGATTCAGGCAGGTCGTACGGAACCTGTTGACGAACGCTCGCCGATACGGAGGTCCGAACATTCTCATCGAGTCGGGGTCACGTGGCGGTCGCGGGTTCGTGACGGTGAGCGACGATGGGCCCGGCGTGCCCGCGGACCGGGCGGAAGCGATTTTCGAGCCGTATGAGCGGGCGCACAGCGAGCCGTCGCAGCCGGGATCTGTCGGCCTCGGGCTCGCCGTGGCGCGGCAGCTCGCCCGGCTCATGGATGGCGATCTGACGTACGAGCGCGCCGGGGGGCGGTCGCGCTTCACCGTGTGGTTCCCGCTCGCCTCGGTTCGCTCCGGCCATCGCGCCTGACGGCGTGTCGTTCGATCAGCGAGCCGGACCCAGGTGGTCCTCCCCGTCGGGGAAGAACGTGTAGACCCGCTCGCCCGTGAACAGCTTCCTCTCGCTGTCCCACGGAAAGAAGATCACGACCCGCCAGGTCACCCGTTCCCCGGTCGGCTCCCAGTCGAGCCATGCGGCCCGGTGGGTTCCCGTCGCAACCGCTTCCTCGCAGACGCCTTGGGGCCCGATCACGATGTTCGTCAGGTTGAAGTCGATGTCCGGGAATGCGCCGAGCAGGCCCATGTAGAAGCGGGTCGCCCCTTCGTGCCCCTCCCAGCGATGTCCGCTCTGGACGATCTCGTAGACGCAATCGTCGGTCAGGGTTGCCATGAGCCCCGAGATGTCTCTGGCGTCTTCGGCCAGGGAGTGGGCCTTCCACAGTTCCCGGATCTCGTCGTACTCGTCGGGGGTGCGGGCGAGGAGCTCGCGGACGGCCTCGCGCTTGTCCTGCATCTCGGTGAGCAGCGACGCTGCGGTGTCGACCATGGTGGTGTGTCCTCCTGGGCTCGATCAGCCGATGCTACGCCATTCGCTGCGCGGTACCGTTGTGCCATGCCGACGCCAGTGCTCTCCCTGCCGTACTACATGGGCGAACGGCTCGTCGGGCTCGAAGTGCCCGAGCCGCACGTCGACATCGATCCAGAGTTGCCGGCGGGCACGCCTCAGGAGCGGATGGGTGTGCTCAATCGTGCCGTCGCCGACGCAGTCGCAGCCGCAGAGTCGCTTCCCGTCGTGTACGCGGGTGACTGCGTCGTGATCCTCGGCGTGACAGCCGGTCTGCAGCGGCAAGGGCTTGATCCGGTCGTCGTGTTCTACGACGCCCATGGCGACTTCAACACCTGGGACACGACGCCCTCCGGCTTCATCGGCGGCATGCCGCTCGCCATGCTGACCGGCCGTGGCGAACAGTCGATCGTCGCTGCCGCAGGCCTGCAGGTGGTCGATGACACGGATGCGATCCTGGTGGGGGCGCGCGACCTCGATCCGCTCGAGGAGCAACTCCTCGAGGCCTCATCGGTGCGAATGGTGCGGGTGGAGGACGTGGCATCCGAGGTCCCGGCAGACAGAGACCTCTACGTGCACGTCGACGTGGACGTCGTCGACCCGTCCGACCTGCCTGCCATCAATTACCCCGCACCCGATGGACCACCGGTCGAAGTCGTGGCCGAGTCGGTTGAGCGGCTGGCCGCGACCGGACGGGTCGTGGCCTTCAGCGTGTCGACCTGGAATCCGGCACTGGCCGGCGCGGCGAGGGCCGCGGAGTCGACCCGGCTCATCGCTGCGCCCTTCCTGTGAGGCGATCACTCGATGACGCGGTAGGCCTCGACGGGTTCCCGGTTCTTCAGTGCCACCGGGCCGAGGGGCTCGAGTGCAAAGCGGTCTCCGAGCTGTGACGCCGTCATCGACGAGACGTGGATCGATCCGATGGAGGCGGTCGACTCGAGCCGGCTCGCCACGTTGACCGTGTCGCCCCACAGGTCGTAGGCGAAACGGTCGGTGCCGATGACGCCGGCGACGACGGGGCCGGTGTGGATGCCGATGCGGAGCTGCCAGTCGACGTGATGCTCCACACGGAAGTGGGCGAGTGCGCCGAGCATGTCCAGTGCGAAGGCCGTCGTGGCGACGGCATGATCCTCCCTGCGATCGGGTGCCCCGCCGGCGACCATGTAGCCGTCGCCGAGGGTCTTGATCTTTTCCAGCCCGTGGGCGGCGACGAGCTCGTCGAAGCGGCTGAAGAGCCCGTTCAGCAGGCCGACGACCTCCTCGGAGTCGTGCGACTCGGCGAACCGGGTGAACCCCACGAGATCGGCGAACAGCACGCTCACTGCGTCGTGCCGATCGGAGATGGTCAGCTCGCCTCCCTGGAGCCGGTCGGCGATCTCGTCGGGCACCATGCGCCGCATCAGACCGTCGACCTTGTCGCGCTCCTCCTCGAGTGCTCGTTCGACGAGGAAGATCCTCCGTCGTGTGGTGTCCCCGATCCTCCATGCGATGTACACGAACCCGCCGCCCGACAACATCCACAGGCTGATGTTGCCGAGATCCGTCGAATCTGCACCAGTGACCGCGTACACGACGATGGGAGCACCGGTCGCCACCGCGAGCATCCCCAGCAACGCCCGATGAGTGACGGGTCCCACCGTCAATGCGCTGAGGGCGACGATGAACCCGGGAACCCCTGCGAGGTATCCGGTGTCGATGCGGGCGACGATCAAGGCGAAGCCGACGGATGCCAACGCGAAGCCGGAGCCGAGCAGAACGTGCACCCGGGCGAGCGTCGTCCCGAAGCGCCACATGACCACGAGTAGCAACGCGAATCCCACTGCAATGGCGATGCGATACGGCATCGTCTCGGCGGTCGATCCCGGCTCGATGAGCTCGTCCCACACGCCGAGCGCGAGGAACACGAACGCCGCAAAGACTGCAGCGGCTCGCGCCACCGACACCGCCGCGGGCGTGCGAGCAAGTCGATAGGCCTGCTCCACGTCGGCGGGGAAACGGGGTGGTCGAACGTCCATGCCGCTGCGACGGTACTCAATGGCGGCGGGATCAGGATGTTGCGCTCAGCAGGCTGCGCAGCCGCACGCGCACGGCCTTGACTCGATGAGTCCGTGCTCACCGAGATCCACTCGGCACCAGGTGCGCATGATGTCGGCCAGCTTGCGACGGCCTCGCTGCACGCGGGACTTCATGCCAGGCACCGAGATTCCCGTTGCCGCGGCCGCGGCGACGTGGGTCATGCCTTCGAGATCGACCATCGTGACGGCACTGCGATACGGCTCCGGGAGCATGGCAACGGCAGGACGCAGGCAGCGGGCGGCGTCCTGGAGCCCATCGTGTGGTGCTGCGTACACAGGCTCATCCGGGATTTCGTCGAGATCGACCGGCAGCGGTGCGTGGCGTCGTCGTGTCCGGTAGTGGTCGATCACCGCGTTGCGGGCGACCGTGTAGAGCCAGGCGGGAGTCGCTTCCACGGCGGCCGTTCCCTGATCGCTGCGCAGGATCCGGAGGAGGATGTCCTGCGTCACGTCGTCGACGTCGGATGGCGCGACCCGTCGCGCGACGAAGGCCCGCAGCCTGCGGGTCGTCGTCGCCCAGAGATCTTCGAGTCGATCTCGTCTCGGCTCAGCAGCAGTCGTCATCGCCTGCGCAGCACTCCACGTCGCAACACGTCGGTCTCGCCATCGCAGCTCCTTTCTCGTCGCTCGCGAATACAGACGATGCATCTGCGAAATGGATGCATCGCCGCTGCGATGGCCCGTACGCGAGCCTATCGTCGCCGGAGGATCCAGGAGGTCAGGTTGGAAGCACTCATCTCGACGAGCCCCGAGTGGGCGGCCCTCACCGATCACGCCGAATCCATGGAGGGTTTCGACCTGCGGCGCGCCTTTGCGGGCGACGCTGTCCGCGCCGATTCGCTCACATTCGCGGCTGCGGACCTGACGATCGATCTGTCGAAGCATCTCATGACGCAGGAGACGCTCTCGCTCCTGGTGGCCCTGGCGCAACGCGCCCGGTTCGACGAATACCGCACCGCCATGTTCGGCGGAGACCGGATCAACGTCACGGAGCACCGCGCCGTGCTGCACACAGCACTCCGCGCCCCCCGGGGGGCCGAGATCGAAGTCGACGGTGTGAACGTCGTGCCCGCGGTCCATGAGGTGCTCGATCAGATGGCCGACTTCGCCGATCGCGTGCGATCGGGTGCCTGGCTGGGAGTGACCGGTCGGCGGATACGCACGATCGTCAACATCGGCATCGGGGGATCCGACCTCGGGCCGGCCATGGCCTACCGGGCACTCGCTCCTCACGTGCAGGACGGTCTCGAGGCGAGGTTCGTGTCGAACGTCGACCCGGCGCATCTCGTCGAGGCGCTGCGTGGTCTCGACCCCGAGACCACGCTGTTCGTCGTCGCGTCGAAGACTTTCACCAC
>JABAOD010003836.1_pt1 | contig 30070 bp, 24 predicted proteins | sample 7062151 | NCBI WGS metagenome assembly JABAOD01 (sample SAMN14538626, study PRJNA623070) | marine sediment metagenome | biome: marine biome [ENVO:00000428]; feature: marine pelagic biome [ENVO:01000023]; material: deep marine sediment [ENVO:00002113] | place: India: Gulf of Khambhat ... | reverse complement strand
CGAGAACCGGGGTGAGCTGGCGGCGCTCTATTGCTTCATCTTTCTACTGATCTTCGCCTTTGGGCCGGGGAAGTTCAGTCTGGACGCGTGGTGGCTGAGCCGGCGCGGGCGCGGCGGCGAGGCCAGCCACGAGCCTGTGACCTGAACGAGCCCCGCGTCCAATGCCGAGGCTGAGCGATCGAGGTGGATCGATCGAGCGTTCATGTCAGATGTTGCGGGCGTGCCGGTGGGCGACCCGCGCCTTCGCGGCGCTCTCGCTTGCCTCCTTGCTGCTCGCCGGCTTGGCCCGGGCGCAGTTCACGCCATTCGAGGCGGCGATCGCCGAGTTCGACGCCGAGGTGGCCCGGGGCGTCGCCGAAGACGCCGCCGGCTGCGTTTCGGTCGCGGTGTTCATCGGTGACCGGGTGATCTGGGCGAGAGGGTACGGCTGGGCCGATATCGAGAACGCGGTGGCCTGCACCGAGAACACGATCGGCCGCACGGGATCGATCTCGAAGTCGTTCACCGCCGTGCTGATGATGCAGCTGGTCGAGCGCGGGATATTCGGCCTCGACGATCCGGTAGTCGACCACCTGCCCGAGCTGGCGGAGCTGGCGGATACACCGGCCGGGATGGCTCCCATCACCTTTCGCATGCTGGCCAGCCATACGGCCGGTCTGATCCGTGAGCCGGAATTGGAGGGCGCCGCCTCCGGCTCCATATATCGATGGGAGGAGAAGATCCTCGAATCGATTCCTTACACGTCATTCAAGACCCGGCCGGGCACGGAATACTACTACTCGAACATCGGTTTCGGCATCTTGGGGCTGGCGAGCTCGAGGGCGGCGCGCGTGCCGTTCATCCAGTTGGTGGAAGAGCAGATCTTCAAACCGCTAGGGCTGACGAGCAGCACGTTCATCATCAACACACCGGAGCTGGCGGAGCGGCTGTCGGTGGGCTACGTGCGAGACGCGAGCGGCAAGGTCAGCGCTGAGCAAGCGACGCGCGAGCATTTCGGCCGTGGCTACAAGGTGCCGAACGGCGGCATCTATTCCACGGTCGGCGATCTGGCGAAGTTCGCCGCCGCTATGATGGGCGAGTCGCGCGTCCAGATTCTATCGACGGAGAGCCGGGCCGAGGTCTTCACGCCGCAGGCGCCGGCCGCGCACTACGGGCTGGGCTTCGACATCCGGGAAGAGGACGGGATGAAGCTGGCTGGCCACGGCGGATCGGTTGCGGGATACAACGCCTACCTCGTCTTCGATCTCAACTCGAAGATCGGTGTCGCCATGCTGCGGACCACCGGGTACAACCCTCCCACACGCGATCTCCTTCGCAAGCTCGTCGCCGCGCGGCGCAACTGAACCTCCTCGATCTCGAGATCGCCTCTCGGGTCACCGTCAACTGGACGGTCGGCGAACGACCGCGTTCATGTATTCGCGGATCGCCGTCATGACCTCTTCGCTCGACCAGGCGCGCGTCACCTCGCCGTCCAACGCCCGGCCGAGCTCCGCGGCGCGCTGGAGGATCGGTTGACGCAGCTGCGTCTTGGTGATGCGGAAGGTCTCGGCCGGAATCGCCCCCAGCCGTTCGGCCACGTCGCAGGCCTGTCGCAGCAGGCTCTCGGAGGGGACGACCTCGTCGATCAGCCCGATCTCCCGTGCCTCAACTGGACCGTACAAGGCGCCCAGATAGATGAGGCGGCTGAGGTAGCGGGCGGGCACGACCGAGCGGACGATCTCCAGCGCCAGGGCGGGGAAGGGGACGCCGACGCGAAGCTCGGGAACGCCGATCTTTCCTGTCCCGTCGGACATGATCCGGTAGTCGCACGCCCCGGCGATCACACATCCGCCGGCGATCGCGTGACCGTTGATCGCGGCGACCACCGGCTTGGGAAAGCTGAAGATCCGCGAGAGCGTCTCCGACAGCAGAGGGACGAAGCTCTCGAGGTAGGGGGCGCCGCCCTCGAGAACGCGCCAGAGATCCACACCGGCCGAGAAGCTCGTGCCGCCGCCCGTGAGCACCAAAGCCCGTGCCGGCGACTGGCCGACCGTTTCGAGCGCCTCGGATACACGCTCGAGCAGTGAAACGTCCAGTGCGTTGACTTTACCGTGCTCGAACCTCAGCACGGTCACCGAACCGCGGCTGTCGAACTCGATCATCGCCACCCCCGCCGTTTTAGAAAGCGACTAACGCCGCTCCCAGCTCGCGCGGAAATCCCTGGTGACGTAGCCAACGAGCGCATCCACCAGATCGCCGTAGGCACGCTCCGGCTCCTCGGCATCGAAGACGACGTCGCGGCCGAACACGCTCACATGACCGACGCGTCGAGTCACGCTCGCCGATCGGCTCCAGAGCGAGGCGCCCGTGTCGATCTCGACCATCTGAACGGTGAGCGTGGCATCGACGTCAGCCGCGACGCTCATATCCGTGAGATTGGGCGCGACCCGGATGGCCGGCCGGATGTCCGATATGTCCAGCTCGCCGATGAAGACCGTGTTGAGCCCGTAGCGTTGACCTAGAGCCCTGTAGGCGGCCTGGTCCAACCGGCGGCTGTTCACCTCGCGCAACACCTCGTCTCTGGTGCCGAGCTCGACGATCCGCACCAACCCCTGATCCGCCCGCGCCGCCTCCATGAAGCGTTGGGTGGCGAACGGACCGAGCTTGCCTTCTCGGTTCGTGTTGAACTCGATGATTCCCAGGACCTCGTGCTGGCGGAGCTCGATGCGCGGTGGAACCAGAACGCGCTTGCCACCACAGGCCAGGAGGGCGGCGATCGGCAGCATGGCCAAGCTGCCGGCCCAGATTCGTCTCATCTGACGGCTCCCTTCGATTGCGGGCGGTCGGGGCGGGGAGGGGCGTTGGCCCGACACAGCACGATATCCGGAAACAGCTCCAGTGCAAGGGATTACACCAGCGCGCCGCGTCGGCCTGGTGAAGCGGTCCGAGCTTGTCTGGTGAAACCGGGCGCTCAGGGGGCCGCCGCGGTCGCGGGGCGGGACTGTCGCGGGAAGCTGTGGCCGGCTAGTGTGTGGACTCCGCTGTTTGTGTTGCAAGCACGATGACACGGTGGCCGCCGGCATATCCTCGAACGACGAGCAGGTAAGGCCCACATGAGCAGACGAGAGCGCGCGGCAACGCTGGCCGCCTTTTCGATGGCGATCTGCGCTTGCGCCTCGACCGATCCTGCGGAGCGCGCGACGGAGGAGATCTCGGCGGCGGCGATTCGCGCCCACGTGGAGTTCCTGGCCGACGATCTGCTGGAGGGCCGCGGGACGGGCAGCCGCGGCTACGATCTCGCGGCTCACTACATGGCGGCACAGTTCCGCTCTTTCGGTCTCGAGCCCGGCGGCCCCGCCGACAGCTACTTCCAAACCGTGCCGCTGCGTCAGGCCTGGGTGGTTCGTGAGGGCAGTTCCATCGCGGTCATTCGTGAAGGACGTGAGCGGGCGCTGGCGCCTGATGTCGACTATGTCCTCTCGGCCGACTTCGCGCGGGCCGAAAGCGAGGTGCAGGCGCCGCTCGTCTTCGCCGGCTACGGTGTGACGGCGCCCGAGCTGGGTTATAGCGATTACGAGGGGATCGACGCCCGCGGCAAGATCGTGGTAACCCTCCCCGGCGCGCCGTCGCGCTTTGAGCCGAACGCGCGGGCACATTATTCGGCCGGCGTCGTCAAAGCCGCCGCCGCCGTCCAGCAGGGTGCGGTCGGGTTCGTCTCCATCTGGACGCCGGACATGGAGAGGCGCTTTCCTTGGGCGGCGCTCACCCGCTTCAGCCGCCGGGGCGGCATGCGCTGGCTCGGCGCCGATGGCATGCCCCAAGATGCGCCGCCCGAGTTGCGCGGCCGCGCCGTGCTCAACCTCTCGGCCGGCCGAACTCTATTCGTGGGCGCCGCTCAATCACTGGACGCCGTTCTGGCGGCAGCCAGCGAGGGGCGGCCCGGCGGCTTCGACCTGCCGGGCGAGCTGCGCGTCCGGACGCGGAGCCGCTGGACCGAGCTCAGCGGCTCGAACATCGTGGCTCGCCTGCCCGGTTCCGACACGGCCCTCCGCGACGAGGTCGTGGTCTACACCGCCCACGTCGATCACGAAGGGCTGGGCGAGCCACGGGGCGGCGATTCGATTTATAACGGCGCCATCGACAACGCCGCCGGCTCCGCCGCGCTGATCGAGGTCGCCCGCGCCTTTTCGCGGCTGCCCGACCCTCCCAAGCGCTCCCTGCTCTTCATCGGCACCGCGGCCGAAGAGGAGGGCCTGCTGGGCGCCGACTACTTCGCCGCCAACCCCACGGTGCCGCGGGAGGCGATCGTCGCCAACCTGAACATGGACGGCAACCACATGCTCTTCCCCACGGCCGACATCATCGCCCTGGGCGGCGAGCACTCGACGCTGGGCGCGGCCGTCGAGGACGCAGCGACCCGCGTCGGCCTGTCGGTCAGCCCCGACCCGATGCCCGAACAGAACTTCTTCATCCGCAGCGATCAGTACCCGTTCGTCAAGCGCGGCGTGCCAGCGCTCTTCTTCATCGGGGGGATGACGAGCGCCGACACGGCCATCGACGGCGGTGCCGCCGCGCAGAGTTGGCTGACCACAGTCTACCACACACCGTTCGACGACGTCAGCCAGGATCTGCATTTTGAATCGGGCGCTGCCTACGCGAGGGCCGCCTTCCTCACGGGCCTGATCGTGGCCAACGCACCAGCCCGGCCGCGCTGGCTTCCCGACGACTTCTTCGGCCGGACGTTCGGCCAGCCCTCCAGTCCGTAAGACCACACGGGACGTAAACCGAGCGGTGATTGGCGCCCCGGTACTGGGTATTCGAGCGCTCACAACTCGTCGCTGAACCCCGGCCTCGCGTCTCGGCTCCGATATGTGTTACTTTGCAGGCCCCGATCCGCTCCCGCACCGTCCGGCACTCCGTAAGACACCGAGCCACTCAACGGGGACATGATCGCCATCGTCGCCAGTCCACTGAGCGTGCTGCCGCGCGGTTTGCTGCCAGACGGGAGAGCCGACGTGGCACGCCGAAGCCACGGTCGTTACCGGCGCTTCCTGAGCGCCGGGCTGGCGCTCGGCTGCGCGCTGCCAACGATCGCTCACGCACAGCGAGCCATTGACGTCCAGGTCGGGAGCTGGGCCGTGTCCGGCTCGAACCCGACCCTGTACGCGGCCGGTTGGGGAAGCCGGTTCTGGGGACCGTTGGGCTACAACCTGCGGGGTCTCGCGCTGGTGGATCCAGATTCGTCAGCCGAGACGCTGTACGGAATCGGGCCGGAGCTGAGCGTGTCTCGTGGCACCGGCCGGCTGGTGCCGTATGGGGTAGCCGGCGTCGCTTTGGTGTTGCGTCCGTCGGCGGCGACGGGGTTGGCCGCCCTCTGGAACGCGGGCTTCGGCGTCGAGTTCAACCCCTGGGCGCCGCTGGGCCTGGCACTCGAGTTGAGCCGCTTGGTCGAGGATCACGATTTCCGCGGCTTTTGGAACCTGGACGAGAACGATCGGCGCGGTTGGGTGGTTAGCACTCGGCTGTCCGTGCGATGGGGCGGGCCGCCGCGTCGTGTGCGACCGGTCGTCGGTGAGCCGTCGCCGATCGAGATCGATCGACGCGGGCCGGCTGCCTACGAGCCTGACCTGCCCGAATTGGCCACCGGGCCCTGGATGGCGACGCGAATCGTCGAGACCGCCCTCGACGCGATGGGCGAGCCATACCGCTGGGGTGGTACGGGTACGGAGGAGGGTTTCGACTGCTCGGGCCTGGTCTGGTATGCCTACACAACCCACGGCTTCAGCATCCCCCGGGTAAGTCGCGACCAGGCGCGCGTCGGACGCGCGATCGCGGCGGATGTAGCGTCACTCGAGCCGGGCGACGTCCTGCTCTTTTCCAACCGTCGCGGTGTGGTGACCCATGTCGGCTTGTACGTCGGGGACGCCGAGTTCATCCACGCCACGACCTCCGGAGGCGTGCGCATCGGGACACTCGATCGTCAGAGGGCCGATGCCAGCGACGGCTGGTACCTCGATCGCTGGATCGGCGCTCGGCGCTTGCTCGACTGAGTCGAGAGCGCGACGTCGCCCAGGTCTGTTGCGCCACACGCTCTTGTATCGGCTTTCGAGTCCACCTCATTCGAGCTCAAAGGCGGTCATGGCCCAGGTTCGATCCCTCCGTTTGAAGGCCGCGGGCACCCTGCTTGTCGTGGCGTTGTGCTCCACGATTCAGGCGCATGCCGCTATCGCGCAGACCGCGGTGCGTGAAACGACCATTCCTCGCTTCGCGATCGAACTGGAGGCGGGTCCTGTCTGGATCAGTCGCAACGAGGTGCAGATCCCGAACGAGACCGGCACCCGCTTCTCGCTCACCGACCTCACCGGCTCCGGACCCGAGTTCGCGTACCGTATCGTCGCGGTTTGGAACGTCTCGCAGCGCCACGGACTGCGCCTGCTCGTCGCGCCGCTCACGATCAGCGGCGTCGGGTCCTTCGCGGCGCCGGTGACGTTCGCCGATCGGTCGTTCGCGCCTGGCGTAACCACGGCTGCCGATTACCGATTCAACTCATACCGGCTGACCTATCGCTACCGTTTCCATGATGGGCGGACCTGGGGCTGGGCCGCTGGCTTCACGGCCAAGTTGCGCGACGCCAAAGTCAAACTGCGTCAGCCCAACGTGGCGGCTCGGGACGTCGACCTGGGCTTCGTTCCCCTGTTGCATCTGTCGGCGTCGGCGCGGATCGGGCCACGCTGGCGCCTGCTGGGTGAGTTAGACGCGCTGGCGGCGCCGCAGGGGCGAGCCGAAGATCTGGCGCTGAAGCTGAGCTACTCGCCGGGGCTCCGCTGGAGCGTAGCCGCCGGTTATCGGATGCTGGAGGGTGGAGCGGATGTAGATGCGGTTTACACGTTCGCTTGGTTGCACTACGCCGTCCTGTCTGTTACCTACCGCCTCTGAAGAAGGGTGGCTGCTGCAGTGAAGACCCAGCTCCCGCTGCCAGTCGACCGAGGCCGCTAGCGGGAGCTGGATCTTAAAGTACAGGTGCTGCGGATCAACCGCGCGACCAGGTGCGGTCGATCGTGCGATCGCAGAAGTGGCCGGTCACCTGGACGCTGTTTGTAGTGGGATCGTAGACGGCGTGCAGCTCGAAGGTGCACTCCTTCACGCGGTCGTCGCTCGTGCTGATGCTGAAAGCGCCGGAGACGTTCTTCTCCGCCGCCACAAGCTCTCGGTCCACCCGCTTCCAGAAGGCGTCCCACTCGGCGCTACCGTTCATCGTATAGACGATCTCGTTGCGCTCGCGGGCGCACGCCTCGATCAGCTTGCTGCCGGCGACTGACATCTCCGCCGTAGCCTCGTCAGGGTCCACGATCAGCTGGCCGGAGCCCGATACAACCACCTGGCCACCCGCCGGGCAGGTGCGGGTCCGCTCGAAGCTGAACGTCGTGATGATCGGCACCGCCGACGGCGGCGCGTCAGTTGCCAGCGGGCCGCTCACCGGCGCCTGGATCGTGAAGGCCTCGCCCAGGATCCCGTCCAGCGTCCGGTCGACTTCGACTGCCAGAAAGCCGGCTTCGCTGCTGCTCAGATTCGGATCAGTCGTGCCAGGACCCGTGGTGTCCTGGTCGCTACAAGCCACCGCCGTGATCAACAGAGCCGTCAGGCTCCACCCCAGCGTTCGTTGCATGCTCATCCTTTCTGCTCCTTCCTCCTCATGCGTCCGCGGGGAAGCGCCGGACGTCTCTGCTAGTTAGACGCCCTCGCGGCCTGAATGTTAAACAGGTAGGCGGCCGGTCATCCGGTCGGTCTCTTGATCGCCGAGCCGCCGGCCCCTAAGCTCTCGCTGAACCTCAACGGAGACTGAGATGAGAGCCGCCGTTTTCCTTCAGACCTACGTCGCATCGCTCGTGGCCTTCCTGCTGCTCGACTTCACCTGGCTCGGGTTGATCGCGCGCGGCTTCTACCGCGAGCAGCTGGGCCAGCTGCTCCGTCCCGACGTGCGCTGGATCCCTGCTATCATCTTCTACCTGCTATTCGTCGCCGCCGTCATCGTCTTCGCGGTGGCGCCGGCCGTCGAGCGGGGCTCGCTGGGAAGGGCGCTCTGGCTGGGCGGCTTCTTCGGGATCGTTGCCTACGCGACCTACGATCTGACCAACCTCGCAACACTGCGCGGCTTCCCGACGCTGGTGGCAGTGGTCGACATCGCGTGGGGCTGTCTGTTGACCGCGGCCGTGGCGGCGGTCGGGTATCTGGTGGCGAACCGTGTGGGCGGCGCGTAGGCTAGGTTTCCAAATCGATCTCCTCGCTCCTTCTCTCCCGGAAAAACCTTCAGCGACCCGGCAAACTCTAGCCAGCCTGCCCGGAGCCCCAACGGCGTAAGTCTTTGCCCTGTCACACATCAGGGCTTGCCGGCTCGCAGGTCCGCTCTTTGCCACTCGTAACTCCACCCTACATCTGCCCGGACGCACCGGGTTCGGACTCAGCCTGTAAGGAAACTGACATGGCAACCTTCCTGAAGAGCCTGCGCGGAGGCAACGGCGAGCTGCGCGAGATGCTCCAGCGGATCGAGAGCGGAAAGGACGAGTTGCAGTCGCTGGTCGAGCGGGCCGAGCGTTCGGTGCGCGAGATCAACCGGGTCTCCGGGCCACTGCTCGAAGCGCAACGGACGATGGAGTCGATCCAGCGGCGGCTTACGGGGCTCGAGAAGGAGATGGCCGCCGCCGACCGGCTGGCCGCCCAGCTGACGGCGGTTCAGGGAGAAGCTGAGGACGCCGCCAATATCCAGGCTCGGATCGAGACTCAGCTCGCGCAGGCGTCTGATAACGCTGAGCGGATCACGGGCCAGATGCAGGACTTGAAGAGCGATGCCGAGCACGCCATGAAGTTGAGGGAACAGATCTCCGAGTTTCTGTCGCAGGAAGACCCCTTCGGCGAGCTGAGGGACCAGCTGGATGATGTAGGGAAACAGGTGCGCGAGGTGGGTGATAAATTCGCGCGCATCCGCGAGCGGCAGGATGAGGTGTCGGCCTCCTACCGGCAGGCCATGTCACGCTTGGAGGCCTACGAGAACGAGCAGCAGGGGGCGGCACGGAAGGCGGAGGAGACGCAGAAGCGGGTCGAATCGATTCAGGCGCGGCTGGAGGACCTGGACGAAGTGTCCAAGGGCGTCGCCGACACGCGGCACGAGCTGACCACGCTCAAGTCTCTGGCCGACCAGGTCTCGCAGAAGCTGGCTGCATTGGAGAAGCAACGCGACGCGATCGACCGCGCGACAGGGCAGGCTGCGAACCTGACGGAGCTGATGCGGCAGATCGACGCCGGCGTACAAAAGCAGGAGGGATACGGCGACAGGCTGAACGCGTTCGAGTCCGAGACGGCCCGGCTCGAGTCGCAACAAGAGACACTGCTCGATCGAACGGCCGAGATCACGACGCGCCAGCGGGAGATCGAGGAGACAGAAGAGGCTATCCGGGGCGAGCTGAGCCAGCTCCAGGAACGGCTGCGCCAAAACGTCGAGCGCTTCGAGCTGGAGAACCGCGGACTGGAAACGGCGAGCCAGAGGATTGCCGACCTGCGCTCTTCGCTGGTCGACTGTGAGACGCGTTTTTCCGGCTTGGAGAGCAGTGCGACAGAGATCGCCGAGCTTGGATCGCGCACCGATAGTCTGCTCTCGCGAGTGGACGCTGTCCGCGAGGACCTCGATCGGTTGAACGGCGAGTCCCAGCGGGTGAAGGTTCTGCGCGACGAGCTCGAGCGGCTAGGCTCAGCGGTGGAGGGTGTGGGGCGGCAGATGTTGCGGCTGCAGGAGGCGCAGCCGGCGATCGAGGCGGGCCTGCAGGACCTCGGCAGCCTCAACCGGAGTCGCGAGGCGGTCAAAGAAAGCCTCGAGCAGATGCAGCGCGTCTACAGCGAGATCATGCGTGTAAGGGAGGGGCAAGCGGAGACGGAGGCCTGGCTGACCAACACCGACGCGACTCTCGCCGAGCTGCGCGACCAGGCCAAAGAGCTGTTTGGCATGCGGCCGACGCTGGAAGCGGTGAGCCGCGAAGTCGAGCGCGTCACCGGCTCGCTGGAGGCGATCGAATCGCGGCGCGAGTTTGTCGAGGAGGTGAACGGGCGTCTGGCCGAGCTGAGGTCGTTGACCTCGGAGATCGATGCACGCGGCCAGAAGCTGCAGGCGCGGATGGACACGGTCGAGTCGCGGTTCAGCGATCTTGCCGACAAAGCCGATGATGCGGAAGAGGTTTCCGGCCGCATGGCTGCCGTCGCGGGCTCGCTGGAGGACGCGGAACGTCGAATGACCGACGTGGCCAAGATCATCTACGCGTTGGAGAATCGGTCGCAGGACCTGCAGAGTCTGGCGGAGCGTGTCCGCTTCATCGGACGCGAGCTCGATCAGCGTCAGTCGGCGCTGGAAAAAGCGACGGAGCACCTCGAGCGCGCGTCGGCCCTGCGACAGGAGGCGGCGGACGACATCCAGCGCCTCGACGAGCTGACGCAGTCGTTCACTGGAAACATCGGGTCGTTGGAGCGCCGCGCGCAACAGCTCGACGCGCTCTCGTCCGGCCTCGAGCAGCGGGCGCGGAACTTCGAACAGGTCGAGCGTCGGATGACCGGCTTCGCCGACCAGCTGGCTCGCTGGGAGCGGTCGGAGTCGGAGTTGGAGCGGGCGTTGAAACAGCTCGAGGCGCGGCAAGCGACGGTTGACACGCTGGGTTCGGACATCAAGCACATGTTCGAGATGGCCGAGCGTACCGTGGAAGATGCCCGCACCGTCGCGTCGGCGCGTCGTGAGATCGAGCAGACGCGCGGCGAACTGGAAATCGTGCTGGAGCGGCTGCAGGCGGCGGAGAAGCTCGGCGCATCGCTGGACGAGCGGAAGCGCAAGATCGAACGTGCCGAGGGGCGGCTCGCCCGCGCCGACGCCCTGCTGATCGAGATCCAGTCGAGCCTCGAGACGCTGGAGGCCCAGAAGTCGCTGGTCGAATACGTGCTCGAGAAAGCGGGCGCCCTCACCTTCCAGGTCAAGCAGGCAGAGGCGCTGATCGAGACGCTGCGCGAGGAGCGCGAGCTGACGACACGCGTGCACAGCGCCTTCGAACGGCTGCGCGGCGCCGGCGAAGCCGCGGCCGAGGCGAGCTGATCGCGAGGACCCGAGCGCGGAGCCCGGGACAGCTTGAATGCGAGTGGGGAATCGAGCAGATTCCCCGCCCAAGCTTAAACCGTGCCCCGCGCGCCCGGGAGACTCGCTATGGTCCGCCTCATCGTCTTGTTGTCCGTCCTGCTCCTCGTACCCACCACGCTCACCGCTCAGGAAAAGGAGATCATTCAGTCGCCNNATCTACCTGTCGGGACAGATCGGCATCAAGCCCGGAACCCTGGAGCTGGTGGAGGGTGGGGTAGGTCCGGAGACCGTCCAAACGATGGAGAACGTCAGGGCGGTTCTAGAGGGCGCTGGCAGCTCACTGTCCCGCGTGGTGAAGTGCACGGTCTTCCTCGCCGACATCGCCGACTACGGCGCGATGAACGCAGCGTACGGTCGGTTTTTCCCCGAGAATCCGCCGGCCCGCTCCACCGTCGCCGGCAGCGGCCTGGCGCTCGGCGCGCGGGTCGAGATCGAATGCATCGCGTTGGCGGGAGGCAAGCGCCAGGGCGGAGATTGACCTCAAGGGAGCGCTCTTACCAACAGCCTAGCGCGATTCTGTCAGTTTTTCGGCCGCGGCAGCCCACTCGAGGCGTCCATCGTCCGATCGAGGATCATCAGTTTCTGCCAGATCTTTCCCGACAGTCCGGTCGTCAAGCTCTCCACCTCGTCAACGGCGGCGAGCACGACGGGGTCATCGAAGGTCTGAGCGTAAAGCGCGGCGATCTTGCTGACCAGCGACAGCATCTCACTGCAATAGTCCAGGTAACGGCCTAATCTGAATTGATCCAGCTCCCGAACCGGCGATGAACGGGTGTCGATGCCGAACCGCGCCAGCCGATCCGGGTCTTTGGTGAGCTGATGCATGTCGATGACGTGGGCCAGCGCTCGCAGCTCGCGGATGAAATGTAGGGCGCGTCGCCGTTTGATCCGGCTCTCGAGCGTGAACAGGAAGAAGAGGACGATGCCGATGAAGATCAGATCGTTGACTCCCGCCTCCAGAGCCTGAACCAGCTCGAAGAAGTCGAAGCCCGCCGGGAATTCTGCGTTGACGATGAGGCTCGCCGGGAGCGCGAGGAGCACGACGACACAGATGCCGATGGCGACGCGCAGCATGGGCAGCGGTTGAGACACCGAATTGAGGTGCTCCACCGACTCGCCGGCGATCTTTTGTAGAATGCCGGCGAGCCGCGCCAAACCGCTGGCCGGAAATCGCTCTTCGATTCGTTGCTGAAGCGCCGCCACCGTCTCGATGATCCGCTCGACGTCGAGTTGAAGGTGCGGCGGCGCCGGCTTCGCTCCCAGCAGCAGACTTCGGAGGTCGGTGGACAGCGGCTCGCCCTCGCGCTCAGGCATCCTGTGTCTGGATCACTCCAGCGACGCCGCGCTCGCCCGGCGGACCCGATCCCAGATCTCACTGCGGATCCGCTCCACTTCACCGCCGAAACGCGGATCGTTGCGCACCCGATCGTACAAGGCTGACTCGAGGACGCGCGGCTCCACTCCGCTGGGCGACAGGTCATAAGCGCGCCGGGTCCACTCCAGGGCCCGCGCGGCATCGCCCGTCCAGGCGTAGTAGGTCGCCAGGTCCTCAGCCGGTATGACTTCGGTAAAAACCGGGTCGTGCCAGCGGCCAGCTCGAAGCGCCGCGGCCAACGAATCGGCGATCGCGGCAGCTTCTCTGGGCTGGCCCGACGCATGCAGGCACGCCGCTCGGATCCCCGCGTGCGGACCGAGCTCCATCGCCAGACAGCGGTCGGAGCGACCGGCGAGCAAGTGGGCGCGGGCCTCGATGGCGCGGGGCAACATCAGCTCGGGCTCTAGCTCACCCGCCAGATGCGCCTCGCTGGCGGCGCGATCGTACCGCCCCAACGAGAGCGCGTCGTACGCCAGCGCCAGCCGGCGCCCCGCGTTTTGCGGGTCGAGCGCGATCGCCTGCTCCGCCGCCCGGAATGCCGCCTCGACCTCGCCCCGCTGATTGAGCACGCGGGCGCACCAGCTCAGCACGTCGGCGGCGCTCGGCTCCAGATCGATGGCGCGCCGGCAGTCGGCGGCGACCTGAGTCACGGGAGCGAAAGAGCGGCTGGCCAGATACCCTCGCGCCGTGTAGCCGGCGGCGTGTTTGGGGTCGAGCTGGACGGCCCGGTTCGCCAGGGTCAACGCCAGCCCGGCGGCGCGGTACCCGTCGACACCGATCCGGTATCGATACGCTAGGGAGAGAGCGTAGACGCTGGAGAGTCCGGCGTAGGCGTCGGTGTAGGTGGAATCGAGTGCCAGCGCCTCGCTGAAGGCGGAGCGGGCGCGGGCGAGGCCGGCGGCGGTGCGGCGTCCGAGCGCCGCCCTGCCGACCAGATACGCCTCATGGCCCGGACTCAAAGCGGCCGGCGGTCCGCTCGCCGGAACCGTCGTGAGCGGTATCGAGGCCACGTAGTCGTCGACGAACGACTGCGCGATGTTGAGCGCGGTCTCATAACGGTAGTCGCTGTGCCAGTCGTAACGGCCGGTCGAGAGGATCTGTCCGGAGCCGCCGTGCGATACCCGCATGTTGAGGCGAACACCATCAGCGGTCTCGTACAGCGATCCCGATACGAGCTTCTCGACGCGTAGCGAGTCGGCGAGCTGCCGGGCTGTTAATTGCAGCCCCAGTAGGCGCTGGACCGAATAGGGGTCGCTGACCTTGATGAGCCCGACCCGTTTCAGCCTCCCCACGATCTCATCGGTTATCCCAGCGCTCAGGTTCTGCAGCCGGGGATCGTCCGCACGGCTCTCGATAGGAAGTACCGCGACCGAGTCGATGAAGCTGATATCGGCGAAGGCTTCGAGCGGATCGCGCTGGCTCCAGGGCCGCCAGAGCACCAGCGTGACTGCCACTATCATGATCACCGCGCCCGCGAGCGGACGCGTACGGGAACGTGAATGGCTCATGTCCTACCGATAAAGCTTCGATCGGGGTTGGGTCGGGGCCACTGCCGGCCACAAGATGGGCCGGCCGCCGCGGGTGAGCAATCGCCTCCCCGCAGCGGCGGTGAACTGCGAGCCGGCCCCCGCGTGAGATGGAAACGCGCCTTACTTCTTCAGCTTACGGTAGCCCACGAGAACGAGCAAAGCGCCGCCGACGGCCAGCGCAAAGCTCCGGATATCGAACCCCGAGACGCCGCCGAAACCGATGGCCGAGCCGATGAACCCGCCGATCATGGCGCCGACGATCCCGAGGACCATGGTCATGATTAGGCCGCCCGGGTCCTTGCCAGGCATGATCCACTTGGCCAGCGCGCCGGCGATCAGACCGAAAACGATCCACGCGATGATTCCCATGCCGCTACTCCCGTGCTGTTAGTAACCAGCTTTCACTCTGCTAAGCTAACCGCGCCACAACATGCGGCATCACCGGGGCGAGGGCAACGACTGCTGGCATACCGGCCCCGCAGCCGAGGCCGCGGTGCGACGCGGACAGTCCGAGGGCGTGTTTTGTACCGACCTCAGGGGAGGAACGACAGGAGGATCGAGATGGCGATCAGAACGACGATGATCCACTCGAGGACCTCCAGGCGGTTGACCGAAGCCTCATCGGTGAGCTTGGTATAGATACTGTCGATCGTCCCGAGCTTGCGAATCGTCGAAGCATCCCACGCGGCCAGCCGCAACCGCAGAGCCGTGAGCTCGTACACACGACTCAGATATTCCTCACCGAACACTTTGAGCGCGTTGGAGACCCGCTCGAACAGAATCGCTCCGTCGACTTGCAGCCGAGCGATCTGTCGGACGTCGCGCCGATAGAATCGCAGGGTGGACAGCCAGCGCCAGCGCCGCCGTGAGACGATGGCGTAGGATCTTTCTAGCGCCTCGTCGAGCTGCCGATCGAGGAAACGCATCTCTAGCAGCTGCACGTTGGCGAACTCGATGACGGTGCGGAGGTCATCCACGTCGCGGCCGTAAAGGAAGGCGGCGTTCCAGTCGAGCACCGCCAGGTCGGCAGGGCTGAAGGCAATCCGTGTCGCCAGAGCGTCGGCCACCTCTTGCTCTGAGAGCGGCCCGGTCTCGGCGCGCAACATGGCGGCGATCTCGGTTGCATGCGCTTCGCAGAGGGCGTCCGGCGTCAGCAGCTCCTCGAACTCCTCTACATGAAAGATTACATAATCTTCGATGACCTCGGCAATCTTGAACCGGCCTCCGTCCGGCAGAACGCGCAACAGATCATCGACGTGCTGTCGGGCCTGGACCTCCAGTGCTTTGCTGTCCGTGATCTCGCTGCCCAACCGAGACAGTTCGCTCAACGAGCCCTCGAACGGAATGGTGTAACTGACGGTAATCGCGCCGAAGTCGTAGATCACCACGTCAACCAACTCCTGGCTCGTGTGGCGACCGACCGCGATCGGTTCGGCCTGGAGCGTGATCGCCAGGGGAGCGGGTCGATACTCGAAGTACTCAAGGGCCCGGCGCTTCTTTTCGATGAGCTGCCGGTGCGTGGCGGCGACGACCCGCTTCTCGCCCTCCACCAGGTCGATGTAAGGGGCGACGTCATAGGCGAACAGCGCCAGGCACGCGCCCTTGCGCACGCGTGGGGTCGGCGGCGGCGACTGCGGCGTGTGGTTCATAGAGCCGGGCTTTCAGGAGCGAATCGATCTTCGCGCCGGGGTCATCGCTCGCGCGGCAGGTACGCACAACAAGCGGGTCATGCGAATCCCCTTCGCGTTATCGCACCTTGTCCGAGAACGCCGCCTCGATCTTCTGGCGCGCTGCCTCGACGCGTGGCTGAAGCTCGCGATCGGCCTCCGCCCAGAGTTCGGCGAAGGCGGCAAGGTGGCGAAGTGCCGCGGCCGTGTCGCCGAGGGCGAGGTAGACGCTTCCGGCGCGCTCGTGCGCCAGCGGTCGCAGAGGGCCGTAGGTACCCGGGTCGCGGAAATCAAGCCCGAACGTGCGTGTCAGCGTGTCATAATGGGCCGCCGCCAGCTCCAACTGACCCAGGGCAGCGTAAGCGTCGGCCAGGAACAGACGGCTCGGGTAGTGCAGGTTGCCGTGCTCTCGAGACCGGGCCTGCCGCAGGTGCTCGAGGCTCGCCTGCGGTCGGTTCTCCTGCAGAGCGATCACCGCCCGGACCTGATCTCCGATGCCCGGCGGGCTCAGCTCGAGAGCCAGCGCCAGCGAGTCCATGCGCGCCACGATCGTGCGAGCCTCCGACAGCTCGCCGGCCACCGCATACCCATTGGCCGCATACCCGAGCGCCCAGTACTCGAAGATCGGCGCGGCGCCCAGGTCCTGCGGCGGCCCCAACTTCTCCAGCAGCGACAGGGCCCGCTCGGGAGCGCCTGCCGCCAGCGCCGCGTACACCGCGACGCGCAGCGCCTCGTAGGGAAAGGGACGCGAGCCGAACTCGATCGCCCGGTCGGCCGAGGCTTCGGCCAGGGCCATTGCGGCCTCGGCCCGCCCGTACATGGCGCTGACGGAAGCCTGCAGCCAGCGACCGTAGGCGCGGGGGAACGGCCATTGACTCTCTACCATGCCGCGGGCGATCTCCTCGACGCGATCGAAGTCGCCTGCGTAGTACGGATTCATGGCCCGAGTCGACCAGGTAATCCATGTGTTGGGGAACGCCTCGGTCAGGCGTGCCAACGCCGAGTCGGCCGCCGCGTGCCGGCCCAGCGTCCGCTCGGCGCTCGCCAGGTTCAGGAGATTGATGGCGCTCTCGCGCTGCTCGACGGACCGCTGGTAGAGCGCCCGGGCGTCTTCGTAACGACCCATCCGTTCGTAGACGTCACCCAAGTTGTTGATGGCGGCGTTCAAGTCAGGAAAGCGTTCGACGGCCAGGCGGTAGTAGTAGGCCGCCGAATCGAGCCGTCCGCGGTAGGCGTGGAACAGCGCCCCGGTCATGTAACGCTCGCGAGGGATGAGGCGCTGGCCAAAGCGATGCGCCATGTCGACGTGGACTTGGCCCGCGACCGGATCACCGACGTTGTCGTACCAGATCCCCAGCACCCGGTGCGCCGCGGCGAACCCCGGATCGATCTCGACCGCTTGCACGCCGAGTGGGATCGCTTCGAGCTGGTTTCCCGCCAGGGCCAGCTTACGTGCGCGCGCGTAGAGTTCCAATGCTTCCAGCGATTCGGTGGTCACGCTGGGTAGCCGCTGTGCGCGCCGCAGGCTTCCTAGTGACTCGCCCAGGTGGCGGCGCACCAAGCGGACCAGACGCTCCACGGCGCCGAGCACCTCGCCCTCGTTCGCCGCCGTCTCGCGCAGACGCACTGCCGCCTCACCCGTGCTAGCCTCGAGGATGCGCGCCGTCAGTAGGTAGCCGCTGCCCAGCGGCGCCACTCCCCCGGCTACCACCGCGGGGTAGCCCTCGCGCCGCGCGATCTCGATAGCGATATCGGCGTCGAGCCGAACGTCCGCTTCCAGACGCATCCGCTCGAAGACCTCGCGAAGTTCACTCCGATCAACCACGCGCAGGTAAGGCGAACCGTCCAGGTCGGTCAGGATGGCCTCGCGCACGGCGAGGGCGAGGGCGGCCTCGTCGGTTTCGTTGTTGAACTCGGCGACGACCACGCGGTCGTTGGCGCTGAAGAAACCCGCGGCCTCGGCTCGGAGCACGAGTCCGGGAAAGGCGAAGAGTACCCAGCCGACGGCGACGATCCCCAAAACAGCGAACAGCGACACGCCGGCCAAGGCCAGGTTCCGCCAGGTAAAGACCCGTCGCGCGCCCGGCTCGTCGCGACGTACGGGCGCCGGTGCGCCCACACCGGCGCCTGCGCGCTCGACCTCCGTCGCTCCGACTTCGGCGGTTTCCCGGACGAACGCGGCCCAAAGCACGATCGGGACCAGAAGTATGAAGAGCGCACCCGCCAGGCCCGGCATCCAAGCGGGCAATGACAGGTTCTCGGTGAGGGCGCGGATCGCATGGTAGGCGATCCACGCGCTCAGCAGGTAGACGCCGAGGACCAGCNNCTCCTGGACGAACGCCGTGGCCAGTACCAAAGGCAGAAGGACGATGAAGAGGGCGACGGCGAAAGCGGGAAACCAGTTGGGAAGGGCCAGCCCCTCGCTCAGGCTCTGTACAATCTCGTAGCCCACCCACGCGCCGGCGAGGTAGGCGCCGAGCACCTGCCAGAGAGAGCGTCGGTGGACCTCGTTGACCAGCCGTTTGAGACTCGACATCGCTCTCCCGCGATGGCGGTTGGGGCCTCGGGTGCGACTCCCCATGACCTGATCCAGCAAAGATGCTCGACGGCGCGTCGCCGGGCAAACCGGGCCTGCGGTGAACGAAGCGCTTGCCGATCAAACCTCGATCGAAGCATCTTCACGACCAGGTACGGATCCTGCAACGAGCGTTCGGCACGCGACTGACGCGAACGTTGCTCGCCTAGCTGCCAGCGGCGGCCGAATTCGGAAATGCTTCCCATCGACTCTCAGCCTGGCCGTCTGCGCCAACTCGCCCGACTGCACCTCAAGCTCGGCACGATCGCTTTCGGCGGACCGGCGGCTCACATCGCGATGCTCGAGGACGAGGTCGTGGCGCGGCGCCGCTGGATGACCCGCGAGCACTTTCTGGACCTGGTTGGCGCTACGAATCTGATCCCGGGCCCCAACTCGACCGAGATGGCGATGCATGTCGGCTACGAGCGCGGCGGCCGGGCCGGCCTCTTCACCGCGGGCGCCTGCTTCATCCTCCCGGCCGTGCTCATGACCGGCGCGCTGGCCTGGGTCTATGCGCGCTATGGCGCCACGCCGCAGCTGGCGCCCTTCCTGTTGGGCGTGAAGCCGGCGGTGATCGCCGTTATCCTCGGCGCGCTCTGGCGCCTGGGGCGGACGGCGGTGAAGAGCTGGCCGCTCGGTGCCCTTGGCGCCGCCGTGGCCATCGCCACGCTTCTGGGCGTTAACGAGGTGATCGCGCTCCTGGTGGGCGGCGTCGTGGGGGCGGCGGGGCTCCGCGCGCGTGCGCCTTCGCGCAGCACTCCGCTCGTACTCTTTCCGCTGCGGCCCCACTTCGCTGGAGCGGGTTCGGCCACGGCGCTGGGCGCCGCCGCGGCGGCTGGCGGCGTCTCGTTGTGGAAGCTGGGACTCTTCTTCCTCAAGGTCGGTGCCGTGCTGTACGGGAGCGGCTACGTGCTGGTAGCCTTTCTGGAAGGCGATCTAGTGGAGGGCTACGGTTGGCTGACCCAGGCGCAGCTGCTCGACGCGATCGCCATCGGGCAGTTCACACCCGGCCCCGTACTCTCTACCGCGACTTTCATCGGCTACGTGATCGCAGGCGTGCCCGGCGCGATCGTGGCGACGCTGGCGATCTTTCTGCCGTCGTTCCTCTTCGTTTGGATCTTGAACCCGATCATCCCGAAACTGCGCGCCTCACCGCTCACGGCGCACTTTCTCGATGCGGTAAACGCCAGCGCGGTGGGGCTGATGGCGGCGGTCACGCTGACTCTGGCGCGGGCTACGCTCACCGTCTGGACGGGGTGGCTGATCTTCGCAGCCGCAACGATCCTGCTGCTGCGTTTTCGCCTGAACGCCGCCTGGCTCGTCGTGGGCGGCGGCGCCGTCGGCTGGCTGCTAACCGCGCTGGCCGGTTGACGGCGTCAACGATCGGCCGACCCGACTCGCGCCGGCTACGGCGACGGGCGGGGCACGCTCGGGTGCGTCACCTCGGGGTCGTAGCCCTCGATCGGGACGAAGCGGAGCGGCGGCAGCACGATCGTCACGTCTCGCACATCCTCGCCACGCAGAAAGCGCACGATCGTTTCCTGCACCTTCGGCTGCGGCATTATCTGTTCATGCCCGGCGTTCTCGACGACGATGTGGGTAGCGTTCGGCATGCCCCAGCGGATTTCTTCCGCCTGGTGGGGCGGTGTGTTGAAGTCGAGTGAGCCGCTGAAGAACAGCGTTCGCACATCGCTGACGAGCGGTGCCCGGTACGCCTCGCCGAGGTCGCGCACGCCGGTTGCCTCATCGATCTCGGGCCAGCGGAAGTTGACGATGTCCCCAAACAAGCTGCGCTGCGCCTGAGCTGCGATAGTAGACCAGCGCTCGGGCGTCGCGCCCGATGCGCCGTCCATGAGCAGCCCCATCAGATCCACACCGGCAAAGCGCGCCCGTTTCTGGACGAACCACTGAAGGACGGATGGGTCGCCTTGGTCGATCGAGTAGAGCAGTCTGGGAAAGACCGGAAGGTCACTGGCATCACCGATGTCCAGCCGGAGAATGAACTTCAGCCCCACCGGTCCGACTGGCACCTTCTGTTGCTGGCCACCCGGTCCGGATATCTCGACGACCATCGGCTCCCGCTCCAGCTTCTCGAGCACGCGCTCGAGCAGTTCGACCATGTCGGGGACAAAGGGGCCGACCTGATCGTCCTCGCCCACCATCAGAGACAGCTTGCGAAACTGCGTGTCCATCGTCAGCGGCAACTTGTGGGTCTGATGTAAACCCTCGACGCCAACGGCGACGATGTTCTCGAGACGCGCCCCGTGCCGCCGAATGGTTGCCAGTGCCAGGTGAGTGCCGTAGCTGAAACCGAGCAGGCTCACCTTTTCGAGTCCCAACGCGATGCGCAGATCGTTGATGTCATCGGCGCTCTCATTGGAGTTGTAACCGTCAAGGTCCACACCCTGGCTGCGGTAATGAGCGGCTGCTTCTCGCGCCGCGGCGATGTAGAAGTCCTTCATCGCTCGCTCATGGGCGAAACCGTTGGGCGGCGGCTCCCCCGGCGGGCGGTATCTGAGGCGCGGCGTCGATCTGCCCGTCGCCCGCTGGTCGAGGAATATCAGATCGCTCACGTTCAGTAGGGATAGCCAGCCGGCCAGCGTCCGTGGATCCTCGGCCATCCAGGTCGACGACCCGCCCGGGCCGCCGGCCAGGTAGATGATCGGAGCCCAAGGCCCGGGCGCCGTGCTCTTTAGGCGCACATAGGCAAGCTCGATCAAGTTCGATTGGGAGGCGCTTCGGTTCTCCGGCACGAGCAGCCGGCCGAACTCGGCTTCGACCACCTGGCCGCCCGCCGCTTCCAAGCTCCGGGTCTCGCGTCGCAGCTCGCCGGCTTGGCGCTGCGGCGCCTGGCCGCCGAGCGGGGCGAGCCAGGGACTAGGGACCAACGATAGGAGCGTCAAAGCGGCGAGCGTGCGGGTGCGGGACTCCATACATCGTCTCCTGATCAGGGCTCGACAGGTTCAGCGGCTTCGAGACCGGCGGCAGTCTGAGCGTCTCGGGTTTTCGGACTCTGGATATGCGGCCCCCTACGGGTATTTGCGCGCGCCGGTTTCGGTTGGCCTCCCATCGTCGTGAACCCGGCGCCGCGCTCGATCCGCTCGGCCAGTTTGCAAGAGCTTGCTGGCACTAGAGCGCGGCGCCCATCTTGTGGGCCATGACCGCCCGCATCTCTCCGATTCACGCTTTCCTCGCGGAGCTGAAGCGCCGCCACGTCTTCAAGGTGGCCGCCGCGTACGGCGCCACGGCGTTCGTCGTAATCGAGGCCGCGGACCTCGTCTTTCCGCGCCTCGGACTGCCGGACTGGACGGTTACTCTGGTTGTCGCCCTCACCCTTCTCGGCTTTCCCGTCGCTCTCGTCCTCGCCTGGGCTTTCCAGCTCACTCCGGAGGGTGTGAAACGCTCGGCGCCCGCCACGGCCGGTGAACTCGAGGCCATCGTCGCCGAGCCGCGCCGCCGACGCTGGCCCTCTGGTATACTCGCGCTGGCCGCCGTCGCACTGCTGTTTACCGCCGTCTGGTTCGCGGGCGGCCGCAGGCTGTTCGCGCCCGACGATCGGGGTGGCGTTGCGACGACTGAGAGCCACGCACTCAGCTCGGCCGTCGCCGTACTCCCGTTTACCGTTCAAGGCCGGCCTGAGTTGGCCTATCTGCGCGAGGGGATGGTGAATCTTCTCAGCACCAAACTGGACGGCGCGGGAGAGCTGCGTAGCGTCGATCCGCGCACGCTATTGCGATTCGTGGAGCGGAGCAACCTGGGGGCCGGAGACCCGGCGACAGCCGGCGCTGTGGCCGATCGCTTCGGTGCCGGCCTCTACGTGGTGGGAGATCTGGTCGAAGTCAGCGGCCGCATCCAGCTCGCCGCGACGATGTACGACCGAAAGCGCGGGGGCGAGCCGATCGGCCAGGCAGCCGTCGAAGGAGACGTGGATAGCCTTTTCGCTCTGGTGGACGATCTGGCGGCGCAGCTGCTCTCCGGAATGAGTGGCGGACCGGCAGCCCGGGTGCGGCGAATCGCGGCCGTGACCACCGCCAGCCTGCCGGCGCTCAAGGCGTTCCTCGAGGGCGAGGAGTTGTTCCGGCGCGCGCAGTTCGGCGCGGCCGTCGATGCGTTCCGACGCGCCACTCGCCAGGACAGCCTTTTCGCGCTCGCCCACTACCGGCTGAGCCTGGCGGCCGAGTGGAACTTGCAGGACGACCTGGCCCGTGAGGCCGCCGAGCAGGCGGTACGCTACTCGCTGCGGCTGGCCGACCGCGACCGGCGTCTGCTTGAGGCGTTCCTGGTGAGACGGCGCGGGGCTAACGCGGAAGCTGAGCGGCTCTATCGCTCGATCCTGGGCACAAATCCGGACGAGATGGAAGCGTGGCTCGATTTAGGTGAGGTGTTGTTTCATGCGGGCCCCTTGCACGGTCGCTCGTTCAGCGCTTCGCGCGAGGCGCTGGAAAAAGTGCTCGAGTTCGATCCACGTCACTCCACGGCCCTGATCCACCTGTCGAGGGTGGTGGCGTACGAGGGAGACAACACCGCCCTCGATTCTCTGGTCGATCGCTTCATGGCGCTGAACCCGGAGCCTGAGCGGACATTGGAGCTGGAGGCACTCCGCGCTTTCGCCTTGCGCGACGACGCAGCGATCGCCGCTACCTCAGCACGTCTGGAGCGCGCCGAAGACCTGGGTGTCGCCCTCGCCGTCTGGGCGGTGGGTGTTTACGCGCGCGACCTTGCAGGAGCCGAGCAGATCGCGGCCATGTTGACCGCGCCCCACCGATCGCCGGAAGCGAAACGTCTCGGCCGCGCTTGGGTAGCCTACCTGAAGCTGGCGGCAGGAAAGTGGACCCGGGCGCGCGCCGAGCTCGATAAGCTGGCCGAGCTGGACCCCGGGACCGCACTCGAGCACAGGGCCCTTCTTTCGGTCATCCGCTTTGTCCCGGTGAACGCCGCGGAGCTGGAGCGCCTGGCGGCTGAGTTGGAGCGCCTCGATCCCGCCTCCGTCGCCGTGAGCAATAACCCGAGCGTCGTCTTCACCGCTCATGACCGTCTCCACCCGCTTATCCGCTTGTATGCGCTCGGCCTGATCCGGGCGCGCCTTGGGGATGCGACGGCGGCGACGCGGCACGCCGAACGTCTGGCGAGGTTGGAGGTGCCACGCACCGCCGGCAGCCTGCCGCAGGATCTCGCCCACAGCGTTCGGGCCCAGGTCCAGCTCGCCGGTCGAGATCCCCAGAGCCGCGATCCGGCCGCGAGGGCGCTGGCCGAGCTGGAGGCGGCTCGCATGGAGACTTGGTACGGCCAGACGATGGCTTCGCCGCTCTACAATCAGGTCTTCGAGCGATTCATGCGCGCCGAGCTGTTGCTGCGTCTAGGTCGTCAGCAGGAAGCCCTCAACTGGTACGCGAACCTGGTCGAGACCTCACCGTTCGAGCTCCCCTATCTGGCCGTATCCTACCTGCGGCGTGCGGAGGTTTACGACGGGCTGGGGCAGCCTGAGGACGCGCGCTCACACTACGCGCGCTTCATCGAGCTGTGGAAAGACGCCGATCCGGAGTTGCAGCCCGAGGTCGCGGCGGCGCGGCAGCGGTTGGAAGAGCTGGCGAAGTAAGCCCTCGCGTCTTCAGAGCGTCGCCATCTCGATGTTATCGAAGTTTCGCCGGTAGTGGGTCATGTACGCGACCTTACGCTCCAGGGCGTGGATGACCCCGTGGGCGAAGTTGACCTTCTCGAACTTCTGCGCGCTGCCCAGACCGCCGGGGCTGAACACGTTGATTTCCATCAGCTTGTCACCGACGATGTCGAGCCCGACCAGGAACATCCCATCCTGTACCAGCTTCGGGCGGACGACCTCGGCCACGTGCAGGTGGATGTCCCCGATTTCCGCTGCCCTGAGCTTGCCGCCTGCGTGAATGTTGCTGCGCATGTCGTCGCCCGAACGGACTCGCCGAAACGCAGCGTACTTGCCCTTGTAACGGTAGGGCTCGCCGTTCATGAGGAAGAGGCGGGTGTCGCCCTCCGCCGCCGCAGGCAGATACTCCTGAGCGATGACGTAGCCGTCCCGGCTGACCGCGTCGATCATCTGGTTGAGGTTCGCCATGTCGCCGGGTTGCACCAAGAACACGCTTTGCCCGCCGGAACCCTGCAGCGGTTTGAGTACGATTCGACCGCCCTGGTCCTTGGCGAATTGCTTGACGTCGTCACGGTCGCGGGTGATCAGCGTCTTGGGTCGTACGTCCTCTGGAAAAAGCTGCAAATACATCTTGTTCATCGCCTTCGCCAGCCCGTTCGGGTCGTTGAGGACGATGACGCCGTGACGCATGGCGGCGCGTCCGAAGACGATTCCGGACGTCTGTGCCCAGGCGCGAAGTCCGGTGTCGGTGGACGGATCATTACGGAGCAACAGGAGGTCGAGATCGTCGACACAGATGCGTTCCACCCGCGCCTTCTTGCTCTGTAGGTCCGCCAGATAGACTTCTGACCGTTTGTAATTCTTCTTCGGGGCTGAACGGGCGCGGGCGTAGACCTTCTCATCGGCATCGTAGGCGAAGTCACCCGCTCCCAACACCCAGGCTTCGTGGCCCAGGTTGATGGCCGCCATCGCCAGGCGGGTCGTCGTGTACCCGGGCTCTTCGGTCTTGATGTCGTTGACCATGAATCCGATTCTCATCTCGACTTCTCCTTCTTGACAAGGTCGATGACCGTCACGCCGTTGCGAAGACGCTCCAGATACTCGGGGAAGCTCGGGTCGTCCAGATAGCTGGGACGTAGTGGAGGCGGTTTCAGAACTTGCCGCCACAGGAGCTCACGGATGATCGGCACGTGATTCTCCGCGATCTTTCCGATCAGTAGTGGCTCGAAAGCCCCGCCGCGCCTCAGGTAGTCGGTAAGGCGCACGAGTCCTCTCAGGTAGGTGGCGTCTTTGGTCAGTCCGCCACCGCGATATACGCGCATCGTGATCACGAACGCCGTGCGCTGATCGAAACCGTATGTGTGGTTGAGCATCCGAAACGTTTCGATGAATGCGGCGCCGCCGATCAGATGCCGCACCGCCAGCACGCGTGCAGCGAGCAACCGCATGCGCGAGCGGCTGAGCCCACCGACCAGATACTCCGACAGCACGGCCAGACCTTCCTGAAGCTCCTCGTAACCCGCCAGCCCCGAGTAGAGCTGCTTGAAGGGCTGCGCTCGACCGTTCACATACGTCAGCAGGTGTGTGCCCACCTCGTGCTGAATCAGCGCCTCGACGCGAGAGGCCGGGATCTTCGCACGTTCACCGACCAGGAGGTTGCCACGCGATACCATGAGCCCGGTGATGTCGCTGCGGACCTCGACGGAATTCGACATGTCCGGGTAGCGCTGCCGGTAGAGGCCGATCTCTTTTCGAGCGCGCTGGGCGAATCCCTCGGCATCGACGCTGCCGCCCTTCGAGTCTTCGCGCGCCCTCCGCGGCAGTCGCTCGAGAAGCTCCTCGGCCAGATTCGTCAGGTCCTCTCCGACGCCACCGAACACTTGCAGACTGCCGTACAGAAACCGCCGGCTGCCGATGTCCATCAGCATGTTGAGCTTGCGATCGAGCTCCATCTGCTTCTCGCTGAACAGCCGGGCGATGGCTGGGTCCTCGACTCGCTCGATCGGGATCTGGTAGAGCTGGCGCTTGAGCAGAGAGGGCTCGGCCGGTAGCGGCCGGTAGACGAATTCCGGGACGGTCTGGCACCGGCTCTTCTTGAAAGCTCTCCACGCTTGTTCGGGGTTCGCCGGCGTCACATAGAGCAGGAAGTCGAAGCCGTTGCTGATCTCGGCTAGCTGGCCGTCCACTTCCCAGACGGCCTTGACCATCGCCCGGCGACCCAAAGCCTGATAGTGCGGCGGTGCATGGGTCGTCTGCGACCGGGTGAACTCGAACATCGCCCGTTTGAGTGCGCGCGAGAGATGACGGTGGACCTCTCTCAGAACGCGCGGATAGACCTGCCCGGTGTCAGGGTCGCGATAGACGGCCTGGACCTCCAGACCCAATAGGTGGATCGCGAGCGCGCTGGCCTCGGCCGGTTTGAGAAGCGCACCGAGCCTGGACGGCGAAATCTTTCGGCTGCGCACGCGCTCGACCCGCGCCGACGCTCTGCCGATCTTCCTGCCCCTCAGCGCCTTCTCGAGAGCGTGCACGGTCGAATCGAGGGCGCGCTCCCCGGACGTGATGATCCGGAAATGCGGTGCCGGTCGTTCCGGCGAACGGTCGACGGCCGCGTCTTCGTTCGCGGACCACAACTCGAGAATCAGGTAGCCTCCGAACTCCTCTCTCATCGTTTTAGCCACGGCGTGCACCAGCTCCGCCAGACTGGGCTGTAGCCCCCGATCGGCCGCGGCGAGCAGATACGAGGCTTCTCCCAGCACCAAACGGTCGGTGCCCGGGTCGGCCTGCGCCCGAGGCCTCCGGTAAGCGATGAGGAAGGGGAGGGGGCGGTCGACGTGCAGGCGGCCCCAGATCGGCAGTCGACGCCGCACTCGCCGACCCGCTCGCAGCCGTGTTGTGATGGTCTCAATGAGCTGCGCGGGAACCTTCTTCGCTTCTTGCGACTTGGTGCGTTTCGTCATCTCAACCGCGAGATACCTCTTCGAGCGCCTCCAATACGACCGGGACGGTCACGGCGAGGGCGCGTCTTATCGCTTCGTGCTGAGGCCGGTCGAGTTCCCCGGTCCATTCGTCCATGAAGAACTTCTTGAACTCGATTGCCAGCGCGCAGCCCGACCTCGAGAAAGTGTCGTGAATCCAGCGCGGGAAATGCCCGCCTCGAAACTTGACGTTTTCCCGCACGTCGAGCCGCCGCCCCTGGTAGTCGAAAGCTCTCAGCGTATCGATGAAACGGTCGATGACCGGCGCCCATCTGTCCCGGTCCAGCGTCCCGGTACCGACGTTGACCTCCGGGTTGGCGGCCGGGTCGGCTGGCGGCCCATCGGGCCCCTCGCGCCGATGGTTGTAACTATGGATGTCATAGACGATGAACCGCGAATGGCGCTTCTCTACATCGGATAGCACCTTCCTCGCTTCGGCATAGAAATCGTCGTATTCCTGTAGGGAGCGGGCGATCACATCACCAGGCAGTTCGCTCTTCCAAAGAGACAACCCCCAGGCGTCTTCCGGCCGCCGGTACACGGCTCGATCGCGTGGCCGGTTCAAGTCCACCTGGAAGCGCGAATAGCTCGCGATGATGCGGGTGTCCGCCACCTCGGTCCAGGCGCCCGTGTACGGATCCTCCTCTCGCAGACGCTCACTCTCGCTCAAAGCCGAATGGCGCGCGACCTCGTCCCGAAGCCGGTGGCCGTCGTGGATTGCGGCCGCGACCAGTGCGCCGTTTCCTTGCTGGATGTGCCATCGTGACTGGCTCATCATAAGCTCTCGCGATGCTGTATTCGGGGTGTTACTGACTTCCGTGCCGCAGGGCGAAACCAGCTCATCGGCTGCGCCACGCAACGAAGGGACGCAAGCGGAGCACGCTGAGCCAACGCCGTCAGCGGCGGTCGACTCGCGCCTTATAGTGGCGTTCCTGTGACTTGACAAGAAAAATTAACTTCAGAAGGCGCTAAGACACCAGAGGTACGTGTCCGCACTCTACTCGCAGATGTAACAAACGCCGCCCCCTTCCACCTGCTGTGGCGCGTCCCGCTCGGCGTTCACGATGCACAGAAAACCGAACGGCTCCTGCGCATCGGGCGGATTGCGGAACTGATGGGGATCGTTCGGGGCGATGTACACGACGTCACCAAAAGCGACTCTATATATGTAGCGGCCGAACTGCGCCTCTCCTCGCCCGCGGATCGGAACCACGACGTGCTCGTGCTCGTGCTGTTCGAGCGTGCTATAGCCGCCGGGCGCAATCTCGAAATACCGAACATGGAATCGCTGCGACTCGCCCCGCTTGCCGGAGAGCTCGCGGCGCGTGATGCCCTTCCACGTCTCGGTCGTTTCCTTGTACGGTTCGAGGGGAACGTCTTTCCAGTTGAAGTCGCCTTCGTGACGGATGACCTTGCTGTGGTTCCCCGCGATCGGTGGGTGCGGCGGAGTCTTGCCGCGGGTCGTAGCCAACGCCTCCTCCTTGGTGTAGATCGTGCTGTGACCAACCTAACACGAAGTCGAGAGAGAGCCAGAGTCCGCCGATAACGCGCCTAGCCCTCGGCGCTTGATGTCCACGCCGCCTCGGCGAAACGTGCAAGGTGCTCGTCGCTCAGTCCACCCAGCTCGAAGAGGGCGACCCCCGCCGCGCCAGCTGACCGGGCGACGCTGAACGCGTCGGCAAGGTCGGCGGGTGGCAGGCTCGGAATGAACAGTCCGCTGTAGAGCGGCGTGCGCGGTGCGAGGGCGGCCACGCCTTCAGCGGTGGCTGCGCCGATCCACGCTAGCTCTTCCTCATAGAAGGTGTGATAGAGCATCGGAAAGAAGGCATCGAGCGGCCAGTCGTCCCAGGCCTGGCGCACCAACCTTCGGGCCAGCCCCGGGGTGGGGAATACGGCGGCGCTGATCGGCTTGCCCCTCGCGTGGGCGGCTTCGGCCAGAGTCTCGACCAGCCCGGTCACGCTGTTCCAGCGGAACACGCGCCAGGCCAGATCGCCCGTCGGGTCGGGCAAGGCGAGCGGATCTTTTCCCGTCTGCTGGCTGAACGTGGCGCGGCAGACTTCGCAGTAGCAGAAATCGAACTCGGGGTGCTCTCGATCCTGGATCAGGCCGTACTTCTCCCAGAGGCCGACGGGCAGAATTACATCTGAGTGGCGGATGTAATCGAGGTGTACGCCGTCGATGCTCGGGTCGCTAGCGATGCGATCGACCACGCCTCTCAGATACTCACGCACTCCGGGGCGGGTGGGACAGAGCCACTGATAGTAGCCGACGTAGGGCGGATGCTCGAGGCTCGAGTCGCCGTTGCGGCTGATCGTGAACCACTCGGGGTGGTTGTTCTTGACCCAGTCGTCGCCGCTTCGGTTCAGCACCCAGATCCAGCGGTGGCACTCGAGATCCTCGGCGTGGGCCGCGTCGGCCAGCTCTCGCACGATCTCGTCGTTACCGGAGACGAGCACGCCGTGAATGCCCGCCGCGCGCACCCGAGCGAAGCGGCGGCGCCACTCATCCGCTGTCAGATCGGCGCTGCCGTGGACCCAGGCCCAGTTCTTGGCTCCACCAGGTGGATTCGTCCGCGCCGAGCAGGCGATCGCCATGGAGGACAGGCTCATGCCGACCGCCGACTTGGCCGTCGTTGCCAGGAACTCTCTTCTCTTCACGTTTCGACTCGCGCCGCCGGATCAGCGGCCTGAATGTGGCCTGTCGTCGACCTGAGAACCGCTGAACTCGACGATCCCCCACATCTCAGGCAGGTGCATGTTAACCGCGCCCTGGGGAGACCAGACCCAGTTGTGCTCGGGGAGTGGTTTGCCGGTCGTGGGGTCGCTCTGTTTCCGGTAATGGCCATCGACGACGTCGACCGGCCACTCCACCCGCGAGAAGTTGATACGCCACGACTCGCCGTGGCGCGGAAACCGGCCGTCGGGCGCGTGCGCCGCCAGCGCGCTCCAGGGAATCGCCAATTCCACGGTCCAGCCGGCATCGGTGTCGGTTGGGTCGTTCAGTGTGCCGTCAATGAAGACAGCGGCCCGCAGGCCGTCGATGTCCCAGGCCGAGTCGGCGGTCCCACCGTCGCGATACGGTTTGGCCAGGAAGAGATCCCAGACCGTGCCCAAGGCGTTGATCTCGAGCTCGAAGTAGTTGTAGGTGTCGCCGTCCGGGTCGATGAACACCTCGAAGTCGTTGTC
>JABAOD010000024.1_pt1 | contig 30075 bp, 40 predicted proteins | sample 7062151 | NCBI WGS metagenome assembly JABAOD01 (sample SAMN14538626, study PRJNA623070) | marine sediment metagenome | biome: marine biome [ENVO:00000428]; feature: marine pelagic biome [ENVO:01000023]; material: deep marine sediment [ENVO:00002113] | place: India: Gulf of Khambhat ... | reverse complement strand
AGGGACCTGAGAGACGACCCGGAGCAACTGAGTCGAGTCTTGGTGCCTACGCCGTATGGCGCACAGATTCCGCTTGCGCAACTCGCAAGTATCGAAATGCGTCGTGGCGCACCAGTTATCAAGAGCGAAGACGCCCGGCCGAATGCGTGGGTTTACGTTGATTTGCAAACGTCCGATGTCGGCGGGTTTGTGGCGAATGCCAAACAGGTTTTGAGCGAGCAACTGGATCTGCCAGCGGGATACTCCATTGTCTGGTCTGGGCAATACGAATACATGGAGCGCGCGGCTCAGCGTCTTCGCATCGTGATACCCNNGCTCAGCGTCTTCGTATTGTGATACCGATGACGTTATTCATGATATTCCTGCTGCTGTACCTCAATTTTGGCAATGTCGCTGCGCCTGTCGTTGTGATGCTTTCGGTTCCTTTCGCTCTCATCGGTGGATTCTGGCTGGTCCACTGGTACGGCTTCAACATATCCGTCGCGGTGGCCGTCGGGTTCATTGCCCTTGCGGGCGTCGCTGTTGAGACAGGTGTTTTGGTGCTGACTTTCATCGAGGAGGCAATCGCTGATCGACGACGAGAAAAACACGACGAATTTCAGCAGGGCAGCATTTCATCGCCGCACTTGAGTAAAGAGGACATTGTGACGGCGGTCCATACAGGCACGTCGCGGCGCGTAAGACCCGTTGTCATGACGGCAACGTCCACGATCGTTGGATTGTTGCCGATTATGCTGGGTGGTGGGACAGGCTCGGATGTCATGCAACGTATCGCGGCACCGATGGTCGGTGGAATGTTGACGACTACGTTCCTGTGTCTCCTGGTTCTGCCTGTGATCTATACCTTCGTACTGCAGTGGAAGGCGGCGCGGGCAGCGCGGGCTGATGATGTATTGGAACCATTGGGTGGAAATTTTGCCTAATTAGATAGTTCAGTATTCATGAACATTTTCGCAACACTACGAATACACCGACGATCCTGCGGACCTATTGTGCTCGGGATGGTGGTACTGGGCCTGATGAATGGGCTGCTCCAACCTTGTGCGCTGGCGGCAACTTTGGCATCAGACACGACACAGGCCGAAATCGCTCACCGCGGACATCATGCAGACCTGGCCCAGCAAGTCGGAGGCAAGTTACAGATTCCTTGCGCAAGTTGCGAGTATCATGAAAGCGCTCTCTGTGACGACCCATTGGGTGAAGATTGTTCTGTCGCTGACGAAACGGCGGCTGGAAGTACGATCAAACCAAAGGATCGGTCGCCGGACCTGTCAATAATTTCATTGCCTACCCGGGCTGCGATCGGCTCTTTCTCGTGGTTGCCGGCTGCGCACACGCCGGCACCCATTCTGTCCTGGCCGACAGGACCCTCCCTGAATATACGATTCTGCGTCTACCTGAAATAGCGATCGCCTTGCTTCAAACCGTTTTCTTTCGGATTCGAACGAGGAGATTGTAATGACCCGCTCAACCGGCTCGCCAACCACGCATCAGGGTGCCGATACTGAGGCATCGGGCCCAGCTAACAGAGTGTCCATACTTGAACAGACGCACTGGATTCCTTCCGGTGCGGCACGCTGTGGTGATGAGTTTGTGGATTTTTCGTGTCACGAAGTGGTGCGAATAACGCCGCAAACACCCACATCGACATGGCGAGACGACACATTCTTTTTCTGTTCGAGTTTCTGTCGGCAGCGCTTTGTTAGGGCGCCTGACGAATTTCTGAAATGAGACTTCGGTCGCTGCGACAAGTTCAGCGACCAAACCATTGTAACAACCCCAAACAGGAGAAAATCATGAGAATTGCAATAGTATTAATAACGGTGTTCGCGCTTATAGCGATCGGGCAACCGGTCATCTCGGCCGAAACGGGCATGCAGAATCAGACAAACCACGAGCACGCATCACCGATGATGCAGGATATGCTGGAGCGCATGCACGCACTGCGACTTCAGATGGCGGAAATCGATGCGACGGAAGACAGCAATGAGCGCCATCGCCTGACACACGCGCACATGGAAAGTATGCGTGGCGCTATGATGATGATGATGGACACGATGGACATGATCGACCGACAGCTGCAGCGAAGCGGGAAGATGGAACACCCTTGTCCGGGTATGAGCGATGCCACTGGTCATCACATGGAAGCGATGCCAATGACCATGGATAGATAATGGGCTATAGAGGTTTTTCGAGGGCTCAGTTGTGGGACAGCTGAGCCCCGATCCAGGACTGATAACCAGCATCGAAGCTGGCTGGATGCACATCAAGATTCCGGTCGGTCATGGCTGCAGAGCTTGTCCGAATAAGACCGCTTGTACCTTTAGTGGACCCGATCGTGCGTACCGTACGTTTCGAATTCGGTACGTAGAGGGTTGCCAGATAGGCGATCGGGTTCTGGTGATTGTGCCTGCATCAGCGATTGGAGTTGCCGCGTTGGTGATGTTGGTTTTGCCAGTCCTGATGCTCTTCGGCGGCTATGTCTTGCTCGAATGTTGCATGGAATTTCCGTATGCGACGGTATTGTTGTGGTTGGCCGGCATAGTGCTGTGGTTTGCGGCGATGTATGGGGCTAACTACTGGATGGAGCGTGCTGCACGGTTTCAGGAGCGGGTTCAGCCCGTTGCGAAAGCGATACCCGAGCGTGGAGAGCCAGCTGGCCAAACCTCCGGAGACCCAGATGATCTATAAGCTTCGATGGTGGATACCCGCATTCGGTATGGTGATGATCTTGTACGGCTGTGCAGATGAGTTTCCGAATAGGGCTTCGACAGACACGGGACGCTGGTACACGCTGGCGCAGCTTGAGCTTGGTAAGCCTCTTTTTCTGGACCACTGTGCTAACTGCCACGGCGAAACTGCAGCAGGCACGCCAGATTGGCGTAATGCAGACTCGAACGGTGTCTACCCGCCGCCGCCACTCAATGGAACCGCACACAGCTGGCATCACCCGCTGATTATTTTGGAACGCACAATTGCAGCGGGTGGGGTACCGCTGGGTGGTGTAATGCCCGGCTTCGGCGACGAGCTGAACAAGGATGAGATCAGGGCAACCATCGCTTACTTTCAGAGTTTTTGGAGCAACGATATCTATGAGCGATGGAAAGAGATTGATAGCCGATAGGCACTGCAAGCTCTATGGAAATGACGAACGAGTTTCTGAGTCTAGTGGTCGCCAAAAGTTGACAACACAAGTGGCCGAGTATGAAGCCGATGAATACTAGGGGTGAACGGAAGTACAGAGCTGCGAGAACAGGAAAGTTGTACTGGACCGTGCTGGCCGCATTGGCCGTAACGGCCGTGATTGGTGCCGTAGTTACATCCACCTTTGGGTTCAAAAGCTCGGCAACCGTCCAAGGACGCGTGCCAGCCGACCTCGTTCAGAAATTAATGACTGAACACCCCGCCGATATTCGCGGTATTGCGACACCTGGTAGATGACCCGTAACGATTTGTTAAGACGGAATCGGAAGGAGAAGGAAAATGCTAAATCCATCGCCAGCAATTAACTTACCCAGCATGCTGCACGTCGCAGATGTCGCGAGTCAAGCGGAGGTGACACGGGCGACTGTTCGCTATTACTCCCGCATCGGCCTATTGAGTCCGGACCGGGATCCGGAAAACAGTTATCGCTGCTTTTCTGCGACAGATGTACGTCGCGTCGTATTCATACGGCGAGCGCAGGCGCTCGGACTCACCATCGGTGACATCAAATCTATTCTCGAGACGGTGGATCGTGGACGCATGCCGTGTCGCCAGGTCAAATCGCTGGTGCGACGACGCCTAGTCAGCATACGTGCGCAGATAGATGATCTTCAGGCGACTGAGGCATACATCGCAAAGACGTTGAAGTCGTGGAATGACATTGGCGACCAGATACGAAGAAGCGGAGAATTGTGCCCGCTGATCGAAAGGGCAGGACTGATGGGCAGTGGCGACAGCTGATGTGTGAGTTATTTGCAATGAGTAGCCGCCGGCCCGTCGCCGTAAGATACTCCCTTGATGAGTTTTCCAGAAATGGTTCGAAGCTGAGAAATAACCGTGACGGTTGGGGGATAGCTTTTGCTCGGGATCGTGAGCCGTTCCTTGTCAAGGAACCGCATCCAGCAATTGATAGCCCGTGGGTCAAGTTCATCGCAGAACATCCCATAAGAACCACCAATGTTATCGCGCATGTCCGCCACGCAACTCAAGGCGAGAATACCATGGAAAATACCCATCCGTTTCGGAGGGTACTTGGTCGCCGTATACATCTGTTCGCACATAACGGTACGTTGGCGGGGATCGAGCAGATGGTGGACGAAGCTGAACTTGGTTTCCGGCCGGTGGGTGAAACCGATTCCGAACTTGTGTTCTGCACGCTACTGTCGCAGCTCGAAGTTCATTACAAAGACAATTCAACGCCGTCGCTGCAAGCACGCCTNNGCTGCGATGTGCGCGGAGATGAAGATGCTGGGCCCCAGCAACTTTCTCTATTATGACGGTGAGGTATTGTTTGTCCATGCCGACAGGCGTCTTCACGAGGAGGAGGGAATCCTGGTCGGCCCCAAACCCCCTGGCCTGCACATCAAGCGATGTTGGACCTGCGCACAGGACGAAGAGGTAATTTGTCCAGGCCTCAAGGTCGAGCTCCGGGATCATCAAGTTGTGTTGTTGGCGTCTGTTCCGTTGGATGACTACGGCTGGAAAGCGATACCGGAAGGTGCAGTGCTTGCCCTGCAAGATGGCGAGGTGTTGCAGCTACGGTGACCAGACCGGCAAAGCACTGCGATGGGCCTTATTGCGCAATTCCGCGACTGGTGATGCCGACTCGCCGTCTAAAAACCACGTAAGGCTATGGCTTGATTGACCCGCCCGATCGCCAGTTCGTACGCTGCAGTGCGCAGATCCGTACGATGCTGGTGGGAGCAATCTCGCACCTGTTCATAGACTTGGCCCAGCCGTTGCTCCAGCCGGCGCAGGACAGTATCGAGTTCCCACGGGAATTCCTGAAGGTTCTGCACCCACTCGTAGTAGGAGACGATTACCCCGCCTGAGTTTGCCAGGACATCAGGCACAACAGTAATACCTCTGTCGTGTAGCGTCCTGTCTGCCATGTGGGTTACTGGCGCGTTGGCCGCCTCTACCACTATACGCGCCTGAATGGCGTCGGCATTGTCGCAGTCGACTGTGGCCTCGATCGCTGCGGGAATCAGAACGTCACACGGCAACTCCAGGAGCTCGGCGTTGCGGATGGGCTCCGTGCCTGATAGCCCTTCAAGCCGGCCAGCTTCAGCGACGTGACGTTCGGCGCGCCCTATATCGATACCGGCGTCGCAGTAGATCCCACCGCGGATATCGGACAAAGCAATCACACGGGCCCCCATAGCCGCCAAACTCCTCGCCGTATGTAAGCCAACGTTGCCGAATCCTTGAATCACGACGGGCGCGCCCTCAAGATCGAGTGACAGATCGGAGGCTACCAGCCCCGTAATATGTGCGACGCCATGACCGGTGGCCTGTAGCCGCCCGGCCGACCCACCTAGTTCGAGGGGCTTGCCGGTTACTATGGCTGGTGTGAAACCATGTGTCTTGCTGTATTCAGCGAGAATCCAGGCCATCACCTGCGGGTTGGTACCGACGTCTGGTGCCGGGATATCGTGATGGACGCCGAACACGGGCGCCATTTTCTGTACAAAGTGCTTGGTGAGAATCTCCAGTGCGTGTTGGCTCAGCTGATTCGTATCTACGGCGATTCCTCCTTTGGCACCACCAAAGGGAATATCCACCAACGCGGTCTTCCAAGTCATCAATTGTGCAAGGGCGCGGACCTCGTCCAGGCTGACCGATGGATGGAAGCGTAGGCCACCCTTGAATGGCCCACGCGCTTGATTATGTTGCACCCGGAAACCCAGGTAGGTGTGTAGTTCGCTGTCACTGGTGCCTAACGGTCGCAGCGGGATGCTGACAGTCGTTTCCCGGAATGACGAGATAGTAGAAGTTCACGTTGCGCGGCCTCGAGCTGTAGCGAATCGAATGCCCGCCCCAAAAAATGACGTTGCGAGTCTTGACACTGACAGTGTTTTCGCTCGACTGTCAATGCATTGCCTATCATTACCTGCCTCCGGTGAGCCAGTGTCGTGGCATAGCAAGTCTCATACACCTTTACTTTACAACCTGTGTCCGACTAACAGGTCAAGGCGTAGTCCCGACATCGACAAGCGCATTTAATCGGACGGAATCAGGACACAGCGAACAAGTGTGCTAAGAACCGCCATCTTTTTGTACGTCAATCCAAAACCGTCGCATCGTCAGGAAGGTAAACGATGTCGTCCAACCGATCAGAACCAGGCCGTTCAGGCCCTCCAAACTGCTGACAAATCGCAGATGTTCAGATGGTGAAATGTCTCCGATTCCGAGCGATGTGTACATGACTGTCGAGTAATAATAGAAATCCATGAAGGTACCTGATATTTGCCCAACCAGACTGCCGACTGCGGCACCATAGACGAGCCAGTAATACGTCCCGGCGTAGCAAGCGATCTCGAGGGTATGAGCAAGGAAGGCGCCGCAAACAGACAGCAAAACCATGGCGTCTCTTGAAATACGCCACTTCGAATGGAGAGTCGATATCGTGCGCAGCGCAAAAAAGTGGATGCCGACTGTCACAAGAACCATCGCAGCACCGGCGAGGACAGCGATTAACATAGCAATTTCACTCCTGTACTTGGTTTGGGTTTCGTACTGGGTCGGGTTGGGGATCGAGCGAACACGACCCTATCCACGAAAATGTAGTACAAGACTCAAGATGACAGGTGAAGGCGCTGTCCGCCATCAGCAAATCAACAGCTTACGAGCACAGGATCGCCCGAATCGTATGGTTGATTGACCTAGGTCGAATTCGTAGTTTCCACAAGTTCACACTAGCTTGTTGCGTGCTATACATTCATTGTGATGAGTCAAATATCCAAATATGCAGTATTGACTCTCGTGGCCGTGTCGTTGACGTGGCCGCTGGGCCATTCTTTCGCCACAACCACCTCCATGACAATGTTGGATTCTGGCGTGATGGCGGAGGTTCAGCCACACCACTTGCCATCAGGTGATGATCCCTGTGATTCACCGGATTGTGTCATGCACGCAGATTGTCCGACGGGTATGGCACTGTCGGATTGCCACATATCCGGGCTGTCGTGTTCCCTGGCCGGCGCAACTATCCCGATGCACGCCATGGATGAACAATGGCTCGAGCGCGGCGCCGCTACTTTCGCAAACGCTCCGCCCGGCCTGATACTGGATTATCGTCCGGTCAGCATTTTCCACCCTCCCCGAGTTTCCTGATATTGCGGGCAGCGTCCTATTGAGGACCTGACGGCTGGTTGTCACCTCATACCGGCCACCCAGTCTTTTAAAGCAACGACGCTGGTGAAATCGTCGTCGTGCGATGGCTCGAACGTGTGACGCCTACCAGCCCGATTGACGAAGCACTTCGTGTAACAACGCTTCAACGAAATCGAGAGGAATATCAGAAGATATGCCTGAGAACATCTCTGTAAACACATTGGCGCAGCGTGGTCAGTCGCGCCAGATCAGGGCTCTGGTTCCAATTGCGATCGTGACTGTCATCGGCGTTTTTTTTGGTATCGGCCTGACCCTCAATCCGGCTGAATTGCCGTCGCCGCTGATTGGAAGACTAGCCCCTGAGTTCGCGCTACCGCCGGTTCAGGGGAGACTCGAGGGACTGTCCAACGAAGACCTCCAAGGGGCGGTGTCGCTGGTCAACGTATTTGCATCATGGTGCACCGCTTGTCGGGATGAACATCCGCTGTTCATGCAGATTCACCGGCAAAATATCGTTCCCGTTTACGGTCTCAACTACCGGGATCGTCCGGAAGATGCCGCGACCTGGCTGGACACGCTCGGCGATCCCTATGCCCGTACAGGTGCTGACGTTGACGGTCGGGTTGGCATCGACTGGGGCGTCTATGGGGTACCGGAGACGTACGTTGTCGATAGTCGCGGCCGCATCGCCTATAAGCATATCGGCGCGATCGATTCGACCGTGCTGACTGAGACATTGTTGCCACTGGTCCAGAATCTACGGGATCAGCCATGAATATCCGTCGTTCGAGTATGCGATTAGTGGGACCAGCGGCGACACGCAACGCTCGGGGGGACGATTAATGTCAGCAGAATTTTCCCTGCTGGCAATACCTGTGGTCTTCGCGGCCGGAGTCATTTCGTTCCTGTCCCCATGCGTGCTGCCATTGGTGCCCGCATATATATCCTACATTTCCGGTGAGTCGATTTCCGACTTGTCCGAACAGCGCCCAGGACACGGCCGGTTGCCTGCGGTCGCGCGAAGCGCATTCTTCGTGTTGGGCTTCTCGATTGTGTTTATCGTTCTCGGGGCAAGCGCATCGATGCTTGGCCGGGCGCTGCTTCAGTACCGCTATGAAATGAACATTGTCGGCGGCAGCCTCATTGTTGCTTTTGGCCTATTCATGACAGGCCTGATCAGGCTGCCGTCTCTGTATAGCGAAAAGCGTCTTCAGGTGACACTGACTGGCGGCGGGCCGCTATCGGCATTTGCATTAGGACTGGCGTTCGGGTTCGGATGGACGCCCTGCATCGGGCCGATTCTCGGCGCAATACTCTCCGCCAGTGCTGTGGCAGCGACAATGAGCCAGGGCATCGCAATGCTGGGCGTATATGCAATGGGACTTGGTTTGCCGTTCCTGTTGGCTGCACTGTTTGCCGGCAGTTTTCTCGGCCGGCTCAAACATATTCGTCGAATCGGACAACCGCTGCATATCGCAGCAGGCGTGATATTGATCATAACCGGAATCGCGATGATCTCCGGCTATTTGTCCGTGTTTGGTTTCTGGCTGTTGAATACGTTCCCTGTCTTTTCAGCCATCGGTTGAACGTTTGTAGTGGATTAGAAAGTAGAACTTACGTTAGGAGAATTAATCATGAAGAAACTGAAATCTTTATCGATATTGGGGTTGGCACTCTTGATTATCGGCTGCGGTGCCGACGCGAAGCCTAAAGAGCTGGTGACGGTCTATAAATCCGTGACCTGCGGCTGCTGTTCCGGATGGAAAGATCATATGGCAAACAGCGGTTACCGAGTCAAGGAAATCAACCTGGATCAGCGGGAGCTTGCATCGATCAAGGCTCGATACGGGGTCCCTCAATCGCTGATGAGTTGTCACACGGCGGTGATTGGAGACTATTTCGTTGAGGGTCACATACCGTCCAAGGTGATCGACAGGCTGCTTACCGAAAAACCGCCCATCGACGGTATTGCAATGGCCGGTATGCCTTCCGGATCGCCGGGAATGCCGGGGCCGAAGAATGAGGTATGGAAAATTTACTCGCTCAAAGACGGCAAAGTGTCCAAGTATCAGGAACTCTAGCCGACGTCCCCAAGAGTATTGGAGAGAATCAATATGAATAGAGCATCGATATCATTGGCCGGATTCGCCGCGCTCGGGTTAACCGTGCCAACGCCTGCGGTAGCGCATTGCCCGCTCTGTACGGTAGCCGCCGGCGCTGCGGCATTCGGCGCTGCCAAGCTCGGGATGGGGCCGATCTCCATTGGCATTTTCCTTGGTGCGTTCGCTGTGGCGCTTGGGTTGTGGTTTGCACGCTTCCTCAAGAAGCGATACCTGCCCAAGCAGAGAGCGTTGCTGGCGATATTGTCATTCGCCACCACCATATTGCCCTTGCGAGTGGCCCTTGCCGAATACACCTATGTGTACCTGCCGTTTTGGGGAGAGTATGGAAGGACGGTGTTGATCAATCTATTCCTTGTGGGTGCGACAATTGGTGGCGTTCTGATGCTCTTGTCGCCCGAGCTCAGCAGGCGACTATCTCGCGCTCGTGGCGGTAAGATGTATCCGTTTCAGGGAATGGCAATAACACTCTTGTTACTTGCTTCCTCGGCAAGCATTCTCGAGAAGCTGGTATGAACAGTCCGTTTTCGGTATTGCTGTTGATAGCTGGCCTGTTTGTCGGATTGTTGGTCGTAAAGAGCATCACCAGATGGAGATTCTGCGTGATATGTACGAGTATTAGTGTCACGTGGGTCGCGTTACTCGTACTGTACTGGCTCGGGTTGTTCGACCAACCCGTGATCATCGCCGTGTTGATGGGCCAGAGTATCGTCGGATTGTACTATTTTATCGAAAAAGCAACGGACGAAGTTTTTCACATCTTTCGACTGCCACTATTGCTCACGCTGACACTCGGAGCATTAGTGGCGCTTGATGTGACGACGGACCTCACAGTGAGCCTCGGCCTGATAGCTACTGTTTGGTCTGCGATGCTTTTTCTTTACTCGTACCGGCGGAACCCAAGAATGAAGATCGTGGTCGATCGTGTAATTGCATGTTGTAAAGATTGGTAACCGGATAGCATTGATTCAGGCCGGCTTTTGTAGTGGCTAGAACGTAATTCGAAACAGCGTCGCGGGTTGCGTATCGTCTATGGGCAATTCCGTGAGCGAGGTGTCTCGGCGCATGCGCAGCTCTGCCATTGCGTCATACCCCCAGCTAATTCGTGAAGAACTGTCGGCAACCGACACGGATTGCCGCCACTCGTACTCTTCTTCGAGCGCACGGAGCTTTTCGAAATCTTTGAGCAGCCGTGATCGCAATAGCTCCGTATATCTGGCGTCGATGTCGAACCGGTCGCCAGATCTGAACACCGACACTACGACTTCCTCCATAATATGCTCGCCGTCACGAAACGAATCGTTCTTGTCGTCAGGGAATGACGAGGTGTGTACACACAGTAGAATCACACTGACAACCACGACTACGGTGATGCGGCAGCTTTTCAAAGCGGCATTTACTCCTTTGACTCGGAAACCCAGTCAAGCGTCTCGAACCAATGATCACGTGTTGTGGCCAACCACTTGTCGGTTTGTCTTGCCGTTANNTACCCAGGAGTTCAAAAAGTTCAACAAGGCTTGCTCCCCTTTCCGGACGGCAATTGCCTCGCTTTGAGCGAGTATGGGCGTTGCGATTGGTACATCAATTTTCCGACTATGCTGCAATGCCAGATATCTAGCATGGGGCATACCGCCAATGTAGGCGTGTGCCCGCCCCTCGAGGACCTCCAATTGTGCCTGCGCGACCGTCTTGTATGTCTTGACATTCGCTCGGTCGAATAGCATCTCTGCCACGTTGACCGCATGCGTGTCTGCGACGGATGTAATTACGATGTGACTCTCGTCTAGCTCCGCAAACGTTTCGACATTCTTCGTCATGGCAGTATTCGTGGCCAAGCCAATCCCGGATACGGCTGTTGGCCGGCTAAACTCGACTTGAAGAGCACGGGCCGGAGTTATTGCCATGCCGGCCGCGATGATGTCGATTTCTCCTGTTTGAAGCGCCGAAATCAGACGCTCCCAGTCGTAGAGCTTGATGCTGGCCGTGACGTTCATGTCACGAGCAATCCTGTTCGCAAGATCAATCTCGAAACCAATGAGGTCGCCGGATCCCGACTTCATCGTCCATGGGGCAAACTCGGCGACACCAACCCGGATAATGCCTCGTTCAACGATATCATCGAGCACATCGGCGTGGACCGATGTTGTAATGAATGATATGCAAAGCGCTAGAGTGCCAATTTGCTTTATGGATGCTCTCATCATCGAAATCGCGGTCCGCAGCTAGGCTCCGCATCAGGCAATATGCGAGACTGCGGACAAAGCTCATCATCTCCGTACAGCGTAGCACCTGTATGTACGATCCATGTCAAGCTCTCGCGAGCATTTCTCGATCCGATCTTGGGGTATATGCTGGCGCATGGACGGTGCGCTTTGGGTTACCGTAAGAATCTGTGCCACCATTTTGATCGGGTCGAAGTCTTGTCCGCAACGTGCATTTCTTCCTTGTATTGCCAATGTGCGGCGTCTCCCCGCTCCGCTTGCCGGTCCATGGCAACCGATCGAATCTGGATTTCGAATACAGGTCCTCCGTCAGCCGTCACGCAGGTATGCAGACTCCTGTAACCATTTTTCTTCGGCGATGCGATGTAATCCTTAAAACGGGTGATGACCGGTCTGTAACTCTGATGAATAATGCCTAGGGTGGCATAACAATCGGCTTCGGTTGGAACGACTATTCTGAACGCAAACAAGTCTTGTATTTCATTCAGCTTAAGACGCTTGCTCCGCATCTTCGCCCAGACGCCGGCTGTATGCTTCACACGGTGAAGCACGCCGACGCAGGGAATCGCCGCTCCCTCAAGTAGCTGGTACAGTGCATCGATTCGCTGATCCGCCCACTCCTGCCAATGATCCTTGAATTCGGAAAGGCGGTCGTCCAGAGCTTTGTAAGCGCCGGGCTCCATCAACCTAAGCGCCGCATTCTCAAGCCGTGCTTTGATCTGATAGTAGCCGAGTCGACCGGCTTCCACTGCGTCACGACGCCAGGTACTGCGCCCGATCTCTGCGGCCCGCGGATCGTCGGCCGACGTTGTCTCCAGCCTTTCGCAAACTGCACAAAGCCTGCGGTAGGCTTGACTGGCATTGTCATTCGATACGCTTGTGTCCGCGCCTGATCGCCGGTGCCGCTTGATATTCGGAGGATCATCTTCACGCTCCGCGATCAGCATCGCGGCTTTATGCTCGGCTGCGAGAAGCTGGGACATTACGCTGTGTACCTCCTGCACCATATTTCCGAAACGCCAAGCCAACCAGCGTATCTCTCTTGCGCCAGAGGTGAGCACGATTGGCTGCCAATAACCCATCTCCATCTTTGTCACGATATGTATCAATTGATTGACTGGTTTGGTTACCTGAAAGTAGACAGCCGTGGACAGAAATAGGAACAAGACACCAAGAGTAGCCGCGAAGTGGACTGCCCACAGTCGCCAAACACGATCGATCGCACTGTCGTAATCGCTACCGTCAATTGACACAAGTAGACTGCCTTTCCTTTCGTCCAGAAGAGGAGAGTCGATTTGAATTGCCGCCTGCAGATCGTCGGCCTTACTTCTGCCACCATTTGACGCGCTGACAGAAAACACCGGTCTGTTATCTTCATCAAGGAGGACGATTTCCCGAACGGGATAGCCGGATTCTGCGTGCACTTTGTGAAACTCCGCCACCTCTCGCTCCATTGCCCGAAGCTCTGTTGCCGCCTCGAGACGACCAGCTAGCGATGCCAATGACATTGTCAATAGTTTCTCGTGTATTTGTCGATGTTCCTTTACTTCGAAGGCCTGTTGGCCGATGGAAATTCCGCCCATAACAACGCTGATGATGAGTACCGTTGTTATGGCCAAGCGCCAGCGGAGCGCAAGGCCATTGCCGGGCGGCGCAAAAAGAGTTTGTTGACTGGAGGTAACGGATTTGTCCATGATGCATTAATCCTGCTCACGTAAGAATGGGACTGCTCGCCAAGAATGCAATTCGGTCGGCTGGTACCGCGACATAACTTCATGGTGCAACATGTATCGGGCAGCAATGTCCAGCTGCTACTGCTAATCTTTGTATCGTATAGGACAATCCAATTTGATGAGATTGAGAACGAGCAGTCAACGAATGAAAGTTCTGGTCAAAAACATGGTCTGTGATCGCTGCAAGTATGTCATTGAAAACGTTCTGAACGAGGTGAACTTGAAGCCGACATCGGTGACTCTTGGTGAGATTGACTTCGGAGACGCCGAGGTCGATGCTGATCGGTTGGAGGAATTCCGCAGCAAGATTGAGCCGCTGGGCTTTGAACTGATCAATGACAGGAAAGGCCGGCTGATAGAGAACATCAAGAAATGCGTCATCGCCCTGATTCAGCAGCAGGACGCGCTCGAAAAGACCAAGATTTCGGATTTGCTGGGTAGCCACCTGCACCACGACTATACGTATCTGAGCAACCTCTTCTCGGCAGTCGAAGGGGTGACGATCGAGCAATACTTCATAAGCCAGAAGATCGAAAAGACGAAGGAATTGCTTGTTTACGACGAGTTGACACTGACGGAAATCGCCTATCGCCTGGGCTATAGCAGCGTTGCCCACCTGAGCCGACAATTCAAGAAAGTAACCGGTATGACGCCGTCGCAATTCAAGCGGCTGAGGGATGGCAAGCAACGCAAGTCGATCGACAAGGTGTGAATTCTGCAAAAAATTTCCAAAATCATGTAACAGATAATTGCCCTGCTGGCCGCATAGTATGTCTCGTGAATTCCGAAGAATTGGCGAGGTACATGGCCATGAGTTATCAAAATCGTTTGTCAATACCGGGCATGAAGTGCAGCGGATGTGCTGCCGCTGTCCAAGAGGCACTGGACAACAGGGATGACGTCGAAAGGGCGAACGCCGACCTGAAATCGAAAACTGTCCTGGTGGAGTCGGATGCTCCGCTCTCGGCGCTGATCGATACGTTGAAGTCAGCCGGCTTCGATGCGACCGAGGTCGAGGCAAAAGGTGGCGAGGTGCGAGAATGAGCGAGACTGTTCACCTGTCGGTTTCGGGCATGAGTTGTGCTGGGTGTGTGTCTGCCGTCGAATCCGCCCTGGGGAGCGTCTGCGGGGTCTCTGCGGCAAGCGTGAATTTTGCCGAACGCACCGCGACGGTCGAAGGCGACATGATAGCCGAGTCTCTTGTCGAGGCCGTTCGCTCCGCCGGATATGAGGCGGCGGAGCTGGGTAGCGCGGACGACGAAGCAGACAGGCAAGTCGGGGAGACGGCCTATTACCACTCGCTATTGAAAAAGGCCGGATTTGCGGCTGCCGTGGGAATCCCGCAACTCATTCTGGGCATGTCAGGTTTCCTGCCGACGTTCGATTCGGATGGTGGCCGATTGTTCTGGTTGGGTGTCGGCACTCTAACCCTACTTGTGCTGATCTTTTCCGGCGGTCATTTTTTCACGGGAGCCTGGAAGTCAGCCAGAAACCATAACGCCAATATGGATACCCTGATCGCACTGGGCACGGGCACCGCTTGGCTTTACTCGGTGGTCATTATCGCGTTTCCGGACCTGGTGCCACTTATGGCACAGAACGCCTACTTTGAAGCGGCGGCAATTATCATCGCGTTCATCAACCTGGGATCCGCGCTGGAAATGCGGGCACGAGGAAAAACGTCAGAAGCCATCAGGCGTTTGATCGGTTTGCAGCCCAAAACTGCACGTGTTGTTCGTGATGGTGTCGAGCAGGACGTACCAATCGAAGATGTCGGTATGGACCAGATACTGCGGGTGCGTCCTGGTGAACGAATCGCAGTTGATGGAATCGTCATCGAGGGTTCCTCCAGTGTGGATGAGTCCATGTTGACCGGCGAACCCATTCCACTGCCGAAGACCGTCGGGGACGAGGTAGTCGCCGGCACGATCAACAAGGCCGGCAGCTTTCTTTTCCGGGCAAATCGCGTCGGTAAGGACACGGCACTCTCGAGAATTATCGAGATGGTGCGTGTTGCTCAGGCGTCCAAACCGGCAATAGGGCGCATGGTGGACAAGGTCGCCGCGGTATTTGTTCCGAGTGTACTGATCATCGCGATCGTGACTTATCTGGCTTGGACAAATTTCGGAACCGGCGATCAAACGACTGCTTTTGCCGTGGTGACGGCGATGACGGTGCTGATCATCGCCTGTCCTTGCGCCTTAGGTTTGGCCACACCGATTTCTATCATGGCCGGAGTTGGAAAAGCCGCAGAACTCGGCGCACTGATTCGGAATGGTGATGCCCTTCAACAAGCAGGTAAGTTGGATGTCATCATTCTGGACAAGACCGGCACAGTGACGGAAGGGCAGCCCAGCGTAACGTCGATCCTGGCGTTCGATGATTGGACCGAAGAAGACATCTTACGATGGGGGGGCAGCATAGAGAGAGGGTCTGAGCACCCACTCGCAGAAGCAATCGTAGCGGCTGCGGCAAAGAGACAGATTGGCTTCTTGCCGGTGAGTGGCTTCTCGGCAATCGCAGGGCACGGTGTTGAAGGAATCATAGATGGCAAGTCCGTACTACTGGGCAGTCGCAAGTTGTTAAGCGATCGCGATATCGACACGGCCGCGGCCGAAGATTCGGTGCTCGAACTGAGGCGCAGGGCCGAAACGCCGATGTTTCTCGCAATCGACAACCAACTGGCGGGTGCCATTAGCGTCGCGGATGCGATCAAACCCGATTCGTTTGAAGCAATTCAACGAATGCAAGCGATTGGACTAAAGGTAGTGCTGCTGACGGGCGACAACCGCATTACGGCAGAGGCGGTCGGCGAACAGATTGGTGTTGACGAAGTCATTGCGGAAGTGCTGCCGCAGGAGAAGGCAGCCAAGGTTGCATCCATGCAATCTCGGGGTTTACGCGTCGCAATGGTTGGTGACGGCATAAATGATGCACCGGCATTGGCCAGGGCCAATGTCGGCTTTGCGATAGGGACAGGTACGGATGTGGCGATCGAAAGTGCGGATATAACCTTGATGCGCGGATCGTTGATCGGTGTCGTGAATGCGATTGCTGTGTCAAAGGCCACCGTCCGAAACATCAAACAGAACCTGTTTGGCGCGTTTATATACAACGCTCTAGGTATTCCTGTGGCCGCTGGTGTGCTGTATCCGTTCCTCGGTATGTTGCTCAATCCGATGATTGCCGGAGGCGCCATGGCGATGTCGTCGGTAACGGTCGTGACCAACGCAAATCGCCTGCGGCTATTCAAGCCGGGGGAGGCAAGGTGATGGAATTGTGGATCGTAAATGTCGTGGGGTTGATTCTCGTAGGCCTGATCGTCTGGTGGTTCTGGTTGTCTGACACGAGGTAGGTCTCGATCGACTGGTCGGGTTGCTCCGATTGACTCAGAACATCTCCGACCCGGCGCTCCTGGATCGGAAATTTCTGATGCAAGAAATCATCGAAAACCTCGCCTCCCTCTACGCACGCTGGGTTATGCGGCAGCGCTGGGCAGCATTGGCAGTGTGCCTGCTTGTGACATTCGTAGCCGGATTGGGATTGCGCAATTTTGCCTTCACCGCTGACTACAAGGTCTATTTCGGCAAGGACAATGCCGAACTTATCGCCTTCAACGAACTGGAGAACACCTACACCAGTTCCGAAAACATTCTGTTCGTGCTTCACCCGGACGACAAGAATGTCTTCACAAGACAGACATTGGAGATTGTCAGTCAACTGAGTGAGAAGGCCTGGCAAATTCCCCACGCTATTCGCGTGGACTCGATTACCAACTACCAGCACAGTACTGCTGACGGAGATGAGCTGACCGTGGGCAAACTCGTGCCCGCGACAGTGAGTCTGAATGATGCCGATCTGGCCGGTATTCGGAATGTGGCGCTGCAGGAACCGGCACTAGCCGGGCGCCTAATTTCATATGACGCCGGAACCACGGGAGTTGCGGTTACTTTGCAGTTCCCCGGCACAGACCACACAGATCATTTGCCGGAATCAGTAGATTACGCCAACAGATTGGCCGCAGAGCTGCAGTCCGCGCATCCTGAGATGACGGTCGTGGTGAGTGGTCTGGCCCTTCTCAGCATGGCTGAGGTCAACGTTAGCGAAAGGGACTTGTACACGCTGGTGCCAATGATGTTAGGTCTGATGATCGTATTGCTGGTCGTGCTTCTGCGTACATTTACCGGGACATTGGCAACGCTGGCAGTGGTCGGTCTGTCAGTTATCACGGCAATGGGGCTCATGGCGTGGCTAGGCATAAAGTTGAACGCGTCGACCGCTCTGACGCCGGTGATCATACTCACACTCGCCGTCGCGGACAGTGTGCATATCCTGCTAACGGCATTACATGAGATGCGTGCCGGTAACTCGAAAGAGGATGCAATCGTAGAAAGTTTGCGGGTTAACGCGGAGCCTGTATTCCTGACCACTCTGACGACGAGCATCGGTTTTCTGAGCCTCAATTTTTCCGATGCGCCACCGTTCAATGATCTGGGCAATTTCACGGCTGTTGGGGTTGTCGCCGCGTGGTTCTTCTCGATGACCATCTTGCCGGTGGTGGTGTCGATTCTCCCGCTGCGAGCGCGAGTAACGGGTAACCAACACCCGTTACCCATGGAGCGATTCGGAAATTTTGTGGTGTCCCGCCGCGTGCCATTGTTCTGGGTCATGATGATCGTCAGTTTGTCTACACTGTCGTTTATTCCGCGACTGGAGCTGGATGATCGGTTCGTGCAATGGTTTGATGAGAGTCTTCCATTTCGCGTCGCCACAGACTTCGCTACCGCCAATCTCACAGGCCCATATACGCTGGAGTTCTCGATCGGGTCCGACGAGTCGGGCGGCATTTCTGAGCCCGCATATCTTGAGCGACTGGATGCGTTCACGGACTGGCTTCGAGGTCAGCCCGAAGTTACCCACGTCAACAGTTTTGCCGAAGTCATGAAGCGTTTGAACAGGTCCATGCATGGCGATGATCCGGAACAATACCGGCTGCCCGTCAGCCGCGAAATGGCGGCGCAGTACCTCTTGTTGTACGAAATGTCCCTTCCCTACGGACTCGACCTTAACAGCCAGATCGACCTGGATAAGGCTGCGACACGGCTTACAGTGACTCTGGACACGGTATCGCAGCAGCAGATAATCGATGTTATCGAACGCAGCGAGGCGTGGCTTGTGGCTAATGCTCCGCCCGCTATGCAGGCCAGGGCGACTGGAACGACTGTCATGTTTGTCTATATCGCGATTCGAAATATTGTCGGCATGTTGCAAGGTACGGCAATAGCCTTCGTGTTGATCTCTCTGGTGCTCATCGTCTCGCTACGCAGCATTCGATTGGGATTAGTCAGCTTGATACCGAATTTCATCCCGATACTGATCACTTTTGGATTGTGGGCAATTGTTGTGGGTGAGATCGGGATCATTGCCTCCGTCATCACGGCGACGAGCATGGGGCTCATTGTCGACGACACGGTCCACATTCTCAGCAAATATCGACGTGCAAAAAGGGAACGCGCTCGCAGTACCCACGATGCCATCCGCTACGGTTTTTCACATGTCGGCAAGGCCTTGCTGGTGACCACCCTGATCCTGGTGGCGGGTTTCACCGTATTGGCTTTTTCTGACTTCAAGCTAAATGTCGACTTGGGTGTTCTCACAGCAACAGCCGTTAGCATGGCATTGGCGACGGATTTTTTGCTATTGCCGTCGATATTGATGTTCATAGACAAAGACAAACGATGCGACTGCGTAAGCTGTCGCGCCTCGATCCTTTCCACAGCGTGATCGCGTCAAGAGGAGGAAACGTTTTATGAAGACCGTTATTTTTCTTGTTGCCGCGGTGACGACGCTTGGCATATCGTCGCCGATTGACGCCGATAATGACGCAATTGCCAAGGGCGAGGCCATCGCCCGGGAGTGGGACAGCCGCGATCGCGGGTTCGGCGATACCATGACGACCTTGAACATGATCCTGGAGAATCGTCAGGGCAGGATAAGCAAGCGCCGGCTGCGCATCAATGTGCTCGAAGTGGCGGATGAGAAAGATGGTGACAAATCACTGGTGGTCTTCGAGGAACCGCGCGACATCAAGGGTACAGCGCTGCTGAGTTTCTCGCACGTTCACGGCCCTGATGATCAGTGGTTGTATCTGCCGGCCCTTAAACGCGTAAAGCGCATTTCATCGAGCAACAAGTCTGGCCCTTTCCTTGGCAGTGAGTTTGCTTATGAGGACATCAGTTCCCAGGAGCTGATGAAATTCGACTATATATGGTTGCGCGATGAGGCGTGTGGCGATTTCGAGTGCTTTGTCCTGGAGCAACGGCCGCGCTATGAAAACTCCGGCTACACACGTCAGATTGCCTGGTACGAAATGGACGAGTATCGCCTGCATCGCATCGACTACTACGACCGCAAAAACGTTCTTCTGAAAACACTTACTTTCAGTGACTACAGACAATATCTTGACCAATACTGGCGGGCCCATGACATGCATATGGCCAATCATCAAACGGGCAAGACAACCAGACTAATGTACGATCAATTCCAATTCAGGAGTGGGCTGACCGACAAGGACTTCACACAAAACCGCCTGAAACGCACGCGCTGACTCTTCGCCGTCGACCCCGAACATGAGGATTACGAGATATCTGGTATGTGTTCTGGCCGCGCTTTCCCACACAGCGATGGGCCAGGAATTGGGGGGCTGGGCCGAAGTGGAGGGACGATATTTTCCCAACGACCCACTCTACATTGGGCAACAACAGAATAGTGCGTCAGCTGCGATTCAACCGGAGATATATCAGGAGTGGGCAGACGAACGCTCGTTCACCCTGTCAGCTTTTTACCGGCAGGACAGCGCGGACAGCCAGCGAACACATTTTGATATCAGGGAGGCCATGTTCCTTTGGCCCAGGGAGAAATTTGAGCTGCGGGCCGGAATTGGCAAGGTCTTTTGGGGCGTAACCGAAGCGAATCACCTCGTCGATGTTATCAATCAAACCGACCTCGTCGAGTCGGCTGACGGGGAGGAAAAACTCGGCCAGCCAATGGTTGACCTCACGCTGCTGACCGACAAAGGGAGTTTTGACTTCTTTATCCTTCCCTATTTTCGTGAGCGGACGTTTCCGGGGCGTAAAGGGCGCCTGCGTTTCGAGCCGTCTATCGACACCGGGCGTGGTGCGATTTACGAAAGCAAAGATGAGGAGCGACACATCGATTATGCTCTGCGTTATAGCAATACCATAGGGAACCTCGATATTGGCGTGTCCCATTTTTACGGGACAACCCGGGAACCCGCATTTCTCGCCGAATTTGCCAGCAACGGAGACGTCAGCTTTGCCCCTTATTACGAAATCATCAAACAGGCTGGTCTTGATCTCCAGTACGTCAACGACGCCTGGTTGTGGAAGCTGGAGGCCATCTACCGTCGTGGGCAGGCAGACGGTAATTTCTATGCACTGGATGCGGGCGCGGAATACACATTTTCAGGACACGGCCTGCGTGGTATGGAACTTGGCCTGATTGTTGAGTACCTGTATGACAGTCGCGAATTTGAAGTCGATGCAACTGCGTTGCTGGCAGAAGGTTATATCAGCAGCCGATTCAACACTTTTCTGGATAATGACTATATGATTGGATTTCGCCTCGCGCTCAACGACGCGGCTTCATCAGAGATATTGGCAGCGGTTATTCGGGACATCGACAGTCATTCCTCTGTATTTCAGTTGGAAGCAAGCCGCAGAATCGGTGACGGGTGGACAGTGGAACTCGACGTTTACGCATTCGTGGATGTGAGAAAAGATCCGCTGCTGGATTTTGTCCGCAGAGATAGCTTTGCCCAGCTTGCACTGAGGTATTATTTCTGACGGGAAGCTCGTGAATCGTGAATGATTGGTTAGAAAGTTCGCCGGTTAGCTCCGGTCGCCATACGGCGATCTGGCTTGCTGCCATTGTGGGCATTGCAATGGCGCTCAGTGTCGTCGCTGTCTGGTTTGTGATCAGTCAACGCGCACACGAGCACGTCGACGCGGCAGCAGACTTTACGGCCCAAATCAATCAATCGCTGATTGTTCACGATATAGACCACAGACTCGCGGCCCTTGATCGGCTCGCACGACGCACAACGAAAACCGGGCCAGAACAGCGGCAGGACTGGGAGGCGGATGCGACACGATATTTGAGGGACATGCCCGGATTCGAGGCTATCGTCTGGGCGGAATCGTCCCTGCAGCCGTTGTGGTTTGTGCCGCAGGCCGGGGGCGAGCCTCCGTATTTCCCGGAATATCTGAATTGGGAGGCTGCTGCCGGCGCTATTTCAACCGCGCAAGAAATTGGTGATGCAACTCTGAGTCGACCATTCGAGTTGGCAAACGGCGAATTGTGCATAGCTTTAGTTCTGCCGATCCTGGACGGTGAACGGTTTATTGGCGCCGTGGCGGCCATTCTGAGTCTGGAGTCCTGGTTGCCCACCATTGTTGCAGAGTCGCGGGATGCTGGCCATCACGCACGCATCCTCCTCGAGGGTCGAGAGGTCCATCGTCCTGTTGGGGACGACGTTTCTATCAGCGAGTCAGAATCGCACAGTAGCGAATTCAGTACACATGGCCTGACCTGGACGATGCTGGTTACTCCGACAAGCAGTTTTTTGTCGGCGGGACATGGAGATTCGTCTGCGCTCGTTCTTATCGTTGGTCTTCTATTTAGCGTACTGGCGGCGTTCGTAGTCTACCTGGCACTTATTGCCCGGGCGCAATCACGCCAATTTAGAGACATCGCAACACGTCTTGCGACGCTGTTTCGCAACTTACCGGGAATGGCTTACAGGGGGGGAGGCTCTGCCGGCAGACCAATGGAAGTCGTAAGCGCCGGTTGCCGTGCGCTGTCCGGGTACTCGCGTCAGGAGCTTGCCGAAAGACCCACAGCATGGGATGACCTGATCTGTCCTGAAGACAGAGATAGAACAGAGTCGGAGGTAAGTCGGGCGATCGGATCGAATCAGGCCTACGAACTTGAATACCGTATCACGACGAAAGAGGGCGAAGTCCGATGGATGTGGGATCGTGGCAGAGCTGTAGACTCCGGGCCGGACGGCGACACGTACATCGAGGGTTTCATAAGCGACATCACAGATCGCAAGCGAGCTGAGCAGGCCGTGCTCGAGGCACGCGCATTTTCGGAAGCGGTTCTTGACGCTGCGGCGGATGCCGTGATTATCGTGAACTCATTGGGCAAGATCGAAAAACTCAACCGTGCGGCACAGGAACTGTTCGGCTACTCTTATGAAGAGTTGAGGGGAATGGATGTCGGCGTCCTGATGCCTGGTGAGATGCGCAGTAAGCACAATCGGGCCTTTGCTCGCCACCGCGGTGATGATGAATCGCGAGTACCTGACGGCGGACGCGAGCTGATAGCGAAACGCAAGGATGGTTCGGTATTCCCGATATATCTGTCTATAAGCGAGGTTCTCGACCGATCCGAGCGAAAATTCGTCGGGCTGGTCAGGGATATCTCGGAACAACGTGCGGCGGAAATTGAGGCGCGACAGCATCGTGAGAATCTGGCACATGTGGATCGTCTGAACATGCTTGGTGAGATGGCGACCGGCATTGCGCATGAAATCAATCAGCCGCTGACAGCAATTTCGCTTTTCGTACAGGCGGGCGGCCGGCTTCTGGATTCAAACAACTTCAATAGAATGCCGGAGATTTTCGACAAACTCGATCGGCACGCACACCGAGCCAGCGCAGTCATCGAACGCATGCAGTCCATGGCTCGCCGGAGGGAGACTGCAAAGGAAGTTCTGGACTGCGACGAGCTGGTGAGAGACGTGGCCAAGCTTGCCGAGGCGGAGGCTCGATTCCGGGACATGACTATAGATGTGAATTTGGAAAGCGGGCTGCCGCCGGTATCCGTTGATTCAGTACAGATCCAGCAGGTCATTCTAAACCTGTTGCGAAATGCGATGGAGGCCACCAGAGAGGTCGATAGCCCGGACGGCAATTGCGTCAGCCTGCAGACCAGGCTGAATGAGAACAACAACATCGAGGTATCTGTTGTGGATCAGGGTAATGGCGTCGCTGACGAGATCGAAGAGTCGATTTTCGCGCCCTTCTCGACAACGAAAAAGTCCGGTATGGGTATGGGTTTGTCAATCAGTCGCGCGATCATTATCGCTCATGGTGGGCGGCTGGATTTTCGAAATAACGATACCCGTGGGGCAACGTTCTTCTTCACATTGCCGCCTGTCGATCAGGAGGACCGCAATGTCTAACCAACAGATTGTGTACATTGTTGACGACGACGAAGGCGTCCGCGACGGTTTCGGCCTGCTCATGGACACGGTGAATCAACCGTATGAGGTGTTCGAATCCGGAGTTGAGTTTCTGGAAGCGTATCATCCGGACATGAGAGGTTGTCTTGTGCTGGATATCCGAATGCCGCGGATGAGTGGACTCGAGTTGCAAGAGAAACTCAAGGAGCGGGAATCGCTTCTACCAGTCATCTTCATTACCGGACACGGTGACATTCCAATGGCCGTCGACGCCATGCGGCGCGGAGCGCTTGACTTTATTCGCAAGCCTTTTCGCGAGCAGAGCCTTCTGGACAGAATCAACGAGGCGCTCGATATTGAGGCTGGCAAACGCAAGTTCCTGGATGATCGCCAGCAAGCACTCGTCAAATTGAAAAGCCTGTCGGAGCGTGAGCGCCAGGTATTCGAACTCGTCGCATCAGGACAAATGAATAAGGCCATCGCGATGGATCTGAACATCAGTGAAAGAACGGTCGAAGCGCATCGTGCGCAGATCATGAAGAAATTGAACATTCGTACCCTCGCACAACTGGTACGAATCAAGATCGACGCAGAACTTATCGAGGCATCCGAATAACGCGGGCTATTCGTGGCCAAACACATGAATCACTCTCCGCATTGCGGTTCCAGGTCAATTAACTGGTGCTGCCCACATCTCGTTCCGGGGAATCCCGAATAGGCCCGACTCCTTGCTCTGGCCATACTGGTAGCCACTCAGGAGCTCTTGATTGGCTGGCCAGGAATGCACTCGGACAAATACACCATCTATGTAATCGACCCGGATGAGGCCGTTCACGACGCGCTGAAGACGCTCCTGTTTGCGTCAGGAATGCGAGTAGAGAGCTTTCTGACCGCGGAGGCCTTCCTCGATGTGACCCGGCGTAACGAGTTGGCGCGTGGTTGTCTGCTCGTAGAGGCTGAGTTGCCTGGTATCGGCAGCCTTGCCCTGGTNNACACGATCGGGGGATCGACCTGCAGGTGATTGTGCTTGCGAGCACCTCGGACCGGGGAATCATTGCCCAGGCTCTGAAGGCGGGCGCCGCGGACGTGCTCACCAAGCCCTTGGTTCAAGGTCGTCTGCTCGACAGGCTGAAGGAGCTGACAGGCAACGCCGCCGAAATAGAACGAGATACGACACAGAATCTGCAGAGAATGCAATCAATTGGAGACGACAATGAGTACCACCAATAGGTTTGGAATAGTCGCGATACCGGTTATCGCGTTGTTGCTGTTCGCAACAACAGCATTAGCGCAGACAGATGCTTCCCGCGTCGATGAGTTGGAGGCGAAAATGATCGCCCTGGCCGCGGAGCTCGCGTCATTGAGAGATGAGCTTGAGAAACAAGCAGGGNNAGCACAGCAGGCAGCTGCAAAGGCGACACAGTCAGCAGCAGAGTGGAACGACGTAACCTCGGTCACTCACCTCTCCGGTTATGCGTCAGCGGATTATTTCAGCGTCGATAACGGTCCTTCCGCTTTTGTGGCGAACTTCAATCCAATGTTCCATTTTCTTTACGACGACAAGGTCTTGTGGGAGGCCGAACTCGAAGTCCAGGTCTCTGAAAACGGCGACACCGAAATCGGGCTCGAATACACGACGGTTGACATTTTCCTGACCGATAATCTGACCCTGCTCGCTGGCAAATTCCTCAGCCCGATCGGAAATTTCAGGCAGAATCTGCATCCGTCGTGGATCAACAAGTTACCGACGGCACCGCCAGGGTTTGGGCACGATGGTGCTGCGCCAATTTCCGAGATCGGCATGCAGTTGCGTGGCGTGGCACCGGTGGGTGACAACAGCAGAATCACCTATTCAGCATACGTTGGTAATGGGCCAAAGCTCGAAGGTGAGGATGGCGAGATTCACGCGATAGAAGCTGAAGGCTTCGCCAGCGATCCGGATGACGAATTCGTGTTCGGCGGCCGTGTCGCGTTTCTGCCGACACCGCAACTCGAACTTGCAGTATCGGGCGCATTCGGTGATGTGGCGGTAGTCGAGAATGATGGCGTGGATGTTGACGATGATCCTACACGCGATTACACGGTATTCGGTTTTGACGTCACCTACAGATGGGACAATTTTGACTTTCGCGGCGAGTACGTAAGCCAGGAAGTTGACGAACAGGAACTGAGCGTTGCCGCCGAAGGTGGAAAGTGGGAAACCTGGTACGCGCAAGGCGCTTATAAGTTTGGGCAAGGCAAATGGGAGGGTGTAGTCAGATACACGGACTTCACATCACCCCATGCTGATGACTCACAAGAACAGTGGGCGTTCGGCGTCAATTATCTAATCGCCCCGAGCGCGATGGTCAANNTGGTCAAGTTTGGCTACGAATCAAACAAGGGCGAGCCGGGCGAAATTACCGACGACGACCGGTGGGTTGCTCAGATCGCTTACGGTTACTAAGTTAAGGAGTCGAGACATGAGAAGCAAATCACTAGAACTGATGTCAGCAGCGGTAGTAGTCACGCTGTTGGGCCTCAGTCCGATAGCATTGCAGGATCTCGCCGCCGCTGAAAACGATCCTGCGGTTCAGCAGGCGGACCCGATGCAATTTGCCAAAGGTGCAAAGACATGGGCCGATGTCTGCGCCCGGTGCCACAACATGCGCGACGCACGATCATTGCGAGACGATCAATGGCGAGCTGCGGTTGCTCACATGCGTGTTCGCGCACATTTAACAAAGACGGAGGCGGACAATGTACTCGCGTTTCTTCAACAAAGTAACTAACTGCGTGTACATCGTATTGCTCGCGCCGGTGGTGGCGCCAGTGACCGTCTTGGCAAGTGATGCTGCAACGGCTGGCTGTTGACGTGGCCAAGGGTAAGAGCCTATATAGCACGACCTGTGTCGCCTGCCACGGAAACGACGGCAAAGGCACGATCCCGGGTGTCAGCGACTTTACGAAGCTCGATGGCCCACTGACCAAAACAGATGACGAGCTTGCCGAAAGCATTATCAAAGGATTGGCCACGCCAGGTGCAGCCCTGACGATGCCTGCCAAAGGTGGGAATCCGTCGCTTACCGACGCAGAGGTATTATCATTGGTTGCCTACATACGATCAGAATTCGGAAGCTAGCGGCATTTCCGCGCGACTTAAGAATGCCGAGCTAAGGGCTTCGTATCCACGCTGGTCTATAATTTCCGTGTGAGGCGATGTCGACATCCTCTGAAATGGGGCTGGGCCATATTTTGGGGGTAATTCCATGCGGTTCATGACACGAACATTGCGTATCTTAATCTGTGGTTCGATTTCGATAGCGGTACTTTCGAGCACGGGATTTGCGCAAATGAACGAAGGTGACGACCAACAAGCCCTGATCGAAATAGTAGAGGCAGTCGAGCGGGGCTGGGAGACTGGTGATGGCTCGCCGTTCCGGGAGCACTTTCTCGACTTCGACGGGGCGCGATATATTGAGACAGGTGGACAGAACGTGGGTCTCACCGACCTCATCGAACACCATGTCGAGCCGGAAGGAGATGTACTGGCCGAGTTCGATCTGATCTTTTCGAACATCGAAACCCATATCGAGGGTGACTTCGCCTGGGCGATTGCCGATGTGGAATTAACGGCAACAGTTACGCGTACGGGTCAGTACATTCACCGTCGCGGCCATGAGACATTTCTGTTTCGCCGTATCGGCGGCGACTGGAAGGTGGTGCATACGCATAGTTCGACGCGCGCGGTAGCTGGAACATGAGCAGCGATCGTCAGGGTCGCAAGGGACCCGTTATTCGCGCGAGCAGAAATGCCAGCTGAGGATGACTATACACCGGCGTTGGGGTATCAGTGGCTGACACCCATGTACGATTTTGCTATCGCAACGCTCACAAGAGAAAAGCGATGGCGGGAATTCTTGTTACGACAAATCGCACCGGCAGCCGGCGACCGCATACTCGATGTGGGTTGCGGAACAGGATCGCTGGCATTAATGCTGAAAGACACCGCACCGGGTGCCGACGTCTTGGGCCTCGATCCGGATCCGGCCGTACTGGCGCGGGCTAAGGCGAAATCGGAACGGAAAAAGCTTGCCATTCAATGGCACAACACGTTTCTGACCAGCGAGATAGTTCGGAAATTGCGGCCCGTTTCTAAGGTTGTCTCAAGCCTTGTGTTGCATCAGACGCCGCTCGTGCAAAAACAAGAGATTCTGGATAGAGCGCATCAAGTACTGGCACCGGGAGGCGAATTACATATCGCCGACTACGGTCTGCAGGCGTCGAAGATCATGCGCTGTTTGTTCCGGCTGACTGTCCAGGCGGTGGACGGCATCGAAGACACTCAACCGAATGCCGACGGAGTACTTACAGCGCTGATAGAAAATGCTGGTTTTACCGATGTGTCGGTCGAGAGCGTCGTACCGACGCTGACAGGATCGATATCTTTATATCGCGCGACGAGGGAAAGGCTATGAATGTTCTTGTCACAATTGCAACGGCAATGCTGCTTATTGTGTTGTGCACCGTCGGATTCGCCTACTCCGGGCTCTACGACGTCAGCGCAAGAGGACCCCATAGTGGGCCGGTGACCTGGATTTTGTCGACAACCTCTCACGCCTCGGTCGAGCGCAGGGCTGCGGATATCGATGTGCCGGACCTGGCTGACGATGCGCTAATGCGCGCGGGCGCTAACGATTTCGAGGCTATGTGCATCGGCTGTCACGGCGGGCCGGGCCGGGAGCCAGCCGCAGTCGGCCAGGGGCTGAATCCGGCTGCGCCCAATCTGAGCGAATCGGCCTCACACATGAGCCCCGCAGAACTATTCTGGGTGGCCAAAAATGGCATCAAAATGACGGGCATGCCAGCCTGGGGCGTGACGCACGAGGACGACGCGTTGTGGCCTGTCGTGGCGTTCATGACCAGGCTGCCAGAGCTGGATGCTGACGGCTATCGTGCCCTATTAGCTAGTGCCGAAGGAATGGGGCATCACGGATCGGACAAGCCAGCCAAATCGGCCGAAGGCGATTTGGATGGCCATGACGACCATGATCACTCTCACTAGCCAGCGGGTTCGCCAGGCGCACCAATAGGGGAGATTCGTCTTGTCAGAAAATAGCAAGCACGAACATCCACACGATCACCACGACCACGACTCGTTAGAGGCCGAGCCGGGCCGTGACTATGATCTTGTCCCGCCAGGTTTTGACGGCATGGTCTACACTTGCCCGATGCATCCGGAGGTTCGCGACGTGCGCAATTCGGGTTGCCCGATCTGCGGGATGGCGCTGGAACCGGAAGGGGTAGTCGTCGGCGAGGAAGACACCAGCGAACTCGACGACATGCGGCGTCGGTTCTGGATCAGTGCGCTATTCACGTTGCCCCTGTTCGTCTACGCGATGGGCGACGTGGTCCCGGGCCGCCCGTTCGAGCACCTCGTTCCAGCCGGTTGGTCGCAATGGCTGCAATTACTGCTGGCTGCACCGGTCGTCATATGGGGAGGCTGGCCATTCTTTGTCCGCGCCGCACAATCGCTGCGCACGATGAACCTGAATATGTTCACCCTCATTGGTCTGGGGGTCGCCGTCGCGTTCGTATATTCGCTGGTGGCGACGATTGCCCCGGGTATCTTCCCTGCAGCGTTTCGTGGCGATGCGGGTGACGTGGCTGTCTACTTCGAGGCGGCCGCGGTCATCACGACGCTCGTGCTGCTCGGGCAGGTGCTCGAGCTCAAGGCGCGCAGCCAGACATCCGGCGCCATTCGCGTTCTGCTCGAACTGGCGCCCCCGACCGCGATTCGCATCGGTAAGGACGGCAGCGAAACCGAGGTCTCGATCGACGAATTGAGCGTCGGGGACAAGCTTCGTGTTCGCCCCGGGGACAAGGTGCCGGTCGACGGCGTCGTCGTCGAGGGACGCAGCGCCGTTGACGAATCGATGATCAGCGGCGAGCCGATCCCTGTCGAGAAGACGGATGGTGACAACGTGATCGGCGGCACGGTCAATGGGACAGGCGGATTCCTGATGACCGTCACACAGGTGGGTGAAGACACGCTGCTGTCGCAGATTGTTCACATGGTGGCCGAGGCACAGCGAAGCCGGGCACCGATACAGCGGCTCGCCGACCGCGTTGCGTCCTGGTTCGTGCCCGCGGTTGTCGCAATTGCGGTAGTGACGTTCATCATCTGGGCATGGGTCGGGCCGCAACCGGCACTGGCGTATGCGCTGGTCAATGCGGTCGCTGTGTTGATCATTGCCTGCCCGTGCGCACTCGGCCTCGCAACGCCGATGTCAATTATGGTTGGAACCGGTAAAGGCGCACAGCACGGCATACTCATAAAGAACGCCGAGGCGCTCGAGACATTCGAGAAAGTCGACACGCTCGTGGTCGACAAGACCGGCACGCTGACCGAGGGCAAACCGAAGCTGACG
>JABAOD010008393.1_pt2 | contig 30148 bp, 32 predicted proteins | sample 7062151 | NCBI WGS metagenome assembly JABAOD01 (sample SAMN14538626, study PRJNA623070) | marine sediment metagenome | biome: marine biome [ENVO:00000428]; feature: marine pelagic biome [ENVO:01000023]; material: deep marine sediment [ENVO:00002113] | place: India: Gulf of Khambhat ... | reverse complement strand
GGGGCACATTGCCGAGCCGACGCTTTCCGACGAGCTCGGCTACCTGTTTAGCGACAACCGCCACCTGGCCGTCATCGCCGCCGGCCTGGCCGCGCTGCTGGCGTACTACCTGCTCGTCTGGGTCAAGGTTGGCAAAGATCCCGAGGCCGGCGTCATCCTGGCGCAGTACACGGCACCCAAGGGCTTTTCGCCAGCATCGATGCGCTTCGTGCGGCGCATGGGGTATGACCACAAGACCTTTGCCGCGGCAATCGTCAACCTCGCGGCAAAAGGCTTTCTCACCATTGCCGAGGACGACGGCGTGTATACGTTAGAGAAGACCGGAAAAAACCCTGTACAGATGGCGCCGGGCGAGCAGGCCTTGGTGAAGAAGTTATTCAGTGGGCGCGACACCATTGAGCTCGTATCGGCCAACCATGGACCGATCGGCCGCGCGCTGGAGGCCCATAAAAAGTCNNCTATGAAAAGATCTACTTTCTCAGCAACAGCGCCTACCTGATTCCCGGCGTTCTCATCGCCATCGCCGCGCTGATCGCGGCCACCCTGGCATTGCCCAGCGGCAGCGAAGGCTTCGCGGCCCTGTTTCTTACGGTGTGGCTGTCGATCTGGACCATCGCCGTCGTTGGGCTCGTGATCGCCGCCATACGCAGCTGGCGTAACGTATCGGCGGGCGGTGTCGGCAAGGCGCTGACGGCGACGCTCTTTGCCATTCCGTTTGTGTTTTTCGAGGTCATGGGACTGTGGATGTTCGCCCAAGCCACGGCCATCAGTATCGGGGTGGCGCTGATCGCGCTGGTGCTCGTAAACATGCTGTTCTATCACCTGCTGAAGGCGCCGACGCGTGTCGGGCGCAAGCTGCTAGACAAGATCGAGGGCTTCCGCCACTACCTCGAGGTCGCCGAAGGCCAGCAACTGAAATCCCGCTCGCTGCCGCGCAAGACGCTCGATCTCTTCGAGATCTACCTGCCCTACGCATTGGCGCTCGACGTCGAGCAACAGTGGACCGAGCAGTTCGCCGATGTGTTTGCCCAGGTCAACAAGGAGCCGAAACGGCGCTATCACCCGAGCTGGTACCGGCACTCCCACGGCTACAGCCGCATCTCCGACATGACCGCTTCGCTTGGCAATTCGCTCGGCAGTGCCATCTCCTCATCGTCGCGCGCGCCCGGCTCCTCCTCGGGCGGGGGTGGCGGCGGCTCCTCCGGCGGTGGCGGCGGTGGTGGCGGTGGTGGCGGCTGGTAGCCGCCGGCCCGAGCGCGAGCGCGGCGACGCCAAAATGGCATACAATGGCCCGCCGTTGGTCACTGGAGGCGATGTCGCATCATGGCGCTCGAAAAAAACGAAACACGTGATCGTTTCGTTCATTTTCTCGCCATTCCCACGCGCTGGATGGATAACGACGTCTACNNTCTTCCGTCGATCGAAACAATCTTGTGGATGACTGACCCGAACTCATTGAGACGCGCCGATTTCGGCTACTTCCTGGCGATCCCGACGCGCTGGATGGACAACGACATCTACGGGCACGTGAACAACGTCGTCTACTACTCCTACTTCGACACCGTCATCAACGAATACCTGATTTCCGCCGGTGGTCTCGATATCGCCGAGAGCAGCGTGATCGGCATTGCCGCCGAGAGCATGTGCCGTTTCCAGCGCGAGCTTACATTTCCCGAGACCATCGAGGCCGGCCTGCGGGTGGGCCATCTCGGCAGGTCCAGCGTGCGTTACGAAATCGGCCTCTTCAACCAGGGGCAGGAACAGGCGGCGGCGGCAGGATACTTCGTGCACGTTTTCGTCGACCGCACAACGCGCAAGTCGGTCACGATCCCGCCGATGATTCGCACCGCCCTCGAACGCCTCCAATTGGCGAACCTTTAGCCCTACCAGCATGCATTACCGGGGGCGACCTGCATGGCGTATTGAATGGAAAATGCTCGCGCTGGCGCTCGTGTTGGCGCTGGCCTCGCTCTTGAGTGCTGTGGGCGCAGTGGTATCACAAGCGAGCAAGCATAACTTCGCTTCTTTTACCGTTCTGGCCGCCTTCTTTCTAACGTTCGCGATCGTCCTTTTGTTGACCGCACTATATCAACACTATCAATGGTTATTTACCATCGATAGTCAGAAGATTGAGAGCCGCCGGGGCATAATCGGTCGCGATGTCCGATCGATCCGCACAAAGGATTTGCGCAATATTCATGTGCGGCAGTCTTTTTTCCACAGAATCATAAACGTGGGTAATGTGGAATTCAGCAGCGCGGCCGGGGCCGATGTCGAGGTGGTGTTTTACGGCGTTTCTGACCCTATGACGATCAAAGAGAAAGTCCAGCAGCTACAGGCCGCTGCCTAGCGATTCAATCATGACGGATAAGATTGAAGAGATACTTTCGTTCTGGTTCGGCGCACTCGCACAGGACGGTATGCCGCCGAAGGACCGGTCACGATTCTGGTTCCGCGCTGATCGCAAGACCGACGCCCTCATTCGCCAGCGCTTCGGCACGCTGCTGGATCAGGCCGCATCCGGAACGCTGAATGATTGGGCACAGACGGCTCGCGGGCGATTGGCGCTGATCCTGCTGTGTGACCAGTTCTCACGCCATATCTATCGCGGCACCGCCGACGCCTTTGCCTACGACAAGATGGCGTTGACCTTATGCACCGGGGGGATCAAACGCGGGCACGACCGCGAGCTCAAACCGATCGAGCGCGCCTTCTTCTATATGCCGATGCAGCATTGCGAGGACCTTACGACACAAGACCGCTGTGTATACCACCACGAACAGTTGCTCAAAGACGTACCGCTCGCCACCGCCAGTGGATTCCGTTCGTTCGTACAGCATGCGTACGGCCATCGCGACATCGTCCGCCGCTTTGGTCGCTTTCCCCATCGCAACCGCGTGCTCGGGCGTCGTTCCACCGATGCAGAGATCGATTTCTTGCGCACCCATAGGGCGGCGTTCGGTCAAGGCTCATGAGCCGAGGTGGCGTACTTACGCGTGTCGTTAACGTCAAGCCGGGCGAGACGGTAGCGCTGCTGTGGTCATTCGCTTACTTCTTCTGCTTGCTGTGCAGCTATTACATTCTGCGGCCGTTGCGCGACGAGATGGGCATCCTGGGTGGGGTGAACAAGCTGCAGTGGGTCTTCACCGGCACCTTCCTGGCGATGCTGATCGCCGTGCCGATATTCGGTGCGCTGGCGGCGCGTTTGCCGCGCCGCCGCTTGCTACCGCTGGTGTACTACTTCTTTGTGCTCAACCTGCTTATCTTCTTCGTGCTGTTCAAAAGCGACATTGCCACCGCCAACGTGGCGCGCGCCTTTTTCATTTGGGTCAGCGTGTTCAACCTGTTCGTGGTCTCGGTGTTCTGGAGCTTCATGGCCGATCTATTCAGCAACGAGCAGGCGCGGCGGCTGTTCGGCTTTGTCGCCGCCGGCGGCAGTGCCGGTGCCATCGTGGGACCGTTTCTCACCGCTGCCTTCGCCAAGCCCGTGGGCGTCATTAATCTGCTGCTGATATCGGCCTTGTTGCTGCTGGCGGCGGTCGTGTGCATTCATCGTCTGTCGCGTTGGGCCGTAGAGAATGCGCGAGCGCCGACGCCAGAGGCAAACACCAGTGAAGCACCCATCGGCGGCGGCGTATTGGACGGCGTAAAACTGGTCTTTCGCTCGCCCTATCTGTTGGGCATCTGTGTCTACATCTGGTTCTATACGACGCTCTCGACCTTCCTCTATTTCGAGCAGGCGCACATCGTCGCCAATGCCTTCAGTGACTCGGCCAGCCGCACGCAGCTATTCGCGGCTATGGACCTGGCAGTGAACTCCTTGACCGTGATCGGGCAAGTGCTGTTGACGGCGCGTATCATCGCCAGGTTCGGTATCGCCGTTACGCTGGCGTTGATCCCGGCCGCCGTGGCGCTCGGCTTTCTCGTGCTAGCGGCGTTTCCCGTGCTGACAGTGCTGGTCGTGTTTCAGGTGATCCGCCGTGCCGGCAACTTTGCCATCGCCCGTCCCACACGCGAGATCTTGTTTACCGTGGTCGCGCGCGAGGAAAAATACAAGTCGAAGAACTTTATCGACACCGTGGTCTACCGCGGTGGTGACGCCGTCAGCGGCTGGGTGTTTACCGGTCTCGCCGGCGCCGGCCTGGGGCTCTCCGGCATCGCCTTGGTTGCCGCGCCGCTCGCGCTCGTGTGGCTGTACACGGGTGTCGCTCTGGGCCGCAAGCAGGAAACGCTGCGCGGTGTGATGGACGCCCGCCTGCCGGCACAAGCGCCGTCGTCGTGAGCGATCGCGACGTATCGACCGCCCCGCGAAGATTCTGATGACCGCAGCGTCGCTTGCGCCGACTGCTATCCCTCGCTATATAACAAAGGTCCTCGCTACGCCAACGCTTCGCCCGCCCCCCTAGCCTATAGGCCTACTTCGCATACGTGATTCAGCGAAATGGGTCTTGCAGTCGGTCGACGTCAGTACTGTCGGCCGTCGGCATGGGACACCCTCTTATCCGATTTTGCGGCAAGAGCCGCCTGTTTTTCTGGACAGCCCTTACCGGTGGACTAGTTTTAGAGAGCCCCGAAAGGAACCCTTTCGCAGGCTGACACGCCGGATGGGGATGGATCCGGCTCAATTCTGCAGGACGCAGATTTGGGCGTGCCGCCGCACGCTCAAACAACCGCTACAGGGACCGAGCGGTCTTTAGGACGCACACGCGTGCGCCCCGACACGGATGCATGCAAGGGATTGCGTGCATCCCCTTATTCTTGTCTCGCGTCGACCCAGGCTTAAAGCGGGACGCTCGTAGCAGCAACGCAACCCAGGGCTCGATGCCGATAGCGGAGTTCGTGTAGTCCTGTTTTGGCATCGACGGCTTTAGATCACCGCCCGACCGCCGTGCGTGCTCTTACCGGCATGATCCTTAGCGCAATGCTATTCGGATCGTTACCTGCCAGCTCGCTCATCACCGATGCGCCCGTTGTTGCGGGCTCGGTCTATCTCATGGGTGCACAGCCGCTCGGAACGCAGCTCGGCGCAGCCGTGGAGGTGTTCGAACGACCGTGGGTTTTCGCTTTGCCTCCGGGGACTTTGAACAAGCGTGTCTATGTACCGCTCATCGATCACCTCTCGCGTGCGAGCGGAAATCGAATCATCATGGAGCGATCCGCCGACTGGCGAGCGTATCAGCGGCGCATGCGGGCCGGGAAGTACGATCTTGCGTTTGATGGCGCTCACTTTGCCAGCTGGCGCATTACCCACAGCCGCCACGAGCCGTTGATTCGCTTGTCGACCCCGGCACGTTTTGTGGTCGTGGTATCGCAAAGTGGCGAGCCGATTACCGGGCTGCCGCAGCTGGCGGGACGACGCTTATGCGCACCGCCCCCGCCCGATGCCGGAACGCTGAGCCTGTACCGACACTACGACAACCCGGCGCGCCGGCCGCTTCTCGTGCCCGTGCACGCGAAGGAACAGGCCTATGCGAGAATGACTGCCGGTGCTTGTGAGGCGGCACTATTACCCATGCACGTCTACTTGCAGACAAAGCCTCTGTACGCGCGCGCCGTGTTCCGGACACTCGAGATGCCTGGCGATACCTTTACCGCCGGGCCGCGGTTGAGCAGCGAGCAGAAAAGCGTGCTTAGCCAGGCCTTGCTATCAGCCGAGGGACAGGCCGCTATCCGCTCGCTCTACACGCGGCGCGGTGACGCTGAAAGACTTAAAGTTGTGCCTGCCAAATCCTCAGACTACGCCGGCCTTGACGCCATTTTGCGCCGCGTCTGGGGTTTTGATTCATAAATGAGGCGAGTTTCAAGTAACAAATTTCAACTAACAAGAAAAACAAGCTTGCCATTCCTTCCCGATCTGCTGCTTCATACTTCCCACTCATTACTTGCTGCCTCTTTATCGCTACTTGCTACCAATTTACCGACCGTCAACCCCTGGATCGCGATCGAGAACACCACCACAATGTAGGTAATGGCCACAATCAGCTTGCGCTCAGGTCCGGGCGGCAGCGACAACGCAAGTGCCACCGAGATCCCGCCACGCAAACCACCCCAAGTGAGGATCTTGACCACGTGTGGGCTGAACGTGCGCAGGCTTCGCATGAGACCGATCGGCAGGCCGACGCTAATCAGACGTGCGAGTAATACGATCGGGATAGCCAGCACCCCGGCCACGAGATATTGCCGCGTAAATACCAGTAGCAGTATCTCGAGCCCGATCAGTACAAACAGCACCGCGTTCAATATCTCATCGAGCAACTCCCAGAAGGTATCGAGATGCTGCCGTGTGATCTCGGACATCGCCAGCAAGCGTCCATGATTGCCGATCAGTAGGCCGGCGACGACGATCGCAATCGGTCCCGATACGTGCATCGCATGTGCCAGTGCGTAGCCACCCATCACCAGCGCCAGCGTGATGAGGATCTCAACCTGGTAGTTGTCTACGCTTCTTAGCATCGCATAGGCGGCGAAACCGATTGCCAGACCGAACAACAGCCCGCCCAGCGCCTCCAGCAAGAACAATCCCGCGACGGCGCCCGGGGAGACCTCGGCGCCGCCGGTCGCAATGCGAAACAGAATGATAAAGACTACGACGGCCACGCCATCGTTAAACAGCGATTCGCCGGCAATCTTCGTCTCCAGACTCTTCGGGACCCCGGCGGTCTTGAGAATACCGAGCACCGCGACCGGGTCAGTGGGTGAGATCAGCGCACCGAAAAGCAGACAGTAAGCAAAAGGCAGTTGCAGTCCGAGTGCCGCCAGCAACCACCATGTGAGCGTGCCAACGATGAGCGTCGACAGCAATACGCCGCCAGAGGCGAGCGTAAGAATGACCCACTTGTGGCGTGCTAGGTCGTTGATGTTGACGTGTAGTGCACCTGCAAACAAGAGAAAGCTCAACATTCCCAGCATGAGCGCCTTGTTGAAATCGATCTCCGCCAGCAATTGCTCGGCATAGTGCTCGATCCGTGGGTCGAATGTCCCGAACGCAATCAGTATCAGTGAAAGCGCCAATGCGAATAGCATTACGCCAATGGTTGTCGGCAAGCGCAGGTAACGGTGGTTCAGATAGCTGAACAGGGCCGATAGGGTGATCAGAATCGCGGCGAGATTGAGTAGGCGCACGTGATCGGATGGGTGTTCAGTACCGCGGCCGCGCTAGCCTGGGTAGATCGCCCGCCAGACCTGCAGCCCGTCGCATCAGCATGAGCTTCAGCGGTGTTGCGGCATTGACCAGATCGAGACCCAGATTGCGCGCGCGCGCGATTGACACCATTGAGGTCGCGAACAGCCGCTTCAACACATCGGTAAACACAAGCATCGCCAGGTTGTCGCCCTTGCGCCAACGCTCGTAGCGGCGAAGCGTGGCCGGCCTACCGATATCGCGCCGATGTTTTTGTGCCTCGAGCAGCACTTCGGCCAGTGCGGCGGCATCGAGCAAGCCCAGATTGACACCTTGCCCCGCGAGCGGATGCACCGTGTGCGCGGCATCGCCGATCAGCGCCACCCGCTCGTCCACGTAGTGTTCGGCGTGCGAACGTTGCAGTGGAAACGCGAGTCGTGCACTACTGGCATTGATGTGACCCAGCCTGTCGCCGAAGGCCGCTTGTAGCGCCTCTATGAAATCGGCGTCGTCGAGCGCAAGCAGCTTCTCACCACGCTCGCTGTTCACCGACCAGACGATCGAGTAGCGGCCGTCGGGCAACGGCAAGAACGCCAGCGGCCCCGTGGGCAAGAACCGCTGCCAGGCAATGTGTCGTTCGGGTTTCTCCGTGCTGACCATCGCGACGATGGCTTGCTGTGCATAGTCCCAGCGGTTAACAGCAATGCCCATGCGGGTGCGTACGAACGAGCGCGCACCATCGGCACCTACGAGCAAACGCGCTTTCAAAGCCGTGCCGTTGTCGAGCTCCACATGCGCATACGAGTCACACACTTCGAGATCGGCTATAGCGCTGCCGCAATAGGGCTCGATGTTGTCGCTGCTTGCGATACGCTGCCAAAGCGCTGCTTGTACGGCATCGTTTTCCACGATGTAGGCGAGATAAGGCTCACCGAGGTCGGCACTGTCGAAGTGAATGACGCCCGCCCCCTGCGAGTCCCAGATGTTCATGCGCTCAACCGGACAGATACGCTGCGCCGGTATGCGCGACCACGCGTCTATCACCTCAAGGACCGTCCGCGAACCTGGAGCAATGGCGCTAACGCGCAGCCCGTAGTCGCCGCTCGGCATGGCTGGCGGTCGGCCATGTTCCACGATGGCGACGCGCAGGGGCTGGTCAGCGAAGGCACAAGCAAGCGCCGCGCCAACCATGCCGCCACCCACGATCAGTACATCGTGCGACAGACCGGCCTTCACGTCATCGAGAGCCATCGAGACATAACCACGGCGAAAAAGAAAACTCAACGCAAAGGCGCCAAAACGCAAAGATTCTCTTAGAGATCTTGCATGGCATCACTCTTTGCGTCCTCTGCGTCTTTGCGTTCGCAGTTATTGCAGCGGTAGACCACGCGCCAGCCTCGGCAACGGACCGGCAAGGCCGCTGGTGCGCCTTATCAGGGCTCGCTTGAGAGGTGGCAATAGATCGGTCGCGATTAGACCCAGATTGCGCGCCACACTAAGGGGTGGCACCGAATTAGCAAATATCTGGATCAAACCGTCGGTGAATCTGCTGACCATACGCGTGTCTCGCTCGCGCTGCTTCATGTACTGCGCGAGCAGGTCCACCTCTCCGATATCGCGGCCGCGCTGCAGCGCTTCCACCACGATTTGCGACAAGGTAGCCACGTCGCGCAGGCCGAGATTAAAGCCCTGGCCCGCCACGGGGTGCACTGTATGGGCGGCGTTACCGATCAGGGCCACGCGCGCCCGCACATGCCGTTCGACGCGCATCAGCATGAGTGGATAAGCGCTGCGTTTGCCCGCCTTGATGAAAGCCCCCAGCCTGTCGCCGAAACGCTCTTGCAGATGCTCGAGAAAGGCGGCGTCGTCCCAACCGAGCATGGTGTCTACCTGCTCACGGCGGGTGCTCCAGACCACGGTACAGCGATGTTCGCGCATCGGCAACAGCGCCAGTGGGCCGCTGTCGGTGAAGCGTTCATAGGCTATGTGCTCAGGCGGATTCTGTGGGGTCACGTTAGCGACGATCGCCGTTTGCCCGTAGTCCCTGCTGTGCACACGGATGCCGACCGCTTCGCGCACCCGCGAGCGTCCGCCGTCGGCGCCTACGACCAAGCGCGTCGAGAGCACGCGTTCCTGGCCCTCCTGCTCAACCCGGATATGCACGCGATCGCGCTCGAAGGTGAGACTTTGCATCTGGGCGGGAACGATAAGCTCTGCCGCCCCGCTGTGTTGCAGCGCCAGATAGAGGGCCCTGCCGAGCCCCGGGGTTTCGACCACATAACCGAGCGCGTCGAGACCCACGTCGGAGGCGTCCAGACGCGTGATCCCGAATCGGCCGCGGTCAGAGATATGGATGTGCTTGATCGGCGTCGCGCCCGCGCGCGCGGCGATGTCTTGCCACAGCTGCATGCCCTCGAATATGCGGCGCGAGCCGTAGGCCAAGGCCAAGGTACGGTCGTCGTAGCTCGGTGCGGCGGCAGAATGCCACGACTGCGACTCGACCACTGCCAGGCGCAGCCCACTGCTGGCGAGAGCACAGGCGAGGCTCGCACCCGCAAGCCCTCCGCCGACAATAACAATATCGTAATCAGTCATAATCACTCGTGACTGGTGGTTCGTCTGGGCATACAGCTTTGCTCAACAATCCTTCGCTTTTGAGGCCGCTTCTAGTCACCAATCGCTAACATTATTGCCTCATTAGTGCCTCGATATCATCGATCGTTTTCGGTGCCTCACGGCTCAATACTTCATGGCCATCGCGCGTGAGCAGCACATCGTCTTCGATGCGAATACCGATGTTCCACCAGCGCGGGTCGGCACCCTCAGTACCTTCGGCTATATACAAACCGGGCTCAACGGTCATCACCATTCCGGGCTCTAGCAATCGCCACACGTCCTCTACCTTGTAGTCACCGACGTCGTGAACGTCCATTCCCAACCAATGTCCGGTGCGATGCATGTAAAAACGCTTGTAGGCCTCGGTCTCGATCAATCCATCGACTTCGCCACGCAGCAATCCCAGGGAGATTAACCCCTCGGTGAGCATGCGTATAGCGGTCTCGTGCGGATGGTTCCATTGGTTCCCTGGCTTCACTTGCTCCATGGCCGCGAGCTGGGCCGCCAGCACAATCTCATACACTGTCCTCTGCTCAGCGCTGAACTTGCCGTTGACCGGAAAGGTGCGGGTGATGTCGGCGGCATAACAGTCGATTTCCGCACCGGCATCGATCAACAGCAAGTCACCGTCTCGAAGCGGGGCATCGTTTTGTGTGTAGTGCAAAACGCAGCCGTTGGCACCGCCAGCAACGATGGGCGGATAGGCCGGTGCCAGACTCCCGCCCTTCTTGAACTCGTACATGAGCTCCGCCTCGATCTCGTATTCCATCACCCCAGGCCGGCACGCTTGCATGGCCCGTTTGTGCGCCCCTGCTGACACCTTGCAGGCGCGCTTCATCAGGCGGATCTCTTCCGGGCGCTTGTACAAGCGCATCTCGTGCAGGATATGGTGCAAGTCCACAAACTCGCCGGGTGCATTCACACCGGCACGCGCCTTTGCTCGTACCTCGTTCACCCAAACCATTAGCCGGGTATCGAAGTCCTGATAGCGTCCCATGGTGTAGTGCACCTTTTCGCAGTTTTCCAGCAAACTAGGGAGGATCTCATCGATATCATCGATGGGAAAGGCATCATCGGCGCCGTAGTACTGGCGCGCACCATCGATACCTGCGCGACGACCTTCCCACAGCTCTTTCTCCGCGTCCCGGTCGCGACAGAACAAGAGATACTCTCCGTGCGCCCGACCCGGCACCAACACGGCGACCGCATCCGGTTCGTGGAAGTGTGTCAGGTAGTAGAAATCGCTGTCCGGACGAAACGGATACTCTATATCGCGATTACGCGTGCGCCTGGGTGCGGTCGGAATGATTGCCACACCGCCACCCATTTGCGCCATCACATCGCGCCGTCGTCCCTCAAGTACTTTCGCGTCCATGAACGCATTATGCCTGAACTGGTGTCGGCGACGGTATCAGCGATGACAACGGCCTGCGGGTTGACCGCGTCCGCAACATTGGCTTTCATGCGTACGGTGAGGCCGGCGGGCGCCGGGATTCCGTTCGTGTCGATCGCTCCACCTGCCCGCAGCCGGCACGCGAGTGCGGTCGACGCGGCGCATCGCCGACACCAGGCTCGGCAACGAAAACGCATTGCGGGCGCGAGCGCTAGATGTGCACGCTGCTTGGGGCACGTGTGCAACGCTTCAGAGTCGCTCGGCTGCTTTGCCTCGTGTCTCAGCGCCGCGCGAAGCGCCGAAGCCTCGACCGACCGCTCACGCCGTTGTCTCGTCTTTCGTGCCGTCGCCCCATCTGCCCAGTTTCGCCGGTGCCGGGCCGATCGGCCCAGACCGTTGAAGGGGCACGGCCGGGGGGCGCCATGGCCCGTATTTAGCGGGTGACGGTTAGACACGGAGGGGCGCGGTCCGGATAACACCACACGGCGTGTGAAAACCGTTGACCCGAGTACAAGTCAGTCCTATATTCTATTGAAAATTAAGGTGATTGTCGGTGGACAGTGTGGAATCAGACGAAATCAGGAACCTAGAAGGCCGGATAGATCAATTGATCGAATTCTGCCAGCACCTGAAGCTGGAGAATCATTCACTCAAATCAAAACACAAGGACCTCGCCGCGGAACACGCGCGGCTGGTGGAGAAAACCCGTCTCGCGCGGGCTCGCATCGAGGGCATGATCGGTCGCCTGAAAGCGTTGGAGCGAGGCTAAAGTGAAGACCGTGCCTGAAGGCGTCACCGTCAACATCATGGGCAAGGAGTTCATGGTGGCTTGCCCGGATGGCGAGCGCGAGGCATTGGCGGCCGCGGCCTCTTTTCTCGACCACAAGATGCGCGAGATTCAAGAAAGCGGCAAAGTGATCGGCACTGAGCGTTGCGCGATTATGGCTGCGCTCAACATTACAAATGACCTTCTAGATCTGCGCAAGCGCGGGACCACGACTCCCGACGTCGACCAGAAGCTGCGTTTTCTGCAAACGAAGATCGACGCTGTCCTGCGCCAAGACTAACACGCTGCGCAAGGCACGCTCCCAGTTAGGAGTGGGCCGAGGAAGCGCCCATCATTGTCGTATCCCCCACTCGGTCAACGATTCATTCCTCTACCGCTGCTGCAAGATTTTCAACAATGATCCAGCGCAAACCCCGGCGTCGCGCCCAAATGGGCCGAGAAAAACGATGGATTTTTCAGCATCTGGCTACGGCGATGCAAAGGATATTTTCGTTTTCAGCCGTATAGGGTTATTATGAAAGTGCGCCCCCTGCGGTGTTCGTGTCGTTCTATGAAGCTCTTAGAACCTAACACGTTGTCTTGGGGAGCCGAATCGCTGATGCCGTTGTGCATGTCCGCCTTGCAGCGGAAAGCCTGAAGCATCACTGAGGCACCCCACTTGAACCTTACGGTTCAAGACGAAGGGACGAGACGGCACAGGCGGAGGGCGCCTCTTTTTGCTCCACTAGATCCGGACACGGTGACATCGAAGTATACGAAGCCCGAGCTGCGTCGGGTGATGCGTGCCAGACGCGCTGGGCTGTCGCCTGATCAACAGTTGCGTGCCGCCGTAAGGCTCGCCGCTCACGTCGCCGCTACACCTTGGTTTCGCGCGAGTCGGAGGGTCGCCTGTTATCTCCCCATCAATGGCGAGATCGACACGCGTCCGGTGATCGAGCGCATTTGGGGTGCACACAAAGTCTGCTATTTGCCGGTGGTTCCAGACCGTCCCGATAGGCCGTTATTGTTCGCGCCGCTGCGCCCAGACACGTTATTAGCAGCGAACCGTTTCGGTGTCCCTGAACCTTTGGCGGGTCCTCGTGATGTCGTACGTGCACGACGTTTGGATCTTATCCTGCTACCGCTTGTCAGTTTCGATGACACGGGCAATCGCCTGGGGATGGGCTCCGGATTCTATGATCGAACGTTGAGGTTCTTGTGTGACCGCAGGCACTGGAAAAAGCCGTTTGCGGTCGGCCTGGCGCATGAGTTTCAGCGCGCACAAGCCTTCGCGACAGATCCCTGGGACGTGCCGTTGACCGCCGTGGTCACGGACAAGGGTGCGTATCTCTTCTAGCAGCAGGCACCCCGTTGGTTGCAAGGGCATGCGTTCTCACTAGAATCGATAAGGCGTGCTACTGTGAGTTACTGGTTGATGAAATCCGAGCCCGAGACGTTCAGCATCGACGATCTCGCATCTGCTCCCAAGCAGACAGAGCATTGGGACGGGGTGCGAAACTATCAGGCACGAAATTTCATGCGCGCAATGAAGTGCGGTGATCAAGCATTCTTTTATCATTCGAACTGTGCCAAGCCGGGCATTGTCGGCATCGTCAAGGTCGTGCGCGAAGCCTACCCGGACTTCACCGCTATCGACCCGAGAAGTCCATATTTTGACCCAAAGAGCAGCGCCAGCAATCCACGCTGGGATATGGTAGACGTACGTCTCGTGCGCCGGTTGAAGCGGCTCATCCCGTTGAGCGAGCTCAAAGGTCATCGCGGGTTGCGCACCATGCGTCTTGTTCAGCGGGGCAACCGACTCTCAATCATGCCGGTGACGGCGACACAATGGGAGACTATCCTGAAAATGGAGAAACCATGATTACCGCGTTAGTATCCGGAACCCCCAGTGCGACGAGATGTGGCCGAACTAATACGAGCAGAGATATACCATGCGCCTGTTAAAGCAACTGTGTTTGTTGCTCGCAACGACTGCGCCGCTGATGCTTGCCTATCCCGCACAGGCTGCCAAGACCGATAAGCCAAAGGGCACGAATCCAGTGGTGCGTATGACCACAAGCCTGGGTGTGATTGAGGTTGAGCTCGACGCAGAGCGTGCGCCTGTGACAACGGAGAATTTTCTACGATACGCGAGAGAAGGTTTTTACGACGGCACGCTATTTCATCGTGTCATCCCTGGCTTCATGATCCAGGGAGGCGGGTTTGCGCCGCACATGAAGCGCAAGCAGACCCGCGACCCAATCAACAACGAAGCCCATAACGGACTGAAGAATGTCCGCGGCGCCATCGCGATGGCGCGGACCGCCGATCCGCACTCGGCGACTTCGCAGTTCTTCATAAACACGGTCGACAACGAAAACCTAAACCACACGGGCAAGACCGGCGCCGGCTGGGGTTATGCAGTCTTTGGCAAGATCATCAAGGGCATGGATGTGGTGACGAAGATACAGAACCAACCAACGACCACGGTGGGACCGTACCGCGACGTTCCCACAACTGACGTGGTGATCGAAAAGGCGGAGATCATCCGGCCCTGAAGCGCTGTTCAACTTAGGAACAGCCGATAGGCGGGATTATCGGTTTCGTCGACGTACTCGTAGCCGAGATTGTCAAGAAATGCATTGAATTCTTTCTGCTCCTCAGGTGGCACCTGCATGCCGACCAGCACACGGCCAAAATCCGCGCCGTGATTGCGGTAGTGAAAGAGGCTGATATTCCACGTCTGACCCATCTTGTTCAGGAAATTGCGCAAGGCTCCGGGACGTTCCGGAAACTCAAACCGGTAGAGGATCTCGTTCATGGCATTGGGTGCACGCCCACCTACCAGGTGGCGTATATGTAGCTTTGCCATCTCGTTGTCGGTCATGTCCAACGTCGGGTAGCCATGCCCTCGTAGCGCCTTGATCAGCTGTTTGACCTCTCTGGCGTTGTTGATCTGTACGCCCACAAACACATGTGCCTTTTTGGGATCGTCATAGCGGTAGTTGAATTCGGTGATGTTGCGGTTACCGACCACCCCGCAGAATCTGCGAAAGCTGCCGGGATGCTCCGGGATCGTCACCGCCAGGATAGCCTCGCGGCGCTCACCGACTTCGGCGCGCTCTGATACGTAGCGCAAACGGTCGAAGTTGACGTTGGCGCCCGAAGCGATTGCGACCAGCTGCAGGCCTTTGACGCGCTCGCGCTCCACATAGCGCTTGAGCCCGGCAAATCCAAGCGCGCCCGCCGGCTCAAGAATCAGGCGCTGGTCTTCAAAGATGTCCTTGATAGCAGCGCAGATCTCATCGTTACTGACGACCACCACCTCGTCGACGAAACGTTTGGCCAGGCGGAAGTTTTCCTTCCCCGGCGAGCGCACAATGACGCCGTCGGCAAATATGCCCACGTGCTCGAGACGCACTCGCCTGCCCGCCGCGAGCGAGCGTGCCATGGCATCGGCATCCTCCGGCTCCACACCGATGATACGGATGTCCGGTCGCAACTGCTTGACGTAGACGGCGATACCGCCGATCAATCCGCCGCCGCCGACCGGCACGAAGATCGCATGCAGAGCGCCGGCGTGCTGCTTGAGAATCTCGAACCCGATCGTTCCCTGGCCGGCGATCACGTCGGGGTCGTCGTAGGGATGCACGAAGGTCAGTCCCGCGCTTTTTTCAAGCTCTACCGCACGCTCATAGGCCTCATCGTAGTTGTCGCCGTACAACACCACCTTGCCCCCGAGGCGCCGCACCGCCTCAACTTTGATTTGCGGGGTAGTGCGCGGCATGACGATGGTGGCTCGCGTCTCAAGGCGGCTGGCAGCCAAGGCCACACCCTGAGCGTGATTGCCGGCCGAGGCCGCCACCACCCCCCGTTTTAGGGCCTGGCGGGGCAGCGCCACCATCTTGTTATACGCACCCCGGCATTTGAAGGAAAACACCGGCTGCTCATCCTCCCGCTTGAGCCACACCGCATTGTCGAGTCGGCGCGATAACATTGGCGCGAACTCGAGCGGGGTCTCCCTGGCCACGTCGTAGACGTGTGCCGTCAGTATCTTTTTTATGTAGTCATAAGCCATCGCCATAATCTAACAAAAATCACCACCAGCAGTGATAGCCCGTCACGGTGCTTCTTTCGCCTCGGCGGAGGCGGTATGCTGCGTATTTGAAAAAGACGTTCAGTATCGGCCATGATGCAGGAAGATATGAAAAAAGCGGCCGCCTTGGCGGCACTGGACTACATCAAGCCGGGGATGGTAGTCGGCGTGGGTACGGGCTCGACAGTGAACTACTTGATAGACGCCCTTGCCGACATCAAGGGAAGGATAGATGGGACGGTCGCCAGCTCGGAGGCGAGCGCTGAACGTCTGAAGAGGGTTGGTCTACCCGTACTCGAGCTGAACGAGACCGGGGATCTGCCGCTATACGTAGATGGGGCGGACGAGGCCACTAAGTATCTGCACCTGATCAAGGGCGGCGGTGGGGCGCTCACGCGTGAAAAGATCGTCGCGCAGGCGAGTGAAAAATTTGTCTGTATCGCCGACGAGAGCAAGCTCGTCGACGTGCTCGGGCGCTTCCCGCTGCCGATCGAGGTGATCCCCATGGCCCGCAGCCTGGTGGCGCGTGAGCTCGTAAAACTCGGCGGAGAGCCGGTGTTGCGCGAGCGCTTCACGACCGACAACGGCAACCTGATCCTCGATGTGCACAACCTGAAGATCCTCAATCCTGTGGAAGTCGAGGAGCGGCTTAATCATATCCCGGGCGTGGTCACCAACGGCCTGTTCGCGCGCCGGCCGGCAGACGTGTTGATCCTGGGTACCGCGCAAGGCATCAAGACCCTGGTCTGAGCCTACGCCCCGACGTTCCAGGGCATGCATCACGCCGTCGTTCAGTCCTCGACAAGAACTCCGCAACGCACCGCCAATCCATTAAAGATTATCGGGTTGTCCGTTTCGGTGAACCCATGCGCAATCACATCGTACCCTGACCTCGAAACCATACGGACAAAAGCGCAAGAGATCGGCAATTAGGTTGGTCTTATTATTCCCATGGTGTACGATTATATTTATCGGAGGGTGTGACTGAGATTACCTGAAATTGCCCGTTAGCCTGGACGGCTGTCGCTGTGGGTGTCCAGGAGCGCTCATGTGAATCCAACCGATACCTCTAACACGGACTACTTCCACAAGGTAGTGGATTGTCAGTGGGCGTGTCCCGCCCACACTGATGTCCCTGAGTACATCCGCCTGATCGCCCAGGGGCGTTACACGGACGCGTACATACTGAACAGGGAGTCCAATGTCTTTCCCGGCATCCTTGGTCGCGTATGCGATCGCCCGTGCGAACCCGCCTGCCGCCGCGGCCGTGTAGATGAAAAACCGGTCGCGATATGTCGCCTAAAGCGCGTCGCCGCCGATCTACGCAGTGAAATTGCCGATCGCCTACCGAAGATTCCCAAGCAGAAGAATCGCAAGCGCGTGGCACTGATCGGCGCTGGCTGCGCGTCGCTTACGGTCGCCAACGACCTGCTGCCGCTCGGCTACGAGATCGTCATGTTCGAACAGCTCGACCAGACCGGCGGCCTAATGCGCAGCAACATCCCGGCGTTCCGGCTTCCGCCCAAGGTGCTCGACGAGGAAATCAACATCATCCTGGATAGGGGTGTCGATCTGCGCTTGGGAGCCCCGATTACGAGCCTAAAGGCGTTGCTCGAGGAAGGGTATGACGCTGTTTTTGTCGGCACGGGCGCACCGCTGGGGCGTGAACTCGACATCCCCGGCCGCCGCGACACGGACCAGATCTTTGTGGGCATCCAGTGGCTCGAGTCGGTGGCCTTCGGTCATACGAACTCCATCGGCGAGAGGGTTGTCGTCATTGGCGGCGGCAATACCGCCATGGATTGTTGTCGCACCTCCTTACGTTTGGGCGGCAAGGACGTCAAGGTGATAGCGCGCAAGCCAATGGAAATGCTCAAGGCGTCCGATTGGGAGTTGGAGGACGCGATTGAGGAAAATGTGGAAATGGTCACCAACCACGCGCCCGAGGAGTTCATTGTCGAGGACGGCAAGCTCGTGGGCGTCAAGTTCGCCGAGGTCGAGTGGTACGAGGACGAGGACGGCAGACTTAGATCAAAAAAACTCAAGGACGTAACCGTCCCCTGCGATTCGGTGATCCTCGCCATTGGCCAAGAAAATGCTTTTGGCTTCATCGAAAGGGACATCGGCCTGGAGTTCGATAACTGGGACATGCCCATTGTCGACAAAGTCACGCTGGAGTCCACGCGCGAGGGCGTGTTTTTTGGCGGCGATGCCGCTTTCGGACCGCTGAATATCATCTGGGGCGTCGAGCACGGTCACCAGGCGGCCATCTCGATCCACAACTACTGCCAGGGCATCCCCGTGAACGAGCGCCCCTCGTACGGCATGAACCTAAGCAGCACCAAGATGGGTATCCACGAGTGGAGTTATAGCAACGACTTCGACCCGATCACGCGCAGACCCGTGCCACACGTCTCCCTAAACGAACGCTTCCAGAGCCTGAACATCGAGGTCGAGCTCGGTTTCAAGGCGGAGCAGACAGTGAAAGAANNTAACTGCGATATGCAGACCGTATTCAAGGCTAAGGCCTGCATCGAATGCGACGCCTGCGTCGATGTCTGTCCCGTCAGTTGCCTCATCATCACCAGGAACGGCTCTGAGGAGGAGCTCAGGCTGCGTCTCAAGACCCCGGCACTTAACAAGGATCAGGATATCTTCGTGTCCGAGGCCTTGCCACAGACGGGCAAGGTCATGGTCAAGGACGAGGACGTCTGTGTGCACTGCGGCCTGTGTGCCGAGCGCTGCCCGACAGGTGCCTGGGACATGCAGAAGTTCACCCTCAACATCCCCTACGCAGCATACAGTCCATGCTCGAAGCGAAGAAAGATCGCCTAAACGATTTTGTGATCAGGCTGGCCAATGTCAATGGCACGGGATCGGCGAGCGCCAATGGTCTTTTAATGAAATCTATCTTTCGGATGGGGATTCCGGTGGTGGCAAAGAATTTCTTTCCCTCCAACATCCAGGGACTGCCCACCTGGTACGAGATTCGCATCAGCAAAGACGGTTACGTGTCGCATACGGGCCGCGTCGACATGATGGTGGCGATGAATGCGCAGACCTATATCCAAGATCGTGATGACGTTTCCCCGGGTGGCTACCTGCTATACGACTCCAGTTGGCCGCGCGCTGACAAGCTTGCTCGCGACGATATCACCCTGCTGGGCATTCCGCTGTCGAAGATGTGCAACGAGACCTTTAGCGATGCCAGGGAAAGAATCCTTATGAAAAATGTCGGCTACGTCGGGGCGCTGGCGGCGTTGCTCGAGATCGATATGGACGTCATTCGCGGGCAACTGCAGAAAACATTTGCAAACAAGGAACAATTGATAGCTGCCAATTTGAAGGCGTTGCAGCTCGGCTATCACTACGCCAAGGAACATTTTGATTGTCCGTTGCCCATCCGCATCAAAGCCATGGACAAGACCAGGGGCTACATGATGATCGACGGCAACACGGCAGCCGCCTTGGGCTGCGTCTACGCCGGTGCCACTTTCGCTGCCTGGTACCCCATTACGCCGTCGACCTCGCTGATGGATGCCTTCACGAGGTACTGCGAGTGCTATCGCAGAGATCCTGATAGCGGAAAGAACCGCTACTGCATCGTTCAGGCCGAGGATGAGCTGGCCGCCATTGGCATGATCATCGGTGCAAGCTGGATCGGCGCCCGCGCCTTCACCTCCACCAGCGGACCGGGTATTTCCTTAATGACCGAGTTTCTAGGCTTTGCTTACTATGCCGAGATTCCAGCGGTGGTTTTTGACATTCAGCGCGGCGGACCATCGACGGGCTTGCCGACACGCACGCAGCAGTCGGACATGTTGGCCTGTGCCTATGCATCGCACGGCGACACACGGCATGTGTTGCTGTTTCCGGCGAATCCAGAGGAATGCTTTTACTTCGCGCTCCAGGCGTTCGATCTGGCGGAACGCCTACAGACGCCCGTAATTGTAATGTCGGACCTGGATATCGGCATGAATGAATGGATGTGTCCGAAGCTCAAATGGGACGAAAGCTACCAGCCCGACCGGGGCAAGATCATTTCTACGGAAGAGCTGGAAAAGCTGGAAGACTTTTACCGTTACGAAGACAAAGACGGTGACGGTATCTGTTATCGCACCTACCCGGGCATGCATCCCAAGGGCGCCTACTTCACCCGCGGTTCCGGTCACAACCGATACGGCGGTTACACCGAAGATCCGGTAGAGTACCAGGAAGTGCTCGATCGCCTGTTGCGCAAGACAGAGACCGCCCGCACGCTGGTGCCTAAACCGGTTGTCAGCAGGAGGCGCGGGGCGACCTCGGGGATCATTGCTATAGGTAGTAGCGACGGGGCCGTCAGGGAAGCGCTCGACAGGTTGGACAAACCGGTGGATTACCTGCGCATACGTGGATTTCCGTTTGGCCAGGAGGTGCAACAATTTATAGACACGCACGAACAAATCTTCGTGGTCGAGCAGAATCGCGACGCACAGTTGCGGTCGCTAATTATGCTCGAGCTGGACGTAGATAAGGGCAAGCTGATTTCCATCTTGCACTATGACGGTTTTCCCATCGGTTCCGATCATGTGCTGGACGGCCTAAACGACGCGATTAAGCAGGTGTCAGCAGCATGAGTTATATCGCCAAACCGAAGGTTGTATACGCTGGCCTCAATAAGAACAAGCTCGGCCTCACTATCCGCAATTACGAGGGGGGCATGTCTACCCTTTGCGCCGGCTGCGGTCATGACTCCATCACGGCTGCGCTGATCCAGGCCTGCTTCGAGCTGAACATCCCGCCCGAGCGGGCGGCCAAGATGAGCGGCATCGGCTGTTCCTCGAAGACCCCTGCTTACTTCTTAAATGCGTCCCACGGTATCAACTCGGTGCACGGCCGCATGCCCGCCATCGCTACCGGCGCTAACGCAGCGAATCGCGATCTTTACTACATCGGCGTTTCGGGAGACGGCGATTCATTGTCGATTGGGTTGGGGCCGTTTGCCCATTCTATCCGCCGTAACCTAAACATGCTGTACATCATCGAGAATAACGGGGTCTATGGGCTCACGAAGGGACAGTTCTCGGCATCCGCTGACATCGGTACCACCACGTCAAAGGGTCAGCTGAATCAGCAGCCCCCGATCGACCCTGTGTTGCTGGCCCTAAGTCTGGGCGGCTCGTTTGTCGCCCGCAGTTTTTCCGGTGATAAGGAACAGTTGGTGCCGCTGATCAAGGCTGGACTCACGCACAAAGGCTTCGCGCTGCTCGATGTCATCTCCCCTTGCGTGACGTTCAACGACCACGAAGGCTCGACGAAGAGCTATGCCTACACCCGTGCACACGCGCACGAGAGCGTTCACACCGATTTCATTCCGCACGCCGACGAGATTAAGGTGGAGTACGATGAGGGCGCAGTCGTGCCGGTAAAACTGCACGACGGCAGCCGAATCCTGCTACATAAGGTCGACCCGGATTACAACCCCAAAGATCCCGGTGACGCGATCTCCTACATTCAACATCACCACGAGAAAGGCGAGATCGTCACCGGCTTACTGTATCTGGACGACAGCGCCAGAGACCTGCACGCGGTGGCCAACACCACGGATGAACCGCTCACGGAGCTCAGCTACGATAAGCTCTGCCCCGGCTCCAAGGCGCTGGAAGACGTGTTCGAAACCTACCGCTAGGCGCGTCCGCACGCCAAGCCGTCATTGGCAAGGAAAGGCCTCACCGAGTGCCTCTAGGACGAGGTCGACAGGCTGCCTGTTGAGTGCTGCACGACGCTGCTGGAGATGCCTGACAACCGCGCTTCTCAGCTCGCCGGCAGTCACGTTGACAGGGGGACAAGCTTGGCCTTGCAACGCCGTTGTGTGCCATACGCCCAAGATGTAGCCCAGACACCAGGTCCCAGTGTGGCTTACCGTGCTTGATTCACAGTATGAGAGCAGCTCAGCACCGTTTAGATAGTCCTCCTGTTGCTGCTTGGAGAATGCTGCCAAGGTGAAAAAAACGAGCACCAGCAGAGATATAGCGGCAAGCTGATTCAGTTTCATGGAACGGCCTCCCCATGATACAGCCCCTGGGAAAGTCCATTTAACACGGAAGGGGTTTACTACCTAGTAGCAGTTCGGGCAGCACTATGTTCGGGCTGCCCTACCACCTGCACATCATAACACAGGGCGCGGCATTAGAAAGCCTCCTGCGTCCTTCAGGCCCTCGCGTTGTGTGCGCGCCCCCTTGCCGCCTCTAGCACGCAAAGCCGCGATGCCCGCGCGGGGGTCTGGCGTCTTGCCTTTCCTTCCATGTCGTCCTGCATGTTTGCGCTGCCCGAAGGTGTGCGATAGACCTGTACCCACTACCCACTGCTCTTCTATCTGCCTTAACCTACCGCTTGTCGCGGTGGACTTTTCGTGACGGGCACGGCATATAATTATAATTATGTTGTCGTCTGCAGGTACTACGATGCCGTGGGAGATCGCAAGGAAAACTATCAGTCAGGGGGACCTATGAAAGCAAAAGTACGACTTGCCGTTTACGCGCTGGCGTTTGGCCTGCTTACCGGCGCTGCCAACATGTCGGCCGCCCAACAGGTCAAGGCGTCCTTATTCCATGAAACCGACGCCGCTCTAAAGGCCGCCCAAACAGCGAATGCGCAACTGTTGGCGCCTAAAAGTTATAACAGAGCGATGAAACATTACGATAGCGCGAAAGCCAAATTTGAGCGCGGCAAGAATCTCGACGCTATTCGTGGCGAGCTTGCGCAAGCAACGCAGTATTTTCGCCAGGCCACCGCGGCCAGCGAGAAGGCATCCAAAGAGCTGCGCTCGCTTATCAAGACTCGGCATGACGCAGCTAAGGTCAAGGCCTCACGGTATGCGCCTGACTCATGGAAACGAGCCGAAGAGAATCTCTCCAAAGCGATGATCGAGCTCGAACGGGGAGCAAATGAACCGGCCAAGCTGCGCGCCCAAGAAGCGGACAAGTACTATCGGGAGGCGGAGCTGACGGCGATCAAAGCCACCTATCTCAGCGAGGCGCAGCTTCTCATCGCGCGAGCCGAAAAAGCCAAAGTTGACCGCTATGCGCCTAGAACGTTGGCCAAGGCGAAGAGCCTGTTGCAGCGGGCAGAGAAGGAGTTGATCCAGAACCGTTACGATACAGATTTGCCGCGGAGCCTGGCGCAAGATGCAAAGTATGAAGCCAAGCACGCCATGCAGCTGGCGAAGACAATCCAGAACGCGCGCGCGCAAAAGCTGACCACCGAGCAGCTCATCCTCGAATGGGAACGTCCGATCGCGCAGATCGCGGCGACAGCCGATATGCGCGCGGAGTTCGATCAGGGCTACCAGGATCCGACGAATCAGATCATTGCCTACATCGACGACCAACAAGTACAGCTGCAGCGCTTGAATCAGGACATCAACGACCTGCACGGTGAGGTCACTTTGATGCGAGGTCAACTAGGTGGGGCCACTCAGGAGCGTATCGTGCTGTCGGAGAGGCTCGAGACCCAGGCCCGAGTACGTGAGCAGTTTGCTAAGGTGGAAAATATTTTTGCCCGCGACGAAGCGCGGGTGCTGCGTGAATCGAACGATGTCATCATCCGCCTCGTGGGATTAAGCTTCGCTGTCGGTCAGGCTAACATCGAGCCGGAGAATTTCCGATTGTTGACCAAGGTGCAAAGCGCGATCCAGGCCTTTCCGAACAGTAAACTCATCATTCAGGGTCACACCGACTCCCATGGTAGCGATACGGCCAACTATGCGCTGTCACAGCGGCGCGCCGAGGCTGTAAAGGCCTATATGATGGCGAATATGCGCATCAATCCCTCGGCCGTGGCGGCAATCGGGTATGGCGAGACGAAGCCGATCGCAAACAACGAGACGCCTGAAGGTCGCGCCAAGAATCGCCGGATCGACATCGTGATCCGCACCCAGGGCGGCTGACGCGGGGATTCAAGGCGCACGCTCGGCGGCAGTGCGTAGCTGCCTGTATAGACGCGTCAGATCGTTTAGCTGGTAGTTGGCGTTGAGTCCGCTCGGGTTAGGCAAGACCCAGGCAATGGCACCGCCAAACCTGTCCTTCTGTTTGCCGAGCACGGCCTTGGGGCAGGCAAACGCCGCCCGATAGGCGCCGACGCCCAGCACAGCGACGATGCGGGGACGGTAGCGCCTGACTCTCGCAAGCAAGCGTCGCCCGCCTGCGGCGAGTTCAGCCGACGAAATCTCTGCCGCGGCGGCAGTTGCGTGGCGCACCACGTTGGTAATCCCGTAGCCGCATTTCAAGAGCTCGCGTTCCTCAAACGGCGACAGCAGCCGCTCGCTGAAACCGGCTGCATGCAGCACCGGCCAAAAGCGGTTGCCGGGCCGCGCAAAATGATGGCGCACCGCGGCCGAGTAAAGGCTGGGGTTGATGCCCACGAACAATACCTTGAGCCGTGGGGCGATGACATCGGGCACCGTTTTGCCGCGGGCAGCGAGTAGCTCTGCGCGCGTGGGCTTGCGCGGCCTCATCACCGGTCAGAGCGATGTCTGTGCCACTCGCCGCGTACTGGCCCGTCTTGTTTCCACACTGAGGGCTCGCTGATCCCTTGCTGGGCCTTGTGACTGTCCACAAAACCCATGAGCTGCGGAAAAAAACACAGGAAGTGCGCTTCAAGCTCTCCATAGTGGGACTCGAGCTCGTCCGCCCCGCCCGCAAGCGTATTGCTGCGCCGCAGCCGGCGCGAAATGCCGTCGAGCGCCGCGCGGACCCGCCACAGCTCGCGATAGCTACCAAGCCAATCGTCGCGCACCATGCGCGGAACGATGGACTGCAAACGTTCAGGAAACTGCTCATGGTGACATTCCAAGATGGCGTAGACCTCGTGTGCGAACTCTCCGAGCGGCGTCTCGGCAAAGCGCGTCCAATGGCGCGCGAGGAAATGGTCGTAGAACACGTCCACCATGATGCCCGCAAACCGGCGCCGTAATGGGCTGATGAGACGGCGGCTAGCCGTCACCACCTCGTGGTCGTCGGTGTAACGGTCAATCTTACGGTGCAGCAAGATCCCCTCGCGCACCCGCTCGCCGTAACGCCTATCGACACCGCCCTTCACGAAATCGCCCAACAGGCCGCCGACAATGGCTTCCGGCGTGCGTCCCGACAGAAACAGGTGGGCCAAATAGTTCATGTGCTCGGCAGTCTAACAAAGATGGCCAGCGCAGAGTGGCGCTCAGGTGCCAGTGAAGGACGAGACATAGGCAAATATCAGCGCGAGTACGATCAGTACGACCAGTGCGGCCACGCCGCCCAGCCACTCGCCGCGTTTTCTGGCCGCAATCGACGCTTTCCGGGCCTGCTCGTCAATCCGTGCATGGCAATAGTGGCAGTGTGTGTCCGCCTCAGGCGAAGGCCTTGTGCAATAGGGGCACTTTATCAAGCGCCGGTCGCGCAACAAGGGCAATAAGGGCGTGACATCCATTTAAGGCACAGTCTAACGGTGCGCGGGCACCCGAACCAACACTAACCCATTCGGTCATGGGCGACAGCGCGCTACCGGTCTCACTCTTACGACCCACCCCAGCGCCATCTTCGTCGAGGCCCTTCCGGGCGTCTAGAGATCCAACCTCGAGGCTTCGATGCCGTTCACGCTCACGACTTTCCAGGCCAAGGGTTCTTTCACCAGCTTGATGGTCACCCGCTCGGGTAGGCCTGCTGCACCGAGCAAATAGCGGTTCTCGCTGCAGTCCGCTGTCACTATCACCTGAAGCATCGCCTTGGCGATGGCCTGATCACCGCTGACGTCAATGCTGACATCGTACATGCGCACGTCGAGCCCTTGAAAGCGGTTGAATGCCCAGCCGAGTGCGCGGCGCAGCGCCAGGTAATTCAGGCCGTTCTCGTCCAGGTAGTGCCGCGAGACCTGCGACATGGCCGCCGTCAAGTCCCTGGCTTCGACGGCGGTTTCCCCTGCCCTCAGCACCGCGCGGATGGCGCGCTCGGGTGAGTCCCAGAAGAACCAGGCCAGCGCTACGACCGCGATGAAGCCAATAACGACCGCATGCCTGCTTCTGGCCTGCATAAGCACTCGTCCTCCCGTGCGTGTGTGCAGTGGCGCCTCATGTACGCCGCCTAACCCGAAACCGATGCTCGCTGCGTTATTGAACCACAAGTCAGGCGCTGTGACGCGCTTTGTGCTGAATCCGCGTTCAAACTCAGAGGAAATCACGATGAAAGCATTGCTAACCGTCTTGTCAATTTGTGCCGCCGTGCTGCTCGCGGCTTCACCGGCGGTCCAGTCTGCCGAGCGGCGCAGTACATTGGCCGATCAGAAAGAAGTCGCGGTCACGATCTACAATCAGAACCTCGCGCTGATCAAGGACTCGCGACTGATAGCGCTTGATCGCGGCTTCAATGAGCTCGCCTTTCGCGAAGTCAGCGCCAATATCCGGCCAGAAACAGCGCTGCTGCGTAATGTTGCCGGCAGTCGCGGACCACAAGTCATCGAGCAGAACTTCGATTTCGATCTGCTCACACCGCATAAGCTGCTGGAGAAATTCGTCGGCCGCACGGTACGCCTGGTCAAGACGCACCCAATGACAGGTGCCGAGACAGTCGTGGAAGCACGTGTGCTGAGTGCCAACAACGGTGTGGTGTTGCAGGTGGGCGACCGCATCGAGATGGGCATCGCAGGCAGGTTGGTATTTGACAGTGTGCCGCCCAATCTGCGCGATCGCCCGACTTTGGTCATGCAACTGCACAGCCCCGCCGCGGGTGCGCAGATACTCGAGCTCAGCTATCTCACGGGCGGGCTGTCGTGGAAGGCGGACTATGTCGCCGAGCTCAATGCCGCCGACGACCGGCTCGATCTGCAAGGCTGGGTCACACTCACTAACAAGAGCGGCACGACCTATACCAACGCCAAGTTGCAACTCGTGGCCGGTGATGTGCACCGTGCCCGACGGGAGATGGAGGCGCTGCGTGCAGGCAAATCCTCACCGATGGTGGCTGCGGAAGCAAAGCTCGATATCGCCGAGGAAAGCCTGTTCGAGTACCACCTGTATACTCTGAACAGGCCACCACCGTGGCCGACAACCAGACCAAGCAAGTCGCACTGCTGAGCGCGGGAGCCGTGCCGGTAAGAAAGGAGTTTCTGCTCAAGGGCCGCGATTATTACTATCGCAGCAGCTACGGCGACTTGGGGCAAAAGCTCAAGGTCGGCGTTTATGTCGAGTTCGAGAACAAGCAGAGGTCCCACCTTGGCAAACCGTTACCGAAGGGCATCGTACGCGTGTACAAGAAGGACAGTAACGGGAATGCCCAGTTCGTCGGCGAAGACAACATCGACCATACACCGAAGAACGAAAAGGTACGGCTCAAACTCGGCGATGCCTTTGACGTGACAGCCGACAAGAAACAGACCGACTTCAGGAAGCAGGCGAGCACGCGCCGATATCACTACGCCTTCGAGAGCGCCTACGAGATTAGACTCAAAAACGCCAAGAAAGAGGCCGTGACCGTGACTGTGCACGAGCCGGTACCGGGGGACTGGCGGATGTTGGAAGAGACACAGCCGCACACGAAAGAAGCGGCAGGCACGGCCGTGTGGCGAATCAAGGTTGCGGGCGAGGGCGAGACGACATTGCGCTATCGCGTGCTGGTTCGTTACTGAGGCGTTGCCGCCAGAGGTGCGCGAATATGCGCTGACGGTGCCGGTGCAAGGCAAATAAGCTACTGTTCCGGTGGGCAGTTTTCCACCTTAGGCGTCGGCTATGCCTGCCTTGGCGTGAGGCGGCGGACGCGGGCAGCGGTGTCACTTGCAAAGCCAAAACGAGTCTGAAAAGCTTCCGTCGAGGTGGGGTTCTCGATGCTCATTGACAAACATATAAGGTGTCCGTACTGCGGAGAAACCTTCGAAGCTGACATCGACCTCTCCGCCGGCACGCAAGAATACATCGAGGACTGCTATGTCTGCTGCCAGCCCATCTCATTTCGGATGCTGATCGATGCCGACGGTCAGTTGATACAACTCGAGGTCTATCGCCAAGATGACTAGACATCGATTGCGGCGACGAGGTAAATCCGCGATGAGATTGTCACGCGCGATGGCCGTTGCCACTTTGTCGTTTTGGTGGCAAGCGCTGATGGCGGCGGGCTGTGGCAGCGATGGTGTGCGTGTGCAAGTGTTCGGTCCTCGCGATGCGGGAATTGCGGGAACCTCCAGTAGTTACCTGGTCTGGGTAGATGGTAAGGCGCGTGCCCTCGTCAACGTCGGCGCGGGCAGTGCCATGAGCTTTGCTCGCAGCGGCGCGCGTGCCATAGATCTTGACGTCATTCTCTTTACCGAGCTGCACGTCGCCGACACGGCGGATCTGCCCTGGCTGCTCCAGTTTTCGCTACGGGAAAATCGCTCTCGCCCGCTTCCCATCTACGGTCCCGATCGCGGCAAACTCACGCCTTCCACGGTTACCTTCGTACGCACGCTGTTCGACACAAAGCGTGGCGTCTATCGCTATCTGGGTGAGCTGCTGAGCCCGCTTGGTAAACAGACCTACAAGCTGCAGCCGTACGATGTGAAAATAAAAGGGGACGCGAATCCCACGGTATACGGAAACGAGCGCTTGCTCATCAGCACCATGAGGCTCGTCGGCGAACCTATTCCGGCCCTCGGCTGGCGCATCGAAGCGGGCGGGAAAGCAATCGTCTTCAGCGGCGACCGTCTGCAGAAACCAGCGGGTCTCGAGCGCCTCGCCAAGAACAGCGATCTCTTAATAATCAGTCGCCATGTCGGCGAGCGCTCCGCGGGTGCGCTTCGACTGGTGACGCCGGCGACCATCGCCAAGCTGGCTGGCCATGCCCGTGTGAAACAACTCGCCTTCACGAGCCCGCTGTCAGATCAGGAACAAGAGGCGGAAGCGGCCCTCGGCGATGCTTATCGCGCCGCTACCGTCTTCCCCGCAGCAATGGATTGCCTCAGTCCCTGAGGCTTGCAGACACGGCCTTACGTACAGCACTAAGGAAAGCGTCTTGCTCCTCGCGGCTCGATAGCTCAGCTGCCAGCAACTGATAGAACTCCTCGTGGTCGGTGGTCTGCTTGGCGGCCCGTTTGACCAGTACTTTGGCGAGCGGAACGAGGTAAAGCGCCAGCGTCTGCTCGGCCGCCTTAATGACCTTGAGATCCCAGGAAGCGGGAATGGGTCCGCTGTCTTTCTCAGGCTTCGCTGCGTCTGAGGTCGTGGGCGTGCTGCTACTTACGGCAGGACGCGGCTCGCTTACGGGTGCAAGCGCGCGAAAATGTTCACGTTCCCGCTCGTCGGGGATCATGCCGGCCAGCACCTTGTAGAGCTCGGCTGGCGTCGTGGCCTGTTGGGCGGCGCGTTCGACCAACACTTTGGCCAGCGGACCCACGAAAGGTGCAAGGTCGCGCTCGGCCGCCTGTAGCAACGCCCGATCCCAGCTCAGCGCAAGCAACTGCTCTTCCCTCGTGGCATCGACGTGCCGGGTTATCGCCTTGGCCGTCGCATACGTGGCTTCCTGGTCGGGCAGCCTCACTTCATAAACCGCATGTTCCTTGACGTGCTTGTCCTTGCGCGTGCCGAGAAACTGGAACAGCTGCGCATACTCCTGCGAAAGACAGGCGATCACGTCGTAGAAGGAGCGAGACACGAGAATCTGATTAGGTTTGGCGAAGCTCATCATGCGTTGGGCATTGTTAATGCCGTCGCCAAGCGGATTTTGTTGACCGCTCAGGTTTTTCAGCACCTTGACCGGACCCAGATTGATACCGATGCGAGCGGCAAATGGCGTCTCGACTCCGTCCATGTTGGCCATACGGTCGCGCAGATTGAGCGCCGCGAACAGAGCCTCCTCGGGGTCGCCGAGAAAACATAAGGCCGCACCATCGCCGGTATCGACCATAAGGCGCTCGCTCTTGGGAACATCGACAATCACGTCAGTGATCAAGTCTTGCAGGTGCTGCTTCATGTCGATCTGCTGGGTCACGGCCCGTTCCGTGTACCCGACAATATCGAGAAACACCACGCTGCATAACCAAGTTCTGCTCTGCCGCTCCATATTCGCGAGGCCTGCGCCGCCGACTTATTCCTCCAACATCTTCATTGCCTTTTCCAGGCTGCGGCGCATGCGATTGAAAGAAGCAGCGAGAATACTTATCTCGTCCTTGCCACGCTCGGAG
>JABAOD010002757.1_pt2 | contig 30361 bp, 26 predicted proteins | sample 7062151 | NCBI WGS metagenome assembly JABAOD01 (sample SAMN14538626, study PRJNA623070) | marine sediment metagenome | biome: marine biome [ENVO:00000428]; feature: marine pelagic biome [ENVO:01000023]; material: deep marine sediment [ENVO:00002113] | place: India: Gulf of Khambhat ... | reverse complement strand
TCGAGTATCAGTGGGAGCGCGAGCGCTTCGCCGGAATCGAGTTCACCGATCTGTACAGCGTGTTCCTATTCGCGAGGACCAACGCCCTCGAGTTCATCCGGCCCGGCTTCTGGGTCTCTCACGGCTGGCAAGTCGCGCGTTTCAACGATCCACCGGTCAGGGGCAAAGGGACGAACGCCGAGGCCTGGCTCACGCTGAAACCGCAGACCCGGCTGGTCGTTGAGCCATCGCTGCAATACTCGCAACTCAGCGACCCGGCCGGAAACGAACTGTTCGAGGGGTTCATCCTGCGGACGCGAACCGCCTTTCAGTTCAACCGCGAACTGTTTCTCCGGCTGATCGTCCAGTACAACAAGTTCTCGGAAGGGTTGTCGATCGAGCCACTTCTGACCTACAAGATCAACCCGTTCACGCTCTTCTACATCGGCTCGACTCACGGCTTCCAAGACTACGACCGCCCGGACGATTTCGCTCAACAGTCCCGGCAGTTCTTCGCGAAGTTTCAGTATCTCTTCCGCGGTTGAGGCGATCGCCCGCCAAGCGAAGAGGGCGGCTGACGAAACAGCCGCCCTCTTTCTTACAGCCGGCACCTCCGCGTCAGAGCGCGCCCAGGTCAGCTGCCGGTGTCGAGCGTCACCTCGTGGATCTCGAGTTCGGCGTGACCCTTGAACATCTCCTTCGGTGGAACGCGGCTGTGCGCCTCCTTGAAAGCCTCGCTCTGCGTCCAGGCACGGAAGTGCTCGTCGCTCTCCCAAAACGTGAGGACGATGAACGTGCGTCCCTTGATCGGCCGGAGCACCATGTTGCGTATGAAGCCGGGCTGCTGATCCACCAGCCCGCGGCGCGTGCGGAAGCGGTCCAGAAACGCTTCCTCCTGGCCCTCCGCCACCGGCACCCGATTCTGAACGACGATCATTGCTTCGGCGCCTTCAGCTGAGCATGGAACTCCTGCACCTCGCGCAGGCGATGCAGCTCGGATTCGACGCCCGACAGTTGGCGCTCCAACAGGTCGAGCCGCTGCGCCATGATCGACATCTCCTGGCTGGCCCCCTGCGACTCCTTGATCCTGGCGATCGCCTCGGCGATCGGCTTGAGGGCGAAGCGGACCGTTATCCCCGCGACGGGAATTAGAACAATCAGCGTCCCCATGAACACGGCAACGACACCGGTGACATCGATCGGCAATATTGGTGGGCCCTGCATGGTCATCTCCTTGATCGCGCGCGACAAGCGTTTCGACGGCGACTAATTTCGCGTGGCCACCTCGGCTGCGCAAAGCCGTCGCGGGTCAGGCCGGATAGTCGAGGGCCTCGGGGATCATCACCGTGGTCAGGGCCTGCGCCGCCCGGTCCTTGGCCAGACGGTAGCCGGTCAGGCAGCCGTCCAGCTTGTTGCGCCGCAGGTTGAAGGGCTCGTACCCGTCGAAGCGCACGCAGGGGCCGCGCTTGGACGGCAGTTCGCCGTCCTCGTCGAGCGCGTCGACGGCGCAGGAGCAGAGGCCCGGCATCACGCTCTCGAGCACCGTCAGCTCGCGCGGACTGTAGACGCGCTCGCCTCGCTCGCTCCACGAGGGGTGGCGGTTGTACCCGAACACCAGGCCCGAACAAAGACGCGCCACCTCGCCCGCGGCCCCCGCCGCTTGCACGTGAGAGAGGTCGGTGAAGAAAAGAACCAGCCCCGGAAGTGCTTCCGCCAGTCTCGGATTTTTCGCGCCCTCCGTCTCCAGCTCGATCAAATCGAGGATCTGATAGCGTGAGGCGAGCAGCCAGCAAAGAGCGTCCGCCATGGCGAAGGTGACACCCTGTCGGTGCCCTTTGTAGAGCGGCTGGCCGTCGGCGTCCTGCGACTCGAGCAGGTGCCGAAGCGTCCAGACCCAAAGATCCATGGCCGAGGCCAGCGCGCAGGCGCCTGAGCCGGGGCGGCGCGCGGCGATGCGCCGCATCTCGCGGATCCACCCCTCGAACGCGGCCAGAAAGATCGGATCTGTCATCGTCACGCTCAGCTGACGACGCTGGACCGCTTCCGGCCCCTCGTAGGTCGCCTCGAGTTGCGCGTCCATCCATTTCTGCGGCAGGAAGCCGGGACAGTCCTCGGTGATGCCGTAGCCCCCCATCAGGCTGACCGCCTCCCGCATCATGTTCGCGCCATGCCCGGTGTTCCAAAGCTTCACCGCCGGAGAAAGCACGCTGGCCAGTGCGTCCTTGACCAGGTACGCAACCAATTCGTTCCGTTTCAGCTCCTCGAAGCGATTGTGATCGCGCTCCGAACTGGGCTTTGCCTCCAGCCGCAGGTACTGGACGGCCTGATCCGTCCAGCCAGCCAGGGCGCGCGCCGCCCGCCGCCGCCCTTCCGGGATTTCGTACTCGGCGAAGATCTCAGCGCGTCGCTGACTCAACGGATCGAACTCGTCGAACAGACGTGCCGCCGCGAAGCCGAGCGAGGCGCTCGCTTCGCCGGTGGCCCACACATCGACCAGCCGGTGCAGCGCGTCCTCCTTCAGTTGCAGGCCCAGTTCGTGACGCGGGCTGCGGGAGACGGCCGCAGTACCATCACGGAAGCGCCCGCGCTGGTAGCGGATGATCGGCTCCACCGCGGAGAGAAGCTTGGCCGATGTCATCAAACCGACGGTCACGCGGGTGCGCTTGAAGACCGCCTCGATCACCTCCGAGTGCGTGAAGTTCGGCACGATCACGCCGTCGGCCACCGTATAGCCGCCGACGATCCGGCTCGCCGGAACATCGAGGCTGAAGACCGGGTCGCTATTCGAAGACAGCTGATGGGCCAGCTTCCGGGTGGGTGTACCGCGCTCGAACGTGCCCGGGTCGGTCTCTTCCAGAACGATGATGCAGCTTGTTTTGATGCGTTCGTCGGCCGTGTCCACCGCTGCCGCCACGAAGTTGGCAAAGGCCATGTTGGTGATGAAGCGGCCACGCTTTTCGACGTGCAGGATCGGCTCTTCTCCGTCGCTCCACTCTTTCACGGTCACCCGGCCGCCCAGCACGCCGGTGTCGACCCCCACGTAGGGGATCGGTTCNNGCCGCCCGACTCATGTAATACTCTCGCTGCTCCGGCGTCCCCTTCTCGCGTATCGGCGCCAGGCTCAGATGGCCGGCCATGGCCCCGATGGCGGCCCCAGCATCCACCCAGGCCAGCTCCAGCGCCGCCAGCGCCAGCGCCAGATTCGTTGATCCGTCCAGGAGGCCGCCGTACTCCGGATCGAGCACCGCGGAGCTGATTCCCGCGGCGTCGAAGGCCTCGAGCAGTGCCGCCTTTTCGGGCGTCCATTCGTGAGTGTTGCGGCCACCGGCGGCAACCAATCGCGCCACCGGCCCACGGGCCACCGACCTCACCGCCTGGATGAACCGCTGCAGATCAGCGCGGGCTCTGAACCGCCACATGATCTGACGGACATCGTCCCCCGGCAGCGTAGTCAGGGTCCGTTGTCTCGGCCCCTCGATCTGCGACGTGCTCATGACCGACTCCTTCTCCGGCCGTCCGGCGTGGATGAGCGCCAGGTCATCGCCCCGACGTCATGCGCCGGGCCTGTGCTCAGCGGCGTGGGAAACCACCTGCCCCTGGATGATACGCATTGCGACAGCCGGCGGCGAACGATCGCTGCGGCTGCCGGCCCGCCCGGCGCGCCAGCACGCGGCCGGCTAGCCACCCTCGGGAAGCTCGACGGGGCTCGTGTGCTTGCAGCAGTCGAGGAGCATCTCGAGGCGCTCGGGGTTGAATCCGATGATGAAGTCGTTGCCATGGGCAACGACCGGCACCCCCACACCGCCGGTCAGCTTGCGCCACTCCCGCAGTTCGAATACGTCTTTGCTGATGTCGGCTTCGTCGAACTCGCAACCGTGTTCTGATAGCCAATCCTTGACCATCTTGCAGTAGGGTCAAGTCGGGGTGGTGTAAACCTTGATCGTCGCCATGGTGGCTCTCCTGTCCAGGGCCGCTGAAGTCACCAAATGTGAACTCGCGCTGAGTGTGGCCCGAAGCCCGTCATGACGTCAAGCCCGGAAGCGCTGACACCGTTCCCCCAGCAGCGGGCCGCCATCGAAGCGCCGCTGGGACCGACGCTCGTCCTCGCCGGCCCCGGCGCCGGCAAGACGTTCTGCCTGATCCGCCGCGTCGAGTACCTGATCGAGGAGAAAGGCTTCGCGCCCGAGCGCATCTGCGCGGTCACCTTCACCAACAAGGCGGCGGAAGAGGTCACGGCGCGTCTGCACCGCCGGCTGGGCGATCGCGCCGACCGTGTGACCCGCGGCACCCTTCACGCCCTCTGCCTGGGGATCCTCCGCGAGCACCCGGAGCCGGTCGGTCTGCGTCGCGGATTCGGGGTGGCCGACGAGCAATACCAGCGCCTGATCTTGCGGCGTCTGGGCGTGCGGCCGGCCAAGCGACACGGCCCCCTGCTCACCCTCTTCGGCCGTAACCGGCTGCAGGGCTATAGGCTCACCGAGGGCGACGATGCGCTTCTCGACAGCTACCTGTCGATGCTACGCCAGAAGAACCTGGTGGACTTCGACGACATCATCGCGCTCACCGACCGGCTGTTCCGCGATCACCCTCCGATAGCGGAGGCGGTGGCCGCACGCTGGGGCTACCTGCTGGTGGACGAGGCACAGGACCTGGACGCCGCACAGTACCGAATCCTCAAGCGTCTAGTACAAGAACACCGGAACATCTTCGCGGTGGGCGACGACGAACAGTCGATCTTCTCCTGGCGCGGCTCGGACCCGCGCATCCTCTGGCAGTATCGGACGGACTTTGAAGTGGAGGATCCCATCATCCTCGACCGCAACTGCCGCTGCAGCCGCCAGATCTTCGAGGTGGCCCGGCGACTGATGCGGGAGAACCCCGAGCTGTTCGTCAAGAAGATCGAGGCGGAGCGCGAATCGGAGTTCAAGGTCGAGTGCTACAACTTCGACGACGAGACCGCCGAAGCGGACTGGCTGCTCGAGAGCATCGTCGCCGATCGTGAGTCCAGCGGCTGCGGCTGGGGCGACTACGCCGTCCTCTACCGAAAGCACCAGATCGGACGCGAGCTGGAAAAACGCTTCGTCGCGGCCGGCGTCCCCTGCCGCCTGGCGCGCGGCCGCGCACTGCTCGACGACCCGGTGATCGCCTACGTCGTCGCCTCCTTGCGCGTGATGACGACGCCCGACGAACCGCTGGCGTTGGAGGCATTCGCCGAGCGGTTATTGCCGCGCGAGTTGATGGCCGAGGTTCGGACGATAGCCGCCGGCCGCGGCGGCGACCTGCTGGGCGCGATGCGCGCCTACGCCCGGCGGCACCCGAAAGGACACCCGGACAGCAAGAAAGCCTGGCGCTTCGTGTATCACGTCGAGAACTTGCGGGCCGTCTACGAGTCGCACTCCACCCTGACCGGCCTCATCGACGAGCTGCTCTCGCAACGCATCAAGCGTTATGAGAACCGCCTCGAGGAACGGCACGACGAGCTGGAAGACCCCGAGGTGGTTCCGGCAGCCCGCCAGCTTGCCGATCGTCTGACCGCGGTGGTGGCGAACGGAGGGTCGGTGTATCTCGCGCCGCTGGGCGGGATCGAGGTCGCGGCCCGTGGGATGCTCCAGGCCGTGGAATTGCCGGCGGCCTGCGAATACCTGACGACCGCGGTCGAGCCGCGCCCCGGGGACCTGGTCCTCGGCACCGATTCGCAAACCGGACGACCGCTGGCCACCACCCTGTTCAAAGCGCTCCAGCTCATTCAGGCCCGCAGCTTTCGTGACGTGCTGCAGGACTACGTGACCTTCGACATCGAGACCACCGACCTGGACCCCGGCAGCTGCGAGATCATCGAACTCGGCGCCGCCAAAGTGAGCGGCGGGGTGGTGGTGGACACGTTCCGTTCGTTCGTGAGCTGCCACAAGCCGATCTCGCTCAAGGCGACAGAAAAACACGGCTATACACAGCAGGACCTGCAGGGAGCCCCGAGCCTCGAAGAGGTGTGGCCGCGCTTTTTCGAGTTCGTCGACGGCCACGTCATGGTCGCCCACAACGGCCACGGCTTCGACGTGCCCGTGCTTCGGCGCAACGTCGAGCGCTTCGCGAACGTCGACGACATGATCTTTTACGATACCCTGCCCCTAGCCCGCTCGCTCTTTCACGAGAGCGCCCGCCTGGAAGACTTGGCGACGCGTTTCCACATCGACGCCGGCGTCGCCCATCACGCCCTGGACGATGCCGTGACCCTCGCTCACGTGTTCCAGGTCCTCGGCCAACACAAGCGCGCCCGCGCCCGCAAGGCGGCTCTCATCAACCTCCTCGACCATCTGGCTATCGGGCTGGCGCTGGAACCGCCGGGCCGTCTGCAGGCCGAGGACCAGCTACTGCTGGAACTGGCCGTCTCCTTCGCTCTGGGACGCTACAGCGACTGCCTCGAGTTCTATGGGGGGGAGCGGGATCGAACCCCCGGCCCGGCCCCGGATCTGGAAGAGCTGATCGCCCGGCTCGGCGGCCGTCAGCTGATGGAGAAGATCAGGACCGAGCGCCGACCCGCCGAGCGTTATCCGGCCGCGGTGGCCCGTCTTCGGACCCTCATCGAAGCCAGCCGGGCGGAGGAGCTGGGCGAGTCCGTTCGCCGGCTGCTCGAGCGTGTGGCACTCTCGACCTCGGAGGGCGTCGAGGCCGACCCGCACCGCGTGAACCTGTTGACCCTACACTCGACCAAGGGTCTCGAGTTCTCACGCGTCTATCTCGTCGGCGTGGAAGACATGCAGATCCCCGGCTACTACGCCGTCGTCGACAACCGCCGAGATGAGATCGACGAGTCGCGCCGCCTGCTCTACGTAGGGATGACGCGCGCGAAGGACCGCCTGGTCCTCACCCGCACGGTCCGGCGCCACGGCCGCGAGTCGGGAGGGAGCCTCTTCCTCGATGAGATGGCACTGACCCCAACGATCAGCGGCTCTCCCTAGCGTCCTCCGACTCTGACGATCCCGCCGAACGGGGCCGTAGCTCCGGGAAGGTTCGTCCGCCGTCGCCGCGGTAGCGATATCGGAAAGCTACGCAGCCGGGCCGTCCCCCCGGACAGTAGTAGCCCTGAAAGCGCACGACGGCATACTTGCCGTCCGCCGTGCGGACGGCGAAGGCGCGGTCGGCGGGCTGCAGAACGTGCGAGGTCCAGCTGTAGTCGTACCAGTCCTCGAGCACCCGGTTGCGGGGCGTGTCGCCACGGCGCTCATCGGCCACGTAGCCCGCCTCCGGCAGCCCGAGCGCCGACTCGATGACGGCCGAACCCAAGGGAGACACACCCGCACGACCCAGCGGATTCGTGGCGCCCCCGTTCGTGATCATCCGGTGGCGCTGGAAGGCGATGTCCCAGTCGAGGGACCGCCGCGAGTCGACCGGCACAACCGAGCCACGAGAGAAGTCGAAATAGACCCACTCGTCGTGCGAGCGCGCGTCCACGGTGTAGAGCCGCGGCCCGACCACGCCCTCTCCCACCTCTTCCGGGGCGGCCGGGCTTGGCAGGAACACCTCAAGCTCGGGGCGGATGAGGCTACGGGCGACCAGGCCGACCACGAGCGCAACGAACAGCGTGGCGACGCCGGCGAGAATCAGGGTCGAGAGTTTGGGGGGGGCCATGCCCGAAGATAAGCCGGCGCGCGCTCACAGCCAGCCGCACGGCCTTTCATTCGGTCGACCGCGAGCGCTCCGGCGGCCCGACACGAACGCCGTTCCGGTGCGATCGGTCCCTTTACACCCACGAGGTGGACGGATAGCCTTGAGCGTGCACACCGCCATCGTGCTCTCCTTGCTGCTCGCCGCCGCCGGCCCGGTGCGCCCCGCACTTAAGGCTTCGCTGCCCGAGGTGCTGCTCGAGAACCGTACCGCCCGCGATCTGCAGGTGGAGATCGGGGACACGGTCTGGGTCTCGGGCCTCGACACCAGCGAGCGCGGCTTCGTGGTGGTGGGCACCTATCGACGCCCGGCCGACCCGGCGACGGTGACGGTGCGCGACTACCGCGCGATCTTCCACCTCCCCGACCTGCAGGAGCTTCTTGGGGCGGGTGACCGGGTAGATCGCTTCAGCGTCAGGCTGCGCCCGGGTGTCGATCGCCAGACGGTCATCGCCCAGATCGATCGCCTGGCGTTCGGGGCCGATGCTTTACCGAGCGAGATGGTCGCCAACGCGACGTCCGAGACATTCCGCGTCGTCTCGCGATTCCACCGCGCCCTGGCCGGAATCACCATCACCGGCAGTGCCGTCTTCCTGTTGTGCCTGGTGGTCCTCAAGATCGAGGAGCGGCGACTCGAGGGAGCATCGATGCGCGACGTCGGTATCTCACGCCGCACGCTCTTCCTCTGGATGTTCGCCGAGACGCTGGCCATGGCCGCGATCGGCACGGCGCTCGGCTTGGCACTCGGGTGGCTCGGCTCCGCCGTGATCAACGCTTATTTCCGCGAGCATTACGACACCTCGCTCGCCTTCGCCAAGGTCACGCCGGACCTGGTCCTGCTCGTCAGCGTCATCGGACTCGCCACAGGCGTCGCCGTCGGCGTCCTGGCCGGGCTCGGGTTGGTGCGGACCCGCTCGGCTCGCCTGCGCGAGATATGATCAACGCCCTCGTCATCGGCTGGCGCACGCTGGTTCGCCGTCACGGCCGACTCGCCCTGTTCATCGCCGCCGTCACGGTGGCCGCCGCCGTCCTCATCGACATGGTGATGCTCGCCGCGGGCCTGCAGCGCAGCCTGACCGATCTGCTCGAAGCCACCGGCTATCAGGTTCGCGTGCTTCCAAAAGGCGTGCTGCCGTTCGAGACCGAGGCGGCACTGCTCAGCTCCGATTCGCTGGCCGAGCTGCTGCGCGCCGACCCCAGGATTGACGAGGCAACGCCGATCTGGGCCCGCACGGTGTACGTCGCGCCGCCCGAGGAGGTGAGTCGCCCGGAGGCAACCTTCTGCTACGGCCTGCCGGCGGGGACGACCCCGGCCCTGCGGCTACTCGAGGGTCGACCGGCGGCAGCGGCCGGCGAGGTGATCGTCGATGCGCGTCTGGCCAGCGATCTCGGGTTGAGCCCCGGCAGCACGCTCGAGATCGGTCTCGAGCCGGACGCCGCCCTGGGAGCGATGCGGCGCCAGCGCAGCGCCCGCGTCGTGGGGGTGGCCGAGTTCATGTTCGCCGCCGAGGGCTCGGCCACCATCGGCCTGACGCTCGAAGATCTGTGGAACCTCGCCGGAACCCTCTCGCGCCCGGCCGCGATGATCGCCTTGCGCGTGGCCCGCGACGCGGACGCCTACGCCGTGGCCCGCGACTACCGGGACCGTCTGGGCTACGTCGATGTGTACGCGATCCCCGAGATCATCGAGGCGGCGGGCGACCGCCTGACCTACTTCCAGCAGCTCTCATTGGTGCTGGGCACGGTCAGCCTGGGCGTCGCCTTCTTGCTGGTCGCCACCCTGCTGACCCTCTCGGTGAACGAGCGCTGGGGCGAGATCGCCGCGCTTCGCGCCCTGGGCGTCACACGGGGCCGGATGCTGGCCCAGGTCGCCTGGCAGGGATTGATCATCTCCACGTCGGGAACCGCCGCGGGTATCGGGGTGGGCCTGATCGTCGCTCGCTACCTGGACGGCATCCTGACCCGGTTCCCCGGACTGCCGCTCGACGTGTCTTTCTTCATCCTGGAACCGTTCGACGCCGGCCTCTCAGTGGCTCTGCTGCTGGCGACCGGCCTGCTCGCCGGACTCTATCCGGCCTGGCGGGCGGCGAGCGTGAACATCGCGTTGGTGTTGAGGCAAGAGATCGAATGAACGAAATCGTTGCCGAAGCACACGACCTACACCGCGCCTACCAGCGAGGGGCGACGCGCGTGCATGCCGTACGCGGCATCGACCTCTCGATTCGCGCCGCCGACTACGTTGTCGTGGTCGGCCCCAGCGGGTCGGGAAAGTCTACGCTGCTCAACTTGCTGGGCGGAATCGACATCCCCACATCCGGCAGCGTGCAACTTCTCGGACACGATACCCGCGGGCTCAGCGACCGGCGCCTGACCCGGCTTCGCCTGGAACGGGTCGGATTCGTGTTTCAGCGTTTTCATCTGCTTCCGGCGCTCAGCGCCGCCGAGAACGTCGAGCTGCCGATGGCCGAGGCCGGTGCTCCGCGCCCGCACCGCCGCGCCCGGGCGCGTAAGCTGCTCGAGTACGTGGGTCTCGGCCACCGCGTCGACCATCGACCGGGGCAGCTGTCGGGGGGCGAGATGCAGAGGGTCGCCATCGCGAGGGCGCTCGCCAACGAGCCGGCCATCATCCTGGCGGACGAGCCGACCGGCGAACTTGACCGGGACACGGGGGCGGAGATCGCCGAGTTGTTCAAGCGACTCAACCAGGACGGGACGACCCTGGTGATCGTCACTCACGACACCGCTCTGGCCAAAGCGGCGACGGTGGTTCGAGAGATGCGCGACGGCCGGCTCACCAATTCGGATCCGCTATGATCGGCCGCCTGGTCCTTCGTCATATCGCGCTGCACCCGATCCGCTCGATCGTCTTCCTGGGCGCCTACGCGTCGGGCGTCGCGGTCATGCTCGCCTTGCTCTCGATCGGCGAGGTGATGGTCGCGCAGTCACGCGACGAGAAGTGGGTGGGTGGAGGCGACGTGTCGGTGCTGCCCGCCGGCGTCGATCTCGAGACGCTGAGGACAGGCGGCGCCGTCTTCTTCGGTCTCGAGCAGGCCCGGTTCGTCGCCCGCTCGATACTCGACGGACCCCGGCTGGCGGACGCGGTCGATGCCGTCGCGCCCTGGATCGACGGTCGCGCCGTCTACGTCCGGCGCTCCGGGTCGGACGCGGCACTCGCCGTCCGGGCCAGCGGTCAGATCCCGTCAACGGCGCAAACGTTGGGCGCGGCGCCCGAGGTCACGAGCGGTGAGTGGCTCGACAGCGAGGCCGACCACCTTTGGCTCCGCCCGACCCCGTACGAGCTGTACTCCGAGATCGACCGCTTCCATCTGCCGCCCCAGAGCGTCCGGGGCGATTCGACCTGGGCCGAATGGCACTACTTCAACTTGCTCTGGCCCGGCGAGGAGCGCTGGCTGTACCTCTCCTATATCCTGGGCGGCGATCTCTCGAGCGAGCGCTGGGGAGGCCTGGTGCTGGCACGGCTGCGGACGCCCGATGGGCGCCACCGCTCCTTCGCCGACACGCTACGGGCCAGCGCGATCGAGTTTTCCACAACCTCTCCTGACCTGCGCTTCGGTTCTCACACGGTCGAGCTGCTCGACGAACCGGTTCGTTATCGAGTGCAGGCGGTTCTTCCAAGCCTCGAAGGACGTTCGCGGCTCCGGGTCGACCTGGAGATGGAGCCGGCCCCGCACCGCTACTTTCCCCCGGCCGAGCTCGCCTCTTCCGGCTCTTTCGTCAGCGGCTATGTAGTGCCGGCACTGCGGGCGCGGGCGCAAGGGACGATCTGCTGGGACAGGCGCTGTTGGGACGTCGACCAGACCCTCGCCTATCACGATCACAACTGGGGAACGTGGGGCGGAGTGCTCTGGGACTGGGGCATCGCTCACACCAGCGACGTAGATGTGCTCTACGGGGGCGTTCACGGGTCAGGGGTCGATGAAGCGCGCCAACGTGGAGCCCGCTTCCTCGTTTACGCGGTCGACTCCTTGGGCGTGACCGCTGTACTTGAGCCCGATCGGCTCGAATACTCCGGTTCTCGGGCTGTCGTCTTCGGCGGCGAGAGCGTGCCCGCCCCGGAGAGGGTGACCTGGACCGCACGCCGTGGAGACGACTCGCTGACCGCGGTGATCGACCTGCGACGTATCGGCCTCTCGCGCCTGGCGCTCGGCGCCGACGCGGATGTCTTCTTCGCGCAGATGCAAGGAACGATGACGCTAGCGGGCCGGCTCGGATCGCGGCCCGTTTCCGCTCGCGGACCGGGGTTCTTCGAGACCTACATACGAAAGCCTTAGCTGGATTGTTTGCGCGGAACGGCTTACCTTCAGACCCTTCTCAGTCCACTTCGCACAAAAAAAACGGCGTGTATGGCGGCCCGTTGCCGGACCGCCGTCTCGGCGAGATGCACCCAAAGATGGAGGTAACGATGAAGAAATGGCGCTATACGCGGGCTACGCTGTCGGCCACTGCGCTGGCTCTGGCGCTGGCCGTGCCAACGCCCGGGCGTGCCCAAGTCGACACGGTACAGGCGCAACGACCTGCTGCGCAGGAGCCCGGCGCTCAGCAGGAGCCGGCGGCGCAACCGGGGCCCGAGCGAGCGCCGGTGGTCCTGCGCGGCCGCACGCTCTTCTATGTGCAGGAACGCGTGCTCTCTTTCACACCCGAGGACCGCGCCCGAACCATCGCCGAACGGCTGGAGAGGATCTATAAGGATCCGCTCTCCAGCGTCGAGCCGGTGAGCATCGAGGAGGGAGAGACCTCGTCCGACCTCCTCATCGGGGACCGGATCGTCATGAGCGTCACGGACCGCGACGCGCGGGCCGCAGGGCGCCCGCGTCAGGAGCTGGCGACGGAGCTGGCGACGCTGATCGACACTACCTTACAAGAGCTTCACCGACAGTACAGCTTGACCAGCTTGTTGCTGGGTGCGGGCTATACGGCGCTGACGCTCATCGCACTGGCGCTGATCTTCTTCATCTTCGGCAAGCTCTTTCCGAAGCTCTATGCCAAGCTGGACTCCTGGCGAGACACGCGGATTCCGTCGCTGAANNGCTACGATAGTGGTACTCTACTTCAGTCTTCCCCTGATACTGGGGTTTTTCCCCTGGACCCGAGGCTATGCCGCCATCATTTACCGCTTCATCGGCACGCCGCTCGGCGCGGTGGCACGCGGCTTCGTCGCCTACCTGCCCAACCTCTTTTTTATCGCCGTCATCATACTCGTCACCTATTACTTGATAAAGTTCACGAAGCTCATCTTTAACGAGATCGGCAAGGGAACGATAGCACTCCCCGGCTTCTACAAGGGCTGGGCAAGGCCGACCTTCAAGATCGTCCGGTTCTTGATCATTGCGTTCACGGCCATAGCGATCTTCCCGTACCTGCCCGGCGCCGGTTCCGACGCGTTCAAAGGCGTCTCGCTGTTTCTCGGTGTCCTCTTTTCTCTAGGATCGACGGGTGCGATCGCAAACATCGTCGCCGGCGTCGTCCTCACTTATACGCGTGCGTTCGACATCGGGGATCGCGTCAAGATCTCCGATACCGTCGGCGACGTCACAGAGCGAACGCTGCTCGCCACATACGTGCGTACGACCAAGAACGTCGACATCACCGTGCCCAACGCCATGGTACTGGGCAGCCACATCATCAATTACAGCACGTCGGCGCGGACCGGCCTCATCCTGCATACCGGCGTCACCATCGGCTACGATGTACCGTGGAAGCAAGTGCACGAGTTGCTCTTGGCGGCGGCGCGTGATACGGAAAACGTCGAGGAGGAACCCGCACCGTTCGTTCTACAGACGAGCCTCGACGACTTCTACGTGAGCTACGAGCTGAACGCTTACACCGATAAGCCTCAGATGATGGCCAAGATCTACTCGGAGCTGCACCAGAACATCCAGGACAAGTTCAACGAGGCGGGTGTCGAGATCATGTCGCCGCACTTCTCGGCCGTGAGGGATGGGCACCAGATCAACATCCCGCAGGACTATCTGCCGAAGGACTACGCCGCGCCGGCGTTCCGACTCAACCCGCTGCAAAACCTTGTACCGAAGAGCTGAGCCAGCGCGGGCGTCACCGGGCGCGGCGCCGGAGCGGAGGGTCCGAACCGGCGAAACGAGACGCCTCGGCTAACGGAGGAACCCATGGAGGATTTTGTGCAGCGCTGGTTGTTCGACCCGACCGTGGGCAAGTTGCTCGCCGCCGTCCTCGGGTTGCTAGTGATTCATGTGGTCGTGCGTATCGCACAGCGTGCGATCGCGCCGCACATCAAAGACTCGGACGCGCGGTACCGCACGCGGAAGTTCGTCACCTTCATCGGCTACGCCGCGGGCCTGCTCCTGCTCGCCGCGGTGTTCAGCGACCGGCTGGGTCGCCTCACCGTCGCCTTCGGGGTCGCCGGTGCGGGCGTGGCTTTCGCCCTTCAGGAGGTCATCGCCAGCGTGGCCGGCTGGGTCGCCGTCAACTTCGCCACCTTCTACCGCGTCGGCGATCGCGTCCAGCTCGGCGGCATCAAGGGCGACGTGATCGACATCGGGATACTGCGGACGACGCTGATGGAGTGCGGCCAATGGATCAACGCCGATCAGTACAATGGCCGCATCGTCCGGGTCGCCAACAGCTTCGTTTTCAAGGATCCGGTGTTCAACTATTCCGGCGACTTCCCGTTCTTATGGGACGAGATCGTCGTTCCGGTGCGGTACGGCAGTGACACACGCCTGGCACGCGAGCTGCTCGTCCAGGTCGCCAATGAGACCGTCGGTGGCTACGCGGCGACCGCGAGAGAAGGTTGGAAACAGATCGTCAACCGCTACCGGATCGAAGATGCGCGGATCGATCCGATGGTGACGCTGATCGCCAACGACAACTGGCTGGAGTTCACGCTCCGATACGTCGTCGATTACAAGAAACGGCGCACGACCAAAGACGAGCTGTGGCAGCGCGTCCTCGAGAAGGTCGATGAGACCGGCGGCCGCGTCGCCCTCGCTTCGGCCACCTTCGAGATCGTGCAGACTCCGGTGATCGATGTTCGTCTAGCGGACGGAGCGGCTTCGCGCACGGCCTGACGCCGAACGGGCGGTGCGTCGGGTTAGGCCACCGTCCGATCGGGCGCGAGACCGGAAAGCCCCGACCCCACTCGGCCTTCACGCACCAGCGCCACGGACAGGCCGGCGGCCAGCACGATGGCGCCCAGCACCGGCAGCGAGAACGCCTGCATCAACCTCCAGGCCGAGGACGAGACCAGGACGAACGAGACCAGGCCGGTATAGAGCAGCAAACGTCGTGTGCCGGCGTCCCCTTGATTCGTGCGCACGTAATACACCGCCGCGGCGTAAGGGAAGAGCAAGAAGACGTAATGGTTGATCCACGAGATCGGCGACACGAACAACGTGGCGATCCAAATGAGCGAGTACTCGAGCGCGAGGACAGGCCGGTCCCGATGGCCCAGCGGGGTCCGGCAGACCGCGGCCAGGAAGATGAGGATCGCCAGGACCATCGCTTTGATCAGGCGATCCGCCGTGCCCAGGCTCATTGAGAAGAGGTTCACGTAGAAGCTGCCCACGCCGCCGCGGTCCCAACGCGCGGGAACCTCAGTGAAGTAACGGTGAAAGGCGGCGGCCAGCGACTGGTTAGTGTCCCTGAACCCCTGCAGACCTTCGGCGAGCGTGCCCTCCGCAATGAAGCCGCTGACTATGTCGTACCACCCCACCATGATCTCAACGAAGTTGGCAGGGCCGAACACCAGCGGCGGAATCAGGAACCAGCAAACGATGACGGCCAGGCCGGCGCCCAGCACGACGCGGTAGGCCCGCTTGTATAAGAAGTAGAGAACGAATAGCCCGGGCGTCAGCTTGAGCGCTGTGGCGAGTCCCAGCAGGCCGCCCGCGGCGAGATCGGCGCGTTTTCGAACGGCGTAAAGAGCGAGACAAACGACCACCAGGGTGACCGTGTTGACCTGAGCCGTCTCGAGATTGCTCCCGATGATCCCGGCGGTCAGCACCAGCGGCAGGACGATCAAGACTTTGTCCCGACGCGCATTTTCCGGTCCGCCGACGGTGACGGCGCACAGGTAAGCCGCGCCCACGGCCAACCCCAGGCTCAGCCAGAACCAGAGCGACGCCCCGATGATCGTGGGCAGCGGGACCAGCGGCGCGAACAGCAGGCCGAAGAAAGGCGGATACTTGGTGATCGTGTAATCGGCCGGGTACTCCCTGTACACGTTGAGCTTGGCGTACACCAGGTCCCGGCTGAAACGTATGAAATCGTCGTACTGCGAGCCGTGACCGTTGACCGCCCGGCGCACCATGTTGTACCAGAGAAAAGCGACCAGCAGTACGAGCAGGACAGCGTAGACCCGCCTTGCGGTCGACGAGCGGAGCGCCCGCGCGATCCGGCTATCGCTCCACCCCCCTGAAGGACCACTCACATTACCTGCCAGCGCCAACGATCCTCCCGACCGGGCAACACCCGGCGCCGATGTACCGATCCGCCTGACCGATCATGCCCGCACACAACGAGCGCAGCGGTTATTCCAGGGTTTGCTCGAAGAACGTAGATTGCCCAATGTGGCGCATCCGGGCCGGCCACCGGTCTGCCTTTGACCAACGCTTGTGCCAAGGACGGGGAAAGATAATGCGCTATCCGCTCGCTGGAAGGGAAACGCTGGCCGCCTTGACAACCGGGGGCGGCCTGTTTGCCGGTGCCCTCGGTCTGGCCAAGGCTGCCGCCAAGCGAGCGGTGGGGCCGCTGGCGGTTCCACTCGCCGTCGGCGGCGGCTTGATGTGGCTGGGGCGCAGCCTGGGCGACGCCTTCGTCGACATCGGCGAAAACGAGCTGCGGGTCAAGCTGGGCGTCTTCTTCGACGAGACGATCCCGCTGAGCGAAGTGGCGAAGGTGAGGGAGACCCAGTGGAGTATCTTGGGCGGGCTCGGCGTCCGCACGAACCTTAGGGACATGATCGCGGTCGTGACGAAGATCGGACCGGTAGCGGAGCTCTCATTCTGGCGGCCTCTCCGACTTCCGGTCATCCCGCGGGTCTATTACGTGCGGGCTCAGCGCCTGCTGGTCAGCCCGGAGCAACTGGGGAGTTTCCTCGAAGACCTCCACCGCCGCCTTCGAAAGTAGGCGGAGCCGGCTGCACCCCTTCGCCCAGCCCGTTCAGGCGCATCTGCACCCGGTTCAGAACCCGCTCGGCGCGGGTCATGTTGGTGAGCGAGTGGCGCGCCTGCCGCACGGCCCTGGCCAGCTCGGAGCCCAGTTCGGTCAAATCGGACTGCAGGTGACCGAGGTGTGCCAGCAGCTCGCGGGCACTCTCTTGCAGCCGAAACCCCGACATACCCAACCGCACGACCGTCAGATAAGCGTAGAGCGTGTTCGGCGAAACCGGCACGACGCGCTTCGACAGCGCGTAGCGCATGAGTGGCTCCCCATCCAGCTCGAAGCCGTCCAGCGACATCTCGTGAAAGATCGACTCCGACGGGATATACATGAGTGCCACGTCGATAGACCCGTCGTCCGGTGACAGGTACTTCGCGGCGACCTCGTCGACATGACGCCGAACATCACGGGCGAACGCGCGTCGCGCCGCCTCACCGCCGGACTCCGAATTCTGACGCTGGTCGAGGTAACGACGGAAATTGTCGAGCGGGAACTTGGCATCGAGCGCAAGCAGACGTCCCTCTCCGAGAAAAACGGCGGCATCCACACGCACGCCACTCGTCGGGAAGGTGTACTGCAGCGCGAAGCGTTCCCGCGGTAGCAGATCGGCCAGAGCCTCCTCGAGCAGCCGTTCCGCGAACGCTCCACGCAGCTGCGGCGGCTGCAAGATCTTCTGCAGCTCGTCGAGCCCCACACTTAGCCTCTCGACTTGTCGGGTGGCCTGCTGCAGCCGCCCGATCCGCTGGCTCAGTTCCTGAGCTTGCTGGAAGTTCTCACGCAGCCGTTCGTCGACACCCGACCGAAGCGCCTGAACTTCTCGCTGCAAGAGGTGCAGCGACGCGGGCGGCGTCTCCGCCAACCTCTCGAGCTCCTTCTGCGCGCGAGACAGCCGCCACGCGAGCCAGATCGCGCCCAGTAACAACGCCGAGAGTAGCAGCAGCACCAGCGCATCCATCTTCCCCTCCCTGGATGCACGCCGGCCGCACGGCGGCGTGCCGTCCATAAGCTGCACGGATGTCTGGGGTGTCCGGGCTGGAGTGCCGCCTAAGGGTAGGGCCGGCGGGCCCGCCGTGGCAAGGACTCGCGGCGAGCGGGGCTTCTTCATAGATTAGTGTCCAATGGAAACACACGACATGACCGAGGAGCCGCAGATGGGCGTCGAGGAATACTCCTTCAAGGCGTTCAGCGAGCATGCGTTTTACCGAAAGGTGAACGAATGTCTGGTGGATCGCGCTCAGCTCAAGCGCGGCTGGACGGTGGTCGACGTGGCCTGCGGCAGCGGGGCCGTCACCGAGCTAATCCTCGAGAAGATCCGTGGCGCGCGTGACGCGATGGTCATCGGCGTCGACATGTCCGCAACGGCGCTTCGAGACGCCCGGCAGAAGGTTGCCGGCGTCTATGATGCCGTCATCGAGTTCGTTCAGGCCCGGGCAGAGGATCTCTCCCAGTCGATCAAGCGCGCTGCGGACGCCGTCGTCTTCTGCAACGGCATACACTATATAGAGGACAAGACCGGCCTGGTGAAGGAGATTCACCGCACGCTTCGGCCGGGTGGGATCTTCGCCTTCAACACCGGCTTCTTCGAAGGCGCCTTACCGCCGGAAACGATCGCCTACTACCGGCGCTGGATGATGAAGGCGCTGCGGCAGCTCAAGACCGAATACAACCTGCGCCCCTCGCGCGACAGGGTGGAGTCGCGAAACCAGCTGACGCCCGACCAGTACCGCGAACTGCTCGAGGGGGCCGGGTTCGAGGTGAAGACTCAAGAGATCGTTCCGAGCGAAATCACCCAACAAGGCTGGGTGGACCTGAGCCGCTTTTCCGATTTCATCGCCGGGGCGTTGCCCGGTGTGCCGCTGAAAACGGCCAGCGATGTGCTGGTCGCGTCACTTAGCGAGACCTTCGACGAGCTCAAGGTCTCCGCCTGGCCCCGGAACTGGCTGACCGTGGTCGCCGCTCGACCGTAGGGACCGGTGGTCGGTAGGCGGTGGGCGGTAGGTCGCTTTAGCCCCCCCTCTCTCAAGCCGCAGAGAAATCAGGCAACGACCCGCACAACTTCTTCACCAGCCCGGGATCGTCCAGCAGCACGCGCGTGCGGGTGCCTCGCTCGTGTACGATCAGCACATCGCGGTCCGCCAAACCCAGAAAGAAGTGCGGAACCCATTCACCGGCCTTGAGGAAGAAGGCCACGGCTTCCAGCGCATCCACCAGCGAATGGACTCGGAAAGACCGGGCCTTGCCGGTCAGATCCGGATAAGCGGGACCCGGGCAAGGCTCTTCCTTTAGATGCCGGTACAAGCTGACGCAGATAGGGTCGAAGTGCGAGCTGCCCGAGCCTGAAAGCTCTGAGTCGCCGACCGTGAAGATGTAGGTGGCGCGGTCGGCCCGCTTCTCGAAAACCAGCGCGGTGACCAGGTTGAACAGGACACCGAAAAACTCCGCCTCGCTCAGACTGTAGGTCTTGCCCCCCAGCTCCAGTCGAAAGCGTCGTGACGACTCACCTTCCATGGGGCGCCTCTTTGCGCGGGTGACGGGTGCCATCCTCATGATAGGAGGCGGCTCGGCCGCAGGCAACTTATCTTCGTGAGCGGTGGACGGCCCCACGGCGCCCGGCGGCGCACGAACCCGTTGCCACCCGGCCGTTGATCCGGCAGCTTTTCCTAACGAGCCGGCACGCACCCGAAGGATTGACGCCAGAACCGTTATGCCCGCGAACCTGCCACCGATCTACCACGCCGCCGAGAAGCGATTTCGCCAGGCCAATACGGCCGAGGAGAAGATCGAAGCGCTCCGTGAAATGCTCGCCGTCATGCCCAAACACAAGGGCACCGACAAGCTGCAGGCGGACATCAAGCGGCGTATCGCTCAGCTCAAGGACCAGGCCAAGAAGGCACCGGCCGCGCGGCAGGTGCCACAATGGGTCATCGAGAAGGTCGGGGCCGGACAGGTCCCGGTGATCGGCCCGCCCAACGCCGGCAAGTCGGCGCTCATCGCCCACGTCACCCACGCGGATGTGCGCGTCGCGGATTATCCTTTTGCCACGCAGTCGCCGATACCGGCGATGATGCCGTTCGAGAACATTCAGATTCAGCTCATCGATACGCCCGCCTGGTCCGAGGACTTCGATGTCGGGTGGATCCCCGAGCTGGCTCGACGCGCCGATGCCTGCGTTCTGGTCGCCGACCTCTCCGACCCGAATGCGCCGGACGCGATCGATTTCATCCTCAAGGCGATGGAGGAGCGCGATGTCGTGCTCATCGGCACGGTGCCCGACGAACGCCAGGGTTTCGAGGTCTGCGTCCCGACGCTGTTGGCCGGAAACAAGCTGGACGCGCCCGGTGTGGAGGCGACGCTGGAGCGGCTAAAGCAGCGCTTCGCCGGCCGCTTCCCGATCTGTGCGATCTCCGCTGAGAGCGGCCGCGGCATCGACGACTTCAAGCGCGCAGTCTACGACGTCATGCGCATCAGCCGTGTCTTCACCAAGCAGCCCGGCAAAGAACCCGATCTGGGCGAACCGTTCGTCCTACCGACCGGCAGCACGGTGCGCGACCTGGCCGCCAAGATCCACAAGGAGATCCTTGCCAACTTCCGATTCGGAAGAGTCTGGGGCGCCTCGGGCAGGTTCCAGGGTCAGCGCGTGGGCGAGGATCACGTGCTCGTGGACGGCGACATTGTAGAGCTGCATACCCGTTAAAGCGGCAAACGCCACGACGGTTGATCCGCCATGTCTCCAGTTGGAACTCGGCCCAAGCCCGAATCGAGCCCTCCGACTCGGCCCCCACGGTCGCGTTCCATCGCCGTAATCCTGCTCTCCTGCCTGGGCTGCATCGCCAGCTGCAACGGGAAAGAGCCTGCCGGTCCGCCGCCGGTGCCCTCGACCGGCTGGATCGAGGTCGTGACGTCGACGGACGGCGTCGAGCTCGACCCCGATGGCTACGTCGTGAGCGTCTTCAGCGCCGACCCGGGTGGTGGTCCCACCATCGAAAGCCGAGTTCTGAGCGTGACGGATCGCGCCGTCTTTACTCGGGAGCAACCGGGCGACTACATCGTCGAGTTGTCAGATGTCGCGCAAAACTGTGAGCTCGCCGGCCCGAGGTTGCGAGACGTGTCCGTTGCCGCCGGGGATACGACGACGACAGAATTCCAGTTCACCTGCTTTCTTTCAGCTCCCCTCAAAGGCAAGATCGTATTCAGCACCGACCGAGATGGCGGCAGGCCCGAGATCTATGCCATGGACTTCGATGGGTCCGGTCTGTTCAACCTCTCGAGGGATCCCGGCGCTAGCGACATCACTCCGGCAGTATCACACGACGGCACCCAAGTGGCTTACGCTTCGGACCGGGCTGGCAACTTCGACATCTATTACATGAATGCGAATGGCACGGGGAAGACACGATACACCGTGAGGACGACCTCCGAGCAGGCTCCCGCCTTATCGCTCGAAGATAGCCTAGCGTACCAGGAGGGCACCTCACAAAGCTCCAGAGTAATCGTAACGCGACAGATCATCAGCCTGGGTTTTCTAACCAAGTCTCCCAGCTGGTCACCCGGGGGGACGAAGATCGCGGTAGCGGACGATTTCTACTCCAATCTGGATGTCTGGCTGTACGATCTCGAAGCTTCAAGCGTCACCGATCGCTACACTCGCCTCACCTCGAACGCGGCCACTGACGACGATCCCGCCTGGTCACCCGACGGAAGCAAGATCGCCTTCGCCAGCGATCGAGACGGTAACTTCGAGATCTACTTGATTGACATCGACGGCACGAACCTCGTCCGATTGACCGACCACCCGGGAGCGGATCGAGCTCCGGCCTGGTCGGCCGACGGGAGGAGGATCGCGTTTGAGACCGATCGGGACGGGAACTTCGAGATCTACGTCATGAACGCCGACGGCACCGGCCTGCTCAACCTCACCAACCATCCTGCAGACGACCGGGATCCGGTCTGGAGCCCCTGAGCGCCTCGGCAGCGCACCGCCAGCCAGCCTGTTTCTCCGTATCGACCTCGCACGCTCGAGACCCAGCTTCTCACATCGCGCTCAGCGACTCACCCGGTTGCGGCCTGTCCGCTTGGCCCGATAGAGCGCGCGATCCGCCGCCTCGAGCACTTTTTCGACCGTCGGGAACCGGCCGCTCCGCTCCGCCACACCGATGCTCACGGTCACCGCCAGCCGCTTGCCACCACCGCGTGACCGCCTCTTGTTCTTGCCCTCGGGCTTGCTCTTGCGGCGGCCGCCGCGTCTCAACGTGAACGCGTGCTTCTCGATCGCTTCGCGAAGCTGCTCGAGGTGCGGTTCCGCTTCGTCACGGTTCTTCCCCGGGAAAAGTACCGCGAACTCCTCGCCGCCGTAGCGGAACGCCCGACCCCCACCCGAGATCGCCTTCAACCGGCTCGCGACCATGCGAAGCACCTGATCGCCCACGTCGTGGCCGTGACGGTCGTTGAAGCGCTTGAAGTGATCGATGTCCACCATGGCTATGGCGTAACTCTCGCGCAGAGCCCCCAGTGCGTCTCGCATCGCGCGGCGCGCCGGCAAGGCGGTCAGGTCGTCGTAATACGCCATGCTGTACGAGCTCTCGACGACCGAGAGCACCAGGATCAGGCCGGCGGCCATGAAGAAGAGACTCGACTCGGCGCTCCCCGGTTGGGCCCGAAAGGCCAGGAAGGTCGCGAGCGTCGCCCAACCGAAGCTCCGCTCCACCACTTTGGCCCGCCGGATCCCCGCGACAACGCACCCCGCCAATCCGACGAGTGTGGCGATCACCACGGGCTGCGGCACGCCGGCCGCGCCCAGGAAACCGACATCCAAGAGCACACGCCTAACAAGGCCGGTGACGAGCGGCTCGCGGGTGGCGAGAAGGTACGCCGTCGCGCCGGCCACCAGCACCACGCCGCCGACATGAGCCAGACCGCGCAACGTGAAAACGCCGCGATCACGAGCCAGAGCCAGCATGGCCATCACCAGCGGAAGCAGGAAGGCGGCCGCGGCATGTACGGGAAGAACCTCGGCAGCTCCTGCGATCTGGAGCGCGCGCTCGACCAGCCCGATCGCCAGGATCGCCGCGACGACGCGACTGCGGTGGAACCGCCAGGCAAGCAGAATCGCCGCAGCGAAGATGACGTACGGGTAACCCGTTGTCATCGCGGGGATCAAACCCGTATCGCCGGCTAGGCGAAGCACGGCGACGGCGGCCAGGATGACCAAGCCGCCGGGGGCCACCCACGATAAGACTCGCCTCAAGCGCGTAGAGTTCAAGAACGTCTCGCTAACCGACGGTGCACATCATGACGACGGCCGAGCCCATTCAACTTTCATTGAAGAGACCGGGCTGCTCGTTTGTGGCATCGGAATAGACGAGCCGGAAGTCATCGAGCACCCGCGCGCTCTCGTTCAACGTGTGAACATCCGATCTCGTCGGCCCAAGCACATGAACCACCTCATGGCCACGCGCCACCAGCGCGTCCGAGATCAGCTGGCGGTGGCAGCGCCATGGCGTCGCCTCGGCGCACATGATAGCCACGGTGCGCTCTGACGCCAGCCCGATCAGCCGGCTCAGGGCCTCCCGGAACTCGGGAGAATCCATGTGGTCGGCGTAAGCCCGAAAACCTACGGATCGCCAGGCTGTGTGTTGTGACTCGGGTCGCGGTTTGCGGAAGCCGCCCATGTCGGGCTCGTGGCTGTACTCTATCTCGGACTCGAGCAGGGCACGCGAGAGCGCCTCCTGAGCGAACTGTGGATGTCGCCGCGATCCGGGGAACCGGCGGACGTCGACCAGATGCTCGACGCCGTGCTCGCGCAGCAGCTCGAGGAACTCGGCCCACGGCCGGGTCGAGTGGCCGATCGTGAAGATGCGAGACATGCGCCTAGGCCGTCACCGCCCCGCGGAACCGGGCGATGGCGAGCGAGAGCACGCCCGCGGCGATCGCGGTGAGCGCGGCGTACTGAGGCCAGAGTTGGGCCAGGCCCGTGCCTTTGAGAAATATGGCTCGCACGATCTCTAAGAAATGTCGAACCGGGTTCAGGACCGTGAGCCACTGAAAGACTTCTGGCATGCTGCTGATCGGATAGAAGAAGCCGGAAAGGATGATCGCCGGCAGCAGAAACAGGAACATGGTCATGATGGCTTCCTGCTGCGTTCGCGACATCGTCGAGATGAGAAGACCGAACGAGAGCCCCGATACGATATAGAGCAAGGCTGCCGGCAACAGCGCAAAGAACGACCCGCGCATTGGGATACCGAACCAGAGGATCGCGACGGCCGTGATCAGGGCCAGGTCGACGAGCCCGATCAGAGTGACCGGCAGCGTCTTGCCCAGCATCAGCTCGGTCGCCGACAGCGGGCTCACGTTGAGCTGGTCGAGCGTGCCCATCTCCCGCTCCCGCACCACCGCCAGCGCCGTCAGCAACAGTGACATAAGCAGAATCAGGATGCCGATCACCGCCGGCACGTTGTAGACCCGGCTCTCCAGCTCGGGGTTGAACCAGGCGCGGGCCCGGAGATCGATACCGCCCTCGACAAACGCGCCCGCGCCACGCGCCCGATCGAGGGCGAAGCGGCGGATGATGCGCTGAGCGTATCCCTGCGCCACCGTGCCGCTGTTCGAGTTCGTCCCGTCCACCACCACCTGCACCACCCCACGCCCCGCCGCCACGTCACGCGCGAACCCCACCGGAACGTCGATCCCCAACAGCGCGTCTCCGTGATCGAGCGCCCGTACGAGGTCGGCGGGCCTGTCCGTCGTCTCTTCGATCTTGAAGTAGCCGGTGGAACGGAAGGCATCGATCATCTCGCGAGCCGGGGCGGATCCGTCGCGGTCCACGACGATCGTCGCCGTGTTCCGTATGTCGGTGTTGACGGCATAACCAAACACGACCAGCTGGATGAGCGGCGAGATGAAGACGATGCGCTTCATGCGAGGATCGCGGAAGATCTGCCGCAACTCCTTCTTCAGCATCTCGCGGACGCGTAGCAACGACACGGTCGCTAACCCAGCTCCTTCCTGAACGCCCGGATCGCCAGCGCCAGGCCGGTCACCGCGAAGATGATCATCGCCAGCCCCTCGACCCAAAGCACGGCCGGGCCGACGCCCTTGAGAATGATGCCACGAGTCACGGTGATGTAGTAGCGCGCCGGCACGGCGTAGGTGATCGCCTTCAACGGCGTGGGCATCGTATCGATCGAGAAGATGAAATCCGACAACAGCAGGGCTGGCAGGTAAGTGGCCAGGATGGCGACCTGGGTGGCCAGAACCTGCGACTTGATTGCGGCCGAGATGAACATGCCCAGGCTGAGCGCACCCAGCAGAAACAGAAATGTGAGGCCCGCCAGCAGCAACAGGTTGCCGCGAAAAGGGACGCCGAAGATGAAGAAGCCGGCAGCGAGGGCGAGCGCCACGTCGAACAGGCCGATCACGACATAAGGAAACAGCTTGCCCAGCACGACCTCGAGCCGATGCACCGGGGTCGCGGCCAGCTGCTCCATCGTGCCGCGCTCCCACTCCCGGGCGATGGTCAGCGCGGTCAGCATGGCCGCGATGATCGACATGATCACCGCCACCAGGCCGGGGACGATCATGTTCCGGCTCTCGAGGGTCTCGTTGAACCAGATACGCGTCTCCGCCTCGACCGGAAGCCGAAAGTCGCGGCCCGGCACGACCGCCTCCGCCGAGAAGCGGGCGACGATGGCTTCGGCGTAGTTCTGCGCGATGGTCGCCGTGTTCGCGTCGGACCCGTCGAGCAAGACCTGCACGGGCGCGGGCCGCATCGCCGCCAGATCGGTGGCGAAATCCGGCGGGATCACCAGCACCAGCTTCACCTTGCCCGAGTCGAGCAGGTTCTCGATGTCGCCGTAGCGCGAGAGGTGAGCGCGCAGGTCGAAATAGCCCGAACTGAGGAAGGCATCGACGAGCGCGCGGCTCTCCTCGCTGCCGCTTTCATCCAGAACGGCCATCTCGATGTTCTTGATGTCGAAGCTGATCGCGTAGCCGAAGAACAGCAGCAGCGCCATGGGCAAGAGGAACGCCAGCGTCAGGCTGCGGGGGTCACGGCGAAGCTGAACCGCCTCCTTGCGGCTCATCGCCCAGAATCGCGCCAGGTTCATTCCGCCGCCGCCCCTCCCGAACGGTGGACCAGGGCGACGAACACATCCTCGAGCGAGGGCGCGATGGGGTGAAGAGACTCGACCGTGTGGCCCGCGCCCTGGAGCCGCTTCGGAACGTCGCGCTGAGCGGCCGCGACGTCTTCGACCATCACGTGCATCGCCCGACCGAACATCGTGACCTCGAGAACGCCCGGCGCCCCCCGCACCACCTCGACCGCCCGCGGCACGTCGTCGGCCAGCACCTCGAGGATCGGCTCGCGGATCGCCGCCTTCAGCGCCGACGGCCGATCGAGCGCCACGAGCCGGCCCCGGTTCATCACCGCCAGCCGGCCGCAGTACTCCGCCTCTTCCATGTAATGCGTGCTGACGAAAACCGTCGTCCTGGCCGCAGCGAACCCGTAGATCAGATCCCAGAAACTGCGCCGCGCGATCGGATCGACACCCGACGTCGGCTCATCGAGAAACAGGATCGGCGGCTCGTGTAGCACCGCGCACCCCAGCGCCAACCGCTGCTTGAAGCCCAGCGGCAGCTCGCCGGTCAGCCGCCCCTGCCGATCCGCCAACCCGGCCATCTCCAGCACCCAGTCGCGGCGTTGGGCCAGCCGCGTGCCGCCGACTCCGTAGAGGCCCGCGAACAGCTGGATGTTCTCCAGCACCGTGAGGTCAGGGTAGAGCGAAAAGAGCTGTGACATGTAGCCGATGCGCGACTTCACCCGCTCCACCTCGGTCACCACGTCATAGCCCGCCACGCGCGCCGCGCCGGAGGTCGGCCGCAGCAGCCCGTTGAGCATTTTGATCGTCGTGGTCTTCCCCGCCCCGTTAGGGCCCAGAAAACCGAAGATCTCGCCCTCGGCCACCTCGAAGCTCACCTGATCCACCGCCGTGAACGCACCGAACTTGCGTGTGAGCGAGCTGACCTCCACGGCCGCGCCCATCACCGGGTCTCCTGATCGATGACGAGATCGATGAACACGTCTTCCAGAGACGCCTCGACGACACGCTGGTCCAGCAACTCGATACCGGCTTCCCGCAGGTGCTGCCGCGCCGAGGACCAGGCAGTACTCTCCAGGGCGTTCGCTTCTTCGCCCACCCCCGCTTTCCCAAGCGTGACATGCAGCCACTCGCCGAACAGCACCGCCTGTCGCACCGCTGCCTCCGCGCGCAGCACGTCTCGCGCCTTGCGTGGTTGGTCGGCGCGAAGCGCCAAAACCTGCCCCTGCAGCCGTTGCCGCAGCGCGCTGGGCCGGTCGACGACCACCTCGCGACCCCGGTGCAGCATGGCGACCCGGTCGCAGCGCTCCGCTTCGTCCAGATAAGCCGTCGAAACGATCGCGGTCACACCGCGGGCCACCATCTCGTGCACGATCAGCCAGAGGTCGCGCCGCGATATCGGGTCGACTCCGAACGTCGGCTCGTCCAGCAGCAACACCCGGGGCTCGTGTATGAGCGCGCAACACAAAGACAGCTTCTGTTTCATCCCGCCCGAGAGCTGGCCCGCCAGCCGGCCTTCGAACGGCCCGAGCCCCGAGAACGAATAGAGCCGCTCGAGCCGGGCTGGCCTCTGTCCCCGCGGGACCCGATAAAGGTCGGCGTAGAAGTCGATGTTCTCGCGGACCGTCAGGTCGGTGTACAAGCCAAAGCGCTGCGACATGTAGGCGATGTGGCGTTTCACGCCCTCCGGGTCGCGTGTGACGCTCACACCCGCGACGACCGCATCGCCCGACGTCGGGCGAAGCACGGCTCCGAGCATGCGGAGCGTCGTCGTCTTGCCGGCACCGTCCGGACCGACGATGCCGAACAGCTCGCCGCGGCCGACCGATAATGTCAGCCCATCGACGGCGACCCGATCGTCGAACCGGCGCGTCAGCCCGTCCAGCCTGACGGTGTCGTCGGTCATGACGGCGGCCCCGGACCGCTAAGAGTCGCGCGACCCGACGCTCAGCCGCACGTCGGCCGCCAGCCCCGGCTTCAGGTCGAAACCGGGGTCGCCCGTGATCAGCACCTTGACGCGATACACCAGCTTCACCCGCTCCTCCGTGGTCTGCACGTTGCGCGGCGTGAACTCCGCCTCGCTGGCGATGAAGACGACCTGACCTTCATAGACGCGCTCGGGGTCGGCGTCCGCCGTGATCTCCGCCCTCTGACCGAGCGTCAGCCTCCCCACCTCATCCTCGCGGACGTAGATGCGGATCCAGCGATCGTCCGGGTTCATCACCGTAACGACCGGCGCGCCCGCCTGAACGCTCTCGCCGGGCTCGCGGTGGCGCAGGCTGACGACGCCGACGAAGGGCGCCCGGACGACCGCGTAGGTGAGGGCGGCCTCGATCTGCGCCTCCGTCGCCTCGGCCTGGGCCAGGGCTGCGCGTTGAGCCGCGATCCGCTCCTGCCGCGGTCCGGTCCGCAGGATCTGCAACGCCTCCTCGGCACGCTGGTACTCGGCCATGGCGACCTCGAGCGCCGTCTCGTGCTTGTCCAGAAGCTCGCGGCTCACCGCACCCCCATCGAACAGGCTCCTCGTCCGCTCGACGTCGCGCCGCGCGTCGCTCAGACGTTGCTCGGCGGCACGGAGCGCTGCGCGTCCCTGAGCCACTTCCTCCGGCCGGAAGCCCCGTTCTAGCTCAGCCAACAAAGCACGAGCGGCGTCCACCTGCGCCTGGGCGGCCCGGCGCCGGGCGAGCAGCTCGGCGCGATCGAGCCAGGCCAGCTCGGCCCCGCTCTCCACCCTGTCGCCTTCGCGAACGGCGATCTTCTCTATGCGACCCGGCACCTGAAACCCGAGGTCGGCTTCGGTCGCCTCGACGGTGCCTGAAGCTTCGATCGCCGTCGCGCCGTCGGAGCGCAGCAGCGCGAGCGTGATCGCCGTCCCGGCGACGGCAACGACGACGACGATGATGATGGCGACGCGTCGGATGTTCTTCATCGCGCGATCTCCAGGTTCTCAGTGAGCCAGGCCGTATCGAGCACACCGACGACGCGGACCAGCTCGACCCGGGCGGCGATATGCCGGTGCCGTGCTTCGATCAGCGCCGACCTCACCCGCAATAGCTCCGCCTCCGAACTGAGATAGTCCGTCTGCGTCCCGGCCCCAGCTTCCAGCAACAGGTTCTCGATCCGCACGACCTCCGCCTGGTGCTCGACCGCCCGCGACACCGCCTCGACCAGCGCGCGCGCTTCGCGCTCCGCGTTCAACGCCACGTCGACCGCCTCCTCGACTCTCAGCTGCGCGAGCCGTAACTCTTCGTCGGCCCGCCGCTCTCGAGCCCGCGCCGCGCCAACGGCGCTGAGCCGCGCACCGCCCGTGAACAGCGGATACGAGAGGCTGACCCCGGCTTGCCACTCCATCGCACCGCCACCTCCCGCCGTGCTGCCGAACCCGAGATAGGAGCCGACGAGATCCAACCGCGGCAGCCAGCCGGCCCGGGCCAGACGGCTCCCCGCCTCGGCGGCCAGCACCAGCTGCCGCGCCCGTTCCAGCTCGGGGCTGGCCGTCCGGCCTCGGGCGAGCAGCGCTTCTCGCTCTGTTTCCGCGTCCGGGTCCACCAAGCGCAAGGGCAGCAGCGCGAAGCTCTGGGCTTCTTCGAGCGACACTCCGATCAGACGCGCCAGATCGCGCTCCGCTAGATCCAGACGCGCCCCGGTCTCGACCCGCTCCGCCTCGGCGACCGCGAGCGCGGCGTCTACGCGCAACAGCTCCACCCGGGCAGCACGCCCCTGGGCAAGAAGGTCCTCGACGCGCCGGCGCTCGGCTGCCAACGCCACGATGCGCCGATCCTGCGCCGCCAGAACACCGCGCGCCGTGAGCACCTCCAGGTACGCCCGGGTGACCCGAGCGATGAGATCCATCTCGGCGCTCCGCCGGCCCGCGACCGAGCCGGCGGCCTCGGCCCGGGCACCGCCGATTCGGGCGCCCCGCGCGCCGCCATCGAACAGCGTCCAGGCAAGCGTCACGTCCCCGCGGATCAGCGTCTCATCGAACTCCGGACGTTGAGTGATGTCGAAGCGGTGCAACGGCGCCACGAGCATCGGCTCCTCGAATCTCGTCAGCGATACGCCCGTGCTGAGGCTCGGCCAGCGGACCGCCGTCGCCTCCCCCACCGCGGCGGCCGCCGCCTCCTCACCGGCCCGGGCCGAAAGAAGGCTGGGATACGTCTCCTGCGCCCGGGCGATGGCTTCGGCGAGGGTAAGGCGGCGACCTGCCAAGTCATCTTGCGCCTCGAGCGATCGCGCCGCGCCCATCATGCCGAATGCGGCCAGCACGCCGACGTTGACGATCTTCGTCAAAAGAACTCGTGATCTCATTCCTGTTGCTCCTCATGCCGCGCCAGACCGGCCCGCACGAAGCTCACGACGCTCTCCACCAGACGGGATCGCGTCTCCGGGTCCGTCTGGTCGATCGCGGCGCCCTCGTGCAGCGCTCGCCGCGCCATGGTGAGCCAGATCGGCTGCGCTCCGACGCTGAGC
>JABAOD010000022.1_pt1 | contig 30376 bp, 23 predicted proteins | sample 7062151 | NCBI WGS metagenome assembly JABAOD01 (sample SAMN14538626, study PRJNA623070) | marine sediment metagenome | biome: marine biome [ENVO:00000428]; feature: marine pelagic biome [ENVO:01000023]; material: deep marine sediment [ENVO:00002113] | place: India: Gulf of Khambhat ... | reverse complement strand
CCGCCCATCGACGAGCCCATGACGGCGGTGTGGCGTGGACCGTCGAGCGTCCGGAACTCGGCATCGATCCTCGGCTTCAGCTCTTCGATGAGGAACCGTGCGTAGTCAGGAGCGCCGTGCCACGGCGAGTACTCCCGTCCCCGCTGAGCCGAGTTCCACACGCCGACCACGAGGATGGGCGGGATCACGCCGCGCTCCACGAGCCGCACCACGGCCTCGTCCACGCCCCAATCCACGCCCGTGCTCGCGAGGCGCGGGTCGAACAGGTTCTGCCCGTCGTGCATGTACAGCACCGGATAGTGCACGGACGGATCCGCATTGTAGCCCGGCGGGAGCCAGATCTCCACATGGCGCGTTGGACCAAGGTGCGCGGAGGCGACGTCCGTCCAGTAGACCAGTCGGCCGAGCACCCCCGAGCGTTCCCAATCAGCGATGTACTCTTCAGGGTCCTTCTTGAACGCGGGGATGTCGTGCGACACCTCGACGTCGCCGCTCACTAGGAGCTGATGATTGGCTGGCACCGCACCGGAAGGTGCCAACGCCTCACGATCCCACGAGCCCAGCGTGAACTTGTACTCGAACGTCGTTCCCGGCGGTACCCTGACCGCGGCCCTCCGCTCGCGGCCCTCCCCAGTCATCACCTTGCCGGTCGGATTCCACGGTCCGAGCCCGGGGAGGTTGCCGGTCACGTACAGCGTGCCCGTCCCCTCCGGCACGGTCGCTCGGATCGTGACCGTGCAGCAAGTGCCGATGCCCACACTCTTTGACGGCATCACCAGGGCGAAGGACAGCGAAACGACGTGAGCGAGAACGAGAGCAACGGACATCGACACGATCTCCTGAGACTGCGGGTCGCAAGAACGTAAGCTAACGCGTCACCTCGCCGCGACCATCAGTATCATCCACGGTGTCGAGTTCCCTCCGGTTCCTCAGCGAGACCACCGGTGACCGCTACTTGCACGTCCTACGGGGCGGGGGAGCAAGGACGTCAGTTCTGTGCCCGATGGCTTCGCGGACGCTGCGTCACAGCTGCGAGGCTTTCGAGGAGCGACTTGTTTTGCGACGTCTGTTGCACTTGTCCATCCGGCGTGGTTGCGCCTGTACTCGGCGTCAACCGAGTGGCTGGGGTACTCCGCGCACGCCGGGCGGCGCGACCGGAAGAGCTGCGCCGCTCACCGCCCGCCGCGGCTGACCTTCTAAGCCGGCGACGCTTTGCTATCCGTCGGCAGCTCCACATCCTCCGCATGGGTGGGTCGCCCCAAATCGGTCGGCATCCGCGAGAATCCATCGAGTGAGGTCAGTCCCTCAGCATCGCGCGTGAATGTTGGCTCGCTCGTGATGTAGAGGGCGAGCAACTGCGCGAGGGAATCGAGCGCATGCGTGTGGGTGCGCTCCCAGGCGTGGGAGGCATCGACGCCGAAGCACAGCAGCGCCGTGCGCAGGTCGTTCCCGGCTTCCACCGCCGACGCGCTGTCGCTGCGGTAGTGGCGGAACACGTCGCGCTGGAACGGGATCTCGTGACGCTCGCAGAGCCGAAGCAGCTTTTGGGTGAGGTGGTAGTCGAACGGCCCGGTCGAGTCCATCATGCCCACCGTGACACCGAACTCGATGGCTGCCTGTCCCGGGGCTTGCGGCGCCGTATCGATGGTCACCATCTCGGCCACATCTCCGTGCAACGTGTGGGAGCTGCCGGATCCCACTTCCTCGGAGATGGTGAAGACGAGATGGCAGTCGACCGGAATGGCCTGACCGGATTCGAGCACCGCCTTGGCAGCGCCCAGGACCACCGCGACACCGGCCTTATCATCGAGGTGTCGTGACACGATGAATCCACTCGGGGTGACCTCCGGAGCGGGGTCCACCGCCACGAAGTCACCCACGCGGAGCCCGAGGTGACGAAGGTCTTGCTCGGTCTGCACGATCTCGTCCACGCGCACCTCGAGGGCATCCCACGTCACGGGTTGAGAGTCGACCAGCGAGTCGAACGCGTGCCCGGAGGCCTTGAGCGGCAGGATCGTGCCGGTGCGACATCCGCTCTCGGACAGGACGCTGACCCGCGCCCCCTCGGCGAAGCGGCTCGACCATGTGCCGATGGGCGCGACCCCCAGGCGCCCGTTGGGTTTCAGGCTCGTCACCATCGCTCCGAGGGTGTCCAAGTGGGCGACGATCGCTCGGTCGGGACTGGACACGTTGCCCTTGAGATCCGCGCGGATCGCCCCGCGTCGCGTGAGCTCGAACCGGATGCCCAGCCGGCGGAGCTCCTCGCCCGTGCGGTGCACGATTTCGTCGGTGTATCCGGCCGGACTGGGGATGGCGAGCAGCTCTAGCAGGAGTTGCGTGATGTATGCTGTGTCGATCGCGGGCCGACCGGGATGTGCGGCGCGGGGGCGGGGCAGGGTCGTCATGGGCCGCTCTCAGGTGATCGGAACACTCAGTGGAAACAGGAGATCGACGAAGCGTTCGGCGGTCGGTTGCGGCTCGTGATTCGCGAGGCCGGGCCGCTCGTTGGCTTCGACGATGACGTACGTCTCTTGATCGACGGCGCGTACGATGAAATCGAGGCCGACCACGGGGATGTCAATAGCCCGTGCCGCGATCTCGGCGGCCTTCCTCAAGGCGGGATGGAGCGCCGGGGTGACGTCGTGGATGGTTCCGCCCATGTGCAGGTTGGCGGTCTTGCGCACGGTGATCGTCTCGCCTGCCGGCAAGACGTTCTCGAGTCCATACCCTGCCTGGCGCAGCACGCGCTCGGTTTCGGCGTCGATCGGGATCTTGCTTTCTCCTCCAGTGGCTGCCGCGCGGCGCCGGCTTTGCTTCTCGATGAGCTGCCGAACTGTGTAACGGCCGGTGCCTGTGATCACCGGTGGGCGGCGAACCGCGGCAGCGACCATGGCGCCGTCGATCACAATGATCCGGAGATCCTCGCCCTCGACGTATTCCTCGAGGAGCACACGATCGTCCAGCAGTCGGGCACGCTTGATCGCCGCATCCAACCCGTGTTGCGTCCGAACGTCCACGGTGACCGCCCGCCCCTGCTCACCGTGGGCGGGCTTCACCACCAGCCGCCCGTGGTGTCTGAGGAAGCTGTTGTTCTCCTTTCTCGTTCCCGTCTCCCGTTGGTCGGGAACGGATAGCCCAGCCTGCTGAAGGAAGGATCGTGTCACCGCCTTGTCGTCACAAATGGAGAATGCGACACCGGACGTGAGCTCCGACAGGGATTCCCGGCAGCGGATGGTGCGCCCGCCGAGCGACAGGGAGAAGAACCCATGATCGACGTCAAGCACGTCGACTGCGATGCCCCGACGCCGAGCCTCGTTCACGATGATCGTGGCATAAGGATTGAGCGCACCATCGTCCGGCTGGCCGATGAAGAGCCGTTCGTTGATGGGGCTCTTCCGCTTGACACAGAAGGCCGGCACTCGCTGAAAGCCCAGCTTCTCGTAGAGCGCGATCGCCTGGGCATTGTCATGCATCACGGACAGATCCATGAACGCCCTGCCCCGCGCCACGTAGTGTTCGGCCAAATGGTTCACCAGCGCCTCCCCGATCCCGGGGTGTTCGGCCTGCGGGTCAACGGCCAGGCACCACAGGCTCGATCCCTGCTCCGGGTCGTTGAACGCCTCGACGTGATCCACGCCGGTGACCGTGCCGATCACGGATCCCGTCCGATGATCCTCCGCCACGAAGTACGTGAGGATGCGGGAGGTGCGGTGGTCATACGAAAAGTTCAGCGGATGGGTCTTCACCATCCCGCGCTCACCGTAGATGCGGTTCATCTCCTTCGCATCCAACGGGGTTCGCAGGCGACGGACCGCGTACCCACGGGGGCGGGCGGCCGGCGGTCGGTACTCCGACAGCCACAGTCTATACGTGTGCGACGGGTCGAGAAACAGCTGCTGGGGCTGTAGCGCGAGCACCACGTGCGGATCGCGGATGTAGAAGGCGATATCGCGGGTGTCCCGCGTCTCGCCCAGCAACAGGTCGGCCACGGTGCCGTGGTCGGTGAAGGTATGGGCGAAGATCAGGCGCCCCCACCCGCAGTCGACCGCTACGTCGCGAGCCAGTTGCCCGGCGGCTGGCCCGACGGGGCGGTCTCCCCAGGTCCGCAATGTCAGCGCTTCGCGCCGTTCGATCCGCTGAGGTCCTTCGGTGGACGCCTTCATGAGCGTCGTCCTTGTGTCCGGTCACACACCGTGAGACTGAAGCCAGTACTCGAGCAGCGCGATCTGCCATAGCTTGGAGCCGCGCAGCGGTGTCTGGTTGCCGTCTGGGGTGGCCAGCAGTCCCTCCACATAATTCTGGTCGAACAACTCGCGCTCACGGGCCACCCGTGAGTTCAGGAGGTCGCGTACTCTGACGAGATATGGACCGTCGAGATACCGCAGAGCCGGTACGGGGAAATAGCCCTTCGGGCGGTCGATCACCTCGGAGGGGATGATGGCACGCCCAACCTCCTTGAGCACGTGCTTCCCGCCGTTGCTGATCTTGTGCTCGCCAGGGATGCGCGCGGCCAACTCGACCAGCTCATGATCGAGAAACGGCACGCGGGCCTCGAGTCCCCACGCCATGGTCATGTTGTCCACCCGCTTCACGGGGTCGTCCACGAGCATGACCGTGGTATCGAGGTGGAGCGCTTTGTCGATCGTCTTGTGCGCGGAGACCGTGGCGAAGTGCCGGGCCACGTACTGGAGACTGTGGTTCTCCGTGGCAAATCGTGGGTGAACCGATCGCAGGTACTCGTCGTGTGGGCGGTCGAAGAACACGCGGGCGTAGTCGGTGACCGGCCAGCGGCTTTCCATCAGCGGCGGATACCAGTGATAGCCGCCAAACACCTCATCCGCCCCTTGACCGCTCTGCACGACCTTGACATGGCGGGCCACCTCTTGGCTCAAGAGATAGAACCCGAGACAGTCATGGCTCACCATGGGCTCGCTCATGGCGCGGACGGTCGCGTCAAGGGCGGGCAGCGCCCGGGATGCGTCGATCTCGAGCCGGCGGTGGTCCGTTCGGAACCGCTCGGCGATGAGATCGGAATACCGAAACTCGTTACCCGACTCCCCGCCCGCGCTCTCGAAGCCAATGGAGAAGGTCTTGAGACCGTTCTGGCCGTTTGCCGCGAGCAATCCGACTACCAGACTCGAATCGAGTCCACCCGACAGGAGCACGCCGACCGGCACATCGGCGAGGAGGCGCCGGCGGACGGAGCGCTCCAACTCGGAATGCAGCAGTCGTGTCCAGTCGTCAAACGTGTAGGCCTCCTCCTCCGCGTCGCGGTGGTAACTGAGATGCCAGAATGTCGCAATGTCCTGCCGGCCGTCCGCTTCGATCGTCATACGTGTGGCCGGGGGCAACTTCCAGACGTCCGCCAGAATGGTCCTCGGCGCGGGCACGACAGCGTGGAAGGTCATATAGTGATGCAGCGCCACCGGATCGATGTCGGGCGCGACATCGCCGGCCGCGAGCAACGCCGGCAGGGACGAGGCAAAGCGCAACTTCCCGGGGAGGTTCACGAGGTAGAGGGGCTTGATGCCCAGACGATCACGCGCAAGGAACAAGCGATCGCTGTCCCGATCCCAAATGGCGAACGCAAACATGCCGTTGAAGCGCTCGACGCAGTGAACGCCCCAGGCATGGTAGGCCTTGAGAACAACCTCGGTGTCGCCATGGGAGAAGAAGCGGTAGCCCTTGGCCTCGAGTTCGCCCCGCAGCGCGGGGAAGTTGTAGATCGCCCCGTTGAAGACGATCGCCAGGCCGAGCTCCCGGTCCACCATCGGCTGCCGCGCTTGATCAGAGAGATCGATGATCTTCAACCGCCGATGGCCGAGGGAAATGCGCCGCTCGGTGAACTGCCCCTCGGCATCGGGCCCACGCGCGGCGAGGGCACCGACCATACGCCGGACGGCGCTGAGAGTCGGGCCACGTCCGTCGAAGGCCATCTCGCCACAGATGCCGCACATCGGTCTACTGGTGGCCCCGCGCGCCCTTGGCAGCCTGGTGTCGATTCCCCTGCGCGCCGAGGCGGTGCCGCCTGGACGCCGCCGGACGGGCGGCGGGTTCGGCCCGAAGCGGCAGGGGGTGACGGCGCAGCAATCGGGACGCACTGTCGGGATCGTGCGACGGGAGGTAGACCAGGTCACGCGTTCGGGCCAGTGCCAACACGCGCTCGATGCTGTCACGCGCCGCGCTCTCGCCTCCCCCCATGGCGCACACGCCGTCGAGCGCGCCCACGCGTAGCAGCTCCTCGCTGTAGGACGTGTCACCGGCCAAGAAGATCGTGCGGTCCCCGTCGAGCGCTACCACCGAGCAATGACCACTCGTGTGCCCCGGGGTCGGAACCACGTGCACGTCGCCCGCCCGGGTCACGGGGTACGTCACCGGAAAGGGGCCGAGGGGCGCGTGGCCAAACTCGATGAATCGAGGGGCAAACCAGCGCGGCCACTGGTGGGGCAGGTACCCACGCAGTTTCCCCATCCATCCGCGGGCCGTTCGGAATTCGACCTCGCTGACCAGGATTTCGCTATGCGGGAAATGATGCAGCCCGCCCGCGTGGTCGGTGTGCAGATGCGTGAGAACGACGTGCCGCACGTCCTCCGGCGTGATGCCGAGGGCACGCAGCTGCGGACCGATTTCCTGATCGGGCCGAACGTGGAGCCGGACGGCGTATCGATAGAAGGGGTGCCAGCGCGGGAAGTAGTTCCGTTCAGCGGTGCGGGCCGTCTCCCCCGTATCCACGACGATGAGGCCCTCCGGATGCTCGATCAACCACGTGTAGATGGGGAGCGGCTTCGTCCAGGTTCGGTCGAGCAGCGTGCGCACGGAGCGTCCCAGCCCCCGGCCCTCACCCCGGCGCTGCCGCTCGTGGACCTGCACGGCCCCCGTCTGAATCGGGCGGATCCTCACGACGGGACCGTCACGCGAGGCGGTGGCTCGCGACGCTCAGCCCTGCATCGACACCGCTCGGCGGGGCCGATCATGGACTCGGGCTGACCAGCTTACTGGTGCCACGGTCGATGGGACCGGTCGCCAGGATGGGCGCCGCATCCAGCCCCGACGCCTCCATCATGCCGCCGACGCGCTGCAACGACGAGAGAATCAGAGACCGTTCCCACTCTTCCAGTCGCTCGAACGCCGTGATGAACGACTGCTGGATCGGCAACGGCGCCGTAGCCAACAGGGTCTCTCCTTTGGGGGTCAAGTCCACGAGAACTCGACGGCGGTCCTCCTCGTCGGCGCGCCGTTCCACGAGCCCACCCCTCTCCAACCGCGTGACGATGCCGGTCACCGTGGCATGACTGAGGCTGACGGCGCGGGCGAGGCTCCCGACCGGGACCGCACCGCTGCGCGAGAGTTCCTGCAGCACGATGAGCTGGGGACCGGTCACGCCGAGCCGCTGCACGAGTTGACGCGAGTGCAGGTCGATGGCACGCATGATCCGGCGCAGGGCGACGAGCACGGCCTCCGAGACGGGCAGGGTCTTTTCTGCTGTACGCAACACTCTCCTTCCAGCGCTATTCGCCTGCAGGTACGTTAGAGCCAAACACCTTGGAATTATTCACTTACTGGATTCGGGTGTGCCCCAAACCCGATCCTCGTGTACATATCAACAGCGCCAATATACTTAGGATACTAAATAATGGCAAATCCTCGCAATGGGCATTGCCTCCAGACGTGCCACCACGTCGGGCGTGCGGCATCCGCCGGCAGCGTGTTCCGCGATGCAGTGGGGAAGGGCTTCCGACGCCCAGACGCTCGACGGGGCGGGGTCAGGATCGCTCGGCCGGCTTGCAACCCAAGGTGCAGCGCTCCATGGCGGCCATGCCAGCCGTGTCGGCTGTATTGTCGCGCCGCCGCCGGACGGCCTAACCGCCCAATACCACCTCCACGGTGTGCTCGCCGCCGTCGTCGGACAGGGGCACCAACATGGGGTTCGACAGCGCGGTCCCGTCGAGACTGACGCTGGCGACACCGCGACAGACACCGTTCGGGTTCTCGACCTCGATACGGTACAAGGTCTTCCCGTAGCGGTAGTCGATCTCGAAGTGCTTCCACTCCGTCGGTATGCAGGGATCGATGGCCAGTGAGGCGCCACGCTTTTGAAATCCGAGGATCCACTCCAGGCCTGCCCGATACAACCAGCCGGCCGCACCCGTATACCAGGTCCATCCCCCTCGGCCGACGTGCGCAGGCGCCGAGTAGATGTCTGCTGCGACGGCGTACGGCTCCACCTTGTACCGGTGCGCCCCCGCGCGTCGCCGCGCGTGTTGGATGGGATTGAGCAGGTCGAAAAGTTCGGCGCTCTTGTCCCCCTCGCCGAGGAGGGCGAACGCAATGACGGACCAGATCGCGGCATGCGTGTACTGCCCGCCGTTCTCGCGAATACCGGCCAGGTAGCCTTTGATGTACCCGGGATCGCGCTCCGTGCGATGGAAGGGAGGCGTGAACAGGAGCACGAGCCGGTCATCCCGGCGGACCAGCCGCCGCTCNNGGTGTCCCGTCATCGAAGAACGCCCGCGTGTACCACTCGCCGTCCCATGCCGACGATTCCACGGCCGAGCGAAGGGCCTCGGCCTCTCCCCGCCAACGCGCCGCCCGTTCCGGCTCGGCGCGGCGTTCGGCGATCTGCGCGAACTCGTTCAAATTCGCGTGGAGAAACCACCCCAGCCACACGCTTTCTCCGCGACCCTCGTGTCCGACCCTGTTCATGCCGTCGTTCCAGTCGCCCGCGCCGATCAACGGCAATCCGTGGCTGCCGACGTCGAGGCTGCGGTCCAGCGCCCTGGCGCAATGCTCGTACAGTGTCGATCGGTCGTCGGACACTTCCGGCTCGAAATATGCTTCGTGTTCGTCCTCCGCCAGCGTTCGACCCGCGAGCCATGGCACCATCTCGTCCAGCACGCTCCAGTCGTCGGTCACCGCGAGATACCGCGAGACGGCGTACGGTAGCCACAGGCGGTCGTCCGAGATGCGGGTCCGTACCCCGCGTCCCGTGGGCGGATGCCACCAGTGCTGCACGTCGCCCTCCGGGAACTGCCGTGCAGCCGTGCGCAGGATGTGCTCGCGTGCGAGGTCGGGCCGAGTCACGACCAGGGCCATGACGTCTTGGAGCTGATCACGGAAGCCGTACGCCCCTCCCGACTGGTAGAAGGCGGAGCGAGCCAAGAGGCGACAGGACAGCGCCTGGTACAGCAGCCAGCGATTGAGCAGCAGATCCATCGATCTGTTGGGTGTGCGTACCTGGACGGTGCCGAGCACGGTATCCCAGTGTTCCTGCACCTGGCTCAACAGCGCGTCGCAGTCTGCCTGTCGATACCGCTCGACCAACGCCCGGGCCTGATCGGCAGTTTCGCCCTCGCCTAGCAGGAACAGGATCTCGGTTCCTTGCTTCGGCCGCAGCTCCACCTCGGTCTGGAGCGCGGCGCAGGGGTCCAGCGTGGCGCCGCTCTTTCCCGACAGATCGGCCCCCCGCTCGAGCGAAGCTGGACGATCGAGGCCGGCGTTCCGGCCCAGAAACTCCAAGCGGTCACAGGTCCACGACGTCTGTCGCCCGCCGAGGTCGGCGAATGCGACCCGGCCCGCGAACTCGCCGTTCCAGGCGTTGCGAGCGAACGCCGCTCCGGTGGTGCGATCGATTNNCGATTTCGGTGACCACATAGGGCACGGAGCGGCTCCGGGTCACGCCCAACACCCATTCGACGAACGCCGTGACCGACAAACGGCGAAGGTGCCCGGACCGATTCACCAGTGTGAGACGGGAGATCTTGACCGGGTCGCTCGTCGGCACGAACTGCAACAACTCCAGCGCAATGCCGTGCGCGGTGTGCTCGAACCGGCTGTACCCCTGACCGTGCCGCACGACGTAGGGCTTCGTGTCATCGCGGATCGGGAGGCACGTCGGTCCCCAGATCACGCCGCTGTCCAGATCGCGCACGTAGAACGCTTCGCCCGGCGTGTCGGTGATCGGGTCGTTGGACCACGGCGTGAGCTTGTTCTCCCGGCTGTTGATCGACCACGTGTAGCCGGCGCCCGATTCCGAGACCTGGAACCCAAACGCCGGATTCGCGACGACGTTGATCCACGGGACCGGCGTCCACTGGCCCTGACCCAACAGCGTGACGTATTCCGTACCGTCGCTCGAGAAGCCCCCCAGCCCGTTGAAGAACTCGAGATCGAGCGTCGGTGGGGGCACCGGTTCCAGCTCCTCGCGGCGCGCGCGAAGCCGGCGCGGCACCGGACCCGGCCGCAGGCGCTCCAGCCGGACCACTTGCTCCGACAGCGTGCCCCGGTTCGCGAGGATCAAGACCCGCGCCGCAGACCGAAGCAGGATCAGGTCGTCCACGGGCAGCAGGTCCTCGCGAAGCACGAAGATGTCTCCCCGCTTGCCGTCCCGCTCACCGCCGATGGCCGACTGACTGGCCCGCACCATGGTCTCGAATGCTTCCTGGAGATCCTGCGCGTATGACGTGCCCTTGGCGTTCAAGATCACCAGGTCGGCGGCGATCCCCTTGAGATGCCAATACTCGTGAGCCCGGAGCAGCTGACGCGCGATGTCCCGCTCCTCGTCACGCTCCACCCGCACGACGGCGATTGGCCGATCCCCGGAGATGCTGTGGGCCCAGAGACCGGCCGGGCCCCGTCGGTTTGCGGCAAGCTCCTTGGGCGTGGTGCGGAGCGTGCGATCGTTGTAGAGCATCCGATTCGCCAATCGCTGGAACAGATGTGCCTCGTCCTGCGAGATCCTCAGGTGGTGCAGCTGGACTTGTGCATACATCCAAGCCAGAGAGCTCTCCCGCTCGAACGTTTCGGGCTGTCGGTACTTCTCCGCGATGTCGAGTGCCTCCTCGCGTGAGGCGGCAACCAGCGTGGTGAAGACCAGACGCACCGTGTCCCCCGGGGGGATCACGAGGCGATACCGAAGACTCATCACGGGATCCAGGGTCGCCCCCGCGCTGTTCGTAAGCGGCTCACCCTCGGTCAGCGAGACCGGTGTCCCGATACCCCGGCCTCGGCCCAGGAAGCGGGCGCGGTCGCTCTCGTATTGGCACGCGCCCACCTGCTCTCCTTCGATGGCGGCGACGTGCGCCAGCCACGGTTGGGACTCGTCGGTCGACCTGGGACGCCGCGTCGCCAGCAGTGCCTCGACCTCTTCGACGAATTCGGTCTCGACGAACAGGTTGGAAAACGCGGGATGGGCCTCGTCCGCCGCCTGCTGGGCCAGCACGACTTCCGCATAGGACGTGAAGTCGATCATGCGCTCGCGGTTCTCGAGGTTGGTCACCGTGAGTTGGCGCAGCTCGGCGTCGTCTTCGGGCGACACCACGATCTCGAGTCTGATGGACAGCGATCGGTCCCGCTGGATGATCTTGGCCCGATCTTCGGCGTACACGACGCTGTAGCGATCCACCTCCGTGCCGCTGGGCTGGAAACCGGCCGACCACACTTGACCAGTGGTCGCGTCCCGCAGGTAGATGAAGGTGCCCCAACAGTCGCGTGTGGTGTCTTCGCGCCAGCGAGTCACGGCGAGGTCACGCCACCGACTGAAGCCGGAGCCCGCGGCCGTGACCATGACCAGATACCGGCCGTTCGCGAGGAGATGCGTGCGCGGCGGGATGTCGTGCGGCGACTCGAAGCGACGCAAGGTCGGCGGCACGAGCTCGCGTACCTGGGCCGCCACTTGGACCTCTTCGCCGCGAGGTCGTGTGACGGCGACCGCTCGCGGCGTGCGCTCCTGCAGCAGCAGTTCCGACGCCTGGATCATGGGATGCGCGTGGAACCGCTTTCGCATGAGGCCATCGTGCACGACGTTGCCCAGTGATACGATCGTCATTCCCTGATGGTGAGCCATGTAGGCTCGTACGACGGCGACCTGTTCGCCCTCCGGCAGCCGGGATGGCGTGAAGTCCAGTGCCTCGTAGAACCCGTACGCCCCCCGGCCCCCCACGGCCTCGAGGTACACGATGTTGTCCATGGCGGCCTTGGGATCCACCATGGCCCCGAGCGCGGTGGCGTAGGGCGCGACCACGACGTCCTCGAACAGCCCCCGCTTGAGTCCCAGCCCGGGCACGCCGAAGTCCGAGTACTGGAAGGTGAGATGGACGTCGCGGACATTGTAGGCGGACTCGGAGACCCCCCATGGCACGCCCCGCTCCTCACCGTATCGGATCTGCCGTCGCACTACGAGTTGACTGGTCAGATCCAGCAAGCTGCGGGCGGGCTGCTCCATCACGAGGAGCGGCATCAAATACTCGAACATCGATCCCGACCACGACACGAGCGCCGCACCGCGACCCACCGGCGTGAGCGATCGCCCCAGAAGGAACCAATGCCGAGGCGACACGTCACCCTTGGCGATCGCGACGAAGCTCGCCAGCCGCGCCTCCGATGCGAGCAGGTCGTAGCAGCTGGGGTCGAGCGTGTTGTCACCCGCGCGGAAGCCGATGGAAAACAGATTGCGCGAGCGATCGAACAGGAAGCGGAAGTCCATCGCCTGGGCCAGCCGTTCCGCTTGGAGCGCGACGGCGGCGAGACGATGGTCGATCGTGCTCGTCACCGCCGGGATCTCGTCGAGCATGTCGAGGTCGCGCGCGTGACTGCGGATGGTTTCGCCAACGGCGGACGCCCATGCCTGCAGTTCCGAAGCCGCCTCGTGACCAGCCGCCGCCAGCGTGCGGACGATGTCCAGCAGGTTCTCCGAGCGGGTGTCCATCTGCTGGAACCGGGCACGCCATTCGTCGGCGGACCCCGGCGGGTCCTCGAGCGCCGCCGCCATCGCGTCCAGCGCCTCGCGCACCTGCGCGGCCGTCACGACCTCGGTGCGCACGCCGAAGGGAGACCGCTCGAGCGCCTCACGAACGGGTTCGAGCGCATCGCGAATCCCGTCCAGGACCTGCGGCCCCATTGCCAGCTGACCGATCAACTGACGACATCCCTGCGCAAGCGCGATCAGATGCCCGGCGAGATTCCCACTGTCCACCGTTGAGATGTAGAGGGGATCGAGCGGCCGGAGGTCCGTCGTGTCGTACCAGTTGAAGAAGTGACCATGGGATCGGCGCATGGTGGTCATCGTCTTCAGCGTGGCTTCGAGGCGCTGCACCGTGTCAGCGATCCCAATCCATCCGAAATCGTGGGCCACCAAAGTGCTCAGCAGGTACAGCCCCATGTTGGTGGGTGACGTGCGGTGGGCCACCACGGGATCGGGGTCTTCCTGGAAGTTGTCAGGCGGGAGCGCGTGCTCCTGCTCGTCCACGAATGTCTCGAAGAAGCGCCACGTGCGCCGGGCGGTGCGCCGCAGCAGGCGCGTCTCCTGTGGCGACAGACGGCGACGCTCGGCGAGCCTGGTCGGCACGCTCAGCCACCACGCCAGGACAGGTGCCAGCGCCCACATCGCCACCAGCGGCCCGGCCACCGGCCACGCGGCGGGCCTGATCACGGCGACGAGCACGCCGGAGGCTCCGGCAAGCACCACGCTCCACCGAAGGTGCCGGTAGAAGGCACGGAGCGTCAGATCCATTCCGTATCCGGCTTGCGCAGCGGGGACCCACTCCAGCAGCTGCCGCTTGCTGACATAGAGGCGCCACAGCGTGCGCGCCACGGCGTCGGTGATGTACGCGGCGCGGTACGCGAGCGCCGCAAAGGCGAGCAACACCTGGAGCGACGCCAGGTGCGCGTCTCGGCCGGTCGCGCGCAGATGGCTGCGCTTCGAAACGCCCTTGCGCCGTGGGATCATTTCGTCGAGCACCGGCATGAAGGCCGGCAGGGCGACGGCGACGAGGATCAACGTGGTCCAGAGGGCCGGTGAAACACTGGGCAGCAGCCAGGCGGCGACGAGCAGCAGGAACGACGTGGGCGCCGTGAGGCTGCGGCGCAGGTTGTCCACCATCTTCCAGCGACCCTGCACCGGGATGCGCTTGCGCTTCGGGTCAGGGGGATCGGTATCCCGGCGGCCGAGGATCCAGGGCAGGAGTTGCCAGTCGCCTCGCACCCAGCGATGCCGACGACGAACGGCGACCTCGAAGTTGGCGGGAAACTCTTCGAACAGGTCGATGTCGGTGACCAGGCCGGAGCGGGCGAACACGCCTTCGAACAGGTCGTGACTCAGGAGGGCATTGTCGGGCACACGGCCTTCGAGCGCCGCCTCGAACGCGTCGACGTCGTAGATGCCCTTGCCCGTGTAGGACCCCTCGCCGAACAGGTCCTGGTAGACGTCGGAAACTGCGGCGGCGTAGGGATCGACGCCCCCGGGGCCGGAGATCATTCGCTGGTAAATCGTGCTCCCCGGTCCTGTGGGCAGCGACGGCGTGATCCGCGGCTGGAGAATCGCGTACCCCTCGACCACACGGCCCAGCTCGGGGTCGAAGCGCGGCCGGTTGATCGGGTGGGCTAAGGTCCCGACCAAGCGGTAGGCGGCCCGCCCCGGAAGCCGCGTATCGGCGTCCAGGGTGATGACGTACCGCACGCCATCGGGGACTCGCGGCGGCCTCCCGTTGACCGATATGAACGTCGTGTCCGTCGCGCCGCGCAGCAATCGGTTCACCTCGTGCAGCTTGCCGCGCTTTCGCTCCCAGCCCATCCACTTGCCCTCGGCCTCGTTCCACAGCCGCCGCCGATGCAGCAGGATGAACCGGTCTCCTCCCCCCGGCGGGCGTCCGTAGCGCTCGTTGAGCCCCGCGATGCCCTCGGCCAGTTCGGCGAGGAGCGCGTCGTCACCCGGCATGTGCTCGTGGGGGGCGTCCTTCCAGTCGGTGAGCAGGGCGAAATGCAGATGCCCCTCGGGATTCGCGAGGTAGTGCACCTGGAGCCGTTCGATCGATTCCTCGATCCCCTCGTGACTGGTGAGCAGCCAGGGGACGACCACCATGGTCCGCATCTCGGCGGGCACCCCGCGTGCGAGGTCGAGCTTGCACAGCAGCCGTGGGGGCACGATCGCCGTGACCAACCGGTGCACCAGGGCCACGGCGATATCCGAGGCTGGCACGAAGGCGAGCAGCGCGAGCACGACGAGAACTGGCATGCTCGCTCCTGCCCTCCACGTCAGCCACAGCGGTGCCGACAGCAGCAGGACGGTGAGGAGCGCGATGAGGCCGAAGTAGCCGGACGTCGCGTGCATCCGCCACGCGCGCCGGAGCCGGATGCGCCACGGCGGACGGAACTCCACCCGCTCCTCGAACGTCCACCGCCCACCGGACACGAGGTAGTATCCCGGGTCCTCCTCGCGGTGCTCGGGGACCGCCGACGCCGGGGACCGGGTGTCCCAGAGCATCGACGCTGCGTCGGCAGGGGTGGTGCGGTCGGCGCGCTCGCGCGTCCGACGGGCGGCGTGCGCCAGCGCCACGGCCTCGCGTGCCACGTCCAGTTCCGACCACGACGAACCCCGGGACAGTTCCTCGGCGGCCTCCCGATACTTGTCCCGTGTTGCGAAATCCATGGCGGCGAAGCCCGGCGCCTCCCGGAACGCCTCGTCCACCAGACTCACACTCTCGAAGAACTCCGGCCAGCTGATGGACGACATCCACCGCATGCTGGTGATGATGTTTCGCACGGTGATGTTCGCGGCGGCCTGCGCCTGATGGACCTGGGCCACGATCTCGCCGGGCGACGTTCCCTGTGAGACGAGGGCCGCGTGGAGCCAGTCGAGCGCGGGCGCGACGGACACCGGCTGGTCGCGGAGCCGCTGCAGCAGCTGTACGGCGAACGCGCTCGCCAAGGGGGCGTCCCCCAGGCCGCCCAGGACGTCCTCGATCCGTTCCGCCGGCCCACCCCCCAAGCCCAGTAGGCGGTCCGCCACGCGATCGGCGCTGGCGCGCCCCTGGCGCGCGCGAATGATCAGCTCCGTCAGCCGGCGTAGGTTCTCCAGAAGGGCGACGCGTAGGTGAATCGCAATTGCCCACAGCTCGCCGATGCCGAGGGGTTGCACGCGCTGGTAGGCCCGCACGAAGGCGCGGAGCGTCTCCAGATCGAAGCGGCTGTCCGAGTGTGCCACATAGGCCCACGCCAATCCGTACACCCGCGGGTACCCGCCGAGGTGATAGCCCTCGGCGATCTTGGGCAGGAGCTTGTAGAAGCTGTGGGGGAGGTGATCCTGAATCTCTCGGAGCTGGGCATCCACGACGTGGAAGTTGTCGAGCAGCCACTCCTCGGCTTGAGTGATGTGCCGTTTGCGGCGCACCGCCTCGACGATGTTCCGGTATCCGCGAAGCAGGACCTTGCCGTTCTCGCGCACCCGCGGCAGCAGCCGACGTCCCTTGTCGTGCGGTGGGGCGGCAGGTTGGGCGGCCGCCAGGCTCTCGCCGTGCTGCTCCAGCCGCTCGAGGCCAAACACCTCGGCGCGGATCGGCTGCTCCACGCGAGCGAGCGCCGTGACCATGGATTCGATCGTGGTCACGGGCCGCACCCTGGCCGGCGGTCGTCAGGTCGGCGTGACACCATAGCCCTCACGCGGCGGTTCTGTCGCATCCGGTCGTCAGGTGTGTGGGCATCGTCGATCACTGGGTTCGCCCCACGGGGTCGGTGCTCGGCCCGGCGTGGCGAGCGGGGGTGCCGGATTCGTACGATAGCCGCGCCGGGCCGAGATCGGTCACACGGATTCAAGGTCGTGGGACACGCTGAGTCAACATACGCGGTCTGCCGTGCGGCGGGGACCGGGTTGCGTGGCTCACGGGCGAGTCTCGACCGGACCGGCCCGGACCTCCCCGCCGGCGCCAGCGGCGTTAACATATCTGGATGAAGACCGTCGGTTCCCATCTGGCCTCGCTGGTCTCGGGCGACACCAAGCTGCGCAAGCGACTCGCGCCGTTCGTGCGCTATGTGGTGCTGCTCGTCGCGGTCGTCCTGCTCTATGGGTGGCTGTTCCACGTGATCATGGCGTGGGAAGGCCAGGAGCACTCGTGGTTCACCGGGATCTACTGGGCGCTGACCGTGATGAGCACGCTCGGCTTCGGCGACATCACGTTCGAGACCGACCTGGGCCGCGCGTTCAGCACCGTCGTGCTGCTGACCGGGATCGTGCTCCTCCTCATCATCCTCCCGTTCCTGTTCATCCGTTTCGTGTACGCCCCATGGCTCGAGCAACAGAGTCGCAGCCGCCTCCGCGCGCTCCAGGCGGTGCCTGCCGAGGTCGCAGGTCACGTGTTGATCTGTGCCGATGATCCCATCGCCCTGGGGCTGATTCGGAGGCTCGCGCTGGCAGACGTGGCCGCGTACGTGGTCGAGCCCGATCCCGAAACGGCGTTGCGCATGCGAGATGCGGGACTGCCGGTGCTGACCGGCGAGATCGATGCCGTCGAAACGTACCGGGCTGCCGGTGCCGCGCGGGCGCGGCTCGTCTTGGCCAACGCCTCCGACACGGTCAACTCGAACATCGTCCTGACCGTGCGCGAGCTGTCCGGCTCGGTGCCGATCGTTGCGCTGGTCGAGTTGGAGGACTCGATCGACGTGCTGGAGCTCAGCGGGGCCACGCACGTGCTGCCCCTCAAGCAGCGGCTCGGTGAGCACCTCGCCAATCGGGTGAGCGCGGGGACGGCGCACGCCAACGTGATCGGCCGGTTTCACGAGCTCCTGCTCGCCGAGTTCCCCGTGCACAACACGCCGCTCCAGGGCAAGACGATCCGTGAGACACGGCTGCGTGAGTTCACCGGCATCACCATCGTGGGGGTGTGGGAGCGCGGACGATTCCAGCCGGCGCGCGCGGATCTCGTGCTGTCGCCGTTCGCCGTCCCGGTCGTGATCGGCACGGCGGCGCAGATCGAGGAGCTGAACGACGTACTCGTCATCTACGACGCGAACCCCAATCCCGTGCTGGTCATTGGTGGCGGCAAGGTCGGACGGGCGGCCGCACGGGCCCTCAAGCGACACGAAATCCGCGTGCACGTCGTGGAGCGCAATCGAGACCTCGAGCCGAAGCTCACCGGCATTCCCGACCGCCTGTTCATGGGCGACGCCGCCGACCGGCAAGTGCTCGACCTGGCGGGGGTCGCCGAAGCGCCGTCCATCCTGCTCACGACGCACGACGATGCGATGAACGTCTATCTGACGGTGTACTGTCGGCGGCTCAACCCCGAGGCGCGGATCCTCACGCGCGTGACGCACGAGCGGAACGTCGAGGCCATCCAGCGTGCCGGCGCCGACTTCGTGTTGAGCTACGCGTCGTTCGGCGTGCAGACGGTGTTCTCGATCGTGCAGGGGCGCGAGCTGGTGATGCTCGGCGAAGGCGTTGACCTCTTCTACGTGCCGCTGCCTCCGAACGTCGCGGGCAGAACGCTCGCCCAGCTTCAGATCGGCTCTCGCACCGGCCTGAACGTGATCGGTGTGCAGCAGGACGGCCAGATGGTCACGGATGTGCCGCCCGACCGGCAGCTAGCAACGGGATCGACGCTGGTCGCATTGGGCAGCGCGGAGCAGCGGCGACGTTTCGGCGACCTGTACGGCTAAGCGACGGCGGTGGTGGGCGCCGTCCAGCCACGACCACAATTCGAATCGGACAATTCCCGTCTCTCCGCTTGACGCCTGCTTGACGCCGGCGGCGCATCTACGCTGCGACAGCGAGGTGGGTGAACCATGTGCGGGGCGGGGGTGGGGCAGCGCCCTCTCCCCAGGAGAGACACGACCATGCAAGCGTTCGCACGCAGACGGCATCTTCTGCTCCTGAGCGTCGCGCTGGGCGCTGTCTGGCTCGGGTGCAGCGAGACCGCGGGCCCCGGGGCGTGGGCCGGCGAGTACCAGACCGCGATCCGAATCGACGTCGATGGGGTATGGGAGGCGAGCGGCACACTGGTCATCACCAACGACAGCAGCGTTGTCTACAACGGGACGCCCATCGTCGGAGCGGTGTTTTGGGGCGACTCGCTTGCCTGGGAGGTGGCGGCCGGAAACGCCTCCAGTGCGCTGCTGGCGTTCAAGGACTCCGACGAGCGCGGCACCTACTGGATGTCACCTGTGGGTGAGTGCTTCACCGGCTGGATCCAGTATCCTGGTGCGGATCGGCTCGACTTCCGCGGGCTGAGACACTAGGCGGTCAGGCGGTTGAGCGGTTGGCAAAGCCCTTCTCCTGACACGGCCCCCAGCCACCTAACCGCCTAACTGCCCAAAGAAACACCGGGCGCCATCGCGTCGTAGGGCTGGCATATGGAAGACGATCCGCGCCGCATGCTGGCGGAGTTCGATCGCCGGCTCCACAGCATCGACGTCTCGGCTCCGGCGAGTGGAGAACGCGGGTGGCGGTTTCGCGCGAAATCACTCCCGCGCATCCTGCTCACGCTCGCCGTGGCCGTGGTGCTGCCGTTCGTCGTGCTGGTGCGGCTTGGCTCCTGGCTCTACCTGCGGTGGAGCTATCCCACGTGGCTGGCTCTCGGTGCCGCCGCCGGCGTCACGGTCCTGCTGCTGACGGTGTATGCGGCGTGGATCTCGCGGACGCTCACGGGCCGGGCCCGGCTGGTGACGGTGGGGAAATGGGTCGCGCTCCCGCTCGTGCTCGCGTACTGCGGTTACGCCCTGCTCTACGTGGCCGAAACCAATACCAAGACGGCCGAGGTGCGCTCCTACTACCGCGCGCTTCACCCAGTGCTGCGGATCGCGCTCTCGACGTTGATCTTGGCGGACGAGGATCTCGTGATCACCGACCTGGGACGCGAGCCTGAAGACTACGAGCGCATGGGGCTGCCCGTCCGCCAGCGGTCGCATCACTATCGGCAGGACGATGGGTACATCCATGCGGCGGACCTGCGCACGCTCGGGCGGCCGGCATGGCGGAATTGGCTGATGGAGCGCTACTTCCGGCTGATGGGGTTCCGTACCCTGCGGCACGTCGGTACGGCGGATCATCTACATGTCGGACTCGACGTCGGGCGGTTAGGCGGTTAGGCGGTTGAGCGGTTGGGCGGTTGGCGGTTCGTTGCCTCGGAGTCGTACTGAATGCTTGGACCAATGACCCCCGTATCCGTCAGCCGCCAGACCCTCTCACTGTCGCCCGGGGTTCCTTCGTCTCTACGTCGCGTCCCCGCTCCGCAGCGTCGTCGTCGATCGAGGGTCCTGCGTTGTCGCGTGGGCGTTCGCTTGCGGTCCAGCGTCGTCTCGGTGTCGCGTCGGTGAGCAAGGAAGGACCTTCGAGAATCTGGCGCGCCCGCTTCCGGTCCATGCAGCCCTCCATGTGTGGAGAGTGCCAGGGGTGATCCGCCAAATGTGCGCTATTGATCCAGCAGGTCCAAGGACGGGACTTGTCCACTTTGAATTGGGCCGAGCCACGGCCTTGCCCTTGCGACCTAAGGCGAGCATCGCGGAACCCCCAACCGCCCAACCGCCCAACCGCCCAACCGCTGAACCGCTGCACCGCCTACCAGTGGATCTCGACAACGTCACCCTCGTCCAGCACGTGGGCCTCCTTCACCGACTGCCCGTCGAACACGCTCGGTCCCCACACACGGGCGAACTTGAATCCCTCGGCCAGCTCCTTGTGAATGTGGCGAGCCAGGTCGCCGACGGTGGCGCCCCGGCGTAGGGTGAACGGTCGCTTGCGGTCGGGGTCCTTGCCCGGTTCCTTGGTGTAGATCCGCACGATCTCGAAGGCGTCGTAGGTTCGCTTGCCCAACACGTCGAATCCGGCTCCCGTGACTGTCGATACCGCCACGACGGGCCAAGGGGTGTCGAGGAGCTGCTCGAGCGCGGCAAGGTCGCCCGCCGAACCCTCGCGATCCATCCCCGTCACCACGAGCAGTGTCCGTTTGAGCAGCCAACCCGGCCGTGTCGCCGTCGGCGCCCTGGTGCCGGCTGGCGCGAGCTCGATCGCCTTCGCGGCGAGGAGCTTCGTCACCAGCTCGATGCCGGCCAGCGGCCGCTCGATCGAGACCACCAGCCATGTCAGGTCGGCAGCACGAACCAGATCGTACACCCAGGGCTCCACGTGCTCCTCACACAGCGGGGGGAGGTCCACGAGCTGAAACGCGACGTCTTGGTACGGCATCATCCCGGGTGTCGCCTCGCGGGTAGTGAGCGGATAGGCGGCCACCTCGGGCTTGGCGTGCGTCAGCGCGGCCACGAGGCTGGACTTCCCGGCGTTGGGGGCACCGACGAGCGCCACCTGTCCCGCGCCTTCGTGCGGGATACGGTGACTGTGTCCGCGGGCGGCACCCTTTTTCTTGGGTTCGCGGCGAAGCTTCGAGAGCCGAGAGCGGAGATCGCCTTGCAGCTTGTCCGTACCCTTGTGTTTGGGGATGACCCGCAGCATCTCCTCCAGGCACGCGATCTTCTCTTCGCGCGTCACCGCGTTCCGGAATCTGGCTTCGGCTTCCTTGTAGGCCGGTGTGAGGTTGGCTGGCATCGTCTCAGGCTCAGGTGACGCTCAGTAGCCCTCGACCATCAAGAATCTGACCGCGGTCATCGCGGGGCCGAGGGCGTACACGAAGACGCCGGCGACGTAGAGGTAGCCCGCAAGCGCGTAGTTGGTGGTGTGGAGCGCCGAGCCCATCAGGAACAGGCCGAACACGTACCACGCGAGCACCTTGAGCACGGCACGAGTCGCGATCCGACGCCAGCGCCGATCGGCCTCGTCCTGCACGCGGACATCCTCGAGCTCGCGGGCGATCCGTGCGTCTGAGAGCCGCAAGAGCGGCGTGCGCTCGTCTTGGCTCAGCGCCACGCAGCCTCCAGCGGGAAGTATCCCTCCTTGAATACCACCTACCGATCGGATTGGCGCAAGCGCTGGTTCCACCCGTATCACGCGGCGCGGTCGAGCCTGTCGGGTCGGCGCCGATAGGGAATCCCCGGTTGACTCGATACCGACCTGGGGGAACCTTCACTCAGGTGATGCGGGCCGTCGCTGAAGGGAGTCGCATGCGGCTGGTCGTGATGGCGTGGAGAAACCTGTGGCGGTACCGGCGGCGAACGCTCGTGACGATCGCGGCCATGACCCTCGCGCTCCTGATCATGGTTCTCTACACGTCTCTGGTCGAGGGCTATCTCCGGGATCTGGAGCGCAACATCGTCGATATCGAGCTGGGTGACATCCAGGTCTTCGCGCCCGACTACCTCGACAACCCGTCCATCTACAACCGAATCGACCGTCCGGAGCCGTTGCTCGCTGCGCTCCGTGATCGCGGGTTCCGCGCCTCGGCGCGGCTCATCGGCGGGGGCTTGGCAGCGACTGGGGAGTCGTCCGCAGGCGTCATCCTCAAGGGCATCGACGTCCCGCAGGATGCGCGGGTCAGCCAGATCACCGAGCACGTGGCACGGGGCTCGTGGATCGATGTCACCGATCCCGAGGGCGTCGTTGTCGGGAACCGCCTGGCGCACACCTTGGGGGTGGAGCCCGGCGACGAGTTGGTGCTCTTGGGTCAGGCGACTGACGGGAGTATCGCCAACGATCTGTACAGGGTGCGCGGGGTGCTTCGCAGCATCAGTGATGACGCGGATCGTGCCGGGGTATTCATGACCGACGCCGCGTTCCGCTTCTTCTTCGCCATGCCCGATGGTGCGCACCAACTCATGGTACGCCGGCCGGGCGAACGGGACCTGGGCGTCGCCGTGGCCGAGGTGCGTGACCTCGCGGCCGACCTCGACGTGCAGAGTTGGCGTGACCTCACCCCGATCCTGGCCACGTTCCTGGATTCCACGCGATCGCTGATGGTGATCGTGTTCCTGGTGATCTACGTCGTCGTGGCCATCCTGATCGTCAACGCGATGCTGATGAGCGTCTTCGAACGCATCCGCGAACTCGGCGTCCTCAAGGCGCTTGGCGTGGGCCCGGGTCACGTCCTCGGGCTCATCCTGATCGAAGGAGGACTGCAGACGGCAATCGCCATCGTAGTGGCTCTGACGCTCAGCGTTCCGGGCCTAGCCTACCTGGCCGATCACGGCCTCGACCTGAGCGGCATCGGCGGGATGTCCGTCGCCGGCATCGCCTTCGACCCGGTGTGGCGTGGCGTGGTGACGCCATGGACCATTGTCGGCCCGGTCCTGACACTGCTGTTCATCGTGGCCGTATCCGTGCTGTATCCGGCGCTCAAGGCAGCCAGGATCAGCCCAGTCGACGCGATGCGCTACCAGTAGGAGAAGAGAGGCATGCAGGGCAGGGGATCGAGCATGACCGTGATGGCGTGGCGCAACCTGTGGCGCAATCGGCGCCGCACGCTGCTCACGCTCTCGTCGATCGCGTTCGGGGTGTTTCTGGCCGTGCTGTTCACGGCAATGCAGGACCGCAACTGGACCGACATGATCAACCTCGCCGCGCGGATCGGCGCGGGTCATGTGACGTTGCAGCACGAAAGGTACCTGGAGGCGCCGAAGCTCTCCCACACCATTCACGGAACCGCGGCGCTGCGTGAGTTGGCGCTCGCCGAGCCGGGCGTCACGCGCGCGGTCGAGCGCATAGCCGGGCAGACCATGTTGAACACCGCATGGGAGAGCCGCGGGGCCGGGTTCATCGCGATCGATCCGACCACCGAGGACACGACGACCTTCACGGTGCTCGGGGCGATCGTCGAAGGGGAGCTGTTCACGTCGGCCGGTGATGGCGGGCTGATTCTGGGCGAGCGGCTGGCCGCCAATCTCGGTGTGGAGCTGGGCGACAAGGTCGTCTACACCATGACCGACCGGACCGGGGAGATCGTGAGCGGTCTTGCCAGAGTCTCGGGGATCGTGCGGACAGGGGCACCCAGCGTGGATGGTGGCCTGAGCCTCTTGCCGATCGACGCCGTGCGCAGGGTCCTCGGCTACGCGCCTGACGAGGCGACCCAGATCGCGGCATTCGTCGACGACCAACGCAAGTCCGACTCGATTGCAGAGCGGCTCGGGGCCGGGGTCGGCCCCGGGGTAGCGGCGCACCCCTGGCACGAGATCCAGCGGGAGCTTGCCGCCTTCATCGCGCTCAAGGTTGGTGGAGCGCGCTTCATGGAAGCGCTCATCGCGGTGCTCGTGGCCGCCGGCATCTTCAACACGCTGTTCGTGAGCGTGATGGAGCGGCTGCGGGAGTTTGGGATAATGTTGGCCATCGGATGGAGTCCCGGCCGGCTGTTCCGGCTCGTCGTGCTGGAGAGTGCGTGGCTCGGCGTGCTTGGCCTCGTGGGGGCGGCGCTCATCACGGCGCTGCCCTACTGGTATCTGGCCACCAAGGGGATTGACGCATCGGGAATCACCGGACCGAACACCACCGAGATCTCGGGGGTCGCGATGCCCGCCACGTTCCGCGTCGGCATCTTTCCCGAGCACGCGGTCGTGATAGCGGTCGCTGCCTTGGTGGCCACACTCCTGGCGGGCCTGTATCCCGCGTGGAAGGCCGGCCGGGTCGACCCGGTCGAGACCATCAAGCTCGTATGAGGTGGATGGATGACTCCTGATGGGAATGCCGCGATCGTTCGGCTCAGGGACGTGACCAAGGTCTACCACCAGGGAGCGGTGGACGTCCACGCCCTCCGCGGGCTCACGTTCGAGGTGGCCGAGGGGGAGTTCACGGCGATCTGCGGTCCGTCCGGCTCGGGCAAGACCACGGCACTCAATCTGATCGGTGCGCTCGACCGTCCGACCTCGGGCAGCGTGGTGCTGGAGGGCAAGGACTTGTCACAGCTCAACCGTCGGGAGCTGAGCTCACTGCGCCGCGATCGTATCGGCTTCGTGTTCCAGGCGTACAACCTGATCCCGGTGCTCACCGCGTACGAGAACGCCGAGACGGTGATGTGGGTTCAAGGGATCGACGTGGCCGAGCGCCGCCGTCGTGTCATGGAGCTGCTGGCCGCGGTGGGACTCGATGGTCTCGAGGACCGGCGGCCCGCGGAGCTCTCGGGTGGGCAGCAGCAGCGGGTGGCCATCGCCCGTGCCATCGCCGCCAATCCGGCCATCGTGCTCGCCGACGAGCCGACCGCCAACGTCGATTCCGAAACGGCCGACCGGCTCATTGGGATCATGGAGCGGCTGAACGCGGAGCAGGGCGTCACGTTTCTCTTCTCGACGCACGATCCCCGGGTCATGGAGCGAGCCCACCGGCTCGTGCGCCTGGTAGACGGCAACGTGGACAGCGACGAGCGGAGGCGGTAGGGGTCCTCCTCCGGATTCCGCACGACTTCGTTGCTGTTTCTCGCGCGAAGAGAGCGGTAGGTTGAGGCTGAACGCCACAAACCGCTGACGGCTCAACCGCCTAGCGCCTGTCATGTCTCTCGGTCTCCTGTTTCTGCTCCTCACCCCACCGCTCGTCGCGATCGGTCTCCTCAAGTATCGCGCCGACTACCGCCGCTATCAGCACACCACGTGGCTGGGGCTGGCCGCGGTGTGTCTCGCCTTCCTGATGCCGCATCTAGTGCTCGGCTACGCGTTTCCGATGATCGTCGTGCCGAAGACCACGATCGAGACCGTGGGTATGAGCATCATGGCACTCGGTTTGGCCGGCTGTCTGTGGCCGCTCCGCTACTTCTCCAGGAACATGTGGACCGGCATGAAGCAACCGCACCTGGTCACGACCGGGCCCTACCGCTATTCCCGAAATCCCCAATACGTGACCTACTTCTTCTTTCTGGCGGGCTACGCCATCATGGGCCGAACCCTCCTGGCGTGGGTCGCGCTCGTGCTGTACTGGATCGTGACCCACCTGATCGTGCTGATAGAGGAGAAGCACCTGGAGCGGCGCTTCGGCGACGAGTATCGCGCCTACAAGCGGCAGACACCGAGGTACTTGTTCGCGTGAGCGGTGTCACACGGGCAGCCGCATCACCACCGAGCGGCGAGCGCATAGACGGGCAGTGACGGTATCCCGGGATGCGAGTAGCGTGAACTCGACGGCCCTGCGCTCTTGATCGATCGCCACGTTGTTTCCTACCTTGGAGCGACTCGGACTCGAGACGCCCGTGCGCCTAGCTGTTGCCTTCGACACTCCCTACGCAGGTTGGACCCCGGAGCAGCATCGCGCTCAGATGGAGCGGGAGTTTGCGGACGACCACGACCATGAACCTGAGATGGAGTACCAGGTCGCCGGCGCGCTCCTCCAGCAAGGGCACGAGGTGCTGCTCGTGGGGATCGGCAAGGACCCTCGGGTGCTGCTCGACCTCTGCGCGAGCTTCAAACCCGACGTGGTGCTCAACTGCGCCGAGTCGTTCAACGGTGATGGGTCGCTGGATCACCTGTGCGCCACGTTGCTCGACGCCGCGGGATACCCCTACACCGGATCGGCACCCCTGGCGCTCCAGGTGACCCGCGACAAGGCGATGAGCAAGAAGATCCTCGCGTTTCATGGTGTGAAGGTGCCGCCATTCGTGATGTACCGGACGCGCGAGCAGGTGACGGAGCCGCCGCCGTTCGACTTCCCGCTCATCGTGAAGCCGCTCGCGGCCGACGCGTCGGCGGGCATCGCCAAGGCGTCGGTGGTGGACGATCTCGCGGCGCTCGCGGAGCGGGTGGCGTTCGTGCACCAGCGGTTCCGGCAGCCGGCGATCGCCGAGCAGTTCATCCGCGGCCGGGAGTTGTACGCGGGGATGCTGGGCAACGACGAGCGGCTGCAGATCCTGCCGCTCACCGAACTGGTGTTCGACAAGGAGAAGACCGAGCCGGAGCAGCGCATTGCGACGCAGGCGGCCAAGTGGACCGAGACCTATCGCGAGCGATGGGGCATCCGGACCGTGTTTGCCCGGCCGGTGTCCGCGGTGGCGCGGGAGCGGATCGAGGCCATCTGCCGCACGGCGGGCCGGGCACTGTGGCTCCGCGACTACGCCCGGATCGACCTGCGCCTCACTGACGACGACGAGGTGTGGGTGCTCGAGGCCAATGCCAACCCCTTCATCAGCGAGGGGCACGAGATGGCCAACGCCGCCGAGAAGATGGGACTGCCGTACCGGCAGTTCATCGAGCGCATCGTGCAGGAGGCGCTGGCGAGGTACGAGCGGTTAGGCGGTTAGGCGGTTGGGCGGTCTCGCTATCCCTCGATCCAACCGTCTGTCGATCCATCAATCGAGCGATTCAACTCGCACCTTGCATCGGAGGGCACATCGCATGTCGAGAATCATCGTGATGGTCGGGGCGGTGACGCTCGCGGGAGCCCTGCTCCTGGGCGCGCGACACGTCCCGCCGCAGGATCCGCCCATGAGCTTCTTCATTACCAGCGTCGGGTCCGGCAACGGTGCGGACCTCGGCGGTCTCGCGGGGGCGGACGCCCACTGCCAGCGCCTTGCTGCCGCCGTCGGAGCAGGCGACCGCACTTGGCGGGCCTACCTCAGCACCGCAGCCACGGCGAGCGCCGAGACCGTGCACGCCCGTGACCGTATCGGTACGGGACCGTGGTACAATGCCAAAGGTGTTCCGGTGGCCGAAAGCGTCAGCCACCTCCATGGCGATGACAACCACCTCGACAAAGAGACAGCGCTCACCGAGGCCGGTGCGGTGGTCAATGGGCGGGGCGACCGACCCAACATGCACGACATCCTGACGGGCTCCGACCTCGACGGCACGGCCTACACCGCAGAAGGCACGACGACGTGCGACGGCTGGACGAGCAGCGGCGAGGGCAGTGCGCGGGTCGGCCATCATGACCGGACCGGAGGTGGCGAACGTCCCACGTCGTGGAACTCGGCGCACAACTCGCGGGGGTGCAGCCAGGAGGCGCTGCAAAGCTCCGGCGGCAACGGGCTGTTCTACTGTTTCGCGACCGGGCGGTAGGGCGCGACGGTCCAAACCGGCTTGACCTTCCCTTGACGCCGACGTGCAAGCGTGGACCGGCGTCAACGGGAGGGTCTCATGCGATCGCTGCGCAGAGCCGTCGCCTGCATCTTGGTGGTGTGGTACCTGCCGGCATGTACCACCTACCGGGTCGCGAGCGTCACGCCCCAGCAGGCCGTGCAAGGTGAGGAGGAGGTCATCGTGACCGTCCGCGCCGGCCGCGGCCTCCGCACGTTCCGTGTGGAACAGCCCTGGGCGAGCACTGACAGCGTCGGCGGAATCGCGTGCGTCACCGAGGGGCGAGCGCGGGGATGGCGCTGCCAGGCCGATAGCATATGGACCACCCCGATTTCAGCCGTACACTCGGTGCAAACCAAGCAGAAGGACACGCCGAAGACACTCATCGCCGTAGGTGCGACGATCGCCCTGCTCGCCGTCGCAGGAGCGTTGTTGGCCCCCAGCATGTCGCCGGATCTTGGACAGATGTTTGGAGAACCCTAGGACGGTAGCGCGATACGGCGTGTCCATTATCGGGCGGCCCATCGACCCCGCGATCCATCGGTCGAAGGGATCCCGTGGTCGTACCGCAGCTGCTTGCCATTCCCGGGAATAACGGGCACGTTAGTCCGGCCATTCATCGAAGGAGCACCATGCGCGCGTACATGACGGTACTCGCGGGGGTCGCGGTGGTCGGCGTTTCAGTGCTGGCGGCCGCCCCTGCCGAGAACACCCAGACTCAGACCCACACGGTGAGTGTGCGGGTCGTGTGTCAGGGCCCTGGCGTCGAGGTCAGCGTCGATCCCTGGCGGCAGCAGTTGGCCGTGAACGACGAGCTGGACTGGCGGCTCACCGACAACTCGGACGACGCCACGATCGCGGTGTCGCCGAAGCACGGGAACTGGCCGTTTGCCGGACCGGGACCGCAGCCGGGCCGAAAAGGGGGGCCGCCCGGGAACGTCCCGGCCAGGGCCGGGGGTCGGGCCAGAGACCGAGGGACCCACGCCTACAACATCACGCTCGGGTGCGGCAGTCGCACGATCGTGATTGATCCCGAGATCATTATCGGGGAAGAGGAGTAGCCAGTCAGCGGGCGCCGGTGGGCCCCCAAGACAGGCTCAAGTCGGACGGTGATCGCGCGTGTAACTTGCTGTAAAACAATGATTTAGTGGTACGTCCGGGGCTCGGCCCCCATGCGAATTCCACGGGTGGCGCAGTTCGGCGAGCGGGTGGGGAGACCGCTGGGGCCGATTCCGTATCTTGCGCTCCGGCTTGCGTTTCCGGACTATGTTTCCTACCTTGGCATTCGCGTCGGCGCGAGGTTCACTTGCTCTGAGCAGCGCAATCAAACCTCCAGCACCATGCCCGACGTAACGGTCCCGTCTCCGACGGGGCCGTTTTCTTTCCCCCATGAGCGGTCGTGGCCGCCGGCTTGCTAGAACCGAACAATTGCCGAAACGGCGATCCCCCGAGCCGCGGGGGTGACCGCGACCTCCAGCGGCCGTACCTGGACTTCCTCCCACCGGAGGCCTGGCCGGCTCCCGATGGTGGAGCCGATGATTGCCCCTGTGATGGCTCCGAGGCCTCCCAAGCCTGCGGACAGCATGATGCGGCAGCGGTTCTCGCCGAACCAGCGGTCCTCCTCGCAGCTCCCTCCGGCCGCCAAGCCAACCGCAGCCCCCACCGCGAATCCCGAAACGGCCCCCAAGAGCGTTCCGGTCCGGCGCCGGGAAACGCTGCGGCGAATTTCCAGCCGCGCGACATCCGGCCAGGCAACACGCACCGTGTCGCCATGCTGCCGGAGGACGATGCCATGCTCGTCCGACCTGAAGAGTGGGCCGATGATAGGTGCCGACGGGTTATTCGCCACCGTGATGCGGAGGACTGATCCGGGATACAGCGTGGGCGGTCGCTGCTGTCCGTCCACAGGCCCTGCAGCGCCGATGACTAGGGCTAGGACGATTCGCGACACGGCACGCATGGTGCTTCTCCCTATTGTGTTGCTGCAACGTGCGGTGTGCGTGTCAAGTGGACGTCAAGCTGACGCCCGAGGAGGTCCCCTCCGCTTGGGAGCCCCTCGCGCGCACCAGCAGCGGTGGTTCGGCCAGGTGTCGGTCCTCTCTCGGGTGGAGATGGCCATGGTGGGCTGGCCGATCCGGCGCGGCCAAGAGGAATTGGGGAGGCACAGGAACCTGGGAGCCCGCACGACGTATTGTATTCGCCTGGCTCGACGACACGCGGACATCCAGATATGCGCAGATCTCTGACCCATGCCTTGCTGGCGACGTGCGTTGCGGGGCTCGTCCTCGCGGCCTGCGGCGGCGAGCGGCTGCGGGAGCTGCTGGGCGATTACACGCCTCACCAGCGGTACGCGATGCGGCTGGTGGAAGCGGAGCTCGATCAGACGGCCCTCGGCCGCGACTGGATGGCGGTGGCCGAATCGGCGCTCCTGAATTCGGTCGCCGTCGCTGCGCCGTACCGGGAGGAGAGCTACCTGGATCCGCGCGAGGCCATGGCCGCGTCCTACCGGATCTCGCTCCGGAGGGGGCAGCGACTCGAGGTCGCCTTCGAGAGTACTCCCGACAGTGCGTATCGTGTCTTTCTCGATGTGTTTCGGGCGCCCAGAGACTCGGGTGATGCGCCCAGGCACCTGCTGAGCGCCGACAGCCTCGAGCGGTCGCTGGAATACGTCGTGGGCCGGGATGCGGACTACCTCGTGCGCATCCAGCCCGAGCTGCTCCGCGGGGGACGCTACGCGATCACG
>JABAOD010011920.1_pt2 | contig 30406 bp, 32 predicted proteins | sample 7062151 | NCBI WGS metagenome assembly JABAOD01 (sample SAMN14538626, study PRJNA623070) | marine sediment metagenome | biome: marine biome [ENVO:00000428]; feature: marine pelagic biome [ENVO:01000023]; material: deep marine sediment [ENVO:00002113] | place: India: Gulf of Khambhat ... | reverse complement strand
GGGAGAGACCGTAGCCGTGGGGCAAAGTGGCGAGATCTGCTTTCGCGGCTATCACATCATGCGGGGCTACTATGGCGACCCGGGGGCCACAGCCAAAGCCATCGACCAAAACCGCTGGTTACATTCGGGTGATATGGGGACGATGGACGACAACGGCTACGTGCGCATAACCGGGCGCCTCAAGGAGATGATAATCCGCGGGGGTGAGAACATTTACCCGCACGAGATCGAGGATCTCATTTTTACACACCCTAAAGTGGCAGAAGTCGCCGTCTTTGGCGTGCCAGACGAGTACTATGGGGAAGAGGTCGCAGCGTGGATAAAGCTGCATGCGCATGAGGCGGCAACCGAACAGGAGATTCGGGACTTTTGCCAGGATCGGCTCGCGCATTTCAAAGTCCCGAAGTTCATACGTTTCGTCGAGGAATTCCCGATGACGGTGACCGGTAAGTTGCAGAAGTTTCGCATGCGCGAAATGGCCGCGCAGGCGTTGCGCCAAGCGAACGGCGCACCGGCGGACCGGTAGTTGGCTATCGACTACAGTCCGAGCTCCGGCCTGTCGATTTTCGCCCGTAGCGTCCGCGCCAACTCTTCGACAGATGCCACGGCGCTTTCAAGCTCTTCTGAAAGCGCCTCTCGTATCATGAGCGTTAGCTCGTTTAACTCCGTTTCAGAGATCTGTTGGCGGGCGTTCTCACTGAGTAGTGCCCTGAACGCCTCAACCACCTTGTGCGCGAGTTGTTCGTGCCGATCTGCCATGTACGGCCCTCCGTGCTGATTACGGCCCCAGCCGCAATGATACCAGCAACGTTCACCCCCTCCGTCGGGGGCCGGTGCCAGGACGTGGATACAGGGTAGGGAGGAGGAAAAGCGGCGGGGCCCTACGCAGGCGCAGCAGGGCGACCGGTCGCTCGATCCTTAGTGGATCGCACTCAGCACAATGCGATCGAGCGTATCGAGCTTGATCTCGTAGGGACGCGCACTGTGGGCGAAGCGCCGCAGGATCCGTTCGGCCTCCACGTGAATAGACTGGGCGGCGCCGCTCAAGATGATCCGGTCGCCGTCGTAGTGGATCGTGTAGCCAGCCTCTTTGCGCATATACATCGTTGCTCTCTCCTTGCCTGCACCCCTGAGGGGATGCCGTTCATATCCTGTTAAACGCTAAAGCAACACCCGTGCCATCTTCGGCCAGTCTAGGGCGGGAGCGTTTACTGCGGCCTGAAAACGGGCGCGGACCGCGATATTTTCTTGCCAGCCGACGCAGTGCGTATTACATTGTAATACATGCCGATGGTCACTTTCCGCATCGACCCGCGTACGGCACGGCTGCTTGAGCGTCTCAGCCAGCGCACAGGTCGGCCGCGCAGCGAGCTCATTCGAGAGGCTTTGCAGCGGCAGCTCGCACTGATGCGTTTCGAGGCTTTGCGGCAGGCGACGGCACCCTTTGCCGAGGCACGGGGTTGGTTGACGGATGATGAGATCCTTGGGCAGGGGGGGCCGTGAAGGTGTGCCTGGACGCGCCGGTGCTGGCGGCGGCCTTTACGACCCGCGGCCTGGGCGCGGATGTACTGCGGCTGATTCTGGCGCGCCATCGCTTGGTCGCGAGTCACAGGCTATTGGCGGACCTGCGGCGGATACTGACGGAGCGGCTAGGCGTGCCACCAATGGTGGCGGATCAGATTCCGCCCTTCGTGCGCGAGCATGGCGAGATCGGCCATCCGGCTGAGCCTTGGCCCAATGTCGACATCGCGCAAGGGTGGCTGCTGGCCTTGGCCGTACACGGGAAGGCCGACCTGCTGGTCACGCACAGCCGCACCCTGCTTGAACGCGGCCCTGAGTGGCCGCTCCCGGTCATCAATCTACGCGGTTGTTGGCAACATGTGCGCGCCGCCGCGGGCGCCTAAGTTTTTCACCCTTTTACCGCCGCGGCAGTCGCAGGCGAATGTCGGCACCCCCGAGCGGGCTTCGCTCAATGACAATGTCACCACCATAAGCCTGAAGGATGTCGCGCACGGTCGCAAGCCCAATGCCGTGGCCGGGGACGCGCTCGTCACTGCGCACGCCACGCTGCAGGATGAGATCGGCGTCGGACGCGCCGATGCCTGGGCCGTCATCCTCGATTCGCAGAATCAGATGCCCGGCATCGCTGCCCGCACTGATGCGCACACGGTGACGGCACCACTTGTATGCATTGTCGAGCGTGTTGCCAAGCAGCTCCATCAGATCTCCCTCATCCCCGTGAAAGCATGATTCAGCTTCGATGTCGGCAACAACCTGCACCTGCTTGTCACGATGCACCTTGTTCAATGATTCGATCAGCCTGTCAATGACACCACGCAACGGTACCGGTGCCGTCAGGTGCAGTTGTCCCGCCGTGGCCGCGCGCTGCAACTGGTAGCTGACGATGTGGTCCATGCGCGCTATCTGCTCCTGCACGGCATCGGTGTCGACGCCGGATGTCTTGCCGTCGGCGAGTGCGCTGCGTAGCACTGCGAGCGGGGTCTTCAGGCTATGCGCGAGATCGCCGAGGGCATTGCGATAGCGCTGTTGTTGCGCGCGCTCGTGCCGCAGCAACTCATTTAGATTCCGCGTTAATCCGGCGAGCTCCGTTGGATATTGTCCCAGCAGCTGGTCTTGCGAGCCGCTTTCAATCGCCGCAAGCTCCCTGGTCACACGGCGCAACGGTCGCAAACCCCAGCGCAGTGTCAACGCCTGGGTCAGGACGAGCAAGAGTGCCATGGCGCCAAGCCAACCCCAGAGCGTACGCCGGTAGCGCCGAATCTGCGTCACAAAGGGTGAAAGCTCCTCAGCCACGACAAAGGTCAGGGGATAGCGCCTATCTTCGGTCGTCCACTCAACCCCATAGCCGACGACCAGGTACCCTTGCTTGTCGGGGACCTGCTGCTGCTCAAAGCTGTGCTGGCCGGCCGGCAGCACTCTGGAGAAGGTCGCGGGCGCACCGACGGCGGAACGGGAATGCCAAAGTACGTTGCCGTTGGTGTCGACAACCAGGCCATACAGGCCGGAGCCCGGAAGTGAGAACCGGGCTTCTGGGAGTGTCGGGGGCATCGTCAGGCGTCCTGGTGCGTCCACCTCGGCTGCTGCCATCAGCAAATAGGTCTGTCCCAGCAGGCGTTGCTGCATGGCCGACAGTGCGCTATCGCGAAACGCTCGATCCAGGGCGATCGCTGTTAGCGCTACGAACACCAACAGCACGAGACTGGCACCGAGGGCTACCCGTGCGCCAAGTGACATCACTGCTAATCACCGCCTGTACTTACACGGTAGCCGCGCCCCCGCAGCGTTTCGATGGGTTGCAAACGTCCCTCGGGATCGAGCTTACGCCGCAGCCGAGCGACCAGGACCTCAATGACGTTGCTGTCGCGCTCGTCATCATGTGCATACAGGTAGTCCGCGAGCTCGCTCTTGGAGATCACCTTGCCGCGTTGGCGCAGCAGGTACTCGAGCAAACGGTACTCAAAGGCGGTCAATTCCACGAGCGACCCGTTGACGACTACGTGCTGTGCCGCGGTGTCTAGCGTAATAACACCACAGCTGATGGTGCGACCGCCGCCCGCCGCGCGTCGCAGCAGCGCCTTAAGCCGGGCAAGCAGCTCCTGCATGTGAAACGGCTTGACCAGGTAATCGTCGGCTCCGGCCTCAAGGCCTGCCACCTTGTCTTCCCAACGACCACGCGCCGTCAGGATCAAGATAGGCAAGTTATTGCCCTGTTGTCGCAGACGCCGGATGACCTCGAGTCCCGACATGCCGGGCAGTCCCAGATCAACAATCGCCGCATCCAGGGGGTATTCCGAGGCGAAGAACAGACCCTCCTTGCCATCGCCGCTGGTATCGACCACATAGTCTTCCGCGCACAGGCGTTCGCGAATCTGCCTCTGCAAGCTGGTCTCGTCTTCGATCAGTAAGATACGCATGTCACATGGCGCCGGTTGCGGCGTCGACGTAATAAATACGTACCTCGCCCTTCGGCGTTAGCACCTTGACGCGATAGACCGCGCGGCCCCGCACCCGGGTAAGCTCGACCGCGAGAATACGCCCGCCGGTTTGTGCTTGCACCAGAGCCGCGGCGTCGTCAGCGCTAATTGACTCCTGCGCGAGCACGGTGGGCGCAAGCGTGCGCCCACCCGCCCCGTCTCTGTCAGCGTTGTTGTGGTTTGCGCAGGCTGTAGATGCGTAAAGACTCAGGCACAGCACGAACAGGAATCCATGAACAAGGGCTTTCATCGCTTTCGGTGTCGCGTGCATCGGTAGGTGACCAGCCAATCATAGCCGGTCGTCCCTAGCATACACGCGCGCCCTCGTGACGCAAGGCGCTGCACCCGCGACGACAGGGCGGCCAGCAACCGTGTCTACGGTAACCAGCGCAGTAGACGAGAGTGCCGCTGGCTGCCGCTGAAGGCCAGTGTCATCGCCTACGCGTCGTTGCGCCGTGACGGCGGCCCCCGTCGCGAGTGGCCATGGCCATGGCAAAGCCGCTACGCCCTCTGTACCCGCCCCAGTGGCGCGGTCGGTTGGGCGGATATGCCCGCTTGTGCGAATGACCGTAATGCCGGTAGCGATGAGGCCAGGAGTGGTGGTGCCCGAAATGGCGACGGTGGTGTCGCTTAGAATAGTGCCACTTCTGGTGACCACGATGATGGCCGTGATGGCGGTGACCATAATGGTCGTGACCAAGCGGGTACCCCAGGTAAACGTGGACCTTGAGGTCGCTGGCCTGCGCCGGGGCAGAGGCACCGACGCCTGCAAGGGCGATGCCGGCCCCAAGGGCAAGGCTGAAGACGAAGGTTTTTCCACGCATGCTGCACCTCCTTCAGAGTGCTATTTGCTTGATACACGGGCATGTTAGATCGGGGTACCTGAACCGGGGCTGAACAGGATTCCCTCACCCGCGCCCGCTCCCGCAAGGGGGTGCTGCCGCAGCGGCTACGTGGTGCCTGCGGCGATTTGCGCTTCGCGGGGATTGAAAAAATTACTCCGGAGGTTGAACGCAGATTGAATACACGCGGCAGTGATTAGAGTCCGGTAACGCGTGTGTAGGCCTCGTAGCGGGACTTTATTTTTTGCACATACTCCACGGGCTGCCCGCCACGGACAAATCCATGGCGCGCACGCTCGTAATATTTAGGTCTTGAAAGCAGCAGCATCGCGCGCTCGACATGATCAAACCAACGGTTGTTGTTCAGGCCGATCTGGCGCGCCAGCTCGCGCGCATCCCATACATGGCCCCAGCCGGCGTTATAGGCAGCCAGACTAAACCACGTACGTTCAATCTCCGGGACCTCGGTTTCAAAGCGATCGCGCAGCCAGGCGAGATACTTAACCCCGGCGTGAATACCGGTCGCTGGATCTGTCAGGTTGGTCAAGCTAAGTTCGCTTCCCGTGCGGGGCATTACCTGTAAAAGCCCGCGCGCCCCCGCCCACGACCGTGCATCCGGATCGAAACGGCTTTCCTCGAACATCTGCGCGGTGATGAGCCGCCAATCGAAACCGTAACGGCGTGCGTATTCGCGTACGTGTTGATCAAACGGCGAGAGCTGGCCAGTCTTTTTGGCCTCGTTTTTGACGTGACGACGTATCGTACGCGGACTCTTAAAGTATTTCTGGTAGGTGAGGTTATAGAACTCACCGCGATACGTTTTCTTGATGAAAGCATTGATCGCCTTAACGAGTTTAGGTTTGCTGGACAGCACTGCCCAACCGTGCGGCACCGCAGCGGTAAGCGCGAAAGCGCCCTTGATGTCAGCACGCCAGGTCAACTCTAAAGCTAACAAATGGCTGTCGCCCACAGTCAGGTCGTATTCGCCCCTGGCCACCTTGTCGATGATCTCGCTCGTCGTCAGATGATCCGGCGCCGCTTCGAGAATGAAGGTTCCACCCATGCGTTTCATGGTCTGCAGCGTTTGCCAATACGAGGCGTTTGGCGAGACGACAATCGTTCTACCATTGAGGTCCTGCACGGAGCCAACCGTGTCTTTTTTGCGCGCGACCAGCATCTCCTGAACATAGTTATAGGGCGTCGAGAAGAAGATGCCTTGCTTTGTGCGCTCTTTGGTAATCGTCATCGAGGCCGCAATCACATCGCCGCGTCCCTGTTTGAGCCAAGGAATGAGGTCGCCCCACGTAGGTGGGACAATCATCTCGACGGTAAGGCCCTGTTCTTCGGCGAATTTTCTTATGAGATCGTATTCAAAGCCCATCAGCTCGCCGCGCCATACGAAATAAGTTGCCGGGTTATTGCGCGTCAGCACACGCAGGATCTGGCGTTCCTTCAAGCCCGGTAGATCCTCGTGATAGACGGTGGACCGAGGCTGGGCGGTGTTGGTCGTCGCAAGGAATTGATCGAGCGCGGCGCGCAGCTTTGTCGCCTTCGGGCGTACCGCCCAGGAGATGAGGCGATTGCGCGATAGGTCGAAAGCGACCTTGAGCTCACGGCGATAAGCCAGTACCTGTTCGACCAGATTACTGTGGGCCACCGTGACGTCGTACTTACCGCTGGCCACGCGCAACAAGATAGCTTCGGTGTCTATGTTTTCTGGCACCACTTCTAGCGCGACAGTCGGGTAGCGCTTTTTCAGGGCTTGAACCTGGGGCCAAAACGACGATGATTTGCGCAAGGCGACGCGTCGCCCTGCCAGGTCGGCCGCTTTTGTTAGTCGGTCGTCATCAGCCCGCGTTACCACTTGCTCGTGTATGATCGTCACGGGTGCGGTAAACGCGACACGTTTCTTGCGATCAGGGGTTACCGTTAGATTGGCAACGATTACGTCGCCCTTGCCTTCAAGCAGGAAGGGAATCAGGTCAGCGCGCGCGGCCACATAGATCGGCAACGGCTCGAGTTGCATCTCACGAGCAAACGCATGCGCCATCTCTTCGAAAACCCGATCAGCCCGACCCACTCGAGGAAGATCACCGATCTCGAGTGTTTGCGGCAGCAACAGCCGCAGTTTCTTATGTTTGCGGATCTGCGGCAGATCGCCCGTCTCTATATATGGGGCGTCGCCTGTGCGTTCGCCGCTCTGCGAATCTGCTACCTGGCTTTCATTACAACTGCTAAGCGCGATGACCGCAGTGGCCCAAAACATCGCCACCGCGGATGGCCGGCTGCGACGGGAATACCTAGCGTGTATTGCCATGGGTGCCTACGGATATCGATGACTTGACCGGAAGTCGCCTCAAAGCGAACAGACCTTCGTCGCCCTGACAGATGCCCCGAGCTTAAAACCGTCTGCAGACCCGTGCAAATATCTCAGGTCTGTCGCACAATTTGTTTGCAAACGAGTGGGTGGGCGTGTTTCACTATTGCCAGGTGCGTTGCGCTATTCAAGGCATTGTAATCCTTCAAAATATCGGTCCGACAGAAGCATGATTTCTTTTAACAGGCGTGCAGTAGTCGTGGGTTTACTAGTGATGATCTTTGTCGGTGTGCAGACACGGGCAGACGAAGCTGCTCGATCCTCGGCCGACCAGCAGCAGGATCACCAGCACCAGCACGACTTTCCGGCCACCATCAACGCGTTTCACCATGCGCTTGCGCAGTTGTGGCACGGGCAACCGGGACCCGAACGCTCACGTGCAGTTTGTAATCGCGCGTCTCACCTGCGCGTGCTTGCAGACAATGTGGAAGCCGCACCGTTTCCCCAAAGCGCACGCGGTGATAGCACCGGCTGGAGCCGGGCGGTCAAGAACATGGTCACGAGCGTCGATCAGCTTGTGGCCGTGTGCTCAGGGCCTAACAGCGCAGAGTCCGAACAAGCGTTAAGCAGGATACACCAGGCGTTCTATGGGGTCGCTGCTTACCTGGGGCACCGATATTGACTGAGGCATGCTTGCTCGAGCCCCTTCAGTAGCCTGGGCGAAAAGCTGCTGTTCGACAAACAAACTTGCTCATTGTCTGAGCGAGCAGGAAAACCCGTTCGCATCGAGGTGCAAGCCGCAGCATTCTAATCGGCCATGACTTGCCGCTTTGTTCCCTTCAGCCTACAGGCCGTGTGCCGGGCGGTGACTCTTCCGCGACGGCGCCACTTCGCTCGCTGGCCTTAGTGACCTCTGCGAGCAACCACTCACGAAACGCCATTACTTTCGGTTGATCACGACGCTCCTCCGGGTAAATGAGGTAATAGGCGTTCTCGCCGGGCAAGGCGATGTCAAACGGGATGACCAAGCGTCTGTTTTCAAGTTCTTCAGCCACGAGCCGGGGATCCGAAAGCGCCACACCCATTGCGGCCACCGCAGCCTCTATCGTGAGCGGCGTGTTGTGAAACTTTGGGCCACGCCGCGCATCCACACCTTTGATGCCGGCCGCCTCCAGCCAGTGCTGCCACTCGTCCAAGCGCGGCAACGCGTGCAACAACGTGAAATGGCGCAGATCGTCAGGCTGCGTGAGCGCGTGTTGTCCTCGTAACAGTGCAGGGCTGCACACGGGCACCAACTCTTCCGCGATCAAGCGGTGTTTGCAAAGTCCCGGCCGGTCCACATCGCCGTGACGGATGACCAGATCAACGTCGGAACGCGCAAAATCCACCAGCAAGTCCGTCGAGCGCACCAGATTCAGCCGTACCTCGATGTTCGGCTGCGCGATCTGGAATCGCGCTAGACGGGGCACCAGCCAACCGGCGGCGAACGACGGGGACACGTTCATGGTGAGCGGCCCGGCTTCCCGGCCGGCGGCGATACGCTCTGTAGCGACGCGGACCTGATCCAGCGCTGCGCGTATCGGCGGAAGATAGGCCTGCCCTTCGGGTGTCAGGGCAACCTGTCGCGGCCGCCGGGTAAACAGGCGCACCCCAAGAAAGTCTTCCAAGACCCGTACCTGATGGCTCACCGCGGAGGGCGTGACGTGCAACTCCTGGGCAGCACGTTGAAAGCTCAAGTGACGGGCTGCAGCCTCGAAGGTTTGGACGGCGCTAAGTGGAGGCAAGCAGCGCATCGTCAAATAGATGAATTTTTTTCACTGAAATGCTGAATAAGTATCGCTTGTAAGTTCCACTAGACACGCTACATATAGCTTAAAGCCTATGCTATAGCAAGCGGCGGCGATGTTCAGGTACTTACGATAGTTGAATTTTTTTGTTTTGAGACATAGGAAGATGACTATGAGATTTCTACAGGCATGGGTAGGCTGGGTGCGACAGTGGAATCGTCGGCGGGCCACGATACGGACCTTGCGCGCCCTTTCCGACTGGCAGCTTGAGGACATAGGGCTCACGCGAGATCAGATCACCACGGTGGTCGACGCCGCGCTCGGCCCGAACCCCTCGGCTGGACGCTGCACTGCTAACCGACCGCGACTCCGCCCGCAGGCGGTGCTTGACAGTGCTGCTGGAAGGCCCGTAACAACCTGACGGCTGACTGTAGGCATCCGCAGGCCGACCGGATGGACGGCGAGCCCTGCGTTATGTGGGCCGGCGCGCCCGTTGAGGACGCGCGCTTGGCCATAGGACATCAGATTGGGCCGCACCCTGCTTTGGGTCTCGGGTAAGCGAACGCAAGTGTCAAGAAGCGCCCTCTCCCCGGTGTGGTTGCGAACGCGGTCTCCGCTGGATGGATATACTTAAGTTGAGGCGCCACCGCGCTAGGGGCAGTATCGTCAATGCAAGATATCCCGCCAGTCAGATTTGCCATGACCGTGTTCCCCTACTTTGTCACCAGTGGTACCAGCGTCCACCGTGCACGTGAGCTGATGGCACAGCACGACATTCGGCACCTTCCGGTCATGGAAGGGGAAGAGTTGGTCGGTGTCATCACCGACTGCGATATGGAGCAGGCAGAGCGTGCAAAAATCGGTTTGCCCCGCAAGGATAGGTTAAGCGTGAGCGATGTCTTCGTGCGTGAGGCCTACGTCGTCGAGCAAAACGAACGGCTTGACAAAGTACTGCTGGTGCTTGCGCGGAAGCACTTGGACTGTGCTCTGGTCGTCGATGCTGGCCGGCTGGTTGGTATCTTCACGACAACCGATGCTTGCCGGGCATTCGCCGAACACCTGCAGGTCGGCGCCGCGTAGCTTATCGCTTCACCGCTAGAACGTCAGGCGCTCGCGTCGTCATTTGCCAAGCGTTACGGTTACTGCCTGAGGTCCTTCCTGTCCTTGTTCTTCTACGTACTTCACCTCCATACCCGGATCGAGTCGATCGAAATCGGCGCCGACCAGGCTATTGCGATGGAAATAGATGTCCCGCCCATCGTCAGTTCTGAGAAAGCCATAGTCCTGAGCCGGAAAAATCTGGAGCACCCGTGCCGTTGTGGCTACGGGATGTACCTTAGTGTCACCGCGCCGACGCCGTGCATAGTCCTCCAGCTGGCGCCGTGTGGCAGCAAAGGCATCGCGTAGCGCCACATAGATATCTTCGTGCGCCGCATGTTTTTTCGGGCTGCGATTGACGACGATCTCCTGCTCCGGCACCGTCAAATCGATGCGTACCCGATAAAGCTTGCCCTTATGCCGGTGCCGGTGTGGGGATTCGATCATGACGCGACACGCCATGATCGAATCACAGAATTGATCCAGTTTGCTTGCCTTCTCGCGTGCGTCGGCCTCGATCGCTTCGGAAGGCGGTAACCCGCGAAACGTGATCTCTATGGGTATCTTCACACATTCGCCTCTCTTAGTAGCATCGGCTAGCACTCAATGCCTGTCATTGATGTGGATCAAAGCGGCTCCTGGCAGGTCGAGGTTAGATTGCCTCTAGCAAGTACTCGCTGTGACGGAGGCACGGGGTGGCCATTGCAGACACGGTTAGGCTTTTTCTCGAGCAAAGCGGTGTGCAGTACTCGGTCATACCGCACCCCTACACGCAATCGAGCCGCGAGTCAGCCGAGGTCACGCATATCCCGCAGGGGCAGCTGGCGAAAGCCGTTGTGCTTATCGATGACCTCGGTTATGTCATGGCGGTAATCCCCAGCAATCGGCACCTACGTATGGAGACCCTAGCGCGAAAGATGCGCCGAAAACTCTCCCTTGCCGGGGAAGATCGGATCATGACGGTGTTCAAGGATTGCGCTGCCGGGGCGATTCCGCCGCTCGGTCCGGCCTACGGCATGAAGACGATCCTGGATGACGGCTTGGTGGGCCTGCCGGAGATCTACTTCGAAGGCGGTGACCACGAGGACCTCATCCGGGTTGACGGTGAGCAGTTCGTACGGCTGCTGAAGGAGGCACAACACGGCCAGTTCAGCCACTAGCAGCAGCCCCCCTCGCAGGTGGCACAGGGCGCCCCGGAGGCAAAAACAGTGGCAAAACTTGATGTATGTCAAAGCCGAAGAGGCCGCCATGGCGCAAAATTTTGTGTGGTAGTGATAGCTGCGAGAGCGCAGTGAAAAGTTTGGTTATGTAAAGGCTCCTCTCTCTCCGATGTTGGTGTTAGGCCGCCTCCTACTTTTGGGCGGCTTTTTTTTGCTTTATGCGGCCCCACGCCGCCCGGTGGGTAGGGTGACACACCCAAGATTGATGTCTCGCACGAGCGGCCTTAGGATTCGCTACTAAGGACTGACACAACACCGAAACTATGCGCAGGATCAAGATCACCGCCGGGCCGGTCGAGCTCAAGGCCGAGCTCCTCGACACGCCGACGGCCGAGGCAGTCTACGAGAGCTTGCCCATTCAATCCCAAGCCAGCACCTGGGGTGAGGAAGTCTATTTCGCTACGCCGGTTTCGGTCGCGCGCGAGGCGGACGCACGCGATGTAGTTCAGGCGGGAGAGATCGCGTTTTGGGTGGAGGGTGACTCAATCGCCATTGGTTTCGGTCGCACTCCCATTTCCCGCGGCGATGAGATCCGCTTGGCCGCACGCACCAACATCTGGGCCAGGGCGCTCGACGACGTTAGACAACTGAAGGCGGTAAAGGCCGGTGATCGCGTCCGTGTGGAAGCGATTGACTGAAACAGCTGTCATGCGGTTGTTAAGCAAAGCTAAGTTTGCACTGCCGGTCATGGAGGTGGTCGTTGCCGACGACTGGCAACGCCGCGGCTACTCCTGCGAGTGGTTTGTCGACCCCCCGGGGCGCGAGTGGAACAACTTCGTCCATACCTGCAACGAGTTGGTCACCGTCGTAGATGGTCGACTGGAAATGAGCATCGCGGGAGAACGCTGCGTGGTCGAACCCGGCGACGAGGTCTACATCCCCAAGGGTGCAATCCATTCAGTCAAGAACATTCACCATGCTACCACACGCTGGTTATACGGCTACGATTAACCCTTTCTTCTCTCGCCTGCTTCCCACAAACGGCGAGCGCGGGGACATCATTACGATGAAGACGGTACGACCAACGGTTTACGGCGAACGACCGGCGGCCTCGGGCCCAGAAAGCTGAAGTCAGTTGCTTGCCAATCGGACGCTAGGACGTCTAGTCCCCCTTGAATGGGGAGAAGACACCGAAGGGCGGTCTTGACTCGTGAGGCAGACAAACTACAACAGTGCTAATGTAACGACAGCAACTTGGTTGCCCGTGAGTCGCGATGTACTGACGGCACTTTCCGGATTAGTGATCTACCGGGGTTGTTGCTAACAAACTAGGAGTCAAAAGAAATGGCTGATGAGGCAGACATTGCGAATGAGGATCTGGAGAGAACACTTACCGCGGCGCTGGAAAAAAGAATCCAGTATAGTGGCGAGTCTGCGCTCTATTGCGAAGAATGCGGTGACAAGATACCCGCACGAAGAAGAAAGATCTTGCCTGGTGTCACAACCTGCGCAGACTGTCAGACGGTCCGTGAGCGTGAGGCCCGGTTGTACGGGGAGCGAGAGTAGCGGAGCCGCTTGCGCATCGATAGAGTTTCACCCTCCATGGGCCGAGTGTTCGCGCTAGAGATACAATAAACACGCAATGATGTCGTCGGCTTGTTCATTGCCGGCTCGGCTTGCTACTTGCGCCCTCATGCTGAGCGCAGCGGTGGCGATAAGTTCACCGGCACTGGCGCAACAAGCGGGCGCTGACCCCGCTGTTAACCGACCTTATGTAAACCCAGAGTTTGAACAATGGGTTGCACGCTTCGAGCGTCCAGGGCGTGAAGTCTACGACAAGCGGCACGAAATTATCGCAGCGACCGGCGTGTATCCTGGGATGGTTGTAGCTGATATCGGTGCCGGCACGGGCCTGTTCACACGCTTGTTCTCAGCCGCAGTGGGCTCGTCTGGAAAGGTGATCGCCGTCGACGTCTCGCGGGTGTTTATCGACAACATCGTGCGGATCGCGCGCGAGCGGCGGCTCAACAACGTCGAGGGTATCGTCAACACGCAAACGGATACCTTGCTGTCGGCAGGATCCATCGATCTCGCTTTTCTCGCGGATACTTATCACCATTTCGAGCAACCGCTGTCCATGATGAGGTCGATCCGCCGGGCCCTGCGTCCCGGGGGTACTCTGGTGGTGATCGACTTCCAAAAACACGGTCACAGCTCCGACTGGGTGAAAGGCCACGTGCGCGCGGATAGTGAGACTGTGATCGCGGAGATCGGGGCAGCAGGATTCGAGTTCATCGGGCAGGAAAAGTTTTTGCACGATAATTACTTCTTACGTTTTACGCGCAAGTAACTCCCCACCTTAAGGAGCCCGGAATTGCCCTGGGACGCCCGTCCTGGGGTACGGTGGGCGGCGCAGTCATGCCACGATCCTTCAGTTGGTTTCGTGTCTGAACGCCCCCGCAACCGTGACATCTACCTGGATTGATCAGCACCCTGTTGGAACGAAAGTTGCACACTTGAACCTATGCCCGCCGGACGCGGAGGCGAGGCCCAGCGAGGAGGATCGTCCGGGCCCGGCCAAAAGGCTGCCGGCGGCACTAGAGCAACAGGCAATGGACCGCAGCGAACGTTTTTACAAGATTACCCAGATGCTTGGGTCACGGGACATCGTCTCGCGCGAGGCGCTGCTCGAAGAGCTTGGCGTGTCGCTGGCTACGTTCAAGCGTGACCTGGAATACATGCGCGAGCGCTTGCACGCGCCCATCGTTTGGGACCGCGAGCACCGCGGTTACCGGTTACGCAAGCAAAGCCCGCACGGAGCCCGTTTTCAGCTGCCCGGCATCTGGTTCAACGCCAGCGAGGCGCACGCGCTATTGACCATGCAACACTTGCTCGCGTACATCGAGCCGGGGGTCCTGGCGCCGCATATCGAGTCGCTCAAGAGTCGTATCGAGGCCCTGCTGGATCAGGGCGACCACTCGATCGAGGAGCTGCGCAAGCGCATACGCATCTTGTCGCACGGTGCGCGCCCGCTGGTGCCGCGGCAGTTTGCCGTCATCACGACCGCGTTGTTGTCGCGCAAGCGTTTGCACATTACGCACTACAATCGCGAGCGTGACGAGCAGACCGAGCGCGAGGTCTCGCCGCAGCGTCTGGTGCATTACCGCGATAACTGGTATCTGGATGCGTGGTGCCATTGGCGCGATGGTCTGCGCACGTTTGCTGTCGATTCGATCCGCAAAGCCGAGCTTCTGGACAAGAGTGCCCCGAATGTATCTGAGGGTTTCCTCGACGTGCAGCTTGGCAGCGCGTACGGGATCTTCAACGGCGGCAACACGCAAACAGCGAGACTGCGGTTTAGCCCGAAACGTAGCCGCTGGGTCGCGCACGAGCGTTGGCATCCCGAGCAAAACGGCCTTTTCGACAGCGACGGATGCTACGTGCTGGAGATTCCTTACGCAGACGATCGTGAGCTGGTGATGGATATTCTGAAGTACGGATCTGACGTCGAGGTGCTGGCTCCGGAAGGTCTACGTTCGCGCGTCGCCGCGGCCCTACGCGAGGCCCTGTCACAGTACCGCAACGGGGCGTGATCGCGGCCGGGTCGATCAGCCGTCTTTTTCTTACTTTTCTTCAGTTCCTGGGTTCACAGTCAGGCAGGACAGCTCGGCGTACCGCCGGGAATGCTGGACGTAGAATCCGTGTAGGCTCTAGGCCTGCGGGTGCGTGCGCGGTGTACCAGCGCGAACGGACAGCCGCATTGCTTTATGCACTGTAGTGGACGCTATACAATAGATGCACTTAGACTGCTGCCCGGCATAGAAGTGCCGCGAATATCTCAGGCCGTTCGGCCGAGGCACCTGCAGTCGACGGATAGCTCCGACGCATTGGAGATCAACGACTAACCAACCCATGATTGTTGAACAAATCTGGACCGCCAACGCCTTTCGCAATTTCAACTATCTGATCGTATGCCCGGAGACGGGCGAGGCGCTTGCAGTCGATCCGCTGGACCATCGGAAGTGCCTGTCGACGGCGAAGAAGATCGGCTGGCATATTACGCAAATCCTCAACACCCACGAGCACGGTGACCACACGGGCGGTAATCAGGCGATGATCGCCGCGACCGGTGCCAAGCTCCTGGCCCACAAGAATGCCGGCGCACGCATCCCCGGCATCAACCGCGGGCTCGCCGCCGGTGACGTCGTAAAGGTGGGGCGAACAGTAGAGCTTGAATCACTCGATACGCCAGGCCATACCATGAGCCACGTGTGCTTGCTGTCACACACAGACACGCCGGCACTGTTTTGCGGCGATACATTATTCAATGCCGGCGCGGGCAATTGCCACAGCGGCGGCCATCCCGAGCACCTTTATGAAACATTCGCCAACCAATTGGCCGAGCTGCCGGACGAGACCCTGATCTACCCTGGGCACGACTACATCGCTAACAACCTCGGCTTTACACTCGATCGCGAGCCCGACAATGAACGGGCAGCCTCCCTGCTCGACGATGTTGGGGATCAGGATCCGAACAAGGCTTTAATAACAACGCTGGCCCTGGAAAAAGAGATCAATACTTTTTTTCGCCTGCATAATCCCTCGGTCATTGCCCGGCTGCGCGAGGTGTTCCCCGATCTACCCGAAGATCCTGATCCGAAGACCGTATTCCTCAAACTGCGAGAGCTGCGAAACCGCTGGTAGGCGAGTCACGTCGCCGCGGGTGATGCCTCACAAAATCAGTTGGACATCTGGAAGAGGCCACCGTTTCATTGTTCGTGATGGGTCAGCGGATGCACAAAGCGTCTATATTTAGTTAGGGCATGGGCACGAGTTATCGGCAGATTCTTGCGCAGTTGCGACAGTACTTCCCGCAACCGGTTTCGGATCGGGTGCACGACGCCTATTTTGTCTTCTCCATCCTCCGCGCGCTCGATCAGATCGACGCGATGAAGTCGCATGTGCCGATTCTGGGCGAGGGGAGGCCGCTCGACTATGCGGGCGCACTCGAGAGCCGAATCGCCCATGGGCCATCCACGCCGGAAGAGGTCTCCGCCGAGCTCGTGCGGCAGTTCAACGGCTTGCCGATTTGGGGCCATCCGCGTACGCAGGTTAACGTCGTGGCGCCACCCTCGATTCCGAGCATTGTCGGTTCGCTACTGCCGTGTATCTACAACCCGAATCTCGCCTCGGACGAGACCAGTGTGGGCATTGCTGTGGCCGAGGCGCGGGTAATGGCGATGGTGGCGGACCTTGTCGGCTTCGATGCGGCCAAGGCCGGTGGCGTATTCACCTTCGGCGGCACCGGCACCAATCTCTACGGTGTCAAGCTCGGGATCGAAAAGGCACTACCCGGTGCCATGGAACACGGGGTTCGGGAAGATGTGTATGTCGTCGCCTCCGATCAGAGTCATTACAGCCGCCTCAATATCACCGGTTGGCTCGGGCTCGGTGAACGCTGTCTGCTGGAGATCCCTACCCATCTCGACAACGACATGCAGGTGCCGCTGCTCGAGCAGCGCGCGCGTGAAGTGTTGGCGCAAGGAAAAAAGATTGCCGCGTTCATCGTTACGCTGGGAACCACCGATGCATTTGGTCTGGACGACCTCGAGGCGATCGTGGCTGTACGCGACCGGCTGGTAGAGGAGTTTAAGCTTGGCTACCGCCCACACGTCCATGCGGACGCAGTGATCGGTTGGGCGTGGTCGGTGTTTGACGACTACGATTTTGACGCCAATCCGCTTGCGTTCCGCCCGCGCACGCTGCGAGCGCTAGCGGGCGCATGCCGGCGGATCTCCAAGCTGCACCTGGCGGACTCGATCGGTGTGGATTTCCATAAGACGGGCTTCACGCCCTATATATCAAGCCTGTTGCTCGTTCGCGAGCATGAGGATCTTAAGCTACTTGCGCGCGAACGAAGCAAAATGCCGTATCTGTTTCAGACGGGCGAAAGCCATCCGGCCAAGTTCACCCTGGAGACGTCGCGCACAGGCAGCGGTGTCCTCTCGGCGCTGGCCAATCTCACCCTTTTGGGCAAGGATGGTATGCGTGCCCTGCTCGGGCATCTGGTAGAGATGGCCGAAGTACTACGCGAGAATCTGGAGGGAAATGCTTACACCACCGTCCTGAATGGCGGCAATTTTGGCACAGTCACGCTGTTTCGTGCCTATCCGGATAACGTCGATACGTGGACCATCAAGGAACGTGAGCACAATGAGCGTACGCATAGCGAGCAGCTGCTGGCCCACAACGAGTACAACTGCAGTATTTATCGTTATCTGCACGATCAGGCGATGCGCGGGGATGGCGTGTTGCTGTCGATGACCGACTGCTATCGGAAGACTGCCTACGGCGTACCGATTGTCGCACTGAAGTCGTACATCATGTCTCCCTTTGTCGACGAGGAGCACGTCGAACTGATCGTCGATAAGGTGCTCGAAGCCCGAGAGAACATTTGAGACGCTAGATTCGAACAGGTCGGAATGGGTGTTCAGAGCACGTAAGGACTCTTGTAGCGTTCCAATATCTTGATGTAATTCGCCCGTTCGAATGCCGTGGGGTCGGCCACATTTCGGTGACTCATCGATCCTTTCATTTGCGCAACCGAACTGTATCCCTTTTGTTCCATCCATTCTGCGAGGCCGTCTCGCAGTACTGTGAGATACTCGATATCGTTCTTGAGCAGGGCCGAGGTCGTCATGACCGCATCGGCACCCGCCATCAAGTATTTGATGACTTCAATGTGAGTCTGTACGCCAGTGGTGGCAGCCAGTGATGCCTTGATGCGGCCGTAGAGCAGCGCGATCCACAATAGCCGCAGGCGAATCTGGTTGGCGTTGCTCAAATGCAGGCTGTGCAAGATCTCCAACCGGTCGATGTCGAAATCCGGCTGCCAGAGTCGATTGAACAGAACCAGCGCATCGGCGCCGGCATCGTCCAGCTGCTTGGCGAGATGGCCGAAGGAGCTGAAATAAGCACTTAGTTTCAGCGCAACCGGTATGGAGACCGAAGCTTTGACGCGTTTGAGTATGTCCACGTAGCGTTGCTCGACCTCTTGGCCAGACAGCGTCGTATCCGCCGGAATGTAGTAAATGTTGAGCTCGATACCGCTGGCACCCGCCTCCTCCATGTTCTTGGCATAGTCGATCCAGCCTTGATTGGTGATGCCGTTCAAGCTGCCTATGACCGGAATATCGACCGCCTGTGATGCGCTGTATAGAAGGTCCAGATAACGCTCAGACCCGGCGCGGTATTCGTCGAATTCTGGAAAGTAGCTTAATGCCTCAGCAAAACTCTCCGTTCCATGTTCCATGAAATGTTCCATCGCCGCCGCTTCATGCTTGAGCTGCTCCTCGAACAGGGAAAACATGACGACGGCGGCTGCGCCGGCATCTTCCATTCGCCTGATGTTGTGCACATCCTCTGAGAGCGGGGAGGCCGAGGCGACGATCGGGTGTTGCAAGTCTAGACCCATGTAACGTGTGCGCAGATCCATTTTCTTATCCTCTTGCGGTTTTCAAGCGTCGTCACGACGCCTACTCTTGTGCTGCGGCTGGAGCTGTCGCCGCTGCCTTGGGCTGAGTGAAGTGATAATGGGGATCCCCTCGGGTCGCCATCTCTTCGTAGATGCTCCATTTCAGATCGACATTCTCTTGTGCCAGCCGGATGAGGCGGTCAGCTTCCGCTGGGTTCGTGCGCCGCAGCATGCTATAGCGCAGCTCGCGGTAGGCATATTCCTTAACGGGAATCGTCGGACGAGGGGAGTCCAGCAAGAACGGATTGTTCCCGTCACGTCGACGGTTGGGGTTGTAACGCATGAGCGGCCAGTATCCGCTTTCGACAGCGAGTTTCTGTTGCCGCAGTGCATGCTCCATGTTGATGCCGTGGGCAATGCAAGGGCTGTAAGCGAGGATCAGCGAGGGCCCCTTGTAGGTTTCGGCTTCACGAAACGCGAGCAGCGTCTGCTGAGGGTTGGCACCGAGCGCGATGCGGGCCACGTACACGTTGCCATAGGAGATGGCCTGCAGTGCCAGATCTTTTTTGCCCACCGGTTTCCCGCCGACGGCAAATTTCGCCACTGCCCCGAGCGGCGTCGCCTTGGACATCTGGCCACCGGTGTTGGAGTAGACTTCGGTGTCCATCACCAGCACATTTATGTCGCGATCCATCGACAACACGTGGTCCAGCCCGGCGGCGCCGATGTCATAGGCCCAGCCGTCGCCGCCGACCAACCAGATGCTGCGCCGTACCAGATGGTCCGCCAAGGACAACAAATGCCTCGCCGCGTCGCCATGGACGGCTTTTAAGCGTGTCTTCAGCTCGCTTACCCGTGCGCGCTGCGCGCGTATCTCCGATTCTTCGTCCTGCGGGGCGGACAACAGTTCATCGACAAAGTCGGCGCCGAGATCAGCGCGCAGGTCGCGCAAAAGCTCTTCGGCAACCGTACGGTGCTTGGCTGTGGTTAGTTGAAACCCTAGTCCAAACTCGGCGTTGTCCTCGAAAAGCGAGTTCGACCATACCGGCCCGCGTCCCTCCTGGTTCACCGCCCAGGGCGTTGTCGGCAGGTTGCCGCCGTAGATCGAGGAGCAGCCGGTCGCGTTGGCGATCAACAAGCGATCGCCGAACAGCTGCGACAGCAGTTTAAGGTACGGGGTCTCGCCACACCCGGCACAAGCACCGGAAAACTCGAACAGCGGTTGCAAGTACTGTACGCCGCGCACCGTACTGAAATCGATGCGCCCGCGCTCGTTGTCCGGCAGCGCCTGAAAGAAGGCGATATTTTCGCGCTCGGCCTCGAGCACCGGCACCTTGGGACGCATATTGATCGCCTTCACGCCGCTTCTTTCCTTGCTCTTGGCGGGACAGGCCTCCACACAGAGGGCGCAACCCGTACAGTCCTCTACATAAACCTGCAAGGTGTAATACACATCGGGAAAACCGCGGCCACTCAGTGGCATGGCCTTGAAAGACGGCGGTGCCGATGCCAGCACCGACTTATCGTAGAACTTGGAGCGAATAACGCTGTGCGGGCAAACAAAGCTGCAATTGCCACACTGGATACAAATGTCAGGCTCCCAGATCGGCACGAACATGGAAATGTTGCGTTTCTCCCATGCCGCGGTGCCGGTCGGATAGGTACCGTCGTTCGGTAAGGCGCTCACGGGCAACTCGTCGCCACGTCCGGCGATCATCATTGCAGTCACATTGCGCACAAACTCGGGCGCCTCGGCGGGCACGATTGCATGCATGGCAAGGCGACTGGTTGCCCGCACCGGTACCTTCACAGCATGGAGATGCTCCAACGTGCGGTCAACCGCCTCGAAGTTCTTGCGCACGATAGCCTGGCCTTTCTTGCTGTAGGTCGTCGTGATCGCATGCTTGATCTTGGCAATCGCCTCGTCCTTGGGCAGCACGCCGGAGATGGCAAAAAAACACGTCTGCATGATGGTGTTGATGCGCGTGCCCATGCCAGTGTCGCGGGCCACCTGGTAGGCGTTGATGACGTAAAACGAGAGCTTCTTTTCAATGATCTGTGTCTGCACCGAGCGCGGCAGCTGTTGCCACACCTCATCGGCGCCATATGGGCTGTTCAACAGGAACGTGCCTCCCGGGACGGCATGTTTGAGTACGTTTACCGATTGCAGGAAGTTGAACTGGTGGCAGCCGACGAAGTTGGCCGACTGCACCAGGTAGGTCGAGCGGATGGGATCAGGCCCAAAGCGCAGATGCGAGACGGTCTGTGAGCCCGATTTCTTCGAGTCGTACACGAAGTAACCCTGGGCATAGAAGCGGGGGTCTTCGCCAATGATCTTGATGCTATTTCGATTCGCGCCCACGGTACCGTCGGCGCCGAGACCGAAAAACATGGCGCGCACGACTTTATCGGACTCAATGACAAACTTGGGATCGTAGTCGAGGCTGGTGTGAGATAGATCGTCATTGATGCCGATGGTGAAGTGATTCTTCGGCCTGGTCTTGCCTAGCTCGTCGTAGATTCCCTTGACCATCGCCGGCGTAAACTCTTTCGACGAAAGCCCGTAGCGCCCACCGATGATCCGAGGCAGGGCCGGGCACGGCAATGCGCCTTCGGCTAGGGACTCTGTGAGCGTGGTGACCACATCCATATACAGCGGCTCACCGTTAGCCGCGGGGTCCTTGGTGCGATCCAGCACGGCGATCTCCTGGGTCGACGGTGGCAGCGCTTGCAAGAAATGCCGTGCCGCAAACGGCCGGTAGAGATGTACCTGGATGACGCCGACTTTTTCGCCTGCCGCTTGCAGGAAAGCCACCGTCTCGCGCACGGTCTCAACGCCCGACCCCATGAGCACAAGGATCCGCTCGGCGGCACTGTCGCCGTAGTAGTCAAACAAGTGGTACTGTCGCCCGGTGAGCTTGGCGAACGCGTCCATGGTCCTTTGCACAATTTCCGGTGTCTTGTTGTAGAAGGGGTTGACGGTCTCACGCGCCTGGAAATACACGTCTGGGTTCTGCGCCGTACCGCGCATGCAAGGGTGGTCGGGATTGAGACCGCGCGCACGATGGGCGAGCACCCGGTCATCGTCAATCATTGCCCGTATCTCCTCATCGGACAGCAAGTTAATCTTGTTAACCTCGTGCGAAGTGCGGAACCCGTCAAAAAAATGCACGAACGGCACGCGTGCTTCGAGCGTTGCCGCCTGGGCGATTAACGCCATATCGTGCGCCTCTTGCACGGAACTTGAGGCGAGCAACGCAAAACCCGTTGAGCGCACTGCCATGACATCGGAGTGATCGCCGAAGATGGATAGCGCCTGTGCCGCAAGCGAACGCGCGGCCACGTGAAAAACCGTAGGTGTTAGCTCGCCTGCAATCTTGTACATGTTGGGTATCATCAACAACAAGCCCTGCGAGGCCGTGAAAGTCGTACTCAGAGCACCCGTCTGCAAGGCGCCGTGGACAGCGCCGGCGGCCCCACCTTCGCTCTGCATCTCGACCACGACCGGTACGTTGCCCCAGATGTTAGTACGTCCCTCGGTAGACCACTGATCAGCCAGCTCACCCATCGTCGAAGACGGCGTAATCGGGTAAATGGCGCAGACCTCGTTGATTTTGTGAGCGACAAAGGCGGTCGCTTCGTTGCCGTCAATCGTTACCTGTGTTCTGCTCATCGACGTTTCTCAGTTAGTCGTTGTCTGTGCCACGCTCTGAACGTGCGCAAATTACCCTTTGGTTGATTGCTGCGCTTGTTCGGCGCACAGCGGCTCAGGCCGGTTCGGGCGTCATGTCGATCGCATGACAGGGGCACTGCTCGAAACAGATCGCGCAGCCCGTGCAACGGTTGTAATCGAAGCGATAACGTTTGCCGGGCCCGAGTTTGATCACGGCGTCCTCCGGGCACGCAGCATAACAGCCGTCGCATTCGAAGCAGTTCCCGCACGACAGGCATCGCCGTGCCTCGTATATGGCCTCCTGTTCACCCAGACCGCTGACCACCTCGTCAAAACTCGTTTGGCGTCTTTTAATGTCGAGCTCTGGCTGCGGCCGTTGGGCGGCGTCGGTGAAGTACCAGACATGTAGCTTCTCGTAGCTGGCCAGTTCGTGTGGGGGCGGCTTTACGTAGCTTGTGCCCATGAGGTAGGCGTCGATATGACGTGCGGCCTTCTTGCCGTGCCCGACGGCAACGGTGACGGTTCGCTCGGAAGGGACCATGTCGCCACCGGCAAACAGTCCCGGGTAACCGGTCATCAGGTTCCTGTCCACCACGAGCGTACCGTCTTTTTGGAATACCAGGCCAGGAACGTTCTTCAGGAATGCGGTATCCACGTCCTGCCCTAAAGCGAGAATCAGCGAGTCCGCTTCCAGAGTCTCAAGCTCACCGGTTGGTTGTGGCCTGCCATTCTCGTCGATCCGCATGACCTCGACGGTAAAGGTGCTGCGGTCGATTTCTTTGATAGTTCGCAACCAATGGATCTTGACACCCTCCGTAAGCGCTTCGTCTGCCTCGAACTCATGAGCCGGCATATGCGCACGATCGCGGCGGTAGATGATCAATGCCTCGTCGATACCAAGTCGCTTGGCGACGCGGGCGGCATCCATCGCCGTATTCCCACCGCCGTAAATTGCCACGCGGCGGCCGAGCTTTGGGACGGCGCCGGCTTCTACATCGCGCAGGAAGCTGACCGCATCAAGCATCTTACCGGCATCGCGAGCGGGAATGTCGGTACGCTTGCTCAAGTGTGCACCCACGGCAATGAACATCGCATCGAAGCCGCCAGCCGCTTGTTCGGCTAGCAGGTCTACCACTTTATGATTGAGGACGATCTTGACGCCCATGTTCTTGATGCCTTGAATCTCGGCCTCGAGGACCTCTCGCGGTAGGCGATATTTCGGGATGCCAAAATGCATCATGCCGCCGGCCATCGGGCCGGCTTCGTGGATCTCGACGCTGTGGCCCAAGCGCGCGAGGTGGTAGGCGGCTGAGAGCCCGCTCGGGCCGGCGCCGACGATCAGCACGCGCCGGCCGCTGCGTGCTTTTGGCCTGCGTACGGTCCAACCGTGTGCCAGCGCCTGGTCGCCGAGAAAGCGTTCTACCGCATGGATGCTGACTGTTGCGTCCATACGCACGCGATTGCAGGCATCCTCGCACGGGTGGTAGCACACTCGGCCGTGTACGCCGGGCATGGGGTTGTCCTCCATAAGCACCTGCCAAGCCTGTTCGAGCTGACCCTGCTGGGCAAGGGCGAGCCAGCTCTGGATATTTTCGCCCGCGGGGCAGGCATGGTTGCAGGGCGGCAGCAGATCGACGTAAACAGGGCGCTGAATACGTCGCGGCCCGGAGAACTGGCCGTGCTTCAGGTCGGGTGGGCGGGTCATGTCATGTTTTTCTTTCATCTCTCTCCTCGTCGGTCGGCGGCAGCGCCCTTGCCGCGTATTATTGAATGGACATTGCAGTTCCTTATTGATGTATGTCAATGACTTTTGCGTTCGCCCGGCGGAAAGTCCTTATAGACTTAGTGGTTGTAAAGGAATGCAAAGGAGGCGCATATGAGTATTGCCCGTACGGTCCAAACGTTCCTGCAGGCAAACGGCATATCCTACGAGGTACTGCCTCACCGGCGTACCGGCGCGACCAGGGAAACCGCGCACACCTTGCATATACCGGCCGAGCGCATGGCGAAAGCAGTAATTCTGGGCGACAAGCAAGGTTACCTGATGGCGGTGTTGCCGAGCAGTCGCCACGTCGACGTACAGGAGCTGTCGCAGAAGCTGGGGCGCGACCTGGCCGTCGTGCCGGAGTATCGCTTGGGCGCCCTGTTCGAGGACTGTGCATTCGGAGCGGTTCCGCCGCTCGGCGTCGCTTACGGTATGCCAACGGTTGTTGACAGTTGTCTCGTCGATCAACCGGAGATCTACTTCGAAGCCGGTGACCACGAAGGTGTGGTTCACATCGACGGCAGGCAGTTTAGCGAAATTTTGAGCAAAGCCGAACACGCAGAGTTCTGCCAGTAAGCGCCTGATCGACATTGTTTCGGCGACGAATCCACTTCGCGAAAATCTCGCGCCCGCACGACCCGTAATCTCACCCGGCGCCTATCTGGCAGCGGTCCGGGCTCATCCTAAGCAAGTGATCATGGCCTGTCAGTGCGGGCTTCTGACAACGAGCGCGTTATTTCTTATCATCAGTCCCATGCCTTACGATCGACATTCAGATCCTAGGGGGTAAACGATGCTAGCACGAGGCAGACTTGGGCGGGGCCTGGGCGGGCTGCTATTCCTAGTTGTCCTTGGCGGCGCAGGCGCGGGCCAGCATACGAAAGAGGCGCTTTTTCAACAGGCGAGTGGCGCCTTCGAGGCAGCGCGTGCGGCGCAAGCCGATGTGTATGCGCCTAAGAGCTACAGCAAAGCGATAAAGTACTACCGCAGCGCTGAACAGAAATTTGCCGGCGGTCAAGACACGGAGACAGTTCGCTCTGAGCTCATGCTTGCGACCGAGCAGTTTCGGCAGGCGCTCGAAACGAGCAAGGCAGTGCAGGCCGAGTTCGCCTCGGCGCTGAAGGCGCGTGCCGATGCCGAGAAGACGAAAGCACCTGCCCATGCCGATGATCTGTGGCGCCGCGGCGAGCAACGACTCGAAAGGGCGATCAATGATTTCGAACGCGATGCGCGCGGCCCCGCTGCCCAACGCGCGGCGGAGGCGGAGCAGCTTTACCGCGAAGCCGAGCTGGTCACCATTAAGAGTGACTTGCTCGGCGAGTTGCGCTTAGCGCTGCGGCGGGCCGAGCAGGCCAAGGTCGAACGTTATGCTCCGAAGACCTTGCAGAAAGCCAAGGACTTGATGGCACAGGCCGAGCAGGCGCTGGATAAGGACCGCTACGATGCCGATCGTCCTCGTAGCTTGGTGCAACGCGCGACATTAGAGGTCAAACGTGCCATGTATCTCGCCGAGGCCGTGCAGCGGGTGAAGGCAGAGAAGCTCACGCCTGAGGATCTGATTCTCAGGGGGGAAAGGCCATTGCGGCAGATCACCGCCGCTGCGGACGTTGAGGCGTCGTTCGAGAGCGGTTTCGATGAACCGACCAAGAAGATCATCGCGCGCCTCGAGGAACAGGATGAGCACGCACGACGGCTACAGCAGAGCAATGATGATCTTAAGACGGAAGTGGCACGGCTGCAGGAACAACTTAGTAACGCCTCCGCCGAACGTTCGGCGCTGGCGGAGCGACTGCGAGCGCAGGTACAACGACGCGAAGCATTGGAAAGACAGACCAGCAGCTTGCAGGCCGAGGTCCAGCAACTCCACCTGAGCTTGGGTGGCGTGTCAGAGGAGCGAGGCGCGCTTGCCGATCGTTTACGCACGCAATCGGAGCTGCGGGAAAATCTGCAAAAAGAGGTCGATACCCTGCGACGCGAGATCGAGGTGCTCGAGCAGCTTCTCGATAACGTGTCCAAGGAACGCGAGCTGCTGGCGAAACGCGTTGATGCGCAAGCACGGATGCGTGATCAGTTTGCGCAAGTTGAAAACATGTTCTCGGTGCAGGAGGCACGGATCTTTCGCGAGTCGAACGACGTCGTCGTCCGTCTTATCGGTCTGAGCTTCCCGCCCGGGGAAACAAAGATCCAGCCGCAGGCCTTCGATCTTCTGGCAAAGCTGGCGGAAGCGATCCGCGTGTTTCCGAAGCGCACGCTTATTATCGAAGGGCATACCGATTCGTTCGGCGGTGACGCTGCTAACCTCGTCTTGTCGCAGAAGCGTGCTGACGCAGTGAAGGAGTACTTGGTTGCCAACATGCGTCTCGATGCGGCGACTGTCCAGGCAATCGGTTACGGTGAAACACGGCCGGTCGCGAACAACGAGACCAAAGAGGGCCGCGCCAAGAACCGGCGCATCGACGTCCGCATCCAGCCGAAGCTGACAACGGAGTGATCGCGCGAGGCGCCGCGCGCGAGGCATGAATCACGACTTAGCGAAACTAGGAGCTAGCTGCCGTCCCTCGGGCCAAGGTTGTGCGGGCAGTATTTTGCGTGGTCGTCCCCAAGACGTCCGCACTGTGGGCATTCCGCTTTCGGCATTTTCGCTGTTTCCGTGCGACTTATGCTCCGTCTGTTTGCCCTGAACCTTGTCGATCGTGCCGTACTGATGCTGCTAATACTGGCCATAATGCCTGACTTCGTTATTTGTTAAACCTGGCCATAAGGCCCCCCACCCATCCGCCTGGCATACCTCTTCCCTCTCTCAGGACAAATGTATTCGCTAACGCGTGTTTGCGCAAGACACAAGGAGCCGACAATTCGACTGCCGACGCGCCAAGACAACGAGTTGACGCCTTCGGCGTAGCCCGCCACCCCGCCCTCCATCATAGTCCTCGCTGGCGGTGCCAATTAGGGCACAAATGGGGATGCACTATGAAACAAGACATGCGGGTCGCTCATGAACCGACATTTGCAGAGGGCATCAAGACCACGATCGCTGCGGCACTGTTGTTAGCGAGCTTATTCGCGATGGTAGGTTCGCTCGATGCGGACACGACTACACAGCGCCTGTACTACTTGCTAATGGGTCTCGGTATTGGCGCCATCATGCCCGTGGCTTTTCTGCTGTCTTGGTTGCTCACATTACCGACACCAAACACAGCGCGCTGATTCCGGTGGTATGTGCTGGTTGCTTGGCCTTCCAATGGTCAGCGCGCATGCCTGCTGCAACGTGTATCAAAACTGACAATTGCTGAGCAAGCAGTCGCGATCCAAAAGCAACGCAGAGAACGCCAAGGCGCAGAGAATGCGCGTGCAGGGGCGCACCATACCTGCTTACGGACGAGCAACCGCGGAGGAGGCGGCTGCGCCTTGACGTGCGCGCTCGAAACGCTCGCCCGCATCGGTTGCGGCCTCAACCCGAAGACGGGCGCCGAGCCTTCGCAGGCTGCCGAGATCGCGCAATCGTGTCAGCAAGCTTCGCAAAGCGTCGATGTCCTCCGCCACAAGCATAGAACTGCAGCAATCCTTGAACTTCTGTGCCCGATCGTCTTCATCGAAAGGTTCGTCGATAGAGCCGCGTGTATGCGCGCGCTCCGCGTGCAGCTGGCGCCCGTCTCGAAGCGTGATCTCCACGCGATGTGCCACGCGGGAGTCAGGATCAACCGGCTCATCGGCGGGGTCATACGCATGCACGCGCGTGAGCTTGAGGAGGCGTCGCACCGCAGGACGCCTGACTGCTTTGGGCGTAAAGTCAGTGAGGCTCAAGCGGCCGTTGAGCAGGGCGACGGCCACGCAGTACTGCAGCGAAAAGCGCGCCTGCATCTCGTTTTGTGGCTCGTCGTACATGAGGTTGCGTTTGTTACCCGAGCCGATCAGCGTATCCACCTGGGTCACGTCATCGGCATCGAACCCGTGCTCGCGCTTGAGGTCGAGTACGCAATCCAACACGAGATGCGAAGAGCCACAACAAGGATGGCGTTTGAAGATGATGCCGGCGTCTTCGATGGCTAGCCTCTTGCCGAGGTCGGTCAGCACGTGGTCCCATCCACGTGGATTGGGACCGCCGTAAAGCGACAGGAAGCCGAGTCGCCCTTCGAGAGCTGTTGTCCGGCCCTGAAGGCCGGCCTTTGCCAATGTTGCTGCCATGACGGCGTGTTGTGCACCGAGACCGGCATGAAACGGTTTTGCCATTGTGCCGAACTGTACCTTCGGCCCTGAGGCCATGCTTACACTTAGGCTGATTGCGTGTGCGAGCCGCGCAGCGTCGAGGCCGAGTAGCCGTGCGCAGGCGGCCGCTGCGCCGATGCAACCGACCGTCGAGGTCGCGTGCCACCCTTGGTCGTAATGCGAACGGTTGACGCCGCGGCCGACCGCGGCTTGCATCTCTAGGCCGACAATATAAGCATCCAACAAGGCGGCGCCACTCGCATCGATCTCCTCGGCTAGCGCCAGCAGGGCAGGGAACAGCACCGCCGTGGCATGCGTGATACCGGGTCGGAAGATGTCATCATAATCAAGCGCGTGCGCCGCAGTGCCGTTGGCGATGGCCGCCCAAGGTGCCGGTGCCCCCGTGGGTTGACCCAAAACGCTCGAAGCACCTTCGCCCCAAGGCGCGATCGCACGGCGGACGCGTGCCGCCGCTTCATCGCCCGCGCCGGCCACCATGCAAGCCACCACGTCCTCGACGGCATGTTCAGCGCGCGCGAGCGCAAGCTCAGACCATTGGGCTGGCACCTCGGCCGCCCACTCTGCAAGTTGATTGATAACCGTCATGGCGCCTCCGCTATCCCAGGATATGGCGATGGTGGCTGACCATTGTATTGGAGAGCACGACACCTGAGAACTATAGGCATCGGTGCAACGTCCTCACGTTGCCGCTATTGCAAATCCCCTGCCGTAGCGGCGCTTGAATGTGACCCGGCGGCCAGGCACAGTCTAACTTCCGGATCGAGTCATCCGGTCATGCGGACAGTCGGGAGCGATGAAAGGGATCACGCTAACACCGGGGATAAAGGGTTCGGCGGACCTCGTGGTCGGGCCCGAGCACACTGCTGCACACGTGGGCAGCGGCAAGATTGCCGTGCTTGCCACGCCGGTCACATGGTCAACCTGATGGAGGCGGCGGCGTTGGCGGCTGTGGAAACACACCTGCCCGCGGGCTATCAGACACTCGGCATTCGCTTGGATGTGTCGCATATCGCCGCCACACCGGTCGGCATGCGCGTGCACGCTAGCGCTGAGCTAAGCAAAGTGGATGGCCGTCGGTTGACGTTTCGCGTCGTTGCCGAGGACGAAAAGGAATTGATCGGCCAAGGCACACACGAGCGCGTCATCGTTAACGTCGAGCGCTTCGACCAGCGCATCCAGGACAAGGCCGAAGCGAAGCGCTGACTCGCGCGGTGCGTTAGCGTGGCAAGGTGAGCACGGCCTCGAGGCCGCCGTGTGGCCGGTTGCGCAGTACCAGATCGCCTCCATGAGCGCGGGCGACGTCGCGGGCGATGCTCAAGCCCAGTCCGGCGCCGCCGGTTTTTCGGCTGCGGGATTGCTCGAGACGGTAGAAGGGCTCGAACACTTGCTCGAGCTCGGTCTCGGGAATGCCGGGACCCTCATCGGCAACGCTGATGCGCAGCCGCGCGACGTTGTCGTCCACTGTGATCGTTGCACGACGGCCGTACTTGTTGGCGTTGTCGACCAGATTAGCGAGACAGCGCTGCAACGCGAGCGCGCGTGCGGGGTACGGCGCGTTAGCTGCCCCTTGTATTTGTACCTCTTGCCCCAAGGCCTCGGCATCCGCCTGCAAGGTTTCGATCAGCGCCTGCACGTCTACCGGTTGCACCGCTTCGCGGGTGTTCGCGTGGCGCAGGAACTCCAGCGTCGCCTGGGTCATGGCTTCCATTTCGTCCAGATCGCGGAGGAACTTCGCTTGCTGCTGAGGATCCTCGATGAATTCGGCCCGCAGTCGCAGGCGTGTGATCGGCGTTCGCAGATCATGCGATACGGCCGCCAGCAGTTGCGCGCGATCGCGCAAGAAGCGCGCTAAGCGCGCTTGCATGGTGTTAAAGGCCCGTGCCGCACGTCGCACTTCGAGAGGTCCCTCCTCGTTGAGCGGCGGGCGCTGAATATCGCGTCCAAGCTCCTCAGCGGCATTTCCCAGCACAGCCAGCGGCCGGGTGACGCCGCGCACGGCGATAAGCGACAGGGCCACCACTGAAACGAGCAGCACGCCCAAGGCGAGCAACAACTTCGTTGGCCAGGC
>JABAOD010002279.1_pt1 | contig 30466 bp, 29 predicted proteins | sample 7062151 | NCBI WGS metagenome assembly JABAOD01 (sample SAMN14538626, study PRJNA623070) | marine sediment metagenome | biome: marine biome [ENVO:00000428]; feature: marine pelagic biome [ENVO:01000023]; material: deep marine sediment [ENVO:00002113] | place: India: Gulf of Khambhat ... | reverse complement strand
TGGAAGCATCCGTCGTCGCCGAAAGCCAAGGTGACGAAGGGATTGCCAATCCTTGACGGCTTCCCCGGCGAGGCAGCCTATCCGACGCACCATGTCAGCCAGTCGATCATCCCGATGATCAAGGACGGCAGCTACGGGCGACCGGAGGTGTATTGGTGGAGCTGTTACAATCCGGCCTATATCAACGGTCACAACAACGAGGCGCGCGAGGTGTTCCAGGACGAAAGCATCATGCCGTTCCTGATCACTTCCAACATCGTCTACGACGAGACCTCGCAGTATGCCGATATCATCCTGCCCGACGTGACCTATCTTGAGCGGTGGGACTGGGAGGATATGGTTTCGGCCAACCAGATCGCCGAGTTCTATATTCGCCAGCCCCTGGTCAAGCCGCTGGGCGAGGCGCGGTGCCAGGGCGATGTCTGGCCGGAGCTGGCAAAACGACTGGGCTTCGAGCTCGCCTGGTCGAGCAAGGAGGACTTCGTGCGCCAGTCCTGCGAGATGACGCCCGGCGTCAAGGAGGCCGGCGGCTTCGAGTACATGAAGAAGCACGGCGTCTGGCACGACGAGAACGCCAAGCCGAACTACGATTTCTACGAGCAGGTGGTCGACATCTCGGGCGATGGCGTCATCCTCGACGAGGAGACGGGCGTCTACTGGAACTGGAAAAAAGCCGGGGTCGCCAGCGAAGCCGAGGCGAAGGCCAAGGGATATCTGGGCACCGATGGCGCCAAGAAGGCCTACGTCGCGCAGAATATAGACGGTACCCCCTACATGGCGTACCCGCCCAACACGAAGTTCACGAAGGCGGGCTATCTGGATTTCTATTCCGACAACTTCGCCAAGGCGGGGTTCCCGGCGTTCCCCATGTACACGCCGATTCCCGAACACCAGAATATGGCGGACGACGAGCTGATCCTGACTACGTACAAGATCGCCGTGCATACGCATTCCCGGACTGCGCACTGCAAGTGGCTGGCCGAGATCAAGCACGACAATCCGGCATGGATCAACACCAAGACCGCCGCGGAACGTGGCATCAAGAACGGCGACAGGATCAAAGTGGCCAGCGAGATTGGCGAGCTGACCACCACGGCTTACGTCACCGAAGGGATCATCCCCGGCATCGTCGCCATCTCCCACTCGCTCGGGCGCGAGCATTCGGGCATCTACGGATCGGGCAAAATGTCTCCCATCGTAGGCTCCACGAGCGATCCGGATGTACAGAACATCTGGTGGGACAAACATGGCACTCATCCCAACTCGATCATACCGAACAAGTCGGACCCGATCAGCGGAACGATGCGCTGGTTCGATACGGTGGTCCGGGTCGAAAGGGTATGAGTGTGGACGTTATCGGCTGAAAGGATGAAGGGTATGGCAGCCGCCCGGAAGGACATGGCAGAAGCAGCCGCATCACGGGGTAACGTATACGGCCTCCTCGCCATGGTTTTCCGGGCGGAGCCCACCGCCGCATTCGTGGCGCAGCTCAAGTCACCGGGGTTTGCAGCGGTCCTTCAGTCCCTCGACCTTTCGTTGGGTGACGATTTCGGTGACATGCCTGTCGAAAAACTCATCGAAGAGCTGAGCATCGAGTACACGAGGCTGTTCATCGGTCCCGGCCCGCACATCTCCCCCCACGAATCGATGAACATCGAATTCAAGAACCCAAATGACGCAGTGTTGTGGGGGCCGCAAACCGTAAAGGTAAAGAAATTCATCGAGGCTGCCGGGCTGTCATACGACGAGTCCTTCAGCGGCATGCCGGACCACGTCAGCGCGGAACTGGAGTTCATGCAGCGGCTCGCGGAGAAGGAGGCGCAGGCTTGGGCCGAACAAGACATCGAGGCCGCCGCAAATATCCTGGAAATCGAGAAGCGGTTCTTCAACGAGCATCTGTCGCAATGGGTTTCCCGCTTTTGCGACAAGATCGTCGAAATGTGCGAACACCCGTTCTATCTGGGATTCGCGGAGATCCTGAAAGAATTCCTCGACTATGAAAGTAGACGGTTTCGGGCCTCGTCGACAGGAGAAGGATCAGTGCGTACAGCACGGGTCAACTGACCCCGAGAGAGTGCCCATGACAAGGCGTGCGAAGATATCAGGGGTTTTGATGCGTTCCGGAGATGTCACATGCGAATGACTCTTTGGCTCCCAGTCGCCTGCGGGATGGCCATGCTGGCCACAATCGCGCGCGCTGAAGAAGAGCCCAACGCCCTGAAAGGGAGCCATCTCTACCGATCCTATTGTTTCGTTTGCCATGGGGTCGATGGCAAGAGCTCGGGTCCTGTTGCACGGAACCTCGAACTGGCGCCGGCCGATCTTTCGGCCCAGCGCTATCAGAGGATGGACGTCCGAGAAATGGCCGCCGTGATCGCGGGATATCGCGACCAGGAGGATTCTGGCATGCCGAACTGGGGCATGGTATTGTGCCGGACGGATCTGCTCGATGTCGCGGCATACATCTCCAATATCTCGCGCACCGATCTCCGGTTCGTTGGCGACACGCGGCGGGGACGGGCAATCTTCAAGAGAGCCTGCGTAGCGTGTCATGGAACATTCGGTACGGGCGAAGGTCTGCTTGCGCATCTGTTTGGCATTTCGATGATGGATTACACGCGGTCGGAAAATATGAATCAGCTCAGCGACGAGGACCTTGTAAGAATGATCCGGGATGGCAAGGGAGATTATATGCCATCTTGGAAGGGCATCCTCAGTGACAGCGAAATCGTTGATGTCGCTTCGTATGTCCGCATGCTGGCGAGATAGCCAATACGGAACTCACATGAAACCTGGACGGGTCTGTGCGAGTGGATCAGGACGGCGCAGTTGCTTGGTTGAGAGTTCTCGCGGCTCCATAATTGGCCAGGCGGAATGATGTCGGGTGGGGGAAGTGGCCGGGCGCTGTCCGAGTTGAACAGCAGAAAGAAGATCGAGGAGCGATGGGGCGAAAGCATCAGAAACGGGTTTTGGCAGTGATGCGCCATATCGGCGTGGCCCTGTTCGCTGCAATGCTCGTCGGCTGTTTGCCAGAGACGCAGACTATCGCGCCCCAAGACCTCATGGCGTACCTGGACGAAGGCAAGGCCGGAAGGACCTTCAATCTCGTGGATCTGCGCCCGCAAGACGACTACTCGACGCTTCATGTGCCGGGCGCAATCAACGTTCCCTACGAGCGTTTGGCCATTGACCGACTGCTTTTTCTAGACGGTCTGCCAGTGATATTCTATGACGAGACCAAACCAGATCTGGCCCGTATAACGAAGGCGGTGGGTGCGAGGTTGCCGCGAAACGTGGTTTTTCTTGAAGGTGGCTTCCGTGCTTGGCGTGCGGCGCGTCTACCGGTGGCAAACGGCGCGTGAAGGGAGCTATCGACGCATCGGTGGATCATCGGCTCGTCCAAAATTACACCCGACGATTCCGCACGCGCGCTGCGCGAGCGACATGCAGCCCAGGGAGCTCACCAAACCGTCGGCGGGGCCGACCTGTTGCCCCATCGAATCTCCCGCTATTGCGGCCGAGACAGGTCCGACGAATACTGACATATCTGTCTTGCACAGCGCGCCGACGTGAGTGACTTCGTACGGTCACGGACTGCCAAGACTGGAGCAATGGGATGCGCGTGGCGCTAGTTGTCACTGGGGTTATGGTCGTTATCCTGGGGGTTTGGTTATGGATCGGCATTCCCCGAACACAGAAAGAACTCTATGAAGACCGGTGTTCGGCCTGCCACGCGCTTGCCGATCTGTCACGACGGCCGTCCGAAGAGCTGGTCACCATTATCGAGACCATGCGCCATCGCAACGGTGCTGCATCGGTAATCAGCGAGGCCGAAGCCCAAGAGATTATCGAGTACCTGAAGAGCTCGAATTAACCCTACGATTCGTGTGAGATTGGCAGTGACACGGGCATTAATCCGTTGCAAACACAAGCGCCGTCCGCTGCCTGGATCGTTCCCTATCGGTACGAATCGATGTTATACTACTCAACAAAAAGACAAAGTCGGCCAACATGCGCGGTTTCAAGGCAGCGGCCGACATATGGGACTGTTGTCCACTGGCGGCAGCCGGCTTGCACAACAACGCCGTTTGCAGAGGAATCGTAAGCGCTGCCGTAAGCCGTGGCAGGAGGTTCGGGTGATCCGTGCCATCCTATGTTCTGTCGTATTCCTGCTGGTGTTCGGCGACGCGCGGTCCGCCGAAGCACCGGTCCGATTCGGCCTTACGGCGGTGGTCGTCCGTGAGGACCTGCAGCTTTATGACCGTTGGTCGTCCTACCTGAGCAGGCGGATCGGGCACCCCGTTCAGTTTGTCCAGGCGCGATCGTACAGGGAAATCATGAGCCTTCTGCAAGCGGGCGGACTCGATTTCGCCTGGATCTGCGGATACCCGTTCGTCCAGCAACGGGACCCGGAAACTCTGGAACTCCTTGCTGTCCCTGTTTTCGAGGGCGCGCCGCTCTACCGGTCCTATATCATCGTCCACCGCAACAGTCCGATTTCATCGCTTGGCGACCTGAGAGGACGCGTCTTCGCCTTCTCCGATCCGGATTCGAACTCCGGCTATCTCGTGCCGCAGGCGATGCTGGCCGAAAGGGGCCACACGCCGCAAAGCTTCTTCCGGCTTACTTTCTTCACCTACAGCCACGCCGAAACGATCGAGGCTGTCGCGGAAGGACTGGCGGAGGGCGGCGCCGTCGATTCCTATATCTGGGAGTATCTCGACAAGAACCGCCCTGATCTGACCGCAGGAACGCGCGTCATCGCACACTCCGAGTCATTCGGGTTTCCCCCCGTCGTTGCCCGTCTTGGAATTGCGCCACAACTGCGCGACAGCATGTCGAGGACGCTGATCGGCATGGGAGAGGACGATGAGGGACGGCAGTTGCTTGCCGCGTTTGCGCTGGACAGGTTCGCGCAATTCCCTCCCAGTCTGTTCGACTCGATCCGAGAGATGGCGGACAGCTTGCGCCAGGTTCCGCTGGTCGAACCACCGCCAACTCAGGCCGTTCGCGTCATCGGGGAAGTCGATTGACCTGGTACCGGCCACGATCCTGGAGCCTGTCCGTCAAGATCCCCTTGGCGTATACGGCAATGATCGTAGGCGTGGCGCTGACGATCGGGATCGTGGTCGTGGCGCAAGCCTGGGTGCAGTTTCGCGAGGAACTGGAGGAAAAGGTCCTGTTGATGGGGCGCGACGTCGCCGCGGGCGCTCCCGAGGCAATCCTGCGCAACGACTACTGGGCCCTTTACAATGCGTTGAAGCAGAAGGCCTCGCACCTCCCGGCAAAGATCGGGGAGGCGCGCCTCCAGTCGGGCATGGTGCTCGACATCGAGGGCCGCGTGCTTGCCCATCTTGACCCGGTAAATCACCCCCTCGGACTTCCCCTGGCGCCCGAAGTAGAGGCCGAGCGTCGTCTGCTCGGTGACGCTTTGGGGATCCTGACGCCAAGCGTGGTCGTCGGCGGCGGCAAGGATGGCGACTTTATCGAGAGCATCGTTCCAATCACCTACGGTCAAAAGCGCCTCGGCGTTGTCCGGATGCGCGTCTCGATGAGCGAACTGAAAGACCGAATCTGGCGGGCCGGATACACCGTACTGCTCCTGACCCTGGGCCTGGCCGCCGCGGGCAGTCTTCTCGGCGCAATCGTTTCGTCGCGCCTGGCGCATCGGCTGAAAGCCCTCGCGGAGGGCATGCAAAGTGTCGGCCGCGGCGAGGTCTCGCAGATTCGGCCACTTTCAGCCGACGGCCCGGATGAGATCGGGCAGGTCGTGGCGCGTTTCAACGAAATGGCGGCGGAGCTTGCCGAGAAGAAACGGCTCGAGGAGAAACTTGCGACAAGCGAGAAGCTGGCAAGTCTAGGCCAGGTTGCCGCCGGGGTCGCACATGAAGTGAACAACCCTCTCGGCGGGATGCTCAACTGCATCGACACGCTGAAGAAACATCCCGACGATCCGGCGCTCGTTCAGCGCTATCTACCGCTGCTTGAAAAGGGGCTCAATCGAATCGGCGCGACCGTCCGGGGGTTGCTCGTCGAACTGCATGAAGAAGCCGCGACAAGACCATGCGACTTGGCCTGCCTATCCGATCTCAGGGAGTTGGTGGCGGCCGAAATCGGCGATCGGAAGATTGCACTCAAATGGGACAATCAGGTTTCCGATAAGACATGCATCGGCTGTTCGTGCCCCAATCTGCAGCAAGTTGTCCTGAATCTCACGAACAACAGTATCCAGGCCATGCCGGAAGGTGGTTCGCTTGCGTTCCGCTCCAGCTGCGAGGACGGCTCGCTGATCATGGAGGTAGAGGACAGCGGGCTCGGCATACCCCTCGAACACAGACGCCACCTTTTTGAGCCGTTCTTCACCAGCCGTCCGAACGGCACCGGATTGGGACTGTGGGTCACCTATCAACTGGTCAAGAAGATGCGCGGCATGATCCATGTGGACAGCGAACCGGGGCGCGGGAGCCTGTTCCGGGTCCAGTTACCGCTTCGGGGCGATCGGCCGGCGGAGGATGCGCGGTGACAAGGCCCAGTACACAGGATACCGGCAAACCGCGGGTACTGTTAGTGGAAGATGATGAGATCATGCGCCTGTCGCTGGAGGACCGTCTGCGCCTGGAAGGGATTCCTGTGACCAGCGCTTGCGACCTCATGACGGCACGTCGTGAGCTCGTATCCGACAACGTAGACCTCGTGATCACCGATATGCGGCTGCCCGATGGGTCTGGCGCCGCGCTGTTCGAGGACGTGTGCCGCCAACATCCGGGAACGCCGGTCATTCTCATGACCGCATTCGTCTCAGTGCCGGACGCCGTAGCGTTGATCAAGGCGGGCGCCGCCGATTACATTACAAAGCCGTTCGACATTGAGGGTTTCGTCGCTTTGGTGAAGCGGACACTGTCGCGGCTTTCCGACATCCATCTCGCTGAGCTAACGGACGCCCATGGCGGAAAGTTCCGGCCGGGAAGCGGGGTGCTCGGCCGCAGCCCTGCCATGCGTCGTATCGAGGAGGTTGTGGCGCGCTTGAAGGATGTCGAGAGTTCGGTACTTATCACCGGGGAGTCCGGCGTCGGCAAGGAGGTAGTGGCGCATTTCATCCACCATAACAGCCGCCGCGCCGACGGACCGTTCGTTGCGGTGAACTGCGCGGCCATACCGATCGACCTTGTGGAAAGCGAGCTCTTCGGTCATGAACGTGGCGCTTTCACTGGCGCCGACAGGCGTCGCATCGGGCGTTTCGAGCAGGCCGAAGGTGGTACACTCTTTCTAGACGAAGTTGCTGAGATACCACCTGAGGTCCAGGTCAAGCTGCTTCGCGTCTTGCAGGAACGCAGGATCGAGAGGGTCGGGGGCGCCGCGTCGATCGATCTTGATGTGCGGGTGCTGGCGGCGACCCAGGTCGACCTTGAGAAAGCGCTGGCCGAGAATTGCTTTCGCACCGATCTGTACTGGCGCCTCAACGTTATCCGCATCGAGATCCCGCCCTTGCGCGAACGCACCGAGGATATCTTGTTTCTGTCGCGAAACTTTGTGGCCGAACATGCGCGCGTGATGGACAAGGAGGTGACGGGGCTTTCGGCCAAGGCCGAGGCGCGGCTCATGGAATTGCCGTTCCGTGGCAATGTGCGCGAGCTCAAGAACGTTCTGGAACGGGCGGTGGCTCTGTGCGCTGGACGGCAGGTGCAGGAGCACGACCTGTTCGTCCTCGGCCCGGAGACAGCAGCGCCATCCGATGGCCAGCGGTCTCTGAAAGAGGCGGTCGAAATGAGTGAGACCGCTGCGATCCGGTCGGCGCTGGTCCAGTCCGAAGGGTCGGTCAGCAAGGCAGCCGAAGTGCTGGATATTTCACGCAAGAATCTGTGGGAGAAAATGAAGCGCTACGGCATTAAGCGGTAAGACCGCCCGCCCCATCCGTCGAGCTACAAGGCGTTCAGTTGGAGTCGGGGGCGATCTTCATGCAACCAACACGAGCTCTTTACGATTGGTCTATGGCCGCGGACATCAATCGCATTCTGGTTCGTCCAAATACGCCCTCACTTACTCCTACTGCTGCGGCGGCCAAGTAATCAACTGCCGAGGATCTGTTCAGCCGCGGAACTGGTCACGGATCTCATTGACGTCCGCTCCCGACTGCAAGCTGCGGTTAGGAGTCTAGATCGCTGACGTCCGCAGCGGGCTTTGGAGCGAGCGTTTGGCCCCACCTGAAATGTGTTCGGCATAAGCGGTTGCGGGCCCCCGATTAGACTGGTACGCACAGAGTCAATTCTCGGTGGTTGCGGGGCCCCGCAACCAATCTGATGGAAATGCCCCGCCAACTTGACGAGTTGCGGGGCTTCTTTCTGCGTGGCTGGCCGCGCCGGTTCTGGTGTAGATTGTGGCGGCAGGAAAGCTCCCGCCGAAGCCGCAACGCAAACCAGGAAGCTGGAATCCGAGATGAACCGAAGCCGCCCTCGCTTGCGCGAGACCATCGCCTTCATCGGCTTCGGCGAGGCCGGGCAGGCCCTGGCCCGCGGCTGGCGGTCGGAGGCCGGGATGGCGATCCGGGCCTACGACATCAAGACCGATGATCCTGATGCCCGGAACGGCAAGCTGGGCGATTATGCCCGGTACGGCGTCACCCCCGCTGAAACCGCAGTGGAGGCCGCCGCGGGTGCCGATATCATCGTCTCTGCGGTCACGGCCGACGCCATCACCGATGCGGCCGACAGCGTATTGCCGGCACTCGGCGCCGGGCAGTTGTTTGTCGATATCAATTCCGCCGCTCCGTCGAAGAAGCGCCTTGCGGCGGATCGCATCGGCGCGGCCGGCGGCCGTTACGTGGACGTTGCCGTCATGGCGCCGGTGCATCCCCGTCTGCACCGAACGCCCCTGTTGATCGGCGGGCCCGGGGCCAGGCAAATCGAGCCGTTCTTTGAGGGGCTCAACATGGACTTCGAGATCGTATCCGAGGACGTCGGAGTCGCCTCGACCGTGAAGATGGTGCGCAGCGTCATGATCAAGGGGATCGAAAGTCTGACGGTCGAATGCCTCCTCGCCGCCGTGAGGGCCGGTATCGACGACCGCATTCTGGAGTCCCTGGAAAAGAGCTTCCCGGGCATGGACTGGAAGCGACGCGCCGGCTACATGATGGAGCGCATGGCGCAGCACGGTGAGCGGCGCGCCGCCGAAATGCGCGCCGTTGCCGAAACCCTGGAAGATCTTGGCATCGGCGGCACCATGGCGACGGCGACGGCGGAGCGGCAGCAGTGGGTGGCCGATCTCAATCCCGCCTCACGTTTCCCCGACGGCGTGCCGCAGGATTACCACGCGGTCGCCGAGGCCATTCTCGCCCTGCACGGCAAGAAAAACCCGCCGGGCTGAACGTCCGCGGAGCGCCGTTCAAGCGCCGACCGGCGACCTCCAGGATTTCCTCACCCGGCGTAGACCACGCCATCCATCAGTTTGCGCGCGGTCCGCAGAATGGCGGTGCTTTCGACGCTGCCGTCGGCAGCCAGCGTGGCCACGACCGTCATTTCGCCGGTCGGGTGCTCGATCGCGAGGCGTCGTTCCCGGCCTTCACCGACAGTCGCCAGGGCATGCGCGGGGCTACCCTCCAACAGACACGCCGTTGCGACGCTGGCCGCGCCCAGGACGCCGATCGTCTTGTGGCAGCGATGCGGGATGAAGGTCCGGGTCGCAATGGCGCCGCCATGCCTGGGGGCGCTGACCATGGTCATCTTGGGCACCGTCTTGTCGGCGACGTCGCCCAGGTTCATCAGCGGCCCGCATTGCAGCCGGATGGCTTCGAGACGGGCGCGAAGGCGTTCGTCGGACTCCAGCTCTTCCGGCGACTCGGCGCCGGAGATGCCCATGTCGGCGGCGCGCATCACAACGCAGGGCATGCCGTTGTCGATCATCGTAACCTCGACGCCGTCGATGACATCGACGACATTTCCCGTCGGCAAGAGCGCACCGCAGGACGATCCCGCTGTGTCCTTGAATTCGATCGGCACGGGGGCCGAGGCGCCTGGGACGCCGTCGATTCGGGCGTCGCCGCGATAGGTGACCCTGCCGCCCGGCGTAGCCACCCGGGCGACCGCGACCTGCCCGGTATTCTCCATGAAGATCGCCACGGGGGTGACGTCGGGCTTCGGCTCGACCAGGCCGTGTTCGATTGCGAACGGTCCGACGCCGGCGAGGATGTTGCCGCAGTTCTGGGCGTCGGTCACGATCGGCTGATCGACGTAGACCTGCAGGAACAGGTAATCGACATCGACACCCTCGCGATCGGATCTGGATATCACCGCCACTTTGGAGGTCAGCGGGTCGGCGCCGCCGATGCCGTCAATCTGGCGCGGGTCGGGCGAGCCCATGATCGACAGCAGCAGCCGGTTGCGCGCCGCGACGTCCGCCGGCAGGTCGTCTTTCAGGAAATACGCGCCCTTGGACGTGCCGCCGCGCATCCAGGTGCAGGCGATGCCGCGATCGGAGCTCATTTGTACTGCAGTCCCTTTGCCTCCAGGCGCTCGCGCATGCCGTAGATATCGAGGCCCAGCTCACCGGCCAGCAGCCGCTTGCGCGTGTTCGCTTCCTTGGCCTCGCGCTCCTTCGCCTTCTCGACCACGGCGGCGGCGTCCGCTTGCGGGACGACAATGACGCCGTCGTCGTCGGCGACGATCACATCGCCCGGGTTGATGGCGGCGCCGGCGCAGACGATCGGGACATTCACGGAGCCGAGCGTCTCCTTCACCGTGCCTTGGGCCGAGACCGAGCGCGACCAGACGGGAAAGCGCATATTCGTCAGGGGGCCGATGTCGCGGCATCCGCCCTCGATCACCAGGCCGCGGACACCCCGCGCCGACAGCGAGCAGGCCAGCAGCTCCCCGAAATAGCCCGCATCCGACGGCGAGGTCGGGGCGACGACAAGGACGTCGCCCTCCCGGCACTGCTCCACGGCGACGTGGATCATCCAATTGTCGCAGGGCGGCAGCGACACGGTGACCGCGGGACCCGAGATCCGCGCGCCGGGATAGATCGGGCGCATATGGGCGCCGAGCAGGCCAGTGCGTCCCTGCGCCTCGTGCACCGTCGCCACGCCGAAGGATGCCAAGGCGTCGGCAGCCGCGCGGTCGGCGCGTTCGATGTTCTGGATAACAACGTTCGCCATCACAACTGATCCACGGTTCGAGGAAAGATCGACTGAAAGGCTTCGGCGTAGCGTGCCGGGCGGCCACCGGCCTGGCCGCCGGAGTTGCGGCGGAACTGGTTGCCGCGGTTCTCAGCCACGTTCGTGTAATAGTCCCACAGATGCTCCTGGCCTTCCATGCATTCGATGGCCGCGCGTTTCTTGTCCCAGACATCGGTGATATCGAGGATCGTGTCCGGCTTCCAGCCGCACTGCTCGGTCTGGTGCGGCTCGAACAGATAGACCTGCGGCGCCCCGAGGACCTTCTCGCCCGGCTTGTGGCCCCAGGCCTGGGCGATCATCCGCGCGTTCAGCGTGAATCGCGTCGCCGCGGGGTGGTCGGTGTTGTACGGATCGGCGAGCGAATGCGACAGGACGAAGGAGGGTTGGACATCGCGGAGGACGTCGACGAGGCGGTCGGTCGCGGCGGCGTCGAGATTGAGTGGGTAGTCGCCGAGATCGAAGCAGATCAGCTCGGCCGCGCCGAGCGCATTGGCGGCACTCTCCGCCTCGCGGTGCCGGCTGGCCTTGACCTCATCCAGGGTTACATTGCCCTGCTTCCACAGTTTGGCGCTTTCGCCGCGCTCGCCATAGGATAGGCAGACGACCGTCACGTCATAGCCGGCCTCGGCATGGAGCGCGATGGCGCCGCCGGCCCGCCACACGAAATCAGCCGCGTGGGCGCTGACCACCAGGGCTGTCTTGCTCATGTCTGTGCCTCCTCGTTTTCATCCTCGTTCGCCGTTCCAGTAGAGACGCGCAGGGTTGTCCACCAGAAGCGCCTGCAAATGCGCGTCGGCCGGACAGATCAGGGCCAGCCTGTCGACCAGTACCCCATCGTCGGGCATATGCGATGTCATGTTGGGATGCGGCCAGTCGGTGCCCCACAGCACGCGGTCGGGCGCAATGTCGATCAAGGCCCGGGCCACCGCATCGACATCCTCGTAAGGCGGCCCTTGCTTCGACAGCCGTTCGGGACAGCTGACCTTGATCCAGAACCTGTCGTCCTCGAGCAGGGCCGCGAGTCGCCCGAATGCGGCCGAATCGGCACCTTCCTCCACGGGGACCCGGCCCATATGGTCGATCACCACCGGTATCGGAATCTCGTCCAGGAAATCGCGGATTTCGGTCAGGTCCACGGGCTCCATATAGATCACGACATGCCATCCCAGCGGCGCGATCTTCTCGATGATGGCGCGCCGGTCGGCGAGGGGCTGCCGCGCCTTCAGGCGCTTGACGAAATTGAACCGCACGGCGCGGACACCGGCCTCGTGCATCTCTGCCAGCGCTGCCGGCGAAGTGTCGGCCGATACGATCGCTACCCCGCGATAGGCGCCGCCGCCGGCGCGCAGCGCATCGAGCATGGCCGCATTGTCGGTGCCGTGGCAGCTCGCCTGCACGATCACCGCCCGCTCGATGCCGAGAAACCGGTGACGCTGGAACAGTACCTCCTTGGGCGCATCGACCGGGACGTAGCTGCTGCGATCGGAGTAGGGGAACCGGTCGCCCGGCCCGAACACGTGGCAATGGCTGTCGCACGCGCCGGGCGGCAGCACGATGTCCGGCTTCTTCGGGTCGGGATGAAACGCGAGATATCCCGGAGTGACCATGCCCATTGCTCCTGCGCCAAACCGGCGGCAAATGCACCGCCGCCCGACCCAAAGATCAGCCGGCGACATCTGACCGGTCCGCAGCGGCTCTTTCCTCTGGCGGCGAAGCAAGTCGCAGGGCAACACCGGGACCTTTGAGCTTGAACGAAGGGTTCGGATGCTCCAGTCTGCGACCAACGAAACAAAAGAGCAAACCGATAGGGAGCAAGAAAATGAAGAGTTTCAAAATGGCCGCCGGTCGTGCGGCAACCGGTCTGGCGGTGGTCTGCCTCGCTGCGGTCGGCTTGTCGGCGACGGCAACTGCCGCGGAAAGTCTTGATCTGTCCGGCAAGACCGTGGAATTCGTAATTCCGTTCTCAGAGAAGGGCGGGTCGGCGAAATGGGCGAATTTCTATGCGCCGCTCCTCAGCGAGGCCCTGCCGGGCAAGCCGACGGTCGTGGTGAAATACATGCCGGGCGCCGGCTCGACCAAGGGTGCGAACTGGTTCCAGCAGCAGAAATACGACGACGGCACGCTGATCTTCGGCTCATCCGGCTCGACGCAGTTCCCTTACCTTCTCGGCGATCCGCGCGTGAAGTACGAGTACAAGGACTGGAACGTGGTCCTCGTTTCCGGCACCGGGGGCGTGGCCTATCTGCCGCCCGACATCGCCAAGAAGTTCGATGGCGACGCGGACGACCTGAAGGACATCAATTTCATCTGGGGGTCGCAGGGCGCAACGCGCCTGGATCTCGTGCCGATGCTGGCCTGGGAAATGCTGGGCATGAAGGTCGANNGGCCAATATCGACTACCAGACCTCGGCCGCATACTTGAAATCCGTTGTGCCGCTGGTCGAACAGGGCAAGGCGGTGCCGATGATGACTTGGGGCGCCCTCGACTCGGACGGCAACATCGTGCGTGACCCGACCTTCCCCGACATCCCGAGCTTCAAGGAGGTCTGCGAGGCGACAAAGGGCTGCAAGACGTCGGGCGATGCCTGGGAGGCGTGGAAAGCGTTCTTCATCGCCGGTTTCCCGGCGCAGAAGATGATCTTCCTGCCGAACGGCGCCCCCGAGGAGGCGATCGCGACGTACTCGAAGGCGATCGACGACATCCTCGCGCGCCCCGATTTCCCGCAAATCTCGGAGAACAACCTGGGCATCTATCCGCAGATGACAGGCAAACAGGCCAAGGTGGCGCTCAAAATGGGCACCGACGTGCCCGACGGGCCCAAGGCCTACGTCAAGACCTGGCTGAAGGAGCGCTTCGGCGTCGAGCTGAAATAAGCGATTAGACCAAAAACCCTCCGTGTTCCGACGCGGAGGGTTGCATTTCCGGGACTCCGCAAGGGCCAGTCAATGGACCTTCTGTCGACAGCACTGCCGGCGCTGGGCGAAGCGTTTTCGCTGATATTCCACCCCGAACAGATCATATTTCTGATGCTGGGCGTGCTGCTTGGTCTGTCGGTCGGGGTCTTTCCCGGGCTCGGCGGCATTGCCGGCCTGTCGATGGTGCTGCCCTTCATCTACGGGATGGACCCGGTCTCCGGCCTCGCGCTCATGGTGGGCCTGGTTGCGGTCATACCGACGTCGGACACGTTTGCCTCGGTGCTGATGGGGATTCCGGGCTCGTCCGCGAGCCAGGCGACGGTGGTCGACGGGTTTCCACTTGCCAAGAAGGGCGAAGCGGCGCGCGCGCTGTCGGCGGCGTTCGCATCGTCGCTATTCGGCGGCCTGTTCGGCGCGGCCATCCTGACGTTCTTCATCCTGATCGCGCGTCCCCTGGTGCTGGCGTTCGGCCTGCCCGAGATGCTGATGATCACCCTGCTTGGCCTGTCGATGGTGGCTATTCTCGCTGGTCGCGTTGCCCTCAAAGGGGTTGTGGCGGCGGGGCTGGGTCTGATGGTCGGCACCATCGGCGAGGCCGCGGCCGCGGGCGGCCTGCGCATGGCGACCTACGACATTCCCTACCTGATCGATGGCCTGAAACTGGTGATCGTCGGGCTCGGCATCTTCGCCGTTCCCGAGATCGTGGCGCTGCTCCGCCAGGACCGGCCGATTTCCAGGTCCGGCGGGCTGGGCGCGGGCTGGCTGGACGGTGTTCGCGACTGGGCCTCCAACCTGTTCCTGTCGCTCCGTTGCGCGATCATCGGCGTGATCGTCGGCGTCATACCGGGCCTCGGCGGATCGGTCGTGGACTGGATCGCCTACGGGCACACCGTCCAATCGACGAAGGACAAGCGCCGTTTCGGCTCGGGCGACATACGTGGCGTGATCGGACCGGAGTCCTCCAACAACGCCAAGGAAGGCGGGGGCCTGGTCCCGACGCTGATCTTCGGCATCCCGGGCAGCGGCTCGATGGCGGTCTTCATCGGCGGCCTCGCCCTGCTCGGCTACGATGCCGGACCGCAGATGATCCAGAGCAATCTTGACCTGACCTACACCATCGTCTGGTCGCTGGCGCTCGCCAACGTCTTCGGCGCGGGCCTGTGCATTGCGTTCTCCAGCGGGATCGCCCGCCTGACCACGATCCGGTTCAGCCTGCTTGGCCCCTTCCTGTTCATGCTGATTTCCTTTGCGGCCTTCCAATCGGGGCAGTCTCTCGGCGACCTCGTCGCGCTTTTCGTGGTCGGTCTTCTCGGGATTTTCCTGCGGCGCTTCGACTGGTCCCGACCCGCGTTCCTGATCGGATTCGTGTTGTCGCACCAGGCCGAGAACTTCAGCAACATGGCGCACCAGGTCGCCGGCGCCAAGTTCCGGGTGAGCCTGGAGGCCGGCTTCAGCTATATCGCATCGCCGATCGTGCTGGTGATCCTTGCCCTGACCGTCATTTCGGTCGTCATCGGAATCCGCCAAGCCAAGCAGATCCTGCCCGAGGGTGAGGTCCCGGCCGGCCGGAAGCGTGCGCCGGTCATCTTTCTGCTTGGCGTGACGGGCTATCTGATGGTGGCCTGGGTCGACGCGATGCAGATCAAGATGATGAGCGACAAGATCTTCCCCGTCACGGTTTCGTCGATCACACTCATCTGCTGTCTGCTGCTCTTTATCCGGATGATGCGGGCGCCGGAAACCGACATCATCTTCACCGATCGGGCGCAGGACCATGAGGACATCAACGCGGCGCACGGACTTTGGGGCACGCTTGCATGGTTCGCAGGGCTTCTCATCCTGTCGTCTCTTATCGGTTTCGTCCTGGCGCTCCCAGTCTTCCTGGTCTCCTTCCTGCGTGTCCGGGCAGGGCTGGACTGGCCGCGAGTCCTGATCCTGTCAGCGATCGGCATCGGCTTCATGATCGCCATGGCGAGCTGGCTGCACCGCGATTTCCCGCCCGGGCTGCTGCAGGAAATGATCAGATTGCCTTGGCCGCTCGGCGATGCATAAATCCGATATCGGGCCGTTCCCAAGCGTCCAACGCGTCGGCGGCCCGGGCCGCGCACCCAATCCAGTGCTGGACTTTTCGAGAAACTGAAATGACCGATACCAGAGCGCCTCGGTGGACCCAGAAGCTGTTTGCCCAGCTGGTCGACGGCGGCGTGACCCTGTTCACCCATGTCCCCGACGCGGGGAATTCCGCGCTGATTCGCCTGGCCCAAGAGAGCAACGAGACAAGTGCGCTCCTTCTCTCCACCGAGGAGGAGGGCGTCGGCATCTGTGCCGGCGCGGATCTCGTCGGCGCGCGCGCTGTGGTTTGCATGCAGTCCTCCGGCGTCGGCAACTGCGTCAACCACCTCTCCCTCGTCAAGGGCGGGCGTTTTCCGATCTTTCTCATCGTTACCATGCGGGGCGATTACGGTGAGCAGAACCCCTGGCAGTATCCCATGGGCCAAGCGGTCGACGCTGTATTGGAGGCCATGGGCATGCTGATCTTCCGCGTCGATTCCGAAGAGGAGCTGGAAACCGCGGCAGGGGCCGCGCTTTCAGCCTGTTTCAAGGGCGGCCAGGGGGTGGCCCTGGTGCTATCCCAGCGCTTTCTCGGCGCCAAGGCCTTTTGACCGGGAAGTGGTGAAGATGACGGACACCATGTTGGATCGCCGCGAGATTCTCCCGAGGCTCTTGCCGAACCATTCGGACTATCTGATGGTATCGGGCCTTGCCGGCGCATCGCGCGATGCCGCCGCGCTCACCTCCGAAGCGGACACCCTGTTCACGATGGGCGGCGCCATGGGCGCCGCCGTGCCGATCGGCCTGGGGATGGCTCTCTGCGCACCGCAAAGACAGGTCGCGGTCATCACCGGCGACGGCGAACTGATGATGAATATCGGCAGCCTCGCAACGGTCGCTTCGGCCGCGCCGCAAAACCTGTCGATCATCTGTATCGACAATGGCCAGCACGGCGAAACGGGAGGCCAGAGAGGCCATACAGCGGAGCGAACCGATCTCGAATTGATGGCCAAAGGCGCTGGCATACCCTCGGTCATGGCAATCTCCCGGCCCGAGGAGCTGGAAGCAGCGGCACAATTCCTGTTCGAATCCCCCGCACCGAGGTTCCTGTGGGCCAGGGTTATGCCAGGCCCCCCCTCCGACTGGAAACGCAACTGGAACCTTGCGGACTGCCGGACAAGATTCAGGGCAGCCGCTCTCGTTCGGGGCTAAATGCAGGAATTCACACGGGCCTGATTGCCCGGTCAAACGATGGCAGCTGGTGATGAGCGTTAGGAAAAACTCGCGGTGGGGTGGCTCGACGATCTGCCGCTAAACAATCGCTCTGCCCCGTCTGAGATGTGTTCGGCATAGGTGGTTGCGGGCCCCCGCAACCACTGTGATTTGGAAAGCCCCGTCAACTCATTGCGTTGCGGGGCTTTGATTTTGGCCGGGAATTGCGGCCCAGTGGAATCAACGGCTTGGATGACAGGTTCAAATCAGGGCCCAACCAAGGTGCCGATACAAATGCCCCCGATTGGTCGGTGCCGGCTGACGCACAGAATGCCAAGGGGCACGGGTAAGTTATGGAGTCGCGCCTTGTTGGAGGAGGCACGGCCGGCGGTCGTGGCGATCTACGCACCCCAGCGGCCGGCGTCGACGGCGCTCAGGAACTCGAACAGCACCTGATTGAACAGCGCCGGCTCTTCGGCGTTGACGGCGTGGCCGGTGCGTGGAAACACGCTTAGGGCGGCAGCGGGTATACTGCGCTTGAGGAACTGCGCTGGCGCGAGAGCGGGATCGTCGGAATCTCCGACGACGATGAGGGTCGGGATGTCAAGCGTCGCCAGCCCGTCCTCGAGGTCGAACACGCTGGGGCGGCTTGGTTGCACACCCTTGAGAGTCAGTGCGGCGCCGAGCGGATCGAGCGCCTTGAGACTGGCCTCGAACGCAGCCCATCCGCGCGCGTCCTTGGCGCGGAATGGCAACCGTGTGGGCCCGCGGGCATAGGTTTCGGCGGCAGCGTCGGGATCGGTCAACAGGGTCTCGGCCAACTCGGCATTGGACCGCAGCCAATCCTGCCGCTGGTCGGCGTCCGAACCGTAGCCGCAGCCGCAGAGCACCATGGATCGCACCCGGTCGGGGTGGCGCAAAGTGAAGCCGAGCACGGTGCCGCTTCCCATGGACAGGCCGACGAGGTGCGCGCGCCCGAGGGCGAGACCATCGAGAACTGCCGCAAGGTCTTCGACGAAGATGTCCTGGCTGTAACTCTCGACTCCCGCCGGCACATCCGAGGGCGGATAGCCCCGCGCGTTGAAGGCGACGCATTGGTGAAAGCGCGAGAGGTAGCGGATCTGCGGCTCCCAGCTTCTGCGGTCGCCGCCGAACTCGTGCGCGAAGACGACCGGCGTCCCGTCGCCGGCCTGCTCGTAATGGATCCGAATGTCGCCGTTATGAACCCAGCCCGTCACGGGTGATTCTCCTCACCACGATGTCGTCGTCGAGCGGCAGGAGTTCCGTGTCATCGGGCGAGCCGTCGTCCCATCGGAACATGATGAATTCGCCCGGCACGCTGAGCGCGGTGCGAGGCGCATGCCAGATGTCGGCGGCGTAGTTGATGGCCTGAACTCCGGAGGCAATATACGCTTGCAGACCGCTAATGTCGGGCGCGCCGGTCGGCGTCGATGGACAGACGACCGCAAGATGGTGGGTGCCGTTCAGCGGGACGAAGGCCTGGTTGGAAAAACGGTGGCGCTCCAGCGCCCGGATCGGCACATCTCCGTGCGCGACTGGAACCCGCATGAACGTCATGTTGGGCTTCGCATCGGGGCGCAGGTTCTGGAAGCGCGCGGCAAATTCGTGCCGTTCGGGGCCGCCAGCCACATCGAGCCCCATCAGCACGTCGCCGAACGGGGCGAAGGCTTCCGGGGTCAAAAGGCGCGCGTCGAGGATCATCGATCGGTCTCCATCGCCATGGCGCCGGTGAGGGGCAACAACGCGACGCGTCTGCCGAAGGCCCCGTCCGGCCGGCCGCCGACGGGCATGTCCGCTGCGCCGCCCGGCAGCGGCGGCGAGAACGTCGTCACCCGCCGTATCGCATACCAGCAGAGCACGACGATGATCCTTGCGTTGCTTGGCGAGTCCGTTGCGGTTGCGACTCAGCCATCCGAAAGGCTCTGCGCGACCCGTTGGCCGGTTTCCCGCACATGTTCGAACAGGAGGCGGCCGGCGGCCTCGCCATTGCGATCGGCCAAGGCGTCGAGGATCCGCTCGTGTTCCTCGATGCCCCGATCCCAGTGGGCCTGTGACTGGATGGCGACGTAACGCGCCCGCTGGGCCTGGGCCATCAGCCCTGCATAGACGGCGGACAGCACGGAATTGCCGGCAAGCGTGATGATTCCGAGATGGAATTCCCGGTTGAGGCGGAAATATTCGGTCCGCTCCCTCGCTTTGTAGTGGCGCAGCAGTTGCCGGTGAATGTCGCGCAAATGCGCGATGTCCTTGGCAGTTGCCTTCACGGCCGCAGCCTTTGCGCCGTTCAGATCGAGCCAACTGATGACCTCGAACAGCTCTTCGACACCCTGCTGCGTGATCGGCGTGGTGCGGGCGCTGCGATTTGGCGGCAGTTCAACCAGGCCCTCCGATGCCAGCACCTTGAGCGCCTCGCGCAAGGGCGTGCGGGACACACCGAACGACTCGCACAGGCTCTTTTCGTCGATCCGTTCGCCCGGCGCGAGCCGTACCTCGACGATCATGTCGCGTAAGGTTGCGACGAGCTGTGAGTGCAGCGTCGACCGGTCGATCGCCAAAGTTGAGGAGTCAGATTTCCGGGATGGCATGGGCTGGCCAAGCATTTCGGTTCGAAGCTCCGGCACGTTATCAAGGATTCACTGATAGCAGAATGGTATTTTTCTCAATGCGTTACACCTTCGGAGGGTACCAACATAGCAGATTTTTTATACACAATACAAAATATTTAATTCAATTTTGGAATATTCTGTCATAAGATGCCCGCCAGTTAGCGGTTTGCGTCTGAAGGTTCCTTGCAGGGAGGACCGAAACTACGGGCATCGCCCCGATTTCGAGCAGATGGCTCGTAAGGCCCGGCAAGCCTGATCCGGCTGGCAAGGGCGCCAAGCGGCTAGCGGCATACACCAATCAACCATGACTGAGGAATCGACTGATGAAAGCGAGAAAGGCGATAACGGTTTTAGCGTCGGCGCTTGCATTGGGCATTCTAACCGCCCCCGCATCCGCTCAAACGATGACACTCAAAGTGCTGGGCCAGCCCCATGCGACCGGCCTGATCCAGAAGAACATGGAGCAGCCGTTCTTTGAGAATTTTGCCGAAAGGACAGGGCTCGACATCAAGGCTGACTATCGTCCGATCGATGTCACCGGTCTGAAGTCCGAGGAGACGCTGCGCGTCCTCAAGAACGGTCTTTTCGACATCGTCTCGATCCGCACAGCCCAGGCGGCCCGCGACGAGCCGTTCTTGCTCGGCCAGGATCTGGTTGGGTTGAACCCGGACTACGACATGGCCCGCAGGGTCTACGAGCGCTACAAGGTCTATTTCGACGAACGGCTGCAGGAACGTTTCAACGCCAAGCTCCTGGGCCTCTGGCCGTTCGGCCCGCAGGTGCTGTTCTGCAAGACCCCGATCAGCGGGCTGGAGGACATCAAGGGCAAGAAGGTGCGCGTGTACGACCAGAGCCTGGCCCAGTTCGTCGAAAGCCTGGGCGCCATTCCGGTCGCGATCGGGTTTTCGGAAGCCCAGCAGGCGCTGGCCCGCGGCGTCGTGGAATGCGCCATCACCGGGGCCAGCTCCGCCAACTCGGCCGGCTGGCCCGAGGTCACCGAGTACTTCATGCCGATCGGATTCCAGGTCGGCTTCAACGGCTATGCCATCAATCTCGACACCTGGAACAAGCTGAATGCCGATCAGCAGAAGAAGCTGCAGTCCGCCATCAACGGGCTGAACGCCGACATCTGGATCTACTCGGAAGAGCTGTTCAACGACGCCCTGCGCTGCAATGTCGGCCAGGAGCCCTGTACCACCGTCACCAAGTACAATCTGAAGAACGTCCCGGTGACAGACGCGGACCTCAAGCTGGTATCCGATGCGGTCGCGAAGATCTCGTTCCCGGCCTGGTCCGAAGTCTGTGAGAAGAGCATGCCCGGCTGCGCTGCCAAGTGGAAAGAGATCCTCGGCCCGGTGGTCGGAATGAAATAGGAAAATTCCTCCTTCCTGAGCTTTCGGGCACGGCGCTGACGCCTACGGTGCATGGCGGCGGGCCCGAAAGCGACTTTTCTCGCACCGCGAGGCAACAGCAAGGAATGTCGAATAATGCAGTTGCTCTCGGCCCTTCTCGGACGGATCTTCGGATACATGTGCCTGGCGCTTTCGGTCCTGGTCAGCGCCGAAACGATCATGCGCAAGGCGTTCGACATGTCTATCCAGGGTGCGGACGAACTGGGCGGTTATACGCTCGCCGTGACCTCATCCCTGGCCTTTTCGGTTGCGCTGATCGGGCGCAACCACATGCGGATCGACCTTCTCCACTTCCGCTTGCCGAGGGTCGCCCAAGCGATGCTCAATTGGCTCGCGGTCGTCTCGATCGCGGCTTTCGCAGGGCTGCTGGCCTTTACGGCTTACGACATCGTCGCCGATTCGGTTGCATATCACAGCACGGCCCCGACGCCTTGGGCGACTCCACTCGTTTATCCGCAGGGTCTGTGGTACGCGGGTCTCGCCATATTTGCGCTGGTTGCCGCCATCCTCGCGATTCGCGCCACTGTCGATCTGCTCAGGGGACGCATCGTCGAGCTCAGCCACGCCTTCAGCCCGAAGGCGGCCACCGAAGAACTAAGCGAAGAACTCGCGGCGGCCAAGAGCCGGGTAACTGGACAGATCGGCAAGGCCGCCGAATAGCCGCCAGGGTGCGCCATGGGAATCCTTGAGGTCTTCATCGTCTTCTTCTGCGGTTTGGGCCTGCTACTGATCGGCATGCCCATCGCGGTGGTGATGGTGGGGCTGGGGGTCTTCGGCGGGGTGGTCATGTTCGGCGCGCCGTTCATCAACTCCATCGGCAACGTGGTCTGGGGCGTGCAGAACGAGAACATCCTGACCGCCGTCCCACTGTTCGTCCTGATGGGCGAAATCCTGCTGCGATCTGGCATTGCCGACCGCATGTACGGGGCCCTCTCCATCTGGCTGGGCCGTCTGCCCGGTGGCCTGCTGCACACCAATGTGGGGTGTTGCTCGCTGTTCGCGGCGACGACGGGCTCGTCGCTTGCAACCGCAGCGACCATCGGCACCGTCGCCCTGCCGGCGCTGAACGAACGCGGCTACGCCAAGCCCCATGCACTGGGTTCGTTGGCGGCCGGTGGCACGCTCGGGATCCTGATTCCGCCCAGCATCGCGCTGCTGATCTATGGGAGTCTTACCAACAACTCGATCAGTCAGCTGTTCGTCGCCGGCGTCATTCCGGGCCTGCTGCTGACCGCCCTGTTCATGCTTTACATCGCCGGCGCCCACGCGATCTCTGGCGACGGCAAGCGGGATACGAGGGTTCCCAGCTGGGAGGAACGGTGGCGCTCCCTCGGCGGGCTGGTCCCGCCGCTGGTCATCTTCGTCATCGTCATGGGCAGCATCTATTTCGGCATTGCGACGCCCACCGAATCCGCCGCGCTCGGCGTCATCACCGCGCTCGTCTTCGCAGCCCTGGCGCGCAAGCTGACCTTCGCCATGCTGCACACCGCCTTCCAGCATACGGCCCAGCTCACCGGCATGATCCTGCTGATCATCGTCGGCGCCTTCGTCCTCAACCTGACGCTGAGCCTTCTCGGCGTCGCCCAGCTGATGACGCAGTGGGTGGTGTCGTTCGACCTGTCGCTCACGGCGCTGCTTTTCGCCATGATCGGCTTCTATCTGATCCTCGGCTGTTTCCTCGAGGTGCTGTCGATCCAGGTCGCCACCATCCCGATCGCCTATCCCATCGTCACCGCCGTCGACGGCGATCCCATCTGGTTCGGCATCTTCATCGTGCTGATGAGCGAGATTGCCATGATCACGCCCCCGGTCGGCATGAATCTCTATGTGGTTCAGGGCGTGCGACCCGACGGCGGACCGATATCGGAAGTCATGCGCGGCACGTTGCCGTTCGTCATTATCATGTTGATCTTCACGATGCTGATGATCGCCTTCCCCGAGATCGCGCTGTGGCTGCCCCAACAGATGACGGGGAGATGAATTAATGGCCGGCGGACCGGAGAACCGCGACATGCCGCGGCGCCTGGTGGTCGCCGTCGGCGGCAACGCCATCCACCCAGCCGGCATCAAAGGCACGGGCGAAGAGCAGTTCGTGATCGCGGCCCGTGCGGGACGCTCCCTGTTGCCGCTGCTGGAAATGGACAACGAGTTGATCATCACACACGGCAATGGCCCCGGCATCGGCAAGGTGTTGATGCGCCAGGCTCTGGCCCGTCACCGGGTCGTACCGATGCCGATGGATATCTGTGTCGCCAACAGTCAGGGTGGCATCGCGTATGTCCTTATGCAGGCCTTCGAGAACGCGCTGCGCGAGGTCGGCAATCCGCGCCATGTGGTCTGCCTGCTGACCCAGGTCGAGGTAGACCCGGATGATCCGGCCTTCGCCGATCCCGCCAAACCGGTCGGATATTTCTACTCCGAGGAGGAGGCGAAGGCTCTGGCAGATGAGATGGGCTGGACCATGCGCGAGGATGCCGGCCGCGGCTGGCGCCAGGTTGTCCCCTCGCCGCTGCCCCGACATATCGTCGATATCTCGCTGATAGACGCAGTGGCCCACCGCGGGTCGGTGGTCATCGCCGGCGGTGGCGGCGGCATTCCGGTCGTGCGCCAGCCCAACGGTGTAAGGCGGGGTGTCGAGGCCGTAATCGACAAGGACCGTACTTCGGCGCTGATGGCCAACGTCCTCGGCATAAAGGACATGCTGATCCTGACCGGCGTCAGCAGTGTTGCCATCAACTTCGGCAAGCCGGATCAGCGCGAACTGGGGACCGTCACCGTGTCCGAGATGCGCCGCCATCTAGCGGATGGCCAGTTCCCGGCCGGCAGCATGGGCCCGAAGGTGGAGGCGGCGATCCAGTTCATCGAGGGCGGCGGCCGGCGTGCCGTTATCGCCCATCTCGACGATTGCCTCGCAGCCCTGAAGGGCGAGGCGGGAACCCGAGTGGTGCCCGATGCGCACTAACCACCCATCCTGGACGGAGCCTGGATACGAGGTCATCCACGACGGCGGCCGGGCCGCTCTGCACGCGCCGGTCCTGGATCTTGGACAACCGGCCCACGACCGGCTGGCGCGCAGCCGCCGTTGGATGGCCATCGCTCGATTTCGGCGCTCCGTATACCTGCGCGGTGAGGACCGCGATATTGTGTGTCTCTGCGGCCATTCTCTCGATTCGGGACCGTTGAACGTCCGCTGCGCGCTGCCCGAGGTGGTCGACTGGCGGCACCTCGATTGCGGCGCCGAGCCAACGGGACAGTTCGACGGCGAATCGCTTCGCTTCGGCGACCGGATCCGTCTCCGTCTCGGCCGCGCGCGGATCTGGAAACCTGCGAGCGTCGATGGGCTTTGTCACGGAGCATCGGCGCGGCTCCGGGCGGTTCTGGCGGCGGCCGCGGTCCGCGCACCCGGCGCGGGCCTCGGGACGGTTTTCCGGATGCCGCGATCCCGGCCTGCGACCGACCATTCGCTGGCTTCGGACGGGGTACTCGTGGCCGCCGGCCCGGCCCTTGCGGCGCTGGGGCGGTGGCTCGCATGTGCCGGCATCGGACAGACGGTGCGGGCTCTCCCGCCACCGCGGGAGGCTATCGAGATCGTCGGGCTCGGGCCGGGCCTGACGCCATCGGGCGATGATTATCTAGGCGGTCTGATGATCGGGCTTCGCGCAATCAACAGAGCCGACCTCGCGATCGGTCTTGCGCGGCTCGTCCTGCCCGTCGCCCGCGGCACGACCGCCACCATAAGCTCCGCCCATCTCGCATGTGCCGCGGAAGGATATGGCGGCGCCGCTCTGCACCGGACGCTCGCGGCGATTGCCGGGTCTGAACCGTTGGACACCGGGCCGTGCCTGGACGGGGTCGCGCGGATGGGCGCCACCTCCGGATGGGATGCTCTGGCAGGAGCGATGTTGCCGCTTTGCATTCATCTTGGAGTCCGCCCGCCAGCGCCGGGATCCGGCTACTGATCCGTGGCGTCATCGAACGTTCGCAAGGAGACAAACCGTGCCGATCCGAACCGAGATCTTGCCTTCCTTCTACCAGGACTCTGTGGTCCTGATGCGCGTTGCCGCGCAGGTCAAGAAGGAGCAGGCTGTGCGCGAGGTCGCAGCCTTCATGGGGACCGACACGAACAAGGCCCTACTCGCCCAGACCGGGCTCGCAACATCGCAGAGCGCCAGCGCGACAGCGGAGGATTTGATCCTGACCGTCGACGCGGATACCGAAGAGCGGGCCGCATCCGCACTCGAACGGGTCGCGGAATTGCTGGCGGAGCGCCGCGACGGTGGCCGCAAAGATGCCGCGGTCTTCCCGCATACGCTGGATTCGGCACTTCGCCTCATGCCCGACGCCAATCTTGCGACGATCTCCGTCCCTGGCGAGTTCGTCCGCTTCGAGGCGTTACGGGCGTTGCGGCGCGGCCTTAACGTTTTCGTCTTCAGCGACAACGTGCCGGTTGCCGACGAGGTCGAACTCAAGAGGGAGGCTTTGTCGCGCGGTCTGCTATGCATGGGGCCGGACTGCGGCACCGCCTATCTCAACGGTGCAGGTTTCGGCTTCTACAATGTCACCACGCGCGGCCGCGTTGGCTGCGTGGCCGCGTCCGGCACCGGGCTGCAGGCGGTGGCCTCGCGGCTCGCCCATCTGGGCGAAGGTATCTCCCATGGCATCGGTGTCGGCGGGCGCGACCTTTCGGCCGAGGTGGGCGGCATGATGACGCTTGTTGCGCTTCGGGGTCTGGCCGCGGACCCGGTGACGGAAGCAATCGTCCTGATTTCGAAGCCGCCGCACAAGGACGTGGTGCCCCGACTGTCCGAGGCGCTGAGAGACATCGACAAGCCGGTGGTGATCTGCTGCCTCGGCAGCGACGATGATTTCGGCGGCAGGACCGTCAACGTGCGAACGCTCGATGAGGCAGCCGATGCCGCGGTGGCGCAGCTGCGCGGCGAGACCTGGGCGCCAGCGGCGTTCGGCGATCCGGCGGCGGTCGCGGGCCGGCTCGACACATCCGTCGGTGACGGAGATCTCGCCGGCGCTGCCGTGCTCGGTCTCTATACCGGCGGCACGCTCGCCCATGAGGCGCACCTGCTTCTGACCGAAGCACTGGGCGATGTCGGGTTCAATGGCGACCCGACGGATCGCTCCCGCAAGCACCGTATCATCGATCTCGGTGACGATTCCTATACGGTCGGGCGGCCGCACCCGATGATCGCGCCCGAGATAAGGACCGATCTCATTCGCGGGTTGCCGGCCGACCCCGCCGCCGGGGTACTGATCCTCGATCTGGTCCTCGGCGTCGGCGCCCACGACGACCCTGCGGCGCCCGTCGTCGAGGCGCTCCATGACGTGCAGGCGGCGTACGCTGCCGCGGGGCGCCGGTTGGTGGTGGTGGCGTCGGTGGTCGGTACGCCCGGCGATCCGCAGAACCTTAGTCGCCAGATCGGCCAACTCACCGAGGCGGGCGTGCAGGTGTTTGCGACGAATGCCGAGGCGGCTCGCTTCGCCGCCATGGTCGCCGAGCCGAAACTTGGCAGGGAACCAACAGGAAGCGATCGATGAAACCGCCGATCCCAAAGATCTTCGACGAGCCGCTCAAGGTGGTCAACCTGGGTCTCGCGATGTTCGCAGACAATCTTCGCGCCGAAAACATAGACGTAATTCACGTGGATTGGCGGCCGCCGGCCGGCGGTGATGCCCGCCTGGCAAACATCCTGGCGGCTTTGGAGGATTGAGCCGGCGGCTGCGGTTACGCCGCCACGCCCTTCAGCTCCGCGATCGCTTCGAGCGCCTGCACGAAGCAGCCCATCGGGGCCTCGGTCAGGCCGGCGCCGATCTGGCCGATGCCCGGCTTGCGATGGGCAATTCCCGTGTTGATGACCGGGGTAATGCCGGTTTCCACGACCTTGCGGATATCAATGCCGAATGGCGTGCCGCGGAAATTGAGGTTGGGAATCTGGAAGGTCTCGTGCTCTCCCGCGGTGATTTCATACATCTTCAGCGTGGTCTCCACCGCGAATTCAGGCGTGCCACCGATATATTGGACCACGGCGGGCGCACCGGCCATCGCGAAGGAACCGAGACCGGCCGTCTCGGTGATCGCCGAATCGCCCAGGTCGGGATTGGCGTCTTCCGGACCGTATCCGGGGAAATAGACGCCCTCGATCATCGGTGCCGGGGCCGTGAACCAGCGGTCGCTGGTGCCGCTGACCCGGATGCCGGTTTCGACGCCGTTGCGGGCGATGGCGGTGACGATGGTCGAACCCTCGACCCCATTGGCCGCGTCGAGCATGCCCTTGCATCCCGCCATGACGCTGTTGAGTATGAAGTGTCCGGCACCGTCGATGAACGTGATTGCCTTCTCCACCTCCTTCGCCGGGCCGGTCGCCACCAGATGGGGGGCGAGGGCGACCAGGAGCAGCGAGTTGCTCGCCCGGTTCCGGTTGTGCAGCTCGTCGCCCATTTGCAGGGCCTGGGCGACGATGTTCTTGAGGTCGATGCCGCCGGCGTGGCGGATCGCGTCGCGCAACAGCGGGCCGAGTTCATGGTTCATCCACGCCAACCGGTCGAGCACCGACTGGTCATAGGCGCCGTGCCGCAGAACCTTGCCGATTCCCATGTAAAGGGTCGAATAGGTCTCGATGTCGAAGGCCTCGTTCCGCACCACGTGGACCTGCATGGACGGCGTGATGATTCCGGCCATCGGCCCGATCGCCCTGTTGTTGTGGCAGGAGTCGAAGCGAAGCGTGTCGGCCTCGGCCAAGGCGACAGCCTCTTCGGGCGTGCGCGCCCAGCCCTCGAACAGACATGCGCCGATGATGGCGCCACGCATCGGTCCGCACATGCGGCCCCATGGAACCGGCGGGCCAGCATGATAGATGGTCATGTCGTCCATGCCGGGAACCACGTCGCGAGCGAGGCGGATGTCCACCAGCGCAGCCGTGCCCCTCTGGATACGCTTGAGACATTCGTCGTTGGCCGCTCGGACGCTCATGCTGCGCTCCACCTGTCCTTGAAGAAGAGTAATTTGAATTAATAATATTGTATATTTCATTCAATGTCCATGATGACGGCCGCGGGAACCGGCCTGTTGGGCGCATTATCCTTGTTCGATGGGTGACTTCTGCTGGACGCTGGTGCGTTCGCGGTAAGTGATGTAGGCGCCGCTTGCCAAAATGACGGCGCCACCGATCCAGGTCAGCAGGTCCGGAACCTCATTGAAGGCCAAATAGGCAATGGCGGCGATCCAGATCAGGCGGAAGAAATCCATCGGCATGACGACGTGGGTGTCGGCTTCCTTCAGAGCTTGGCTCAAGCAGAGTTGGCCGAGGTTGCCAACAACACCAATCAGGATGAGCCAGCGGAGTTGTTCCAGCGTCGGCCAGGTCCAGACGAACAGCGCCGGGACAAACGCCAGCGGAGCCATCAGCAACGACATGTAGGCGGTGATGGTCACCGCGCTTTCGGTGCGTCCAAGCGAGCGCATGATCAAGACCACGACGGCCCAGCCGAACGCCGCCACCAGGGCCAGCGCGCTCCCCATTCCAATGGACTCGAAGCCCGGCCGGATGATCAGGATGGTACCCGAGAAGGCGACGGCAATCGCCGCCCAGCGCCGCGACCCGACCACCTCACCGAGGATCGGGATGGCGAGCAACGTCGCGAAGACCGGCGTCGTGAAGCCGAGCGCCGTGACCTGCGTCAACGGCGCGACGGCGACGGCATAAAAAAAAGCCATCATGGCGCAGAGGTTGATCGCGGCGCGCAGTGAATACAAACCGAACCGCTCGGTCCGCAACGGCGCCATGCCCGAGCGGATGAACCACGGGACAAGCGTCAGCAAGCCGAACAGGTTGCGAAAAAACACAACCTCAAACGGATGGATGCCGCCATCGGCCACCTCGCGCACCGAAGCGTGCATCGCTGCCACGAAGAATGTGGCGAGAAGCATCCAGCCGATGCCCCGAAGCGGTCTACTCGATTCCATCCCGATGCGGCACGTTCCTGCCCTCATTGTCCCGCAACCGGTTAGAACGCACCCATACAAACGCTGTCAACCGATGAAGGCCGCGTCGGGGCGCAGCGCGCTACCGCGTATCGCAACACGCGACGGCTTTTGCGGGCCCCCGCAGCCGGCGTTGTCTCAAAAGCTCGGCATACTCGACGAGTTGCGGGGTTTTCCTGTTGGCCGGGGAGCGTGGCCCCGGCTGCGCCTCAGATCAACTCGTCCAGGCCGTTCGCCGGGTCGTTCAGGAGCGACGTGCGAAACGCCTCGACCGGCGCCTCGTCCCGCCGCCTGTCGCGCGGGATCGGCACCTCGATTTCGGACGCGACGGGCCCGGCCTGCCGCGGCAGAACCACGATCCGGTCGGCCAGCATGATCGCCTCGCGCAGATCGTGGGTGACGAACAGGACAGTGGTCGGGCGCCCCGACCAGATGTCGAGCAGCAGGATGCGCAGCCGTTGCGCCATCTGCGGGTCGAGCGATACGTAGGGCTCGTCCATCAGGAGGATATCCGGGTCGACAGCGAAACCCCGCGCCAGCGCCACGCGCCGGCTCATCCCCACGGAAAGCCGCTCCGGATAGACGTTGCGCGACTCCCACAACCCGACGGCGCGCAGCAGCTCGCGGGCGCGATCCAGCGCGTCCGGTCCGTCCGGCAGGACCAGCAGGATGTTCTCCAGAACGGTCCGCCAGGGCAGCAGGCGGGGATTCTGGAACACGTAGCCGATGGTGGGCGGCGCCGCGCGGCCGGGCACCGGCATGGCGATCTCGCCGGTGAAATCCCGGTCCAGCCCGGCGACGATGTTGAGCAGCGTCGTCTTGCCGCAGCCCGACGGGCCGGTCAGCGCCACGAACTCGCCGGCGGCGGCCGAGAACGCGACGTCCTTGAGCACCAGCCGGGCCCCGGCCCCGCCGACGGCCGGAAATCGTTTCTCGCGGATGCAAATGGTCAGTCCGCCTAGCGCCGCCACCTGTTCACCCGTCTCTCCAGGGGCTGCAGCAGGGCCAGCTCGATCGCCAGCACCACCGCGACGAAGGCGACGGTGTAGGCGAGGATCCCCGCGATGTCGAACAGCGAGAAATACAT